>Ga0111539_10000289_pt1 | contig 60610 bp, 43 predicted proteins | sample RhiMethybrSRZTD1_FD_79667 | JGI IMG/M metagenome (GOLD analysis project Ga0111539, IMG submission 79667) | Populus rhizosphere microbial communities from Tennessee, USA - Rhizosphere MetaG P. TD hybrid SRZTD1 (version 2) (version 2) | ecosystem: Host-associated > Plants > Roots > Rhizosphere >...
CGTCGGCTTCGCCGGCATCGTCCTCCTCGTCTGGCCGGACATTCGTGCCGGCGGCGCGAGCGGTCGCCACTTCGCGCTGGGTGTGCTCGCGCTGCAGATCGCCTGCGCCGGGTGGGCCGTCGGATCGGCCTACACGCGCCGCCACGTCATGCCGCGGGACGTCCTCGGATCGGCGGCGCTGCAGATGCTCTCAGGCGGGCTCTTCCTGACCGCCGCCGGCACGGCGCTCGGCGAGTGGAACCGGCTCGGGTTTTCCCCACGCACGACCGTGGTCTTCGTGTATCTCGTGGTCGTCGGCGCCGTGATCGCGTTTGCCGCGTATTCGTACGCCCTCCGGCACCTCGACATCGCGATTGTCTCGCTCTACAGCTACATCAACCCGATTATCGCGGTGACCCTGGGCACGCTCCTCCTGGGGGAGCCGTTTCATGTCAGGATGCTGGTCGCGGCGGCGATCATCGCGGCGGGCGTCGTGATCGTCGGGCCGGTGCAAGGCGCCGGCGCGAAGAAGGAAAAAGAAGAGAAAGCGGTGCGATGAGGCTTTTCCCCAGACCTGGCGTGCCTTCACTTGTTCACGTCTTCGTCGTGACGCTTGTGTCGTGCGCATTCGCCGTGCCGTGCCTGGCGCAGACCGCGACCCCGGCGGACGGCTCCAGTCTGCGGCGCACCGTGACGTTTCTTGCCGGCGGCGCGGCGGGCCTTGCGATGCACGAGGCCGGTCACCTGGTCACCGGCGCCTTGTTCGGGGCGCACCCGGGCGTCGCGCCGCTCGCCGACGGACCGGTGCCGTTCTTCGTCATCACACACAACGATGTGACGCGGCGCCGCGAGTTCGTGATTTCCTCGTCAGGGTTCTGGGTGCAGCACGTCGTGTCGGAGTGGATCCTCACCGCGCGCCCCAACCTGGCGCGCGAGCACGCGCCGTTTCTCAAAGGCGTAGTGGCGTTCAACGTCGGCACGTCGGTGGTTTACAGCGTCGCCGCGTTCGCGCGCTCGGGTCCATCCGAGCGCGATACGCGCGGCATGGCGATCTCGCTCGGTCACCACGGCACGCCCGAGCCGTTCATCGGAGCCCTCGTGCTCGCGCCGGCGCTGCTCGACGGCTACCGCTATTTCAAGCCGCAGTCGGTCTGGGCGAAGTGGACGTCGCGAGGGTGCAAGGTGGCGGCAGTGCTGTTGACGGTCGCGTCACGGAATTAGCGCCAAGAGGGGCTGGCTTCAGCCGGCCCTGGAAGGCGGGCTAAGGCCCGCCCCTCCTCAGGACGCTCCTCACGACGCCGCGATGATTGTGCTCGCCACCTGACCCGTGCCGGCCGGGCCGAGCGCGAACGTCATCGTGCCGTTGCAGACGACCTTGCCGTCCACGCGCGCGGCGCCGCTCAGGACGCCCATCCGGCTGCGCAACCGCTTGACGATCGCCTCGACCTCGACGACATCGCCGGGATGCACCGGACGCCGATAGCGGACGCGCTCGATGCCCATGAAGAAGATCAGCTTCTCGCGGTTTTCCGGCTTCGACAGGATCAGGATCGCTCCGACCTGGGCGATGGCCTCGGTCAGGATCGTCGCCGGCAGCACCGGGGACTCGCCCGGCCCGTGCCAGAGATAGCGCTCGTTGAGCGAGACGTTCTTGATTCCGACAATGCGCTTGTCGGGCTCGAATTCGGTCACGCGGTCGACGAGCAGAAACGGGTACCGGTGGGGCAGAATGCGTTCGATCGCCGCGTAATCCATAAGAGACATGAGTAGTCTAAACTAGTCTGTTGAGTATGGCGTCTTCGGTCCCAGCGTCGGCACTGAGCGAGCGGGATATCCTCCTCACCCTCTTCGACCTGGGCCGGCAGGTGGCGTCGGTGATCGATTTCGACGAGCTCCTGCCGCGAATTCCGGAGCTGATCAGCCGGCTCATCCCGTTCGACGCCTTCGCGGTCTATTTGCTCGACGAGAAGCGCAGCGAGCTCCGCATCGGCTACGCCATCGGCTATCCAGACGTCACCGGCTTCAAGCTCGGGCTGAAACAAGGCATCGTCGGCCGCGTCGTCGACACGCAGCAGGCGCTCGTCATCGGCGACGTCACGACCGACGCGGACTTCATCGAAGTCGTGCCCGGAATGGCGTCCACGGTCGCGGTGCCGCTCGTGCACAAGTCGAAGCCGATCGGCGCGCTGAACATCCTCAGCCGTGAGCGCGACCGGTATTCGGATCGCGACGCGAACATTCTCCGGCAGTTCGCCGCGCACGTCGCGACCGCGCTCGTGAACGCGCGTCTGTTCGAACGGGAGCGGCAGGATGCCGAAGCGTTCGAGCTCCTCGCGGAAATCGGCCGCGAGGTCGCGGCGGTGCTCGACCTCGATCAGCTGCTGTCGAAGATCGCCCAGCTCACGCGCCGCATCGTCGAGTATCGATCCTTCGGGATCCTGCTGCTCAACGAGAAGACGCGCGAGCTCGAGATGAAAGTCGCGGTGCAGTTCGGCGAAAGGGTGACGCTGCCGACCGTGCCGCTCGGCGAGGGGCTCGTCGGCTACGCGGCGCTGCACTGCGAGCCGGTCCTCGTGCCGGACGTGACGAAAGATCCGCGCTACATCAAGGTCGTGGAAGACGTCCGATCCGAACTGGCGATTCCGATGCTGCTCAAGGACCGCTGCATCGGCGTCTTCGATCTCGAGAACCCGGAGCTCGACGCGTTCAGCAAGCGCGACGTCGAGATCCTCTCGCTGCTCGCGAGCCAGGCGGCCGTCGCCATCGAGAACGCGCGGCTCTATGCCGAGGTGTCGGCCAACGAGGCGCGGCTCGAGAAGGAACTGCGGTTCGCCAAGCGCGTCCAGGCCGCGCTCTTGCCGCAGGGACTGCCGAAGCGGCTCAAAGGCGTGGATCTGGCCGCGCACTTCGCGCCGGCGCGCGAGCTGGGCGGCGATTTTCACGACTTCCTGCTGCCCGACTCGAACACGCTCATCGTCGCGCTCGGCGACGTCTCTGGAAAGGGCACGCCGGCGGCGCTCTACGCGGTGTTCGCCGGCGAGCTCGTCCGCGGCCGCACGTTCCGCCGCCGCTACCTGCCCGACCGGTCGTCCCCCGCGAGCGTGCTGATGTCGATCAACACCATCCTCCACGAGCGCCAGCTCGAGGAGTACTACTGCACGCTCTGCTATGCGCTGTTCGATCTGAAACGGCGGACCGTCACGCTCGCCAACTCCGGCGTGCCGTATCCGATTCGCGCCAGCGGCGAGACCACCGCCGCCATCGAGTTGCCGGGCGTGCCGCTCGGGTCGTTCTTCGGCGTGTCGTATGACGAGGTGTCGTTTCCGCTGGAGCCGCGCGATGTCTACGTCTTCTGCTCGGACGGCGTGTCCGAGGCGATGAACGAAAAGGGCGACGAGTTCACGTCAGCGCGGCTGGCTCAAGTGGTCGAGCGCACCCGCCACCTGACCGCTCGCGAAATCGTCCACGCCATCGTCGAAGCCGTGGCCGAGCATCGCGCCGGGTTCGCCCCGAATGACGACATGACGGTCGTGGCGCTCAAGATCAATGACCCGGTTATTAATGAGGCAAAGAGCCAATGAGGCAATGGGGCAATGGGGGCAATTCGAGCGCTTGTCCTCACTAGCAGTAGGGCGGGTCGGGTTGAGACCCGCCGGCGGTTTGAATCGGAGAGGCCGCCCGGCGTCGACCCTGGAGCGGACGGGATGCGGCGATGCCAGCGCCTGCCTGTATGTGTTGCGCACCCCGTTGACGCCGAGCGGCTGACCCGTCCAGTATCAAGACGCGTGCCGTACGAGAGTCCTCTGAAACCCGCCTGAATCCGCGCGCCTCCGTCCGCACCCTGCCCGTACCACAGGACAGCCGCCCGGCCCGGTGGACAACCTTTTGGGGACAGTGGACGTCAGATTCCGTCAGTTCCACTCGCTGGTTTCAAGGAGGCACGCACATGAACAGTGAGCACGCTGGCGGGGGCCAGGCGATCCCTGCCAATCGCCCTGATCGCCCCGCTCATCGATCGACGCGTCTTGCCCGCACCGCGATCCTCGGGATCCTCGCTCTTGCCGGGCTGGCCGCGGTCGTCGGACTCAACCGCGCGGTCCTGCGCGCGCAGACGATCAAGAGTCAGCCGTTCTCCGAATTCAAGATGATCGGCGGCGGGTCCCAGATCGGCATCACCATCCGCGACGTGACCGCGTCGGACGTCAACCGCGAGAAGCTGCCATCAACGGCCGGCGCCGTCGTTGACGACGTCCAGAGCGAAAGCCCCGCCGCCAGGGCCGGCATGAAAGCCGGCGACATCATCGTCTCGTTCGACGGCGAGAAGATCCGCAGCGCCCGGCAGCTCGCCCGGCTCGTCGAGGAAACGCCCGACGGACGGGAGGTCGAGGCCACCGTCATGCGGGCCGGCGAACGCGTCAACCTGAAGGTCGTCCCAACGGCAGCGTCCGAGTTCCCGTTTGGCGGGCTGGGGTTGAAGCAGTTTCAGTTCAGTTCGCCGGACTCGTTCACGATGACCGTGCCGAAGTTCCGCCAGTTCGAGCAGTTCCGGAACGAGCGCGGCGAGTTCCCGGCCGATCTCCTCGCGAACCGCCCGTTCTCGTTCTTTGGCCGCCTGGATCGCGGCCGTCTGGGTGTGGGCGTCCAGGATCTCACCGGTCAGCTCGGGGAATACTTCGGCGCATCGGGTGGCGTCCTGGTGACCGAAGTGGACGAGAACACGCCGGCGAAGACGGCAGGGATCAAGGCCGGCGACGTGATCACCCGGATCAACGGCGAGACGGTGCGGGACACGAACGATCTCAGGCGCCGGTTGTCCGAGGCGTCCGGCGAGACGCGGATCACGGTGATGCGCGACCGCAAAGAACAGACGCTGACGGTCAAGATCGAGGACGAGCAGGTCGTCAACCGGCAGCGGATTCGGCGGTAAGCGAGGCCGTAGGGCGGGTCGGGGTTCGACCCGCCGACACCGCGCGGCTCACAGCCCGAGCCGCGCTACGAAAACGCTCAGGCTTTGGCAGTCTTCTGCGACCCCACCTCGCCGGGCACGACAAACGCGGCGAGCTGGGCGGCGATGATCGAGGCAATCGGCAGGACATCCGATCCCGGTTTGTTCTGCCGCAGCTCTGCCGCGAGCACCCCGACACACCCGGACGACGTGATGAGCGGGGTCGCGATCGCGCTCGAGGCGCCCGGAGTCAGGCTCGCCATGACCTGCGGTTTGAGCGATCGAAACGCCAGCGAGGTCACGTTGTCCGCGTCGATCTGGAGCGGACCGAGCTTGGCGACGACGCGCTCCGGGTAGCCGTGCGCGACCGACGGCGTGAGCCAGTTCCCGCCGGCATCGGCCACCCAGAGGACGACGCCCTTCGCCTCGAGGACCGAGCAGGCGCGTTCGACCAGGCCGGGCACGTCGCGCCCGTCGATGACGCGCGCCAGATCGACACAGAGATCCGCCGCCGCGGCGAGGTTCACCATCCGCGGCGGTGGCGGAGGCGGCGGGGGCGGCACCGGCTGGGGCACGACGCTCTTGACCGGCGGCGGCAGGTCCCGCAACATCTGGAGCGTGGTCGGTTCCGGCTTCGCCTCGGGCGCGCTGGACCGGCTCAGGTAGAGCGCGACGACAACCACGAAGCCCATCGCGACGCCGTTCATGGCGAGGCGGAGCTGACTCAGCCGTGCAAGGCGGGCGCCGCTCGCCTGAGCTTCGAAGGCGCGGGCGGCGGTGAGCTCGTCGGCCAGCTTGTCGGCGGCCTGCTTCGCGTCGATGAAGACGAGGTCGGATGAGGAGAAGCGGTCGCTCTGTCCGATCGAGCTGCGCGCCCGCTTGTCGATGGCATTGAGGTCGCCGAGCGCGACGGTCGCGGCCTCATAGCGGGCGCGGGCTTCCTGGCTGAGCGTGGCGGCGCGGCCGTTGGCGATCGTCGTCTCAATACCGGCGGCCATCTCGGACGCGTGCGTCATCCACGACCCTGGCGTCTGACCGGCCGCGACGTATGCGGCCTGGGCCATGCGGTACTCCGAGAGCGATTCGAGGGCGGTACCGAAGGCGCGGTCGGTGGCGAGTCCCGCTGCCCGTTCACGTGCGATCGAGTTATCGAAGCGGAAATCCTGGACGATCGTGCCGGCCGCGATGATGAGCGTGAGGACCAGCAGCAGGCCCACACCACGTTTCCGCATGCTGCGCTCCAATCGTGGGTACTATAACCCGCAATCTCAGGAATCATTCCCGAAATGTCGAAGATTGGCGTCGTCATCAATCCGATTTCCGGCAAGCGCGGCGGCGCGCGCGAGGGAGAGGTACGCGCCGAGCTCGCGCGCCGCTTCATGTCGGATCGCCGGATCGAAGGCGACGTCGTCCTCACGACGGCGGCCGGTGATGGGAAGCGGCTGGCGGCGTCATTCGTCGAGCGGGGTTTCGATCGCGTCGTCGCGTGGGGAGGCGACGGCACCGTCAACGAGGTCGCCGGCCCGCTGCGCGGGACGCGGACCAGCCTCGGCATCGTGCCGAGCGGATCGGGCGACGGGCTCGCGCGCAGCCTGGGATTGTCGCGCGTCACCGAGGCCGCGCTCGCGACGGCGCTCGATCGGCCCGACGGCGCCATCGACGTGGGCCGGCTCGGCGGCCGTCATTTCCTGAACATCGCCGGCGTCGGCTTCGACGCGGCGATCGCGCGCGTGTTCAACGCGCGCCGCCAACGCGGCGGTCTGGGCTACCTGACGGGCGTGTTCTCCGAGGTATGGGGGTATCGCTGTCAGCCGTATCAGGTCGCGCTCGGCGAGCACGCCTCATCGGCGGAGCGGTTTCTCATCGCGTTCGCCAACGGCCGCGAATACGGCAACGGGATCATCGTCGCACCGGATGCCGACCCCTCGGACGGATGGCTCGACGCCATCGTCGTCTCGAGCGGATCGGCGTGGCGGCAGATCTGGCGGGCGCGCCGGGTGGCCTGGGGCCGCCGTCGGCCGGCCGAAGGCCTGCTCCGCTTGCGTGTAAAGCACGGAACGGTCACGGCCGAGGCGCTCAGCTGCCACGTAGACGGCGAGACGTTCGACGCGAGAGGATCGGTCGAGCTCTCGATCGATCCGGGCGCGATCCGGGTCGCCGGGGTGCGAACCGCCGGGAGTCTTGGAAGCCGATGAGCCAACCACGCCTGATAGGTCCCGAGAAGGGCACGACCCCCGGCGATCTCAGAAGCTCGCGCGGCTACCGGCGACGGCTGCCGGACGACCTGCTCGAGAACGCCTCGCGCCGGCTGGCCGTGATCTCGATGACCTCCGCGATCCTCTGGGTGGTCGGCACGCTGCTGTTTCACTGGGCGACCGCGCAGAGCGACCCGGAGTGGCGGTCGTGGCAGAGCAGCGACGGGATCGTCGTCGCCGGGACCGCCGTCTCGCTCGCGATGTTCGTCTACGCCCGGCGCAGTCAACGCGAGCCCCAGTTCATCCTCGATCTCGGCCTCCTCTATCTGGTGCTCATGGCGTTTTCGATCGGCCTGATGATGCACTGGGAGGTGATGAAGCAGCTGACGCCGATCCCGCTCCTGTCCTGGAACGGCGTTCTTGTCCTGATTTTTGCCGCGATCCTGCCGACGTCGCCGCGCAAGATGCTCGTCGCCGGATTGATTTCGGTCACGATGACTCCGATCGGCATGCTGATCGGCAGGGCCCGAGGCGTCCTCGCCTTCAATTCGCTCGCCGACGTCGTGGTCATGCACTATCAGGACTACCTGCTCGTCGGCGTCGCCGTGGTCATCTCGCATGTCGTGACCAATCTCGGCCGCGAGGTCGCGAAGGCGCGAGAGATGGGCAGCTATCGGCTCGGTGAACTGCTCGGGCGTGGCGGGATGGGGGAGGTCTACAAGGCGACCCACCGGATGCTGGCGCGGCCGGCGGCGATCAAACTGATCCGGCCGGAGGCCGTCGGCGCGCACGATCGATCGACGAGCGATACGGCAGTCGTCCGGTTCCGGCGCGAAGCGACGGCCGCCGCCAATCTCCGCTCGCCGCATACCGTCGAGCTCTACGACTTCGGCATCACGGATGACGGGACGCTGTATTTCGCGATGGAGCTGCTCGAGGGGCTCGATCTCGAGTCGCTCGTGCGGAGCAAAGGCCCGCAGCCGGCGGCGCGCGTGATTCACATCCTCCGGCAGGTCTGCGAGTCGCTGAGGGAAGCGCATGCCGCGGGGCTCGTCCATCGCGACATCAAGCCGGCCAACATCCATCTCGGCCGGCTCGGGCTGCAGCAGGATTTCGTAAAGGTGCTCGATTTCGGCCTGGTGAAGAACGTCGGCGCGCCCGACGTCACGCGGACCAATGCAACGGTCGCGGGCCTCACCGTCGGCACGCCGGCATACATGGCGCCCGAAATGGCGCTGGGCCAGCCAATCGACGGCCGCGCCGATGTCTACGCGCTCGGATGCGTCGCCTATTTTCTGCTCACCGGACGGCTCGTCTTCGAAGGCGAGGAAGGGCTGCAGATGCTCGTCAAGCGCCTCAACGAAGATCCGCCCCCGCCGTCGTCGCGGACGGAACTGCCGATCCCGGCCGAGCTGGAACGGATCATCATGGCGTGCCTCAGGCGGGAGCCCGGCGATCGTCCGGACGCGAGCACGCTCGCTCGCGCGCTCGCGGCAATTCCCGTAACATCCTGGACTGAGGAGCAGGCCCGCGAATGGTGGGCCGCCAATCAACCGACGGCATGACCGCCTTCATCTTCGATCTCGACGGCACGCTCGTGGACAGCGTGAATCAGCACGTGCTCGCCTGGCGCGAGGCGCTCGAGACCGACGGCATCGAGCTCGCCGTCTGGCGCATTCATCGCAAGATCGGCATGAGCGGGGGCCTCTTCACCAACATGCTCCTGCGCGAGACCGGGGTCGAAATCGACGCAATCCGCAGCGAGCGGCTGCAGCGCCTCCACGCGGCTGCCTACAAGCGCGTGTCGTCGCAGGTCCGCCCGCTGCCGGGCGCGCGCGAGCTGCTGTCGGCGCTAAGCGATGCCCGGATCCCGTGGGCGATCGCGACCAGCGGCCGCATCGACACCGCGGGGCCCGTCATCGAAACGCTCGGCCTGGATCTCGCGCGGACGCCGATCGTCACGCGCGATCAGGTGAAATACGCGAAGCCCGATCCCGATCTGTTTCTCGCGGCGGCCGAACGCCTGGGCGTCTCGCCTGAGACGACCGCGGTCGTCGGCGACAGCGTCTGGGACATGCTCGCGGCCCGGCGCGCACGCGGCCTGGGCGTCGGGCTGCTGTCCGGCGGATACGGGATGGAAGAGCTCGAGCGGGCCGGCGCGTATCGCGTCTACGAGGATCCGGCCGACCTGCTCGAGCATCTGGATGAAGTTGGCGGCCGGCGGTGAAGGGCTGGGGTCTGACCCCGGTCTGACCCCTCCGATCAAGCGTCCACCAGGATCTTGAAGCCGGCCATCGCCATGCGGTTGACGTCGAACGGCAGCGATTTCGGATCCATCATCTTTTCCAGCCGCGGGTCTTTCATCACCCGCGCGTTCACGCGATCGCGCGTCGCCTTTGACTTGTAGACGATCCACGAGAACACGACTTTCTCGCCGTTCTTGATTTTGAGGCCTCGCAAAAACGGCGTGCCCATCTTCGGGGTCAGATCGTCGGCGACACATTCTCGATATTCCAGCGCGCCAAATTCCTTCCACACCTTCGCCGCCTTCAGCGACAACCGCCGGTAAGCGGGCAGCTTCCTGCTCGGGACGGCGAGGATGAACCCGTCGACATACATCGTGGAGCTCCTTTCGTGCCGGGGTGAACTGCAATGTTAGCGCGTCAGCGCATCGAGGCGCCGCTGCAGGAAGCGCCGTTCGGTCTCCTGCTGCGCCAGGGCCAGGGCGCGCGTGTACGACGCGCGCGCGTCTTCGGTGCGGCCGATGCGGCGGCAGAGCTCCGCTCGCGCGGAGTGTGCGAATGCGTAATCGGCGAGATCGCCTCGCGCAAGGATGGTGTCGATCAACGCGAGACCGGCCGCCGGGCCGTCGCGCATCGCGACCGCCGCCGCGCGATTGAGCTCGATCACCGGCGAGGGATCGGCGCCGGCGAGGACGTCGTAGAGACCGACGATCTGTGCCCAGTCCGTGGCGGCCGCCGCCGGCGCTTCCGCGTGCACGGCCGCGATCGCGGCCTGAATCGAGAACGGCCCGGGGCGTCCCGGGGAGAGCGCCCGCGGCACCAGCGCCAGGCCTTCCGCGATCTCCGCGCGATCCCAGCGCGCGCGGTCCTGATCCTCGAGCAGGACGAGCTCGCCGTTCTCGGCGATCCGCGCCGCCCTTCGCGAGTCGTGCAAGAGCATCAGGGCCAGCAAGCCGATCGCCTCGGGCTCGGGCAGGAGCTCGACGATCAGGCGGCCGAGCCGGATCGCTTCGCTCGACAGCTCGTGACGGGTCAGCGATTCGCCCGACGATGCGTAGTAGCCCTCGTTGAAGACGAGATAGACGACGTGCAGCACGGTGTCGAGCCGCGCCGGAAGATCCTCGCGGGCCGGCACTTCATACGGCACGCGCGCATCGCGAATCTTCGCTTTCGCCCGCACGATGCGTTGCGCCACCGTCGGCGGCGGCGTCAGGAACGCGCGGGCGATCTCTTCGGTGGTGAGGCCGCACATCTCGCGGAGCGTGAGCGCGACGCGCGCGTCAGGACGAAGCGCCGGGTGGCAGCAGGTGAAGATCAGACGCAGGCGATCGTCCTCGACGTCCGTCCCGGCGGTGTCGCCGCAGGTATCGAGTCGATCGGCCAGCACGGCGAGCTCGGCCAGCCCGGCTTCCGCGCGCGCCCGCCGGCGCAGCGTGTCGATGGCCCGGAAGCGCCCGGCCGACACCAGCCACGCGCGCGGGTTGTCGGGCAGGCCGTCGCGCGGCCAGCGTTCGACCGCAGCGATGAACGCGTCCTGCAACGCCTCTTCCGCCAGATCGAAATCGCCGAGCAGGCGAATCAGCGTCGCAAGGACGCGACGGGATTCCGTGCGGTAGATGCGCTCGACGAGATCATTGATCATTGTTAATGAGGCAATGGGGCAATGAGGCAATGGGGCAATACAACCACTTGTCTACAACCACTTGTCCTTCCTGTCGCACCGGAGACTGGGCCAGCGAGACAAGTGTTTGCATTGCCCCATTGCCTCATCGCCGCATTGCCCCATTAATCAACTACATCTCATGAATGGGCCTGACCTCGATCGACCCGACGCGCGCGCTTGGAATCCGCGAGGCCACCTGGATCGCGTCGTTCAGATCGCGCGCCTCGACCAGGTAGTAGCCGCCAAGCTGTTCCTTCGTCTCGGCAAACGGACCGTCTGTCGTCGAGAGCTTGCCGTTGCGGATCCGCACCGTCGTGGAGGCGTGGGTGGGTTGGAGCCGATTGCTGCCCAGATACTGGCCGCTCTTCTTGATGCTCTCGGTGAAGGCCATGTATTCCGCCATCATGCTGTCGGTTTCGGCCTTCGGCAGCTTCGGCCACATGGTCTCATCCGAGTAGATCAAACACAGATACTTCATGACGCCCTCCAAACGTGACGGCAAAGTCCGTTCACGACAGATTGTCGACGAAGGGGGGGTGAAATCGACAGTCGGGGTCCCTTAAACGCTCGGGAACGCCGGGTGATAGCGAACGGTCCCGGATCGGCCGGCGAACGCCCCGGGCAGCAGCTCGAGTGCCATGAACGCCTCGTCAGGCACACCGTATTGGCAACGAAGCCCGAAGCGCGAGGCTGGCACGAAACCGAAACGCGGATAGTAGTCGGCGTGACCGAGCACGACGACGGCCCCGGCGCCGATCTGCCGGCATCGCTCGAGACCCTCGCGAACGAGCGACGCGCCGACACCTTGACGCTGCCGCGCAGGCAGGACCGCCATCGGGGCGAGTCCCATGAAGCCCGGGCGCGGCGGCCCGTCGAGCGTCACCGGGGAAAACAGAATGTGTCCGACGACCCCGGTGACATCCTCTGCGACCAGGGAGACGAGAGGCGACGCCTGTTCGCGAAGCGCCTCGACGAGATCGGCCTCGACACGCGTGTCGAAAGCCGCCAGGTCCACCGTGCGAACCGCGTCGATGTCCGTCGCATGCTCCGGCCGGATGCGCATGGCTGCTCGCGAGCATGTTCTCGCGGCAGCCAGGGCAGGTCAACCTCCGCGCCGGCTGTGGCGTTCTCGTGCTCCTATCGTGACTTCAGAAACTCCACCAGGTCGCGCTGCTGGTCCGCGGTGAGATTCAGCTTGCGGACGCGATTGTAATGCGCGACGACGTCGGCGAGCGTCGCGGCGCTGCCGTCGTGAAAGTAGGGCGGATGCTGCCACAGCGCGCGGAGTGGCGTGGTGCGATACGCCTTGTTCGCCGTGCGAGCCGCGTAGGCGCCGTCGACGCCCGTGTCGGCCGGCGGGTGCAACGCGCCCATGTTGTTGTCGGTCCCGGAGACGCCGACATGACAACTCGCGCACGCGCGATCGAACACGGCGCGGCCGCGCGTGGCCGCCGTCGCGTCGAAACTGCCGGCGGGCGCGGGAGGCGCGGCGAGACTGTGCTGGTACGCCCGGAGCGCCGCCAGCTTCGGCGTGACCAGATCGGGCGTGTGCTTCACGTCGATGCCCAACCGCGGGTCGGAGAAGTTGCCCTGCCCGCCCATCTGGGTCACGGCGACGTACGCGTTCCAGTAAGAGATCGGGCCTTCGGCGGTGTAGGTTTCGTTCGTGATCTGCGCCAGGCCGTACGCCGGCGGGAGGACGAGCGGCGTGTTCTTGCCGTCCTGGTTGTACCTGGGATCGTACTTGCCCGGCCCCCACGACTGGTAGACGGCCTTCTTGTCCGCAGGCAACACCGGCGAGAGCGCGATGATCGCGCCGGGGTTGAGGTCGCGGTTCGGCCAGCCGTCCAGCCGGCGGCCGATGCCCGGCATCACCGAGTTGTCCACCGTGGAGTGACACAAGGCGCAGGTGACGCCGAGACGCGTGATGTGATCGTTCGCGTCAACGGTGGCCTGGACGCCCACGACCGCATTCATCTTGAGCAGGGCCACGGTCGTCGCCGGGCTTTTCAGATCGACCTTCTGCAGGATGCCGGGCGGCAGGACGTCGGCGTCCACCTTGAGGCCGACTTTCAGCGCCGTGGTCGGGTCCACGCTCTTCTCGATGACCTCGTGCAGGCGGAGCTTGTCAGTCCACAACTGCTCGTCACCGAACGTGTCGAAGCGAAAGATCTTCTGTCCCTCCGCGAGGATCGCGGCCGAGGGCTGTTCCTGCGCCGGCGCCGCGGCGGCCGGCGCAGCGGCCGCGGTGCTGTCCTTCGATGCGTCGGTGGTCGCGCAGCCGGTGAGCATCGTCCCGGCGGCGAATGCGACAACGGCCAACGTCGCGAGCGGTCTCATGAGGGCCTCCTGTTCGGTCGTGTGGCGCGATCGGCACACGGAGTGCGCGAGGAGCTCGAACAGGAGGGACTGACGGATCGAGTTCCCGTGACTTTGGCAGTGCGCCTTAACTCATTGATGCTGCTGGGCGCCGTGACGTTCCCGGCGCTGGGGCGTACCCGAATCATGACAGCGCCTGTCATCATTCCGCGTACAAGCTGACCTCTGGAGGTGAGTCGTGAACGATTCGTCATCGGCCGTGATCCTCAATGCAGATGAGCTGCTCGACCACTGGCAGGGACATCGGCGCCTGACGCGCCGGATCATCGAGGCGTTTCCTGAGGACAAGCTGTTCACCTTCTCGGTCGGTGGGATGCGGCCGTTCGGGAAGATGGCGCTGGAAATGATCTCCATGGCGAGCGGCGTCGAGGCGCTCGCGACACGCCAATGGAAGAAGGTCAGCGAGCTGCCGCACCACGCGGGCACGGCTGAGCCCACGAGCCGCGCGGAATTGCTCGAGCTCTGGGACGCGACGACGGCGCAGATCGACGACGCGTGGCCGAAGATTCCGGCTGGCCGTTTCCGCGAGATCGACCGCGCCTTCGGGCAGTGGGAGGGCATTGTCTACGGCCTGTTCCTCTACTGGATCGACAACGAAATCCATCATCGTGGCCAGGGCTACGTCTATCTGCGGGCGCTCGGGATCGATCCACCGGGGTTCTGGCAGCGGTAACGGTTGGACTTGACGCGACGACCAGTCAGCCGGTCGCCGGTGTCATGGACACGCCACGAGGAGGAGGCTGTAGCGCGGGTCGAGTTTCGACCCGCCGACACGGCGCGGCTCGTACCCCGTGCCGCGTTACGGAAAGCGAGTACCAACAAACACGACGAGTCTCATCGACCGCCACGTTACTCCGATCGCAGCACGTCTACCGCGTCCAGGGTCATGGCCCGGCGCGCCGGGAACCAGATGGCCGCGGCGGCCACGATCCCGAGGACGAGCGGACCGGCGAGCAGCGCGAGCGGATCGCGCGGGCTGACGCCGTAGAGCAGACTGGCGAGCAGCGGCCCGGCGCCAAGGATTGCGGCGGCGAGGCCCATCGCCAGTCCGAGACCGACGATCGTGAAGCCGTGTCGGAACACCAGCGTGCCCACGTGGCTTCGCGCGGCGCCAAGCGCCAGTCGGATCGCCATTTCGCGCCGCCGCTGGCCGACCGCGAACGCTAGCGCGGCGTAGAGCCCGATGGTGCTGAGCCCGAAGGCGAGCCCGCCGAATCCGAGGAGCAGCCCGCGGGCGAGCCGGACCTGGGAGAACTGGTAGTCGATCCGATCGCCGAGCGTCCGCGTGTCGGACATCGGCACGTCGGGATCGACGGCCCCGATCGTCTGCGAAATGGTGGAGAGGAGGGTGGCGGGCGGGCCGGAGATCCGTACGTGCAACTGCGCGTCCGCCGACCAGTTGTCCGCGCGGTTCTGTTGCCAGAAGTCCAGATAGACTGCCGGCTGGGGCGGTTCCAGCGCGTTCAGATACTGCAGGTCGCGCACAACGCCCACGATTTCGTGACGAGCCCTGGAAACCAGGATCGAATTGCCGACCGCCCGGCCGTCCGGCCACAAGCGGCGAGCGAGGGTCTCGTTGACGATCGCCACGCGAGCGGCGCCGTCCGGACTGTCGCGGTCGTCGAACTCGCGGCCCTGCACGACGCCGCAGCCGAGAGTCCTGAAGTACCGCGGGCCCACGTACACCATTCCCGTGGTGAGCGTGTCGGCCGCCTCGCCGGTGGTACCCGGCAGTCCCACGTCCGCCTGTCGGTTCCACCCGGGAAGCGGCGGCGATCCGGCCGGACTCGCCGCAACGATTCCCGGAAGCGCTTCGAGGCGGCGGATGACCTCGTGCTGGAACGCCCAAGAGCGCTCGTTCGTGTAGCCGACGAGGCTGGGTCGCAGCCGCAGGAGCACGACGGCATCGGGATCGAATCCCGGTCCGCGATGCACCATCAGGAAGCTGCGCACGAGCAGGCCGCTTCCCGCCAGCAGCATCACCGAGACCGCGACCTGCAGGACGATCAGGCCTTCTCGCAGCCGCGATCGGCGGCCGCCGGCACCGGGCGTCTCCTGCTTCAAGGCGGGCAGCGCATCGGAGCGCGACGCCTGCAGCGCCGGGGCGACGCCGGTGATGACGCCCGTCAACGCCGCGACGGCGGCGCCGAGGAGCACGACCCGCAGATCGAGCGCGAAATCCACATTGAGCGCGCCGCCCACATAGCTCACCCCGAAGAACCCGCGGAGCACGTCCATCGTCCAGATGGCGACGACGAACCCGGCCGCGCCGCCGGCAAGAGCCAGCACGATCGACTCGACGAGCAGAAGACGCACGACGCGGCCGCGACTGGCGCCGAGCGCGCGCCGGATCGCGATCTCCTTTCGGCGCCGCAGTCCACGCGCGAGCAGGAGTCCGGCGACATTGGCCGACGCGACGAGCAGGACGAGGGCGGCGCCGCCCCCAAGCAGCGTGACGATCGGCGCCTCGCGCGCCTGGTTCTCGATCCGGATGCCGCGCGCGGCACGCACCAGCGCGCCGCGATTCCGATTCGTCCCGGGGAACGCCGCGGCGAGCTGGCTGGCGAGGACGCCGATCTCGGCCTGAGCGTCGGCGATGGACGCGCCGTCCGCCAGGCGCCCGATGAGGTTCACCATGTTGCAGCCGCGCGCGAGCGCATTGCAGTAGCGGTAGCCGACGCCAAACATCGCCGTCGGAATCCACACGTCGTTGGGTGAGACGCCGCCGAGTGTGCCGCGGAATCCTTTCGGTGCAACGCCGACGACCGTGAACGTCGTCCCGTTGATGCGGACGCTGCTGCCGATGGCACCGGGTGCCTGCGCGAATCCTGAACGCCAGAGGTCGTGGCTCAGCACAGCGACCGGATGCGCGCCGGGGACGTCGTCCTCAGCTGCCGAGTAGAACCGGCCCAGCGCTGGTTGCAGCCGGAGCACACTGAAGTAGCTAGCGCTGGCGACACTGCCGCTGACGTTGAACGCGCCGTCTGGCGTCACGACCTGCATCGGCGAGGTCGAGTAGTGTCCGGCCAGACCGGACACCGTGCGCGCGTGCTCACGATAGTAGAGATAGTCGGGATACGAGTGCCCGTAGCCGTTGGTGAGCGGCCGATCCGGAATCGTCTGATCGACGATCACCAGACGCGCCGCGTCGTCCACCGGCAGCGGCTTCAAGAAGAGCCCGTTCGCCAGGCTCACGACGGCGCTGCCGACGCCGAGGCCGAGCGCGAGCGTGGCGACCGCGGCCAGGGTGAAGCCGGGCGCCTGTTTCATCCGCCGGACCGCGATGCGCGCGTCCTGCAGGAGATGTTCGACCCAGGCGAGGCGCCGCTCGTCGCGCCAGGCTTCCTTCATCGCTTCGACGCCGCCGAACGTGAGAGCGGCACGCCGGCGCGCATCGGCCTCAGACAAGCCCGTGCGCGTGTAGTCGTCGGTCTGCAAGGCCAGGTGATCCTCGAGCTCCTCGCGCAGCCGGGCTTCGTCCTGCCGCCGTGTGGCCGATCTGGTGAGCCGGAGGAAGAAACGGCGCAGCGCTCTCATCACAGATCCTCCGCCCGCGCGGCGAAGAAGCGGTCGATGAGCGCCGTGGTCTGCTGCCAGTCGCGCGCTTCTGCCTGAAGTTGGCGGCGCCCGGGGGCGGTCAACCGGTAAAAGCGCGCCTTGCGATTGTTCTCGGACGGACCGCGCTCCGAGGCGATCGCGCCCTCCTGTTCCAGCTTGAGCAGCAACGGATACAACGTGCCGGGGTTCAAGGCGAGCCGGTCACCGCTGATTTGCTCGATCCGCCGGGCGAGCCCGTACCCATGCAGCGGGCCCATGACGTCGAGCGTCTTGAGCACCATCAGGGCGAGCGTGCCCTGAAGCACGTCCATTTTCTTTTTTTTCACGGGGGCTTCGCCCCGCCGGACCCCCAGCGCCGTCGCTCGCGGGGCCCCATTGCCCCACTCCGCTCAGGCGGGGCGCCTGTTGGCGCGCCCAGCTACCGGGGACTCCTTTGGCGTTCCAAAAGGATCGTGGCACAGGTCCTTTGGGAAAGCAACTGGTCAGGTTCCGGGCGCGCGCCCGGATCGTGTGCGAGGATAGGCGACAGGCTCCCCCGACAAGCATCCGAATCGGAGCGAGCCCATGGCCGACACCTACCCGAACTTCGAAGCCCTGTCCGCGGCGGAGACCTCAGGCGTGGACTACGACATCCTCATCCGCCGCGAGACGGTCGCTTTTGCCATCGTCGCGCCCCACGGCGGTGGCATCGAGGGTGGCACATCCGAGCTGGCTGACGCTGCCGCCGATCCGGTCACCGGCGAGACCGCCGGCGACCGGCATTCCTTCTATGCCTTCGAAGGATTGAAGCCGCGCGGCAACGGCGTGCTCCACATCACCAGCACGTGCTTCAACGAGCCGATGTGCCTGACGTTGATCGGCGTCTGCGCGCGCGTTGTCACCATCCACGGCGAGGAGAGTACGGGCGACGTGGAGATCTTCGTCGGCGGGCTGGACGACACGCTCTGACAGGTGTCCAGCTGGAGCTCTCCAAAGGCGTACGGTTGACCATGTTCGAATCGCTGTCAGCAGAAGGGCGCAAACACAAGAAGCCGAGGTTTGGCCGTTTCGTGACCGCCCTGCGCCGCGCGCTTCGGAAGCACGGTCAGAACCTGAAGACATAACCGATCGACAAGTTCAGACGCACGCTCGTCCCGCTTGCCGAGAACGTTTCGAGTCCGGCGATCGCGGTGATACCGTGTAAGATCCTGACGGTCCCGTCAGGCCTCCGCTTCCTCCATGGATCCATCGTCGCTCATCGAACGACTTGCCGCGCACCGCACGCTCGGCGCCGTCCCGCGGGACGAGCTCGCCTGGCTGGTGGACGTCGGACACGAGCGCACGCTCGAGCCGGGTGAGATTCTCACACCCAGTACCGGGCCCGTGCGAGGCCTCTACATCGTGCTCGACGGCCACCTGTCCATTCGGGTGGACCGGGGCACGGGTCCGCGCATCGTGATGGAGTGGCGCGGCGGAGACGTCACCGGACTGCTGCCGTACTCCCGCATCAAGGCGCCTCCAGGCAACGTCGTGGCCGAGGAGCGCACCCGCCTCGTCATGGTCGACGCCGCCGACCTGCCGCGAATGATTCGCGAGTGCCAGGAGCTGACCGGCGTGCTCGTGCACGTCATGGTCGATCGTGCCCGGGTGTTCAAATCGAGCGAGCTGCTCGACGAGAAGATGTCGTCGCTCGGCCGCCTCGCTGCGGGTCTGGCCCACGAGCTGAACAATCCGGCGTCGGCCGTGGCCCGGAGCGCGAAGACCCTCGTCGCCAGGCTCGCGGCCCTCGACGAGGCCACCAGACGATTCTGCGGGCTGAACCTGTCCCAGGCGCAGTGCATCACCATTTCCGGCCTGCGCGAGCGTGCCGCGGTGCACGCGGCCCTTGCCCCTCTTGAGATCGCCGATCGGCAGGACGCCATCGACGACTGGCTCTCGACGCATCGGGTCGGCGGCGTGGACGCCGAACCGCTCGTGAAGGCGGGCCTTGGACCGGCGGACCTCGAAGCGCTCAGCGCCGAAATTGGTTCGGACCAGGTGGAGACGGTCGTGGGGCACGTCTCGGCCGGCCAGACCATCCGTCAACTCGCGTCGGAGATCGAGACCGCCGCCTCGCGCATTCACGCCCTGGTCGCAGCCGTGAAAGGATTCACGTACATGAACCAGCAGGCGACGCTCCAGCCGATCGCGATCGGACTGGGGCTCTCCGACACGATCGCGATCCTCGGAACGAAAGCGAGATCGAAATCCGTCGAAGTCGACGTTCAGGTCGCCGACAACCTGCCGGCCGTGGAAGGCTATGGCGGGGAGCTCAATCAGGTGTGGGCCAACCTGATCGACAACGCCATCGATGCGACTCCCGGAGGGCACGTGAGGATCGACGCTCAGGCAGCGGACGGCCAGGTCGTCGTGCGCGTGATCGACGACGGCCCGGGGATCGCGGCCGATGTCGCCCAGCGGATTTTCGATCCGTTTTTCACGACCAAGGAGATTGGGCAGGGCACCGGCCTCGGCCTGGACATCGCCCGGCGCATCGTCCAGCGCCATCGCGGGGCCATCGACATGAGCACGAGCCCGGCCGGGACCGAGTTTCGCGTCACGCTCTCCGCCTGGGCGCCGGGGACAGACGCTTGACGGTTTGGCTCGACGTGGAAACGAGAACGGCTCTAGGATGGTGCCGGTCGTCCCAACCAGGAGTCCCCGTATGGCACGCTTCCGTGCTGTCACTCTGTCGATTGTCTTCATCGCGGTGCTCGATGGCGTCGGCAGCAGCCGGCCGGCGCTGGCCGTGGGCGCCCGCCCGGCCGCCGGCGACATCGTGATCAACGAGTACGCGGCCGACAACGACGCAAACGAGAACGACTTTTTCGAGCTCCTGGTCCTGCGCAATGGCGTCGACTTGCGCGGATTGCGTGTCTCGGACAACGAGCTCGTCAAAGGCGCATTGAACAACGGCGAATCGGTCTTCGTGTTCGGCAACGACGCGTACCTGGCCGCGGTGCCGCGCGGAACGCTGATTGCCGTCTGGACCAGCGCCGCCGGCGTGACGACCGACACGGTCGTCAATCCCGCCGCGCGCGACTGGAAGATGGTGCTGGCCCCGGGCACGGGCGTCACGGCCAGCGTGGATCACCTTGGCGGGACGCTGAACGCCGGTCTCTCCACCGGCGGCGACGCGCTGTACGTGTATCTGCCCGGCGCCGACGGCAACAGCGCGGGCACCGACAACATCTATCTCGATTTCGTTTCCTGGGAGAAGGACGAGGCTGTCGCCCCTGCGGGTCTGGCCGATCTGAATCTGGCCAGCGTGGCGGACAACGCGTACTACACGGGCAACACGGCGGCCGGGAACGATCAGAGCTCCCACTGGAACCGCTACGACGGCGCGCCGAATTCGAGCACGACGCCTGGAGAACCCAACCCGAAACAGGATCTCAGCAGCCTGCGCAGTGGATGAGGCTTTCTTGACGGGGAGATTCCATCACACAGAGAACACGGACGCTTCACGGAGAGCACGGGTCCTAGAGGGTTAGCCCGAATGACCTCAGTGCTCTCCCGTGTTTCAGTGCTCTCCGTGTTGCGGATCGAAAAGACGACAGCGGTTGAGCCGTTTCCATCGCGCTACACCTAAACGAAAACGACTCTAAATCAGCCGCCTGGGCGTCAACGTGGTCTTGAGCGTCTGCTGGCCGCGCCGAATCGTGAGCGCGTACGAGAGAGGCTTCTCGAACATTTCGTTGATGAGGGACATCGTCAGCCGTTCGGCCGGCAGGTCATCGATCGACATGATGATGTCGCCTTCTCTGATTCCGGCCGCGGTGGCTGGCGAGTTCTCGAGCACCTCGAGGACTCGGAAGGTCCGATAGTCGTCGCCGTGCGCGCGAAGGGCCAGGCCGCTGAAGGCACGATCGAACGGCTCGCCGAAGATCGGGGACCGTTCGAGGATGATGCGCCGCCGGCCGTAGTCGAAATACGACCGAAACCGCATCGCGATTTGCGCGCCGATGTTGCCGGCGAGCGACGGATTCGCGAAGGCCCCCGCCGTGTCCCGGGAAAACATGGTGATCGGTTGGCTGATGGTGAACGAGCCGATGCTGAGTGATTCGACACGGCCCAGCTGTCCCACGGTCTTTCCGCCCGCGCCCGCGCCCCCGATCGACCGGATCGTCCTGGCGCCAGACGCCAGCAGGTTCTGCTCGGCCACGAACGGACTGTGGAGCGCCAGGGCCGCGCCGGAGCCGATGTCGAGCATGAACCGTCTCTCAACGGGTGTGCCGCCGATGGGTGTGACCGTCGCCGTCACGACCGGATGGGTGACGCTCACGAACTCTATCGGCACCGCCTCTCCGGGTCCGCTGTAGCTGAAGGTCGCAGGATCGTGCAGGCGGATCATCTTTGCCTGGTAGTCGAGCTCCAGCACGAAGTCCTTGATGAACTCGCCGCCGATGATGCCGTCGATATCGCGTCCGAGCGCCGGCGGCAGCTCCGGCAGCGGCAACGCGAGGGAGAGCCGCTGTGAAAACCCGCTCAGACCGACCAGCGACCACGTCGCGTCCCTCACGAAGCTGCCTGTCTGTGCCGCTCCCGTGCCCGCGCCACCGACATTGACCTTTCCCTCGAGCTTCAGGCCCAGCTCTCTGGCGACCGCGGTCCGGATGATGGCGATGTGGGCGCCGGTGTCGAGCACGAACGACAACGGCCGCGATTGATTGACGGTGACCTTCACGAGGACGTGCCTCGTCGCCAGTTCGAAGGGGATCGCGGCCGGTTCCGGGGTCGCCGCAGGGCGCTGAGCCACCGCGCGCGGCACGGGGCCCACGCCGGCGAAGAGAAAGAGCAGAACGAGCGAGGCCAGCGACGCACGCTTCATCGGCTCATTGGACGATGACCCATCTGAAATCGTTGCTCATTAAGGTTGTTAAGAACATCGGGAGTCGTTTTACAGATTTCGTAAAACGACTCCCGATGCCTTCTTGGGTTCGCTACCCGGCAACGGACTCGCGGAGCCCGAGGGGCTGCCGCGCAAACGCCTGGTCCGAGTCGACTTCATAGCACGTGTTCTCGCTCGAGTTGCCGAGCGTGGCGTCCACGTACTCCTGAACGCTCTTCACTGACGGGGCCTCCCAGAGACACGTCACGTTCGAGCGATCCCGGCTCGGGTAGAACTGCAGGTTGCGCACGCCGGCTGGTGCGCCCTCGCTCTTCATCAGTTTCTCGCCGCGCGAAAAAGCCGTACCCTGATCCTTGATTTTATGCAGCGCCACAACATACATGTCGGACCTCCTTGAAGGATCGTTGCGATCCATGCAAGGAGACTAACGATGGCGCCCGCCGCCCCGCATCGCGCGAAACAACCAATTTGGAGGCGCGGCTGGGCATGGTGACAAATCACCACGCGCGAGCCGTCATACGAGGTCGTGCGCGAACGCGAACGCCGTCAGCGCCGTGCGTGAGGAGACGGCAAGCTTGGCAAAGAGGTTCTGCACGTGCCGGGCGACGGTATGCTCGCTGATAAAGAGCTCGGTCGCGATCTCACGGTTCGTCTTCCCGGTTGCGACGCAGCGCAGCACCTGGAGTTCGCGTCCGGTCAGCCCATGCGTGGGTCCGGCGCTGGGGCGCGGAATCAACGCCTCGACGCGCGCCCGGTCGGGCGTGGCGCCCAGTTGATCGAAGGCCTTCCGCGCCGCATCGAGCTCGAGCCGAGCGGTGTCCTCATCTCCCAGCGCCCGGCAGGCCAGTCCGATTCGCTCACGTGCGCGGGCGATCTCATACGGCGCTGAGAGGTCCGTCCAGATGCTCACCGCGCGTCGTAACGGGGCCAGCGCGTCGCCTGCTCGATGGCCTGCCAGCGCCACCGCTCCGCAGGCACCCGCAGCCATCGCCTCCAGCACCTCGCACCCGAGACGCTGCGCGATTTCCTCGAGGTCCCGAGACGCGGCGGAGGCAAGGTCAAGGCTTCCGATCGCGACCATGATCTCGACGTACGCGGGCAGTAACCGCGCCCGCGCCACCGCGCCGGTCGTTTCGCCGACAACTCGGCGGATCGCCGCGGCCGCAGCGTCGCCTTTCTCCTGCGCCAATCGCAGGAGGGCGAGTCCGGGCTGCGGCTCCCGACCGTACTGGCTCGCCTGCCGGTACTGTTCGTCAGCCGCGTCGAGCTCGCCGCGCAGGCGATGCGCTTCTCCCTGACAGTAGAAGGCCTCGCCGCCCGCCCGTTGGTTCAAGACACCCCGGGTGAAGCGCTCGGCGGATCGGCGCGCCTCCTCGAGTGCCGCCTCCCACTCGCCGCCGAGCAGCATGATCTGCGACCGGTGGACCAGGCACAGCCCGTTGTGGGCCACCATCTCCGGCTGGCGCGCGCACCACTGCGTCAGCGCGCGGGTCCACTCGCGCACGTGCCGCAGTTGGTAGTTGGCGCCGCAGAACGCGATGGTGTTGCAGTAGACGATGCCCGTGACGATCGGAGACAGCTCACCGGCGGCCGCTGCGATCAGCGCCTCGTCGACGAGCCGCAGTCCCTCCTCAACTCGTCCAAGTGCCAGCAGCGCGCGAGCCTGTTCGTCGCGTGCGAGCCATATGAGGTCGGCGTCGCCGAAGCGCTGGCCGACGTCCACGGCCTCTGTCGTCGTGGCGTAACCGGCCTCGAAGTCGCCGCGGCCCATTTGCTCCAACCAGACGGGGATCCGCAAGTAGCCGTGCTCGACGCAGTCGTGCGCAACGCGCTCGATCAGCCGCTGTGAGCGGGCGAACCATCCGCTGGCCCGTGCTCGCTCGCCGCGAAACAGAAAGCTGTGACCGATCCAGAAGCCGCAGCGTACAGCGCCAGCGATGTCGCCCGCATCGAGGTAGCCCTGATGCGCCCGTTCCAGGCCGGCGACGTATTCCTCGTCGCGACCCAGCATGTACGCCGACCTGGCAAGGCGCTCGAGGTCCGCCGTGCCGAGTGCCGCGGCCTGGTCGGCGGCGGCAAGCGACTCGAAGGCGCACAGCCACGACTGCTCACTGTAGGAGGCGCGACCTCGCTCGAGGTCAGCATTGGATTTCACGTTGACGCTCGGTCGCCTCACAAGACTGGCGCCTTCTTCCAAAGGTGTTCGACGACCACGGCGGCGACCTTTCGCGCGGCGTCGGCCGAATCGCCGGTGGCTTCGAACATCAGATCGCCGCGCTTCAGCACCCGGATCTTGAAGCGGCCGTCACCCTTGTCCTGGAACATGTGGGCGGCGTCGCCGAGACCAGTCACCACGGTGAGCGGCGACTCGGTATGCCGCTTCAACTCTTCGAAGTCCGCTTCAGGCGACACCCACACAGCGTAACCCGCCGGCTTGTTGGTTGCCGTGACGGTGACGAGGTAGGTACATCGACTGAAGGTCTTGTCGTAGAAGGGCCTGGCTTCATTCAGCTTGGCCGCGACCGCCCGGGCCACCGCGTCGCCCGGCACGAGCTGACAGACATTGAACGTCGTCCAGTCACGTGGCGTCTGTGACGCCCGAGCCTGGCTGTCGGCCGAGAGCCGCATGATCGAATTCCCGCCGAAGAGCAGCACACTGAGCACCAGCCCGACTCGACCCACGGCGACGCGACGGACTCGCATGGAGACCTCCGGAAAGCAGCACGATCACACCAAGGAGAACACGCGCGAGACGAACGGCATCGTCAGCTCACCGGTCATGAACCCACACAACGCGTCGCCATCCCAGCATCCGATCCACGCGGTGAAGACCCACGCAGACGAGCCCACCGTTCCGGCCAGTTCGTGTTGTGGATCGCTCACCAGCAGCCACGGCCCGTCCAGGGTGTAGCGATAGCGCAGCCCGATGAAAGCGGGAACCGGCCCGAGGCCGCGAGCAGCGAGATGACGCAGTCGCGTCTGGAGCTGCAAGCGCTCCAGCGAATCGGCTGTTTGGGCCAGCCTCTCTTGCAACGAGGCAATTCGCCGCGGGACAAGCTCATCCGGATTATCAATACCGGCTTCACGGACGGCATCGTTGTTGACCTCGACGCCGTCAGATTTCTGGAATTTCCATTCTCCCGTTGAGATGTCCCGAAACTGCCGCTCGAGCCGGATGCCTCCATTTTCGACGCGAAGGTGAAATGGAAAGATCGGCTCCTCGGTGTCCTCCGATGCAATCCCGTTTCGACCCTCGAACGCGCCACCAGACAGCAGAACCACCGAAGCCGATTGCAAGGGATGTCGGTCGATTTCCTGGTCCCCGACGGACACGCGCCGAACGCGGACGTCTACGGTCGGACCGAACGGACGAATCGTCGCGCCGAGCGGCTGCGTGCGAATGACTCGATCGAGATCCGGCTCGCCCGCAAGCGCGTACGTCCAGCCACTCACACCTCGCGGGTCGTCCGTCGGGTCCGGATCGGTGGCCAACCGACACTGGAGCCATCCAGAAAAGCTCAGCTTCAGCATGATTCGGACCTATGAAGCTTGAGCCGCGACGAGCGTCTCGCGGACCAGGACGCAATTGCGATGGAGGAACTCCAAACGAGCCACCGAGGGCCCACCCGTCTTCCAAAGCCGCTGGGTTTCGGCCGCCGCGGCCGCGAACCGCTCCGACAGAATAATGAAGCGCGCGCGAGGATGAGCCGGAAGCTTCAAGACGCCATACAGCTCGAACGGCGGTCCCGCCGTCGGGCCCCGCGGATCCGTCGTGGCGGGGAGCGTGGTCAGCACCTCGGCCAGTGGGCGGACGAGGCCGCTCATGACGCGACGGGCCGTGTCTTGAAGGACCTGTCGTTGGTCGGGCGTTTCGCCGGCCGGATCGAAGAACTGCATGAGCAAAAGCAAGGCGGACGCGTACACGTGATTGAACAGCTCAGCCGTCGGATGCGCGAGTGTCGACGATTCGATCAGGTTGAAGCCAATGCCGGCGTCCCGGTGCCTTCGGGTCAGCGGGTTCTTCATCACGTTCCGGGACGGCGTGAACCCAGGCCGCGCACTCGTGCGCTGTTCATGCTCGCGAGCGATGGTAGAAAACGTGTCGAAATGCGAGCCGGTCTGGCCCGCGCTGTTTCCCTCTCCCTGCTCAACAATGAAGGTAATCGCGGCCTCGGCTGCGCGCCGGTTCGTAATCGACGGGATCGTCAGGTTCGCGCTCCAGTCCGACGCATCCTGCGCGTCCGGCCGGCCGATGAACAACGTTGCCTCGGCCTGGCTGTCTGGCTGTTTCGTGATTGGATCGTCGGGCACCAGGTTCCGAAAGCCATTGCCAATCAACCCGTACAGCTCGCCGACATAATCGAACTCGATCGGATCGGGAGCGATGTCCCTGGCTGATAGGGCAAGAAGCGTCGGCTTCGGACTCTCGGCGCGGACGAAGCGGTTCAGGCTCTCCGTTCCGAGACGTTCAAGCTGAAAGCCAAAGGGGAACCAGCGGTGCGCCTCTTGCGGAAAGTTGGGTCTGTTGAAATCCGGGCTGCCACCAACGGCCGTCACGAGGTTGCACGCAGTTGCAAGATGCGCCATCTCGTCGCGTGCGACGCCGAGAATCCCGGCCTCCCATTGCCGGATCACCTCGGCTTCCTCCTCAGTCACTCCCTCGCGTACGTGCCTCTTGCACGAGACGGCCGCAAAGAGATACTGAAGCATGAGACCGTGCTCGATCTGAATGGCCTCCTGCAGGCCATTGATCAGCTCTTCTCTGGTGTCCAATCGGACAGATGTTCTTAGCGGTCCGAATGAAATGTTCTTCGTGGGCGTGGTCGCAAGGGCTCGCCTGTACCGCATGCTTCTGGCCTCAGACCGAACAGCCGTTGGCGGACGTTAGGTGTGGGGAGTCCCGCCCGGCGACTCTAACATGTCTCGGCCGAACGGAGCCTGGTGGAATTTTGGCGCGGCAGTCGCACGCGGTCGGGCTCAGGCATCGGTAGTCCGCTAGAATCGCACGTACATGTGCGGCATTGCCGGACTCGCCGACTTGTCGGGCACGAGACCGCTGCCGGCGGGCGTCCTCGATCGCATGGCCGATGCCCTCTTGCACCGCGGGCCGGACGACGAGGGCGCCTTCGAAAGCGATGGCGTCGGTCTCGTCAACCGACGACTGAGCATCGTCGGCCTCGCCGATGGCCGACAGCCGATTGCCAATGAGGACGGGCACGTCGTCGCTGTCTTCAACGGTGAGCTGTTCGATTATCCCGAGGCGAAGCATTTTCTCGAAACGAAGGGACATCGCTTCAAGACACACTGCGACGCGGAGCTGATTCCTCATTTCTGGGAAGAATACCGGGAGGGCATGTTCGAGCGGCTGCGCGGACAGTTTGCGCTCGCTCTTTACGATCGCCGACAACGCTGTCTGGTGCTCGCGAAGGACCGGTTCGGCATCCTGCCGTTGTATTGGAGCCGTCAGCGCAACGGTGACGGCGAGTGGCTGGTGTTCTCCTCGGAAATAAAAGGGTTGCTCGCTTCCGGGCTTGTCCGTCCCGCGCCGGACGTTCGAGGAATCGATCAGGTCTTTCACTTCTTTGCCGTGCCCGGACCGGCCACCTGTTTCGAGGGTGTCCGAACGCTACAGCCGGCGCACTACCTCCGCATCGAGCTTGCCGGCGCCGAAGCGAACGCGTTCTGTGAGCGTCCATTCTGGCAGATGACCTTTCCAGAACGCGGATGCGAGAACGAGTCCGGCGATCGAGCGCGCACGGTCGACGCCTTCGAGCAGGTGCTGCTCAGCGCCGTCGAGCATCGATTGCGCGCGGATGTGCCAGTGGTCTGCTATTTGAGCGGCGGCGTTGACTCCAGCGTCGTCACGGCGATGGCCGCCCGCATCCGAGGCGCCCCGACACCGACATTCACCGTGCAGGTGGACAGCCGCGGTTTCGACGAAAGCAGCAAGGCCGCGATCGTGTCTCGGCATCTTGGCGCGACGCCCGTCGTGCTTCCGGTCAGCCGCGATGACGTCGTCTCCGCGTACCCGGACCTCATTCGGGCGGCCGAAGCGCCGGTGATCGATACCGCCGCGGCCGCCACGCTGCGGCTGGCGCGCGAGGTCCATCGTCACGGATTCAAGGTGGCGCTCGCTGGCGAGGGCGCTGACGAGTGGCTGGCAGGGTATCCGTGGCACAAGGTCCACCGGCTCATCAGTCTGGCCGATGCCTTTCCCGGCATTCGTTTGAGCCAGTCGGTTCGACGGCTCCTCTGCAAGATCGTGGGTGTTTCAGCCGCGGGGACCGACGCGATCCTGTCGCCGGAGACGGTGCTCGGCCACCATTCGGCCTTCCACGATGTCTACGGGTTGATGACGGCGGCGAGGTTCACCTTCTTCAACGACGACACGTTGTCGCGGCTCGAAAATCACAATCCGTATCTCGAGCTGGCCCCCGATCTCGAACGCCTCCGGACCTGGCACCCGCTGAACCAGAGTGCGTATTGGGCGGCGCGCATCCATCTCCCTGGGCACCTGCTCAGTCTCAAGGGGGACCGGCCGGCGATGAGCTCGTCGGTCGAGACCCGGTACCCGTTTCTCGACGAGAACGTCTTCGACTTCCTCGCCGGTATCCATCCACGCTGGAAGATGCGCGGGTTGGGCGACAAATACCTCCTGAGGCTCGTCGCCGAACGCTACCTCCCCCGCGAAATCGCCTGGCGGCGCAAGGTGATGTTCCGTGCGCCACTCGACAGTTTCTTCGCCGCTCCTGACGCGGCCCTTCCACTGTTCGTGAGCCAGTTGCTGTCCACCGAGTCCCTGCAGAAGACCTCGTGGTTCCGGCCCGATCGAGTCCAGTTTTGGCGACGCCGGATGAGGGACGGTCCTGCGATCAGCCGGGCTCAGCGCACGATGATCCAGCTTGGAATGGTCGGTGTCCTCGCGACGCAACTCTGGTATCACACATTCATCGAGAGCCTGGCCGATCTTCCCGCAGGGTGGCAGCGACCGCGGACCGCGGAGCGCGAGTCCGGCCGTGTCGATCGCGAAGGACATCGATCAGCGCTGACCACAAGCCGGGCCTGACCGTCTGGTGGTAGGGTGAATCGGCCGGTAACCGGATCATGAGCCGACTGTGCGCGTCGTGCATCGCGTGATACGGAAGCCTCGGCAAGAGGTGATGAAGCGCGTGATATCGCAGGCCCACCGGCGCCCAGAGCTCGGGCAGCCAGTTCCCATGGGGAAAGGTATTTGTATCCAGGAGCTGATCAACATGGCTCACTGCTGAATCGGGGTTGTTCATGTAGCGATGGGCAACCAGCGTGCGCACCTGGTTGACCGTGAGCCAGAGCAGCGCGATCAGATAGATCTTGCCGAGCACTGCCGGCGAGAGGTGGCCCGCGAGGACCAGGCCCGCCGCCACCCAGGTCCACACTGAGCACGCGACCTCCTGTATCCATCGAGCAGCTGCGGTCGCACTGGCGTCGTACTCACGACGGTACGACTCGTTCATCACGAAAAGAGATGAGGCGTAGGTCCACACGTGCTGGTCGGCCCGCCTCGACAGGAGAGCCGCTGGCGTGAGGATGAGGAATCTGACGCACGCGAGAAGCGGATAGACGAGCGGCAACAGCAGGAACACGACCACCCGCATTCGCCAATGCCGACTGCGCAGGATGTATTCGGGATCCGCCCACGTGCCGTACGCCTGGTTCGAATGGTGGCCTTTGTGATCGCCGTACAAGAATGACGGCACGAGGAACGGCACGCCGCACAGCAGATTCCAGATCCAGGTGAATCCCACGAAGGCACCGGAGCGGCGGTGGGCGATCTCGTGCGTGAAGACCACCGCCCGATACATGGCCAGGCCACAAACGACGAACGCAACCGTTTGCACGGGCGAGAATGCCGGCGCCAGGAGATAGATCACCAACGTTCCGTACGTGACCAGAATCGTGATCAGGAAGTCGGTGAGGTAGTACCGCGGGCGCTCAGGTAGCAGGTCACGCACGATTGAGTGCGCCTGCCGGACGAACTGTGCCGACGGCATCGACGAGGCGTCGGCGCCGGTCTCGGCCGGTGTGCTCGCGCCCGATGCGTTCACCAGAATCATCTGAGCTCCACCGCGTTCACGAGGGCGTCGGGCTTGATTCCGGCACATGTCTGCAGGAAGTCCATCATCTGCTCCGCCACCTGCTTGAGAGCGGCGGGTCGCATCAACGCATTGTGATCTCCCTCGAAGACGTGCTCGCGTGCCAGGCCCTCGCGCCGTCCCCACGACTCGAGACCGCTGCCAAATCCGTGGCTCGCCCGCCACACGATCAGGGGCACGCCGACATCGGGAGGCGGCAGGCCGCGCGTCAGCAGCCGGCAGTGTTGCTCGAATCGCACGAGATACTGGCGGGCCAGTCCTTCCAGCGATCGGCTGGTCGTCAACTCGTTATCGACGACCCAGCGGAAAAACGTCTCGCCACCACTCGAGTCGTCGTTCGTCACTCGATCGACCAGCGCACAGATTTCCTCGCGTAGCACGTGTTCGGGCCGTGGCCGCAAAATCGCCATCTCCTGCTGCAAAAACAGGTAGCTGGCCATCGACAATCGCACTAGTGCTTCGCGTTGCGCTACCGGTGTCGCCTTTTGCTGTCCATCCCAATCGATGACACCCACGAACTCTACGTGACCGCCAGTCTCATGGAGCACCTGAGCGACACGCGCGGCGAGGTACCCGCCGAGCGAGAAACCGACGAGCCGGTACGGGCCGAGGTGCGCGCCCCGTACGGCGGCAACATAAGCGTCGACCATCTCGGCCAGCGTTCCGTACTCGGTAGCGGCGCCGCGAACGAGACGCGACTCCACACCGATGAGCGGGAGACTCTCGGGAACGTGAGGAGACAGGCCCCCATAGATGCCGACGCCGCCTCCGAGTGGGTGAAAACAGAAGATCGGGACGCCGCTGCCCTGTTTGATAACGACAAGATGATCACGAGGATCGTTCTGCCAGAACGGCCGTGTTTCCGATGCACCACCGAGGCGGTCGGCCGCTCCCGCGCCGGGGATCTCGACCGATGGCTGCCCCGCCGTTCGGTCGGGCGGGGCGGCGTCGGAGGCGGCGAGCGCCGGGGCCAGCAACTGGCGAAGATGGTGCGCGAGCTCGACGATGGTTGGGCCGCTCAGCAAACTGCCCGCGGGCAGACGGACGGCCAGCTCCCGCTCGACCCGATTGGTGAGCTCGAGCGTCATCAAGGAATCCAGCCCCAGATCAGTGAGCCGCGCGTTCCGATCGATCTTGCCCTCTTCCGTCCCAAACACGCCCGCGACCTGGCTGACGATGAACTGGGCAAGGAGGCGTTCCTGTTCCTCCGTCGTCGCGGCGCGCAGTTGCGCGTCGAGCGACCGCGCCCGGTCCGCGGCGTGCGTTTCGCGCACGAGCGCCGAGTAGGTGTTCGACGCTGCGACCAGCGGGCTGAGTTTCAGCGCCGCGTTCCACTCGGCGCGAGCGGCGGCCACCTGTGCCGCATCGCGCACCACAAGGTCGTCGAGCACGCGTAGCGCTTCGTCCTTCTGGAAGAATCCAAATCCGAGCTTGGTGAGAACCTCGGACGTCTTCCGGTCGCGCTCGACGAAGCCGGCGCCAAGGATCGCGCCCCAGTTGATCGTCAGGGCCGGCAGGTTTCGCGCGCGCCTGTAGTGAGCCAGCGCGTCCAGAAACGCATTGCCGGCGTTGTAATTTCCCTGCCGCAGCAATCCAACGATGGATGAGAACGACGAGAAGCAGACGAAGTGGTCGAGCGACAGACGCTCGGTCGCAAGATGCAGGTTCCACGCCCCGGCCATTTTCGGCGCCAGCGCTTTCCACAGGCGCTGTTTGTCGAGCTCGACGATCGGATCGTCATCGAGCACCATGGCGGCGTGAAATACGCCCTTCAGCGGCGGCAGATCGCGGTCGATTCGATCGATGGCGTGGCGCACATCGTCGCTGTTCGTCACGTCTCCGCGGAGGTCGAGGACGGTCGCGCCTTCAGCGCGAAGCTCGTCCAACAGCGCTTGCGCGGCCCCATCGCGCGGTCCGGTTCTGCTCATCAGCGCCAGATGACGGCCGCCATGTCGGGCGATCCACTGCGCCACCTCGAGGCCGAACCCGCCGGCCCCTCCCGTGATCAAGTACGTCGCGTCTGGTCTGAACCGTTGTGCTGCGTTGGTCGTCGGGGCAATCGGGATGACATCGTGATCGAACGTGAGCACGTTCTTGCCGATGTGTTTTCCCTGGGCCATGAAGCGGAAGGCATCGACCGCCTCGGTCACGGGAAATGTCGTAAGGGGGACAGGCCGATAGTCACCGGCGGCAAACCGCTCGGCAATCTCAGCAAAGACCCGCACGACGACGTCTCGCCTGTCGCGAAGGTGTTGGGTCAGATCGATCACGAAGTAGGAGACGTTGTCGCGAAGCGACTGCAGGCCGATTTTGGCGTTTCGATAGACGTCCACCTTGCCGATTTCGAGGAACCGCCCGAATTGGGCGAGCACCGACAGGCTTTTCGGGATGAAGTCGCCGGCCAGCGAATTCAACACCGCATCGACGCCTCGACCGCCAGTCGCGCGCATGACCTCGTCGGCGAACTCGAGCGTGCGCGAGCTCATGACGTGATGTACACCCATGTCGCTCAACAGGCGCCGCTTGTCGGGCGTGCCCGCAGTCGCGAAGATCTCGAGCGATCGGTGCCTGGCGACCTGGATGGCGGCCTGTCCCACGCCGCCGGTCCCCGCATGAATCAGGATGGACTCGCCTGGCTGCATGCGTGCCAGGTGGTTGATGGCGTAATGGGCGGTGAGAAATATGGTCGGGATCGAGGCGGCCTGCGCGAAGGACAGCTGGGCGGGCTTCCTGAACAGGAGGCGCGCATCGGTGCGCGCGTAGGACCGGAAGGCATACGGCGCCATGCCCGCAATTTCGTCGCCCGGTCGCGGATCGGTCACGAGTTCTCCTACTCGTTCCACGATCCCAGACAGGTCGTCCCCAAACCAGAGCAGGTCCGGGGGATTCCCTGGATGCGTGCCCAGCGCCTTCATGATGTCGCGGAAGTTGATGCCGGCGGCGCGCACACGAACCTCGACTTCGTGGGGGGCCGGGGCCGGCCGGTCGGTTTCGTGCAGCGCGAGGTTGGCGAGAATCCCGGCACCACGCGTCTCCACTCGGAACGGCGCGACCGATCCGTGTGGCCCCACGACGCTGACGGTGCGCGGCAACAGCCGCGCGGAATCCGCACGGTGCAGCCGAAGCACGTGCCGCACATCGTCGCGATACGCGATCTCGAATTCACCATCGGGAGGCAAGGTCACTTCGTCAGCGAGAAGCGTCGCGGCGACGTCCGGCGGACAACCGTCCAAATCGATCGTCTTGAAACGGCAGCGATGCTCGTTGTTCGCGACCCTGACCATGCCGGTCAACGGCGACGACGCCAGACCATCGACCGTATCGCTCGCATTGACGGGTTGGGCCTCCCGGGTGACGAACCAGATTTTCGTGTCGCTGTCGGCCGTCGCTCGAATGAGCTGGACGGCGCTCTCGAGACCGTGAGCTTGGGCGCCGCACAATTGGTCCACCGTCAGCGTCCCTCCCGCCGGGGCGTCGAGGGCCGTGCAGTGGATCACGCCGGCCAGCGCGGCCGCGGCGGCGCCGTCGGCAATGGCCCGCAAGATGTGCTGGTTGTCGCCAGTACCCGACACGACGGCGGCGGTGTGTCCGCGTGTGATCAGTTCGGTCGCCAGCCGGTCAGCGGTTCCACTGGCATCCGCGACCAGCACGAAGTGCGACGGCTGGCCGGCGCTACCGGTCGCGCGATCCGCCAACGCACCGGGCGCCGAGCCCAGGATGATGACGTGTTCGGCCGCCACCGGATCGGTCGAGCAATCGACCGACTGGACGTCCGTGAACCCACACTCCGCGAGCGCCCGTCGCCAGACACTTGCGGTCGCGAGCGCCGAATCCGGCCGCAAGTCGATGTCACGAAACCTCGAATAACCTCGGAGCAGGCCAAACGAGACGTCGTCGCGCAGGAACCTGGGCTTCGCCAGTTCCAGCAGGAGTAGCAACCCGCCGGGCGCGAGAGATTGGCGCAGATGTCCGAGCGTCGTCCGGAGGTCCGCGGTCGCGTGCACCACGTCCGCACCGAGGACCAGATCGAACTGGCCGGTCGGTATCTGCTGACGCTCCGGCGCAGTCTCGAGGTCGAAGACCTGGAAGTCGATGACCGGTGTGCCGGCAAACCGCTTTCGCGCGGCCGAAATGAAGGCCGCCCCGATATCGGTAAACGTGTACTCGGCACGATGGGGTGGAAGGACGGGCAATACGGTTCGCGTCAGCACGCCGGTCCCGGCACCGACTTCAAGCACGCGCAGCGCACGCCGAGACGGCAATCCCGCAATGGCGGTTTCGATCGCCCGACGTGTCAGCTCGAGGTGGACCGGAAAGCCAAGCGCCTCGGTGTAAAACCGCTCCATCAGATCGTGCGATCCCGCGGGGAACAGCAGCTCCAATGGATCAATGTCGCCGGTGAGGATCTCGGCGAGTTTCAGACCGGTTCGTCGATACAGATCGACCTCGGCCCGGCCGGACGGGTAGTGCTCGTCGAGCCGGTCGAGCGCGGCATCGGCAGCGAATGATTCCGGCAGCCTCGAGACCCGCCAGGCGTCGGGTCCGATCGACTGGAGGACGCCTGTCCGTTGGAGGTGACCGAGAAGACGCTTCATGACGCCGCGGTAGTCGGGCGCGACACTGAGCGACTCGAAGAGAGTGTCGAACTCGAATCGTTCATCGACATGTGGACGCCACCCCAGCGAGACGAAGGCGCGTTCCACGAGCCGCGACACGACCGGCTCAGCCGCTCGCACGAACGCGCGATAGTCGGCCAGGCTGCATCGTGACTCGACGTCTGAGAGAGCCGTCGTGACCGCGTGAGCGATCTCGGCGTTGCCGGCGAAGTCGCATCCCCCTCGAACGCCGCTGCCGCGCAAGCGCCGTGGCTCCCACGTGAACTGGTAGTAACAATTGTCCAGCGCGTTGGCCTGCGTCTTCTGTTCGACGGCCTTGATCCGGAATCCGAGAACATCGGCGACGCGCTCACCGCGGCTGTCGAACACGCCGATGTTTCCTTCCAGGAACGACCCGTCATTCAGGATGTCGGCGGCATGAGCCCAGAGCCGCGACGACGTGATCTGGCGATACACGTGCAATCGCCCGACGGATTCGGGCAAGTAAAGCGAGCCCTCGCGCGCGCCGGCCGGCGGCAGTGCGAGAAACGCATGAAAGCAGGCGTCCAGAATCGCGGGGTGAAAGACAAACTCGGCGGCCGACTCCGCCACATCGCGCGGAGGTTCGATTTCGATGAACACTTCGGTGTCACGGCGCCAGAGGTGACGGACCTGGCTGAACGCCGGACCGAACTGATAGCCACGCGCCGCCAGTTGCCGGCAATAGGCGTCGTGATCCATTTGATATTCGAGCCGGGCGCGCAGCGCAGCGATGTCGATTGGCGCGGATTTGCTGCCGGGAAGCCTCGTCAACATCCCTTGCGCGTGAAGTTCCCACGTGCGGCCGCCCTGCGCGGCACTGTAAACCGCAAAGCTCTTGTCCTCGTCTGTGAACACGATCTGAAGCGTGACCGGCTCGGTTTCGGCGAGAAAGAGCGCCTTTCTGATCTGCAGGTGCTCGACGGCATGAGGCTCGCCGGCAAACAAGGTGCGCCCGAGCGCCAGACCGATCTCCAGGTAAGCGGCCGCCGGAAACACGACCGTGTCCCACACGCGATGGTCCTTCAGATACACGTGCCGATTGAGATCCAACAGCACTTGCCAGGTCGGATGGGCAGCCTCGATGCGTTGTCCGAGTAGCGGGTGAGCGGAAGGCGCGAGGCGCAGTCGGGCCGAGTCCTCAGATTCGATCCAGAAGCGCTCCCGGCTCCACGGGTACTGAGGCTGCGGCACGATGCGGCCGCTGCCTTGATTCACCGCCGTCCAGTCGACACCGGTGCCGGCACAGTGCAGGCCCGCCAGGTTGATGGCGAGTTCGTCCGATTCGTCCACCTCACGTCGAAGCGAGTGGTACACCACGCCTTTGTGTCCCCGCTCGGCGAGCCCCTCCTTCAACGCGCTCTCGAGGACGGGATGCGGACCGATCTCGAGGAAGGTGCGATCGCCGGCGTCGATCAACCCCGTCAGGGCCGGTCCGAAGAGGACCGGCTGTCGGATGTTCTCCCACCAGTAGGCCGCGTCGAGCGACTCGCCCGAGATGGGTGCGGCGGTGACTGTAGACATCAACGGAATCTGTTCACGGCGCCCGGAGATGTCACGAAGCGCCTCGAGCACCTCGGCGCGCACGGGATCCATCTGTGCCGAATGAAAGGCATAGTGTCCGCGCAGCCAGCGTGTGAACACACCGGATCGCTGGAACTCTCGTTCGATGCGCGCGAGCGATTCGACGCCGCCGGCAAGCGTCATCAGCCGCGGGCTGTTGATCGCTGCGAGCTCGACGTCGCTGTTTACGCCAATCGCCGTTCGTGCCTCCGCCTCGGACACGGCGACTGCGAGCATTCGGCCGCCACCGAACGTTCGATGCTGGAGTCGCGCGCGATGGACGACGATCCGCGCGGCGTCCTCCAGGGAATAGACGCCGGCGCAGTACGCGGCGGCTACCTCTCCGACACTGTGACCGATGGCTTTGGCGGCATGGACGCCCCAACTGTTCCAGAGCGCGATCAGGCCGGCCTGCAGCGCGAAAATCGCCGGCTGGGCAATGTCGGTGTGATCGATCCGCGATTCGTCCTCGGGGCGGCGCAACTCGGTGAGCAGCGACCACCCGGCCACGCGTTGGACGGTCGCGTCCACTTCCCGCATCACGTCACGAAAGAGCGGCTCGCGCTCCAGCAGTTGGCGGCCCATCGCCCACCACTGCGGCCCTTGTCCTGCGAAGACGAAGACCGGTGCCGCCTCTCCGCCGAGACGGCCCGTCACGACGCCTTCGGCACTGCCGTCATGAAGCCAGGCGGCGGCGCGGTGCCGCAATTCTTCGCGGCTGCGGCCAATGATCACCAGCCGATACGGATGCGGTTCCTTGCGATCGCCGGCAGATGCGCAGAGATCAGCCAATGGCAGCGACACATCGGCCAGCACGTCGCGATACCTCTGCACGTACGCGCGCAACGCGCCCTCATCGCGCGCCGAGATGGGCAGCAGATACGGACGCTCTGCCGGCGGTCCCGCTGCCGCCGCCACGTCGCCAGGCACGTCCTCGACCACGGTCTCTGCCCTGTGCACGGCTTCGAGTACGGCGTGCGCGTTCGTGCCGCCGAAGCCGAACGAGTTCACGGCAACGACCGGAAGTTGGCCGTCCAGGTCTGGGAGTGGGCGGCGGTTTGCGGCGACCTCGAGGCGCAGATTTTCAAAGGGAATGTTGGGATTCGGCCGTTCGTAATTGAGTGTCGCCGGAATCGTCCCATAGTGCAGCACGAGCGCGGCCTTGATCAGGCCCGCGATCCCAGAGCCGGATTCAAGGTGACCGATATTGGTCTTGACCGATCCGATAAGGCAGCTTGAACCCGCTGAGCGATCACGTCCGAGCACCCTGCCCAATGCCGCGGCCTCGATCGGATCGCCGACCGGTGTGCCGGTGCCGTGCGCCTCCACGTAGACGACACGCGCCGGTGAAATCCCGGCCTGACGGTACGCCTCTTCAAGCATCGCCGTCTGACCGTCCAGTCCGGGCACGGTCATGGACGACGTATGGCCGTCCTGATTGACGACAGCCGCGCGAACGACCGCGTAGATGCGATCGCCGGCCGCCAGCGCGGCGCCGAGCGGTTTCAGGTATACGACGCCCGCGCCTTCGGCCCGAACGAAGCCGTTCGCGCGGGCATCGAAGGCAAAACAGTCACCGGACGGCGAGATCATCGAGGCTTTGCTAAACCCGACGCTGGTCTGCGGGCTGATCAGCGCATTGACCCCACCGGCGAGCGCGCCTTCGCAACCGCCAGACCACATGCTGTCGCACGCCGCCGCCACCGCCACGAGCGACGAGGAGCACGCCGTGTCGAGCGAGACACTGGGACCCCTGAGGTCGAGCAGGTACGACACCCGGTTGGCTGCGATGCTCGCCGTCGACCCGCTGTTCGTGTAGGCATCGACGTCCTCGGTACTTCGCAGCTGCAGTCCGCCGTAGTCGTTGCCCGAGATGCCGATGAACACGCCGATGCGGTGGCCGCGCAAGCGGCTCGGAGCACGACCGGCGTCTTCGATGGCTTCCCACGCGACCTCGAGCAGCCAGCGCTGCTGGGGATCCATCCGCACCGCCTCACGCGGCGAAATTCCCCAAAACGCCGCATCGAACATGGCGACGTTGTCGACGAAGCCGCCGCGGCGCATCACCATGGCGCCAAGCGCGGCCGGATTGGAATGATAGAAACGATCGACGTTCCAGCGATCGGCCGGCACATCGACGATGCCGCTGCGGCGGTCCATCAGCAGTGACCAGAACGACCGTGGGTCAGTGACCCCGCCGGGAAAGCGGCAGCCGATACCCACGATCGCGACAGGCTCGACGTGTCTGGATTCCGACATGATGGCCGACCTTTCGCGCTTCTGAGAACGGCCTGGGGATTGGCTGCGTTCTATCTGTCCTGACGCTCTGTGTCAACTATCAGGAATCGACGGGCGGCCTGGACCGTTGCGGGGAGGAGAAGCACTTCGGCGAGGAACGCGACGCCCAGCGTCAAAGCCAGCAACCCGCCGAACCATGCCGATGGTTTGTACTCGGAGAGCATCAGCACCGCGAATCCGCTGCTGTTCACGAGCGCGGTCACGAGCGCCGCCCGGCCCTCGATGGTTCCTGCCCGCTCTGCCGCTCGGTCAACCGATGCACCCGTTCCGAGCTCGTGCCGGAACCGGTGCAGGAAATGTACCGTGTCATCGTCAACGATCCCCAGCGCCACGGCCGCCACCATGACGGTCGCGACGTTCAAAGAAATGTCGCACCAGCCCATCACGCCGAGGACCACGACCACGGGAAACAGATTTGGCACCAGCGCCAGGATGCCGTAGCGCGCCGACTTGAAGACCAGGAACATCGCCACGAAGATCGTCACGAACGCCGTGGCAAAGCTCGAGACTTGCGACCGCACGAGATAGTGATCCAGGGTGGCGAACAACCGCCCGGATCCTGTGACCGTAGCGGTGATGCCCGTGCTCGCGAAGGTGTCGACCGCGAGCCGCTCTGCGGCCTCCATGGCGCTGAACACGCGGTCGGACCCCATCGACGGCAACCTGACGATGATTTGGGCCCGCGAGTAATCACTCGACACCAGTCGCTCGAGCTCCCGTCGCCCGTCGTCGGCGAACGAGAACAGCAGGAGCTCCTGCGCCAGCACGAACGGATCGCGTGGAATCCCGCCAGCATCGGCGCGATCGTCGCCTACCTCTTGATGTGTCTGCCTCACGTGGTCGGCCACCGACGTGGCCTTTCGGACATCCGGCAGCGCCCGAATGGCCGCCGAAAGCCGGTCGATGCGCAACATGGCGTCGGGGGATTTCAACGAATCGGTGTCGCCCTCCAGCAGCACGTGGAAGCTGTAGACGCCCGCCAGTTCACGATCGATCACAGCTGCCGAACGGCTGAGCGCATGCGCCGGCGCGAAAAAACGGATGTGGTTGGTGTCCACCCGCAGCCGGGTGATTCCGGCGATTGCGCCCAGCGTCACGATCGCTGCCACCGCCAGCACAAAACGGGGCCGGCGAGTGGCAAAGGCCGCGGCCGCTCTGACCGGTTGCATCAACCGCTCTCCCTCCGGTGCGGTCGCAGCGCGCGCCGGCATCCACCCGAGCAGCGTGGGCACCAGGACCAGAGACAGAGCGAAGTCGAGCATGACGCCGATCGCTGCGCCGATGCCGAAGTGGCGCACGGCCAGCACGTCGCTCGTCGCCAGCGCGAGCAGGCCGAGCGCCGTCGTGCCGCTCGCCGCCGCGAGCGGTGTGAACATGTAGGCGACGGTGTTGGTGAAGGCGTCTTTGGCCGAGCCGCCGCTCCGCTCGTGCTCGTACTGCTGAACCAGGTGCACATCGTCGGAGATCGCCAGTACCACGATGAGCGGCGTCAGCATCGCCGTGAGAATGTTGAAACCGAATCCAAGCAAGGAGTAGATCTCCAGCGTCCAGAGGACGGTCACGACAATGCAGGTGAGAACCACAATGGCGTGTGGGATCGACCGAAACAGCACGTAGACGGCAAGCAGCGTCAGCAGCAGAATCGCCGGCAGAAAACGGCGCTGGTTGTCGATCGTGACGCGGTTGTAGGTCTCGTTGATTTCGATGCTGCCGTTGTAATACGCCGCAAGGCCTCCTGGCAGCTGCGCACGCACGGTGCTGTAGATCTCGTTCAGGATCGCCGCTCGATCTTGGTCGAGACGTTCTTCGTCAAACGTGATGACCAGCGCGGTGACATTGCCGCTCGATGACACGAGCTCGTCGCGCAGAACGGCATTACCCAGCGCGAGATTCCGCGTGTCGAGAGGCGATCGGCGCGACAGATCGATCAGCGGTTGGAAGTCGAGCCGAGGCTCTGCGGCATGAGCGTCGTTGCCACCGGCGACGGTCTCCGCTTTCAGGACATGGGCGCTCGCGAGGCTTTGCACACGCGCGACGCTGCGGATCCGTTCGATGTCTTCCGCGACGTGCTGCAGGAAGGCGAGCCGCTCGCGCGTGAAGATCCCGGCGTCCGACGCGTCAGGTGCGGTCGACTCGGCCCTGATGGCGATGATGAGCGGCTGGGTGCCGCCGAATTCCGCGCGAAACCGCTCGTAATCCTGGTAGAGCGGTTCGTCTCGTGAAAACCAGGCGCCGAGATCGTTGTCGACGCGCGTCACGTTGATGAAGGGAGCCAGCGCGGCCGCCCCGGCCACAAACGCGATGCTCAGTGCCACGCGCCACCGGTAGAGCCAGACCGCCAGCCCCTTCAAGACGCTTCAATTGTCAACCCGGGTCGATTGTGCCGTCCAGCGACATCTCCTCTTTCGTGGCGCCGCCGCGATCGGCCCAGAACGTGAGCTTCGTGGTGAAACGTTCGGGCGAGTTCGTGACTACTCCTTCACCTTGAGAATCACGTACGCTGGCAGCCCGACCGCACCAAAGCGCTTCATCAGATCGCTCGCGGGCGGCGAGTCGAGATCTTCCGCCTGGAACTTGATCTTCGTGTAGCCGGCGAGCGCCGCTTTGACCTGCGCATCGGCCAGCGTCGTCTTGTCCATGACCAGGCAGTTCTTGCACCAGGTCGCCCACACATCGATGAGCACCGACGTCCGATCGCGCGCCGCCGCGGCGAGGCCGTCATCGAGCGACGAGTACCAGCCCTCTTTGAGCTGTGCCTGGACGCTGGCCTCGACGGTCGCGGGATCGACCCAGCGGTTCGCGAACAGTTCGTAGGCGAGATACCCGTAGTACGCCGCGGTCGCGAGGATGAAGACGCCGAAGACCTGCTTGACGCGCACCATCCAAATGCCGGGCTTGGGAAGCGACGCGAGCCCGGCGCCGGCGATCGGCCAGGGCACCGCCATGCCGAGGCCGAGGAAGAAGGGCAGGGCCAGCGCGAGCGGCGTCCCCTTCGAGTAGAGATCGCTCGCGAAGAGCACGACCTGGATCACGACCGGCGCCACGCACGCGCCGGCGAGCAGCGCCGCAACCGCGCCCATGCTGAAAGCGAGAAAGAACGTCCCCCGGCTCTCGGCCCCGAACCGGATCTTGCTCGAGAGCCGCGAGAAGTCGATGACGACGATGTCGAACATCGCGAGGGCGAGGACGACGAACAGCACGGCGATGCCCAGGTTGAACCACGGCGACGCGTTGATCGTACCGAACGTGCCGGCGGTGAGAATCACGATCACGCCGAGCAGCCCGTAGACGAGCGTCATCGCCCCGCCATAGGCGGCGCCGAGCAGGAAGCCGCGCCGCCTGCGCCCGGCCTGCGTGCCGGCGCCGATGATCGCGAGGTTGATCGGCACCATCGGCAGCACGCACGGCGTCAGATTCAGCGCCAGGCCGCCGAGAAAGACGATCGCGACGATGGCGAGCGGGCCGCGGCCGTCGAAGAGTCCGGCCGGCTTGATGCCGGCTTCGGCGTTGTGAACGAACGTCAGGAAGTCGGCGACGTCCATGTAGCCGCCTGGCTGCGCGCTGGCGATCGTGAACTGATCGAGCCGGGCCAGGCCGCCGCCGGCGGCCGGCGGCGTGGTCGCGCCCGGGATGGCCGCACCGCCTGGCCGCTTCGACACGGCGGGCGGCGGATCGGTTGGCGGCGGCGTGCCCTTGTCGAAGGCGATGCGTTTGAAGAGATCGGCGCGATCGGCGGCAGGCGCAGCTGTTGCGCCGACGTGAATCGTCCAGTTTGTCTCGAGCGTGCGCGGCGACAGGCACTGAAGATCGTTGCAGGCCTGGTAGCGAAGCCGGGCCGGAATCACGAGGTCGCCGGCGGCGGCGCTCTTGTCGATCGCGACCTGGACGCCGATGGCGAACTCGCGCTCGAAGACCGCGACCGGCTGATCGAAGCCGGCGATCTTGATGTCGGTCGAGGCCGGGAACACGACTTCCGTCGCGGTTATGCCGGCCGGCGACATGATCCAGAGCTTCGTCGGAATCAGCGACGCCTCGCGGGGCTGGTTCGACTGGACGTGGTAGCCCTCGGGGAGGGACACCGACAGGGCGAGGCGCAGCGTCGATCCGGGCGCCACGGACGGGCGCTCGACGACGGGCGTGAGGTCAGGCGTGACGAGCCCGGTTTGCGCGGCGAGCGGCGTCGTCAGCACGAGAAGAACGAGGCCGAGCAGCGTGACGGCGATTGCTCCGATGGCCCGCCGCGGTGACGGCCTGACGCCGATCACGTCACTTCACTTCTTTCAGCGGAATGACTTCCGCGCGCGGGAGGGGGCCGAACTCCTCGCCGAACTTGATCGGCGGGAGATCCTGGAACATGAAGTCCCACTTCCAGCGCTCGGACGGGTTTGACGCCTGGAGCCAGTGGCGCGCGGAGACCGCGCGCGAGAAGCTGATCGTCCGCAGCGCCTCGTAGCCCGGCACCGCGGCGAGCTCCTGCGCGATCGCCGCGCGGACGTCGCCCGCCGAGGCATACGCGACCGGCGAGTCGAACACCACCGAGAGCTTCTGCAGGATCTGCCAGTCTTCGCCGGCATCGCCGGGTGGCGTGATGACGCGCGACGAGGCCTGCACGTGCCCGGTCATGTTCGTGTAGGTCGCATCCTTCTCGACCCAGGCCGATCCGGCGAGGACGATGTCGGCGGCTTCCGCGAGCGGCGTGAGCAGCGGGCCCTGCACGATGAGCGTCTTGATCTTGCCGGCCGCGCGCGCGGCGACAATCCAGGCGGTTTCGCCGATGGCATTCTCCGGGCCCGGATCGAACACGTAGAGGACGCCGACCGCGCCGGCCTCGACCTGGGCTCGAAGCTCCTTGACGTCGGCGGCGGCCCCGGCCGCGCCGACCGGGAACCCGAGATCGCGCGCGCCGCGGACGTTCGGCGCGTCCACCGCCGGAATCGTGAACTTCGTGTTGGCCGGCTGCGGCTTCTCGCGCACCCGCCACCCGATCGTGACACCGCCCGCCTTCTGCGCGATTTTCCTCAGCAGGAACAACTCTTCGAGCGACGCATGCGCCGACGCGAAGAACTGTACCGACCCCGGCCCGCGCACGGCGTCCACGGCGTCCTTGACGGCGACGAGCGCGTCGGTCCACGGCACGGCATCCCAGGTGCCGCCCTTGCGCAGCCGCGGCTGGTGCAGACGGCGCGCGCTCTCGACCCAGGCGTAGTCGAACCGGCCGATGTCGCACATCCAGTAGTTGTTGATCTCCGGGTTGAGCCGCGGCGTCATGCGGATGAGCTGGCTGCCCTTCGCCCACTCGGGCTTGGCCTTGATCCACGCCGTCGTGTTGCAGCCCTTCTCGCACAGCGTGCAGATCGTGTCCACCGCGCTCGGGTTGTCCCAGGGCCGCGCCTTGAACCGGTACTGACGCGTCGTAATCGCGCCCACCGGACAGACATCCATCAGGTTGCCCGAGAGCAGCGACACGACGCCCTCTTCGCCGAACGTCGCGATCTCGCTGCCGTAGCCGCGGTTGGCGATCCCGATCTGCGCGTCGCCGTCCACCTCGCGCATGAACCGCACGCAGCGGGTGCAGAGAATGCAGCGGTTGCGATTGAGCATGAGCGTCGGCCCGAAGTCCACGTCCGCCTTCACGCCTTCGCCGTCGAACACGCGGCGCGGAAACTCCATCCGGCTCCGCTCCGGTCCGAACGTGTACGAAAAATCCTGCAGCGGACACTCGCCGCCCTTGTCGCACACCGGGCAATCCAGCGGGTGGTTGGCGAGGAGGAACTCGAACACGCTCGCGCGCGCGTCGACGACCTCGGGCGTCTGCGTCGAGACGATCATGCCCTCGGTGCACATCGTCGAGCACGCCGTCTGCAGCTTCGCCATCTTCTCGATCTTGACGATGCAGACACGGCACGAGCCGTCCACGCCGAGTCCGGGGTGATAGCAGTAGTACGGCACTTCGTGGCCGTGCTGGATCGCCGCCTCGAGCAGCGTTTTCCCCTTCTCGACCGTGACCTGCCGACCGTCTATCGTGAGCGTGACGCTGTCCATATCAGGGCGATCATATAACGGCACTCGGCACTCGGCACTCGGCGCTCGGCACGGGCACTGGGCACTAGTAAGGCAGAAGACCAGTGCCTAGTGCCTAGCGCCTACAGAGACAGGTTATTTGACAATCTCATACAGGCTGAGCTCGTCCTTCGCGACCACGCGCCGGACGACGCCTTTGAGCGGGATCCGTTCCTCGAGTGACGCGGCGGTGATCTTGAGGGTGACCTCATCCGCCCGGCCGTCCGTGTACTGCACGGCGACCGTGAGCGGGAGATCGAACACCGGGCCCACTTGTTCCACCCGGATGCGGCCGAAGTCGCCGTTCGACTCGGCCTGGTAGGAGAGGCGAAGGCGGGGGATGGACGCGCCGAGAATCCAGTGCTCGAAGAACCGATCCAGCTTCAGCGTCGAGGTGGACTCGAACACCGCTCGCAAGTCGTCGGTGCCGGCCTTCTTGAACCGCCACTCGCGGTAGAACGCCTTCAGTCCGTTGAAGAACGCCTCGTCGCCGATCAACCGGCGCAGCATATGGAGCACCACCGCGGATTTGTTGTAGACGACGCTGCGGAAGACGCGGCCGTCGGCCTGCAGGTGACCGAGGCGGTACCCGAGCGAGATCGGGCCCTGCCCGCGCTGGTCGTACGCGGTGTCGCGCATGTTGCCGAGGAGGAGCGCGAGCGTGCCAGCGCCGCGATCGGTGTCGGCGTAGAGCGCGGCGAAATACTGGGCGAGCCCCTCGCTGAGCCACTGCTCGTGATAGTTCTTCCAGCCCACCGCCTGGCCCCACCACTGGTGCGCCACTTCGTGCGCGAGAAAGAAGTGCGGGTAGATGCTGTCGAACGACACCGGATCGTCGCTCCACGAAAACGGCGTCGTCGGCAGCGGCTGATGGATGACGGCGAAGAACGCCGGGCTGTGTCCGCCGGGCAGGTTGTCGTCGAGCGCGGCAAGCGTGAAGTTCGGGTACGGCGCTTCGCCGATCGTCGCGGCGTAGAACCGCATGATGCTCGACAGGCGCGCGGGCGTCTGACGGTTCTTGCCGATCATGCGCGGCGTCGAGACGACCTCGAGGTTGACGAACGGCGCCGGCCCGTCCAGCACGGCGGGCGCGACGCCGGCTATCCGTTCGCCCGGCGCGACGGCCGGCACGTTCGCGCGGGTCGTGGCGATCGGGACGAACCGGCTGATGACGCAGCCGAGGTAGCGCGCCGGACGTTCCGCCACGTACTCGACGGTCCGCACCGACTTGAGGCTGGCGCGCGGGCCGTCGGCCGCCGCCACCGACGATCCGACGAGCCGGCCGCTCGCCACCACCTGGAACTCGGAAGGCACGGTAATCCGCAGCGTCGCCGTCGCGTAGTCGGTCACCGAGGCCTGCGGGTGCCAGTAGACGCGGTTGCTGTAGAGAAAGCGCGGCTCGGGCAGCAGGATCGGCGAGTCGATCGGCGGCGTCGTCGGCGCCTGGCCCTGGAGCGCAATCGCCTCGCGATCCAGTCCTTGAGGATCGAGCCGCCCGCTGTAGACGAAATCGAAGGTCAGGACCCGGTCGCGCTCGAGCAGCTGCGGCAGGCTGACGAGCACGCTGTTCTGGCCGACGACCCGCAGGGAGAGGAGCTCGCCGAGCGACGGCGACGACACTGACTGCACCGTCAGCGGCTGCGCGAGGCGGAACGAGAGCGAGCCGGCGGACGGCGTCTTGATGCGCACGCGCAGCGACGCGCGGCCGCTGACCCACAGCCGCGCCGGATCGAAGGTGACGTCCAGGTCGTAGTGCACGACGTCGTACGGCTCGTCGTCGTCCTCGTCGAAGAACCGGCCGCGTTGCGCGAGCTTGGCCGCCGAGGCGTACACGGAGATGTTGCGGCCGCGCGCGCGCTCGAAGAACGTGATGTCCTCGGGCTCGCCGGGCGACCGCGCGTACGTCAGCCAGCCGTGATTCCGGGAACGCAGCTCGACGAGCATGCTGCCGAACGTCGGCTCGAGCGACCAGCGCTCCGGAGTGAGCGCGCGCAGATCGAGATTGTAGGTGCGCGGCGAGAGGTCGGCGAAGATTTCGCTCGCCCGCTGCAACTCGACCGGGTCGACTTTTGCGGGCAGCAGGCTCTGCTCGAACGTGCGGCCGTCGAACTCCGATGGATTCACCCGGACGAATGCCGCGTCGATCGGCGAGACGAACGACGGGCGCCGGTTGAACAGGCGCAGTTGGCCCTGCTCGGCCGGATCGGCCGGCGTGAACTCCACGTCGCCGCGGCCGCGCAGGACGAGCGCGGTGATCCCGTTGTCCGATTCGGCGACGAACGCCGATCCGGACGCCATGCGGAGGACGAAGTCCGGCGCGGTGATCGTCAGGTTGTGGATTTGAAACTGCCGCGATTGATCGAGCTCCAGCCTGACGAGCCCGTCCACCGACGCCAGTTCAGTGAGGCCCGCGAGCTCGAAGCGATTGGCGGTGCCGCGGTGCGGACGGACGAGGAGCCGCCACGTCGCGATCCGTCCCTCGCGCTGGCGGCTGACGAGCAGATCCGTCACCACCTCGAAGCCGTCGGCCGTGGGGCGCCGGGCGCGCTCGCGCACGATCGCGCTGGCACCGGGCCCGCTGGCCGCCGCCCGGGTGAGAGCCGCGGCGTCGGCCTCGGGCAGTCCCGCCGCGGTTGACGCGCGGAACGCCTCGAGGCGGCCCGACGCCAGCGCGGTTTCGAGATCGGCCAGCAGCCGCACGATGCCGTCGGCCTGCAGCGGCCGCTCCTGCGCCGACTGCGCCGTCGGGCCGGCGTGCAACGCCACCACCATGACCGTCAGGGCCAGCCGGCGCATTGGCTCATCCTAACGCGAGAGGATGACGCGCCGCCTCGGTCGCGCTGACGCGGGGCGACGGCGAGCCAGGGCATCGTCAGGCGGCGGCAGGTGTCCGTTTCAGGACGAGCGCCGTGAGATCGTCGGCGAGGCGGAGGTGGGCGGCATGCGCCTCGACGACTTCGAGCACCGCGCGGCCGATGATCTCCGGATCATCCCCGGCGCGCAGCGCCACGACCGATTCGAGGCCGGCTTCCTCGAAGGCCTGGCCGGCCGGGTTCTCCGCCTCGGTGATCCCGTCGCTGAAGAGCACGAGCAGATCGCCCGGCGCGATCACGGTCTGGCTCGTCGCATAGGTCGCGCCCTCGAACATGCCGAGCGCGAGCCCGCCGCCGTCCAGTTCGCCGACGCGCTCGACGCGGCCGTCCGCGCGGCGGAGCATCGGCGGCAGGTGGCCGGCGTTGACGAACTGCAGCACGCCGCTCTGTGGGTCGTAAATGCTGAAAAAGAGCGTGATGAAGCGCGACGGCGGGCTGTGCCGGAGGACCTGCGCGTTCAGTCGTTCGACCAGCCGCGCCGTTTCGAGGCCCTCGTCCACGAGTGTGCGCATCATCGCGAGCAGCAGGGCCATGAGCAGCGCCGCCGGGCTGCCTTTGCCGGCCACGTCGCCGAGCGCGAGGACGAGCCGGCCGTCGGGCAGCGGGATGATGTCGTAGAAGTCGCCGCCGACGGTGTTCGCCGGCCGCGTGACGCCGCAGACCGTCGCGTCGCCGGCGGACTGCACGCCGCCCGGCAACATCGCGAGCTGGATGTCGCGCGCGATCTCGAGATCGCCTTTGAGCGACAGCCGGTCCGCCACCTCCATGAGAATCAGCAGGTTGAGCGCGACGAACGCGAGCGCCAGCCACAACGTGCCTTCGGCCCACCGCGGCATCAACACGTTCAGGTGGAACGGGAAGAGCAGCATCGACACCGGCCCGAAGCCGCGAAAGAGCAGGATCAGGCCGAGCAGCGCTGCGATGACCGAGACGCCGTACAGCGCGCGCCGCGCCGGCGACAGCCGCATCGTGAATGCGGTGAAGACGATGCGGATCTGCTGCGGCCAGCGCCGGTACCAGGGCGCCGCCTCGAGCTGACGCCGGTCCACGTGGCGCGTGAAATAGCGGTAGGCCTCGGCGGTATCGCGCGTGAACAGCCGCTCGAGGTCCGACGACTTCAGATCGCTCGTGTATTGATCGAAGAACGTCTTGGTGCGGCCCGCAGGCATAAGGGTGTATACGAACCTGTCAAGTGGGAAGTTTGAAGCCAGAAGTTAGAAGTACTGGGCGCATGTCGGCGAACAACTCGAGAGGAGGGGCGGGCTTCAGCCCGCCTTTGCCGGGCCGGCTGAAGCCGGCCCCTCCTTGACGCTTGACAAGCCTCAAATCAGCCCCAACTCCTGCCCGACCTTCTGGAACTTGTCCAGGGCGAACTGCAGCTCGTCGCGCGTGTGCGTCGCCGTGACGATCGTCCGGACGCGCGCCTTGTCGCGCGCGACGGTGGGGAACGCGATCCCCTGCGCGAAGACGCCCTCCTCGAACAGGCGGTCCGACAGCTTCATCGCCCGGATGCTCTCGCCGGCGATGACCGGCGTGATCGGGCTCTCGCTGAGCCCGGTGTTGAAGCCGAGCGACTGCAGGCCGGCCTTGAAGAACCGCGTGTTCTCCCAGAGTCGATCGATGATGGCCGGCTCCTGCTCGAGAATGTCGAGCGCGGCGAGACAGGTCGCGGCCACCGACGGCGGATGCGACGTCGAGAACAGGAACGGCCGCGCGCGGTGATAGAGGAATTCGATGAGCGCGCGCGATCCGGCAACGTAACCGCCGAGCGCGCCGATCGCCTTCGACAACGTCCCGACCTGGATGTCCACCCGGCCGTGCACGTCGAAGTGGTCGATCGTGCCGCGGCCGTGCTTGCCGAAGACGCCGCTCGCGTGGGCGTCGTCCACCATCATGATGCAGCCGTATTCCTCGGCGAGGCTCGAGAGCGCCGGCAGCGCCCCGAGGTCACCGTCCATGCTGAAGACGCCGTCCGTGATCAGCAGCTTGCGCTGCGCCGCGGGCAGGTCCTTGAGGATCCGGCGCGCGGCGTCCGCGTCCTTGTGCGGGAAAATCTTGATCGCCGCCTTGCTCAACCGGCAGCCGTCGATGATGCTCGCGTGGTTGAGCTCGTCGGAAATGATGACGTCGTCCTTGTTCAGGATCGCGGCGACCGTCCCGGCGTTGGCGGCAAAGCCGCTCTGGAACACGACGACGGCTTCGGTCTTCTTGAACGACGCGAGCCGGCGTTCGAGCTCCATGTGGATCGACATGGTGCCGGCGATCGTCCGCACCGATCCCGATCCGACGCCGAAGTCCGTGATGGCTTTGATGGCCTTCTCAATCAGCTTCGGATGAGTGGTCAGCCCGAGGTAGTTGTTCGACGAAAGGTTGACGACCGATCGCCCGTCGAAATGGGTCGCCGCCTGCTGCCGATCCTCGAGCACCCTGAGCGAGCGATAGAGACCCTGCTGTCGCAGCGTGTCGAGTTCTGTACTGAGATAGGCAAGTGGATCCTGACGCATTCGCATAAGGTACTACTTTGTTAATGGGGCAATGGGGCAATGAGGCAATGGGGCAATACAACCACTTGTCTCGCTGGCCGCGCTATTAGGCGGACTGGGCCGGCATGAGCAAGCGCTTGTATTGCCTCATTGCCCCATTGCCTCATTAACATCAATGAACTTCAATGCAATGAGAAGAGTCGATCGCGTTCATGGCTCGTGACGGGTCTCGCGCCGATGGTCAGGAGCCAGGCGGAGATTTGCTGACCCCGATCGTCCAGGAACGCGGCTTCGTGCACGAGGACGTGCGTGACGTTGGCCTCGCGCAGCAGGCGCTCGGCGGCGGCGGCGCGATCGGGAAGCTGGTGCAGGACGCCGGCCCGATCCAGATAGCTTCTCGGGAAGAATCCTGAATAGCCGTTGAGGAGCGGACGCCGGTGGTAGCCGGCGTTGAACACGGCGATCACCTCGTACGCCGGCTCGCCGAACGGCAGTTCGGCGAGCAGTACCGGATCGGGCAGGTCCTTGATGAAACGGTAGATCGGATTCACAGCGCGGCCGGACGCGGGCGGCGGCGGCACCGTGAATCCAGCGGCGGGGATCACCGGCTGATTCGTCTGCAGCGGCGCGACCCAGCTTTCCGCGAGGATGCCGATCGCTCCAGCGGCGATCGCGACGTACGCGGCCAACCGCAGCCGCGACGCGAGGAGCGCGGCGGCGCCGATCCCGGCAAGTACGGCGAGGAACAGCGCCACGAGCATCAGGAACCGCGCCGGCACCCGCAATCCGTCGAAGCCGGGAAGCGAGAGCAGCCAGCCGTACGGTCCGGCGCCGAGGTCGCGTCCGAGCGCCTGCATCCGCGGCCCGAGCGCGAAGAGCGCGGCCAGCGCCACGGCCACGACGAAGAATCCGGCCGCCGTCGCCGAGGGTCCCGCGTGCCGCCGCGCGATCGCGGTGACCGACGCGAAGACGACGAACGACCACGCGGCGATCGTCAGCGGCTGGGACGCATTCTGACGAACCGCGTGGCTGCCGAAGAACGACAACGTCAGGTGGCCGTGCACGAAATACCAGACGAGCACGGCGATGCTGCCCGCGAGGAGCGCACCTGATGTCGCGATCGCGAGCACCTGCCATTCGGGGATCGACCGCCACGGCACGCTGCGAACGAGTCGCACGACCGCCCAGACGATTCCGACGCCGGCAAACGCAAGGATCGTGAACCCCGAGAACCCTTCGCCTTCCGCATGCGGAAAGCCGCTCAAGCGTTCGGCGAGGTTCCGGGAGTTCGGGGCGATCGTGCCGAACGCGTGCGTATCGGCCGAGAACATCCGGATCTCTTCCGGCGATCGGACGCCAAGGTTGGTGTGTTGACGTACCTGGAAGTACGGCCGGACGAACGGCCAGGTGAGGAGGGCGATGGCCGCCGCCGCGATTGCGAGACCCGCCCAGACCCGCCACTGCCGAAGCAGACGCCGCTGGACCATTTCGTAGGCGGCATAGGCCGCGACGAACGGCGCGAAGAACAGCATGTAATAGCCGCACGACAGGTGCTGCATCACGAGCGCGGCGGCCCCGCCCGCGAGCGGGCGCACGCCACTCCGATCACCGGCCCGCGCGAAATAGCGGCGTAGCCCGAATAGGGCGAGCGGCATCCAGTAGCTGCTGAGGACCTGCAGGTGCGAGAACTGACCGAGCCGGTACGGGGCGTACGCGAACGCGAGCCCCGCCAGGAACGCCGCCGCGGGCTCACCGGTCAGGTCGCGCACGAACAGATACATCGCGAGCCCGGAGAGCGCAAACGTCGCGATGAAGAGCGCGTTGTACGCCGTGATGATGTTGCCCGTGGCGGCGTACACCGGCAGCACTTGCAGCATCTGCCCCGTGAGGTGCTCGGAGTAGGTGAGCGCGAGCGGCTCGGGCCAGAAAATGTTGCCCTGCCAGTACTGCCCCAGTGCGCCAATGTGGCCGCCGAGCGCGGCCAGCACCTGGCCGGCGGTCCACGCCAGCACCCAGCAGTTGAACGCCGGATCGCCGACGTCGCCGGCGAGGCGAGTGCCGAGATGCCGCGCGAGCGGCCAGGTCCAGACCACCGCGACCGCGGTGTAGGCGAGCGCGATGAGCGGCCAGCCGTCCGCTCTACGAATCCTCACGAGTGAGATGTTCCTGCAGGAGCACTTGAACGATGGCCGCCGTCGGGACGGCGAGAATCGCGCCGGCCACGCCGAGCAGCTGCGATCCGATGATGAGCGCCACGATGACCGTGGCGGCGCTGATGCCGACCTGGCGCTCCATCACCCGCGGCACCAGCACGTTGTTCTCGACGAATTGCTGCACCGAGAAATAGATGGCGACGAAGAGCGCGGTCTTCCACGACACGGTCCAGCCCATGAGAATCGCCGGAATCGCCGAAAGAATCGGCCCGATGACCGGAATCATCTCGCCGAACGCCGCGATGAGCCCGAGCACGTAGAAGTACGGCACGCCGAGAATCCACAACCCGATCGACGCGGTCGTGCCGATGACGAACGCGAGGAGCAGCTGGCCGCTGAGCCAGGCGCCGACCTTGACGGTCACCGCGCGGGAGATTCGCGCGACGCGTGGACGGCGCTCCGGCTCGAAGAGATGCAGGAAGCCGCGCTGCAGCGATTCCGCCTCGACCAGCAGGTAATACGGCAGGAGCAGCATCGTGACGACCGTGCCGAACACGCCGACGACCGTCTGGACCGCGCCGAGAATGTTCGCGACCGCGACCCCCGGGCTCTCGATCTTCTTGACGAGCTCGCCCCACGTGTAGCGCTCGTCGATGATCCCCAGGCGGACGAGCGATCGCTGCAGCCGATCCACGAGCCCGGGCATGTCCTGCGAGAGCTGCCCGATCTGCCTGGCGAGCGGCGGGATGACGAGCCAGAGCACGCCCGCGACCATGGCGATCGCGCCGACGTAGAGAATCAGGATCGCCGCCCAGCGCGGCAGGCGCACCTTCCGCAGCCGTTCGAGCCACCGGACCGCCGGACTGAACCCGATCGCCAGCAGCGTGCTCACGTACAGGATCAGGAGCACCGCGCGCAGCTCGTACAGCACCCACAACAACACCACGCCGGCGAGGAGCGTGACCACGGCACGCGTGATCAGGCGATTCGGATCGACGCGTGCGCTCATCGCGCGTCGGAGCCAGCGTGCGCCTGCCGGGGATCCTGGAGGAATTGCGCCGTGAACGCCGCGAGGTCGTCGTAGATGGCGCCGAGCTCGTCGGGCGAAGCGAGGAACACGATCCGGAAGAAGCCCTGGTCGGCGGGCATCCCGAATCCAGATCCGTACACGCAGAGAATGCCCGTCGCGCGCAGCAGGCCGAGGACGAACTCCTCGTCGGTGGTCCCGGGAGGCAACAGGACCTGCGGCATCACGTAGAACGCCGCTTGCGCCGGCACGAGCCGAAGCCCTTCGATGTTCCCAAGCCGGAACGCCGTCAGATCCGCGCGCATCTTCAACTCGCGGACGAACTCGCGCTGGTGCGTGCGATCGCCGGTGAGCGCGGCCTCGATGGCGAACTGCATGGGCCCCGGGCTGCACAACCGGCCGTCCGCCAGTTTCTTGATCGCGCCGAGCACCTCGTCGAGCCGATCGGATCGGCCAACCGCGAGCCAGCCGGCGCGCCAGCCGGGCGCGAGGTACGCCTTCGAAAGCGACGAGAACGACAGAATCGGCGCATCCGGCTCGAGGCTGCCGAGCAGCGGCACCACGCCGTCGAAGCCGAGATCGCCGTAGACCTCGTCGGCGAGGATCGGCACGCCGGACCGCATGGCCAGCTCGATGAGCGCGCGGCGTGTGGACTCCGGGTACACCGCGCCGGTCGGGTTATTCGGATCGATGACGACGAGCGCGCGTGTCGCGGCCGTCATCAGCCGTTTCACATCGTCGAGATCCGGAAGCCAGTGGTTGGACGGGTCGGTCCGGTAATAGACGGCGCGTGCGCCGATCTTGGCGAGGACGGCCGTGTAAAGCGGGTAGGTCGGCGTGGGCACCAGGACTTCGTCGCCCGAATCCGCGAGGGCCCCGAGCGCCAGTTCGATCCCTTCCGACGTACCCGACGTGAGAATGACCCGATCGGCGGAGACCGGCATGCCGCGCGATGTGTACTCGGCGGCCACCGCCTCGCGCGCCGGCAGGATCCCGGCCGACGCCGTGTACCCGTTGTGCCCGTCACGCAGCGCCCGGCTCACCGCCTCGACGAGATGCGGAGGTGTTCGAAACCCGAACGGAATCGGATCGCCGATGTTGAGGTAGCGCACGCGGCGGCCCGCCGCCTCGACCTTCCGGGCTTCCGCCACGATGTTGCGGATGGCATACGTGAAACCCCGTATCCGCGCCGAGGCGCGGATGGAAGCCGTGGTAGGCATGGGGCGATCTTAGCCCAAGGCCCAGGGCCCAGGGCCCCTAGTGGTCGGCGCGGGTTCTGCCGAGAAATCGTGTGAAGGAGCAGAGTATGCGTCGAGCCGTGCTGTGCGTTACGGTGGCCGGCTGCCTGGCCGTGGCGGGAGAGGCGGCGGCCCAGGGGTTTGCCATCGGGCCGCGGGTGTCGTTCGTTCGTGGCAACGAGCTCACGGGCGAGCCCTCATCGCGCCTCCTTGGCGGCGCGATGCGGATGGGCGGGTCGAAGCACGTCGCGCTGGAGCTGTCGCTCGACTATCGGAGCATCCGCGAGTTGGGCAGCACGACGCGCGTGCGCGAAATGCCGGCACAAGGATCGATTCTCATCTACCCGGTCCGGACGGTATTTGCGCCGTATCTGCTCGGCGGCGCCGGCATCTACAACCGGATGCTGGACCAGCTCGGTCCGGACGGCGAGGTGCTCGTGACCGTATCCGAGCGGAAGTTCGGCGTGCACCTGGGTTTCGGCGCCGAGGTCCGCTTCATGCGCCACATGGCGATCTTTGCCGACTACCGATATCGCTTCGTCCGCTTCGGGACACCGGAGCCGAACGACGAACCGATCAACATTCCCTCGGTGATCCCCGGCCTCGACAAAGTCAAGGTGTCGCACCAGGGATCGATGTGGACGACGGGGCTCGCGTTCTACTTCTGACGCTAGGCGTTCTACTTCTGACGCTCGGTTAGTGGCACAATCTGCCGGATGACTGCGATTGGGTTGGCCATCCTGCGCCTGACCCTCGCGGTCGTGTTGGCCATCCACGGCGCCCATATCTTGTTCGGTTTCTGGGGCGGACCCGGTGTCGGGCCTGGGGGCCTCTCGCCGACGGCTGCACGTTTTGCCTCGATTGGTCTGGAGCCCGGTGTGTACATGGCGGCCCTGGCCGGCGGAATCCAGCTGGTCGGCGGCCTGCTCCTGGCCATCGGCTTCCTCACGCGCTGGGCCGCGGCGGCGGTGCTCGGGTATCTGGCGATCAGTTGCTGGAAGCTGCACGCGCCGTGGGGATTCTTCCTCAACTGGGTCAACGATCCGACGCGCGGCCACGGCATGGAGTACGCGATCGTGCTGATGAGCGCGCTTCTCCTCTTCGTGCTCGCCGGCGGCGGGGATTTCTCCGTCGACGGCCGCCGATCTGAATCCGCCGCCGCGCGCGCGGCCGGCCGCGCGCGCCTGAGAAACCGGCCGTGAACTGACGATGGATCTCTCCAACCGCACCGCCTTCGTCACCGGTTCGCGCCGCATTGGCGCCGTCGTCGCCGTCGCCATGGCCAGGCGGGGCGCGGATGTCGCGATTGCCTACAACCGATCGAAGTCCGAGGCAGAGGCGGCGGCCGCCGAAGTGCGCGCTGCGGGACGCCGGGCTCTCGTTGTGCAGGGCGACGTGGCGGACGGGGCAGGCGTCCGCGCGATGGTGCGGCAGGTGGACGCCGAATTCGGCCGGCTCGACGTCCTCGTGAACATGGCGTCGCTCTATAACAAGGTCGCGCTCGACGAGGTGGACGAGGCCGTGTGGGACCGGCAGCTCGCGGTCGATCTGCGCGGTTCGTTCCTGTGCGCGCGCGCGGCGATCCCGCTCATGCGGCGGTCGGGCGGCGGGCGGATCATCAACTTCGCGGACTGGGTCGCCGCGAGTGGCCGCCCGCGCTACAAAGGGTATCTCGCGTACTACGTCGCAAAGGCCGGTGTGAAGGCACTCACTGAAGCGCTGGCCCTGGAAGTGGCCGCGGACGGCATCCTCGTGAACGCCGTCGCGCCCGGGCCCATCCTCGCGCCGCCCGACACGACCGACGACGAGCTGGAGGCCGTCGAACGTGCGACCCCGCTCGGCCGCTGGGGCGGACCCGAGGAGATCGCCAAGGCGGTACTGGCGCTGATCGACTCCGACTTCATCACCGGCGAAACCATCCGCGTCGACGGCGGCCGGCACGTCCAGTAGGGGTCTACGAGCTTCACCACGAAGACCGCGAAGACCACGAAGACGTTTTTGGCAAACCCTCGCGGCGCGCGATCTGACCCACAAACCCTCACCGCCAGCGATCTCACCCTAAAGAGAGCGTTTCAGAACTCAGAAGGAGGGGCGGGCTTCAGCCCGCCCCTGCTGGGCCGGCTCAAGCCGGCCCGGAGCCAGAGTTTTGCAACGCATTCTAAATGTCTTCGTGATCTTCGTGTGCTTCGTGGTGAACGCTTTCGAGATCGATCACGTGGTCGATTGCGCGGGTGCCACGTTCGCGCCGAGGAGGGATCGCATCGACTCGAGCGCGCCAGCGAGCTCTGCGCGGTCACGCGCGAAGCAGAAGCGCACGTAGCCCTCTCCGTGACGGCCGAAGTCCACGCCGGGCACGCAGCCGATCCGCGCGCGTTTGATCAGAAACTCGGCCATCGCCCACGACGTGGATGCCGGCGCGTCGGGCATCGGCGACCGCCAGGCCGGGTCGATCTTCAGAAACGCGTAGAAGGCGCCCGCCGGCGGTTGACCGGTGAGCGTGCCGGCCGCCGCCTCGCGAATCCCGGCGTAGAAGAGATCGCGTCGCGCCGCCAGCTCGCGCCGGAACTCGGCGACGATGTCCTGCGATCCTTCGAGCGCGCCGATGCCGCCGTACTGGATGAGCGATGACGTGTTGGAGACGGTATAGAAGAGGACCTTGCGGAGCCGCTCGCGAAGGGCGCGGTCGGCGGCCGCGAAATACGCCAGGCGCAGCCCGGTCATCGCGTAGGTCTTGCTGAAGGTGTAGATCGGTATCGTGCGCCGGTACATCCCCGGCAACGACGCGATGCTGACGTGTTCCTGGCCGCCGAAAATCACGTCTTCGTACGCCTCGTCCGAAATGACCCAGAGATCGCGCTCGCGGGCGAGATCGGCGATGCGCTCGACATCGGTGCGGGTGAGGACGCCGCCCGTGGGGTTGCTGGGCGAGTTCACGTAGATCGCCCGGGTCCTGGGCGTGATGAGCCCGCGCATTTCGTCCACGTCCGGGCGCCAGCCGAGCGATTCGTGCAGCGGGTACCCGACGGGGACGGCGCGGGCCAACTGTATCGTGCCGGCCGCCGGCGGCCACGCCGGGTCGGGCACGAGCACCTCGTCGCCGGGCTCGAGCAGGCTGTGACAGACGGCGAAGAGCCCGTGGATGCCGCCCGACGCGACCATCACTTCTTCGGTCTGTTCGACAGGCACGTGATTCTGGCGGCGCAGCTTCTGCGCCAGCAGCTCCAGCAGCGGCGGGATGCCGGTCGTCTGGACGTAGTGCGATCGGTTGTCGTGCACGCCCTGGATGAGCGCGGCCTTGACCGATTCGGGCGCGTCGAAGCTGACGTCGCCCTGGTCGAGCCGGAACGGCCGGTCGACCGAATACATCATGTCGCGGATACGGATGATGCCCGAGAAGGGGACCTCATCGAGATAAGCAGCCATTATTTGATCATAGGACAAAAGCGCTGGTCATTCGTCAAGGCAAAGGCAAAACTTAGAACGGAGAACATGTCCAGCCACCCCAAGATCGCGCAAACGGATCACACGATTCACGAACTGATTCAGCACCGCTGGAGTCCGCGCGCCTTCGACGCGAACCGGGACATCGAGCGGAGTGATTTGCTGCGGCTGTTCGAAGCCGCGCGCTGGGCGCCCTCGTCGGGGAACGAGCAGCCGTGGCGGTTTCTCCTCGGCGATCGACGGCGGTCGCCGCAGTTGTTCGAGGCATTGCTGGCCGCGCTCGTTCCCAAGAACCAGGCGTGGGCGCGGCAGGCGCCGGTGCTCGTGCTCGTGTCGGTCCGGCTCACGCTGGAGCAGAACGAGACCGTGAATCCGCTCGCCTGGTACGACGCCGGACAGGCCGTGGCGCTCCTGACGCTGCAGGCGACGGCACAGGGCCTGGCGATTCGGCAGATGGCCGGATTCGATCGCGAAAAGGCGCGGCTGGGGTGCGCCATCCCCGCACCCTTCGAACCGTCCGTGATCATGGCGATCGGGTACGCCGGCGATCCCGAGTCGCTCGAAATCGACACGCACCGGACGGCGGAGCAGACGCCGCGCCAGCGGCGCCCGCTCGGCGAAATCGTCTTCGAAGGGGCCTGGGGACGGCCGATTGATACTTGATACTTGAGGTCCGGGGCTTCTTGAGGTCCGGCACTCCTTGAGGTCCGGCACTCCTTGAGGTCCGGCACTCCTTGAAGTCCGGCACTCCTTGAAGTCCGGCACGGCTTGAAGTCCCACCGCTTGAGGTCCCACGGCCCGGGACCTCGACCGCCCTTGACTCTGGACTTCGAGCGTCTTCGTACCCGGACTTCAAGCGATCTCGGACCTCGAGAAATGCCGGACTTCAAGAGGCTCCGGACCTCGAGAAGTGCCGGACCTCGAGGGCCCTTTGACCCCGGGCTTCGAGCAGCCGGATCTTGAGGTGCCGGACCGCGAGGGCCCTTCACCCCGGACCTCAAGTAGGGTGTCAATTTAGCCCGTCATTTATACTTCCCTGATGGAATCGCGCACGGAGAGCACGCTGTTGGGCGCGCTCCGCGCATCGGAATCGATCGTGTCGGTCGAGCTGCGGCCGCCCCGGGCGGAACTGGACGCGGCGGCCGGGATGGACGCGTGGATCGACACGTACCACGCTGTGCGCGGACTGGTCCGCGGCGAGACGTTCGTCTTTCTCACGGACAGCGCCGTCGGCGCGCGCGAAGAACACAATCTTCGCCACCTCGTGATCAACCTCGGCGTCGACGTGCCCCGCGATCGCGTCGTCCCGTTCCTCACGACGAAGCACTCGCTCGAGTTCTGTCTCGCCTACGCCGAGCGCGCCTGGCACGAGGGGTTTCCCTCGCTCGTCGTGCTCGGCGGCGATCGGGCGGTCGGACCGCCCCGGTGCGTCCAGCACGCCTGGCAGTTGCGCGAAGCGATCCGCGAGCACGTGCCGGAGCTCTCGCTGGGCGGGTGGGCCAATCCCCACGCCGAGGCGACGACGCAGGTCGGCTACCTCGCCGACGGCCGGTTCACGGGCGAGTACTTCCTGACGCAGGTCGTCTCTCACCACGACGCCGCCGCGGTGGCGGCCTTCACCGGCGAGCTCAGCCGGCGGCAGATCGCGTTGCCCGGCCTGTTCGGCGTCTTCTACTACCGCAGCGCCAATCCCCGGACGCTCGCGATCCTGCGCAACTTCCTGCCGGTGCCCGTCGAAGACCTGACACGTGAATTCAACGCCGGCGCGACGCCCGATGAAGTCTGCGCGCGGACGATCCGCCACCTGCGCGACGCCGGAGTGAAGCACTTCTACATTTCGAACCTTCCGGCCGGTCGCGCGCGCCAGACGCTGGCGCGGATCATGGCGCTCGTATAGGCCCACGGCCCGGGGCCCCGGGCCGCGCTCCTCACAGTTAACATGTGGTCGTGGCCACTGCCCTGGCGACCTTGATGTCGCTGCCGTCGGTGACGCTGTCGCCGCATGCAACGCCGGTCGACGAGCTGACGCGCCTGCGCACCGCCCTCGGGCCGTCGTGCCCGCGGCTGTTCATCAAGCGCGATGATCTGTTGTCGTTCGGGCTCGGCGGGAACAAGGTCCGAAAGATCCAGACCGTCGTCGCCGAGGCGCGCGCGGCTGGAGCGGATACGCTCATTACCTGCGGCGGCGTGCAGTCGAATCACGCGCGCGTGACCGCGGCGGCCGGCGCGGCGCTCGGGATGCGCGTGATCCTGGTGCTGAGCGGCGCCGCGCCGGCCGTCCCGACGGCCAACACACGGCTCGACGCGTTGTTCGGCGCCGACCTCCACTACGTGACCTCACGCGAGGAGCGCGCGCCGGCGATGGAGCGCCTCGCCGAGTCGGCGCGCACCGAGGGGCGGCGGCCGTGGATCATCCCGCTCGGCGCCTCGACGCCGATTGGCGCCCTCGGTTTCGCGCGCGGTGTCGTCGAGCTCGCCACTTCGGGGCTCAAACCGGACGTGATCGTGCACGCCACGTCGTCGGGCGGCACGCAATCCGGCCTCATTGCCGGTTGCCGCCTGTTTGGTCTGTCCAGCCTGGTGCTGGGAGTGAGTGCTGACGACCCGGCCGATCGGCTCGTCGCGGTCATAATCGATCTGCTCGCCGGCATCGCCGAGCGGCTCGGCGCCAAGCCGGAGAACGTCGGCATCGGGCGCGAGATCGCCGTGGACGACACCGAAGTCGGCGAAGGATACGGCCGGCCGACCGACGCGTCCACGGAAGCGATCGAGCTGGTGGCGCGCCGAGAGGGGATTCTGCTCGATCCCGTCTACACTGCGAAGGCGATGGCGGGGCTGATCCGCCGGATCCGCGCCGGCGCCCTGTCGCGCGATCA
>Ga0111539_10000290_pt1 | contig 60602 bp, 48 predicted proteins | sample RhiMethybrSRZTD1_FD_79667 | JGI IMG/M metagenome (GOLD analysis project Ga0111539, IMG submission 79667) | Populus rhizosphere microbial communities from Tennessee, USA - Rhizosphere MetaG P. TD hybrid SRZTD1 (version 2) (version 2) | ecosystem: Host-associated > Plants > Roots > Rhizosphere >...
ACAGTCCTCGGGTCTTCGGGCCTCGGTTTCCGGCAACCGTTTTCTGATCAATGTGCACTCGCCGCCCAAGCAGGGCCAAACGATGAGTTACCCAGGTCTGCTACTGCTCACGACTGTTGCGCTGTTGTCCGCTGGCTGCAGTGACCCGACGGAAGTCAGTTTCGCCGCGCCTCGCAAAGTCTCGCGCGACCAGCGCCCGACCACCTGGGATGCACCGACGCGGGACCGCCTCGGAATGCGCGAGATGGACAAGGCGTCGGCCCACGATGCCGGGCAACAAGAGCCGTCACAGGAGCGCTGGACCGGCACGACGCCGAGCGGTTGGGAAGAGCTGGCGCCGCAGCGTTTCCGGGAGCTCAACTGGCGGGTTGCCGGCAACGGCGAAGCGGAGTGCTATCTGTCGGTCGGCGTGGGCGGCGGTGTCGCCGCGAACCTGAAGCGCTGGTACACCGCTCAGAACGGCATCCAGGACGTGCCCGCGCTGGAGTCGCTGCCGGTGGTCGAGATCGCTGGCCGGAAGGGGCACCTCGTCGAGCTGACCCCGGCGCCAGGTGGCAAGACCACAATGATCGCGTTCTTCGCCGACGGCGCGCAGGTCACCTCGCTGAAGTTCACGGGGCCCGAGGTCGTCGCGAAGCAGCAGCGTGAGCCGTTCCTCGCACTCGCCAAGTCTCTGCGGATGGAGACAGAGCGACCGACGGAGACTGGCCCGCGGACGACCACGAACCCGACGCGCAATGCGCCCGCGAACGACCAAGCGCGTGGCGAGAAGGCCTGGACCGGTACGACGCCGAACGGCTGGGAGGAGCTCGCGCCGCAGCGTTTCCGCGAGCTGAACTGGCGGGTTGCCGGGAACCGCGAGACGGAGTGTTACCTGTCGGTTGCCGTGGGCGGCGGCGTCGCTGGCAACATGACCCGCTGGTACAGCCAGCAGTTCGGCATCGCCGACGTGCCCAAACCCGAAGCGCTGCCCGAGGTCGAGATCGCGGGGCGACAGGGACGGCTCGTCGAGCTCGCGGGCACCTACAACGAGAAACCCGGCATGGCCATGCTGCTCGCGTTCTTCGCGGACGGCGCGCAGCTGACGACGTTGAAGCTCACGGGGCCCGAAGCCATCGTGAAGCAGAACCGCGAGCCGTTCCTCGCGCTCGCGAAGTCGCTGCGTATGCAGGCCGCGGGTCCCGAACCGGCTGGTGCGCAGGGCACCCCCGAGAAGACGCCGGCCCCCTCCATTCACAGCACGCAGAAATCGGGCGGCACCGGGGCGTTCACGGCGACGGTGCCGGCGGGCTGGACCGTGAAGACGCCCTCGAATCGCATGCTGCACTACACGTTCGGCAGCGAGGGTGAGGTCTACATGTCCCAGCTCGGCGGCACGCTGCGGCCGACGCTCGACATCTGGCGCGGCGAGTTGGGGTTGCCGGCCCTGTCGGACAGCGAGTTCCAGGCGCTGCCCAAGGTGTCGATGCTCGGCGGCGACGCCACCCTGCTCGACGCCGCGGGCAACTTCCAGAGCATGAGCGGCAAGCAGATTCCTGGAGCGCGGGTGCTGATCGCCGCGCAGGTCGAGGGCACCGCGATCGTTTTCGTGAAACTGGTCGGCAAGGCCGCCGAAGTCGAGGCGCAGCGCGAGGCCCTGCTGCAGTTCCTCGCCACGTTGCGGAGGACGCCATGAACACGAACGCGCCGACTACGTCCGCGCCACCGTTGTCTCGCGTGCATTGGGCGCGACAGGCACTCGAGCTCTGCTCGTCGTTGAAGGTGACCGTCGTGCTGCTGCTCGCGTTCGGCCTGCTGACGTTCGCGGGCACGCTGGCCCAGGAGAAGCTCGGCCTGTTCGTCGTGCAACGCGACTTCTTCGAGTCGTTCGGAGTGGTCTGGGACACCGAAGTCTGGTTCGGCTCTGACCGGACCCTGAAGATTCCCCTGCCCGGCGGCTACTCGATCATGCTCGCGCTGTTCGTGAACCTCGTGATCGGCGGGATCGTGCGCCACCGCTGGCATTGGCGCAACATGGGCATCCTCGTCACTCACCTCGGCATCGCGCTGCTGCTGATCGCCGGCTTCGTCAAGTTGCACTTCTCGTATGCAGGGCACGTCGCGTTGTACGAGGGCAATCAGACGTCGACGATGATCAGCTTCCACGACTACGAGCTCGCGCTGTCGCGGCTCGACGGCGACAACATCGTCGAACGCACGATCGAGTCCGCTCGATTCGAGGGTGGCGCGCGTGGCCTTGGCAGGGTCACCATGACCGCGGACGATCTCCCGTTCACGATCGTCGTCTCCCACTGGCTCGACAACTGCGAGCCGATGCAGAAAGGCCCGATGGTGCAGGCGCGCTTGCCCGTCGTCACCGATGCGGCCGGCGCCGGGTACTTCCTCGAGGAACAGAAGGTCGAGGCCGAACGCGAACGCAACACGGCCGGCTGCTACGTCAAGATCGTCGAGAAGGTGGGGCGCAAGGAACACGAGACCATCCTGTATGGCTGGGACCCCCGTCCGAAGGCCGAAGACCGGCGGCCATACACCTTCCGGATCGACGGCGTGACGTGGGGCTTGGACCTGCGCCGCGTCGTCTGGGACCTGCCGTTCCCGGTGCGCCTCGACAAGTTCCAGAAGACCGACCATCCCGGCACGATGACGCCGCGCGATTTCAGCAGCTGGGTCACCGTGTTCGACGGCGGTGTCGAACGCAAGGTGCACATCTACATGAACCATCCGCTGCGCAGCCACGACCACGTGTTCTTCCAGACGAACTGGGGACCGCAGGGGCCGCGCGGCGGCGCACCGCTCGGGCCACCTTGGTATTCCGTCTTCGAGGTCGCCAGGAACCCATCCGACGACTGGCCCAAGTACGCTTCCTACGTGGTCTTCGCCGGGCTGCTGGTGCACTTCGTCACCAAGCTGCTGCGTTACCTGCAATCGAGCACGAGAAAGGCCTCGCTTCCGGAGATGTCATGATGCGCAGTTGTTGTCCGTGGCTGCTCGGCTGCTTGCCCGTATGGCTCTGCGCCACACTCGTCGCGCAAGACCCGGCCGCCGACCAGATCGCTCGTCCGATCGGCTGGGCGCCTGCGACCGTCGAGGCAATGGCGACGCTGCCTGTCCAGGAATCCGGGCGCACCAAGCCGCTCTCGTCCTTTGCCGCGTCGACGCTCTACACGGTTCACGGCCGGCGTGACATGAAGCTGGACCTCGACGGCGACGGCAAGGCGGAAGTGACGCTGACGCCGGTCGAGTGGTTGCTCGACGTCTGGTGCTTCCCCGAGCAGGCGGCCAAATACCCTCTGTTCCGGATCGAGAACGTCGAGGTGCTCGACGCGATCGGCATCCCGGCCGAACGCGGCCAACGCTTCGACTTCGAGTACGTCTCGTTCGAACGGCTCGTGACGCCGGGCAAGACAGGTGTGCCGGCCCAGCGCCTCATGGAGCTCGCGAGCAAGTACGAACGGATCGACGCGAAAGAGCGCAACCCGGTCGAGTCGCACGTGGTGGTGTCTGCCGAGCGCCTGGACACCTATTTCAGGGTGCATCGCCAGCTGCAGCTGCTCGGCCAGCCGTTCGAGATCGACGGGGAGCTGCGCACGCGGCTCGGCGGCATCGAGAAGGCCTATCTCGCGACGCTGGTCGAGAAGGGGCCAGAGTTCATCGGGCTCGTGCGCGAGTACCAGAACAAGATGAACGATCCGGCGATCGTCGGCGCAATGAAAATCGCGGCCGTGCTCGAGGAGCTCGTAGGGGCGCGCGAGGCCCTGGCGCTGTTCCCACCGGCCGGCACGGTTGCCGAGAACGATCGCTGGCTCGGCCTTGGCGATCTCGTCGAACACGGTCTGTTCGGTCGCCTGCAGCCCGAGCAGACGGACATGCTGCAGCACCTGCAGCAGGGCATCTGTGCTTCCGACCAGGCGACGCGCGAACGCGAGCTGCTGGCTTTCCGCGACGCGGTGGTGTCGCGCGCGAAGGCACGCGGCGAGTACGACAAGGTGCCGCTCGAGAGCTACTACCTCGCCGCGAGCTGGCACTACAAGGCGCTGCACTATTTCCTGTTCGCGCTGCTCGTCGTCGCGCTCGGCTGGACGATGCCGCGTTCGAAGTGGATGTGGCTCGCCGGGATCGTGTCCACCGTCGTGCCGTGGCTGTTCCTGGTCACGGACATCGTGCTGCGCTGTGTGATCCGCGGGCGGCCGCCGATCCTGAACCTCTACGACACGTTCCTGTTCGTCGCGGCGATCGGCGTGGGCGCCGCGATCGTCGCCGAGATCGTCTCGCGGCGGCGCTTCGTGCTCTCGATCGCGCCGGTCTTCGGCGCGCTGCTGATCGCGCTCGCGCGGGCCTTCGAAGTCGAAGACGGCAAAGATCAGCTGGCGCCGCTGCAGGCCGTGCTGGACACGAACTACTACCTCGCGACGCACGTGACCTCGATCAACATCGGCTACGCGGCGAGCATGTTCGCGTCGTTCGTCGGCACCGCGTGGCTCTTGATGCAGGCCGCTGGATTCCGGCGCAACGACGTCGCGTTCCACAAGTCGATCGTGCGGGCCACGTATGGGCTCGTCGCGTTCGGGCTGATCTTCGCGGTGTTCGGCACGATCTACGGCGGCGTGTGGGCCAACGACTCGTGGGGGCGCTTCTGGGGCTGGGATCCCAAGGAGAACGGCGCGTTCCTGATCTGCATCGCGCTGGTCTCGCTGATGCATGCGCGAATGTGCGGATGGGTGCGCGATTTCGGGTTCTGCGTCGGCGCCGCTGCGACGGGCCTCGTGGTCGCCTTCTCGTGGTTCCACGTGAACCTGCTCGGCATCGGGCTGCACGCGTATGGCTTTGCGAGCAGCACGAAGACCGCGCTCTACATCTACTACCTCGTGCAGATCATCCTGATCGTGGTCGGGAGCGTCGGTGTGATCATCCGTCGCGCTCTCGCTGCTGCCGCGCAGCCCGCGATTGCCACCGCAGGCAAGTGAGCACCAGACCAAGAACCGGTCGCCTCTGCGAAGCGACCGGCTTCAGATCGAGGCGCCAGCCGCGCGCAGCGTATTGCGCAACAGCATCGCGACGGTGACCGGCCCGACGCCGCCCGGGACCGGCGTGAGGATCCCGGCGACCGGTGACACCGAAGCGAAGTCGACGTCGCCGACGAGTCCGTTGGGCCCCGGGTTCGTGCCGATGTCGATCACGAGCGCCCCAGGCTTCACCAGGTCGCCGTGCACGAGACCGGCCTTGCCGACCGCGACGATGAGGATGTCGGCGCGACGCGTGTGATCCGCGAGCCGCTTCGTGCCCGTGTGACAGACCGTGACCGTGGCCTGGTGGTGCAGCATCAGGATCGCGGCGGGCTTGCCGACGATCTCGCTGCGGCCGAGCACGACCGTCTCGGCGCCGCGCAGAGGCAGCCCCGTGGAGACGATCAGATGCACCGCAGCCGCCGCAGTGCACGGTGGCAGCATGGGCTCGCGCGACAGCAGCGCACCCATGTTGGCCGGGTGCATGCCCTCGACGTCCTTGTGCTGGGCGACGGCGGCCTGCACGACGCGCGTGTCGATACCCGGTGGCAACGGCCGCTGCACGATCACGCCGGCCACCTCGGGTCGGCGGTTCAACGCGTCGATCGCATCGAGCAGCTGGCGCTCGGTCGTCGCGGGCGGCAGGTTCGACACTTCCATGTCGATGCCGACGTCGGCCGCCGCCTTCTGCTGGCTGCGCACGTAGGACACGGCGGCCGGGTCCTGCCCGACCTCGAGCGAGACGAGCTTGATCGCGCGCGGCAACTGCTCGCGGATCGTGCGCAGCCGGGTGCGCAGGTTCTGGGCTTGCTGCTTGCCATCGAGAAGTTGGGCGGGCACGGACTACGTCTCCGGGTCGAGTTTCGCCGAAAGATACCGGAGGTGCGGCCGGCACCCAACCACGACATGAGCTACGAGAGCCCGCGCTTCCAACTGCCGACCCTGACACCGGCGATCAAGCTCCTGCTGATCGTCAATGGTCTGGTGTTCCTCGCGAACGCGGTGCTGGTCGGCCGCCTCAGCGACCTCAATGGCTCGCAAGGGTTCTGGTTCGCGTTCTCATGGCAGGGCCTCTTCGAAGGCTACGGGCTGGGTCTGCTGCGCGTGTTCACCTACCAGTTCACGCACAGCTTCCGCGACCCGAAGCACCTGCTGCTGAACATGCTCGTGCTCTACTTCTTCGGCACGATGACCGAAGCGCGGCTCGGCTACTTCGGCGTGTTGCGGCTCTACGTGTGGGGCGGCGTCTGCGGCGCGGTCGCGCACCTCGGGGTCGCGAGCCTGCTCGGCAACGCGGACGTGCCGCTCGTGGGGGCCAGCGGCGCCTGCTTCGCGTTCCTGCTCTACGCGACCTGCATGACGCCACGTTCGGTCGTGTTGCTGATCTTCGTACCCGTGCCGTTGTGGGGGCTCGCGGCGGTGCTCGTCGGCCTCGGCGTCTACGCGACGTTCGTCGAGCTCACGACCGGCTCTCAGGGCGGGATCTCGCATGGCGCACACCTCGGCGGGGCCGCGCTCGGCGCGCTGGCGTGGCGCGCGTCGTGGTTCGTCGACCGCGCGGGCGTCGGCCAGCCCGGGTTCTTCGCCGGGATCCTGCGCAGGGCTCGGGCGATGCAGCAGGGCCGGCGACAGCGCGGGGAGGCGAAGCGGGAACTGCAGCTCGACGAGATCCTCGCCAAGGTGAAGCAGCAGGGGCTCGGGTCGCTGCGTCCCGCAGAGCGGCGGTTCCTCGAACAGCAGAGTCAGCGCACGCGTCAGGACGGCCCAACCTGAATTGGTGGGTGACTACCGGATGACTGCTGCGTGTCGCGCGCGCGGCGCGGCGCTACGATGGGGCCGACCCCTGACCTACGCCGAATGCACCGCGCCATCCTGACTGTCTCCGTGGTTCTGTTCGTCCTGTGCTGCCCACCTGTCCTGCGAGCGCAGGCCCAGCCGATGGAGCAGTTCCAGGAGGAGTTCTTCAAGGGACTCGAGCTCGGCGAAGAGAAGGTCATGGACAAGGCCATGAAGCGCAATCCGGAGAACGCGCTCGAGGTGATGGAGAATCTGTTCTGGTCGACGCAGAAGGGAGACCCACAGGCCATCGCTCAGGCCAAGGCCAAGGTGGATGCGCTGATGGCGTCCTGGAAGCGCAGCTTCAACAACACCGAGACGATGGAGAAACTCTATCGCTGGTGTGACGGGACCACGGAGACCGTCTACCAGCAGCTGCGCAAGATCCGCGACTCGTCGCGGTCGCTGTGGCAGAACTACGACAAGGAAGTCTCGAAGGCGACGATCCGCACGGAGTACCAGAAGGTCATGCTCCAGTTCGAGGAGCTCGCGCGGGGTGCGGAGTCGCTGGGCCACTACCTCGAGGCGTCGAAGCTGTGGTCGCTCGCGAGCGTCGTCGCGAGCAAGGCTCCCGAGAAGTCGCTCGACGACCGCAAGGAGGTGCTCCACATCCTCGAGCAGTTCCTGAATGCACGAAAGTCGTGGGACTACACGTTCGACGAGCACTACCTGCGCAACGGCGAGTTCCTGAAGTTCGAGAAGGTGCGTGTCGAGGAGGACGCCAAGCTCGGCGACAAGCGCAAGGCCGACGGCTACGACCCGAACGCGAAGGGCGTCGACAACCTCGTGATGCCGAACGTGGCCGAAGAGAAGCACCCGATGAAGTACGAGCCGCTGGCCACCTGGGAGAACGAGCTCGACTACGGGCCCAAGGGTGGCCCGATCCCTGCCTTCTGGTGGTTGGCCTCGATGTCCAAGGAAAAGCCGATCCGCAAGCTCGATTGGTTCCGGCGGCGCGAGCTCCACATGGTGCAGCTCGGCAGCTCGAAGTTCGGCATCGCGCTCGAAGCCGACGCCAAGAAGGCCATGGAGGTCGACGTGGGGGGAAAGGGCAAGCCGACCACGTTCTATCTCGACGTCGACAAGAAGGTTCCCTACACGATGTTCTTCTGGACCGGTGGCGAGCGCGAGCTGGTCGGCGAGGTCGAGTGCAACCTGGCGCCGACGATCGACGTCGGCAACGTCTACTACCGCAGTGCCGCGAGCTGGCACGTCGCGATCGGCGCCGAGACCCTCGTGCTCTACGACGACAACGCGAATGGCAATCCGTGCGATGCCGATCCGAACGAGCCTCCCTACCTCGTGCACACGCTCGGCGACGCCGATGGCGAGGGCACGGGTGCGCCGCTGTTCGACTCGATGCGAATCGGCAAGGGGCCGCGTGTGCCGTACTCCGAGTTCCTGCACCTGAGCACGGGATGGTTCCACATGCGCAAGAGCGGCGCCGAGAACATCGGCCTGCGGCCGCTGAACCTCGAATACATGAAGCTCGGCAAGGTCAAGCTGGTCTGGAACGGGCCGAAGCCGACCGCCCCGGTCCAGCTCGTCGTGCAGGGGCAGGGTGACTTCAAGACCGCGTTCTTCGACCTCGCGGGGGGCAAGGAGCTCGACGTGCCGGCCGGCACCTACAACGTGATCTTCGGCCGCATCATGAACGGCAAGGGCGCGCGCGCGCAGATGGCGACGCTCTACCAGGGCAAAAACAAGCCGTTCACGGTCGAAGCGGGCAAGGTGTTCGAGCTCAAGATGGGCGCGCCGTTCGCGCTGGAGTTCGTGCGCCGCGGCGACCAGAACGCCTCGGTCGACGCGACGACGATCATGGTCGGCGAAGCGTCGGGGTGCGTGATCACGGAGCTGCAGGGCATGTCGCTCGCACCCGAAGTGCTCGCCGCGAAGACCGAGGACGGCAAGGGCGCCAAGGTCGTCGGCAAGTTCGTGCGGTTCACGGACCCCGAGCTGCTGAACAAGGCGGCCAGCAAGCTCAACAAGCTCGGCAACCTCGCCGCGTGTTTCCCGATGCCCGACGGGTATCGCGACAAGGAGCTCGTGCTCACGCTCAAGATGCCGGCCGATGGCTGGAAGATGAGCCTGTCGCAGAAGAAGCACGCGCTGTTCGGACCGATGTCCTCGCCCTGGCAGTGACAGCGCCGCGCGCGCAGGTAGACTCCGCGCCCCATGCTGGATCTCAAGACGCTGCGTGAGAACCCCGACGCGGCCCGCGCGGGGGCCATCAAGAAGCGCATGCCCGACCGTGCCGCGGCAGTCGACCGGGCGCTCGCGATCGATGCCGAGCTGCGCACGCTGTTGCCGAAGCTGGACGCGATGCGCGGCGCGCAGAAGAGCTCGGGCAAGGAGCTCGGCAAACTGAGCGCCGCGGAACGCGAGCCGTATCTGCAGAAACAGAAGGAACTGAAGGCCGAGATCGCGGGGCTCGAGGAGCAGGAGCGGCAGTTGCGCGCGCGGCTCGACGAGCAGATGGCGCTCGTGCCGAACATCCCGGATGCCGACGTGCCCGAGGGCAAGGACGACACCGAGAACGTCGAGCGGAAGCGCCAGGGTGCCGTGCGCGAATTCGACTTCGAGCCGCGCGCGCACTACGAGATCGGCGAGGCGCAGGGCTGGCTCGACTTCACGCGCGCCGCGGCCATGGCGGGGTCGCGCAACTACATGCTGTTCGGCGATCTCGCGCTGTTGCAGGACGCCGTGCTGCGTTGTGCGGTCGAGCTGCTCGTGCAGCGCGGATTCACGGCCGTCGACCCGCCGCTGCTGGTGCGCGACGAAGCCATGTTTGGCACGGGCTTCTTCCCGGGCGGCGAAGAGCAGACCTACCGCTGCGACAAGGACGGGCTCAACCTGATCGGCACGAGCGAGGTTCCCGTGACGTCGCTGCACGGCGGCGAGATGCTGGCCGAGGAGCAACTGCCGAAGAAGTACGTGGCGCGCTCGGCATGCTTCCGGCGCGAAGCGGGCACGCACGGCAAGGACACGCGCGGTCTCTACCGCGTGCACCAGTTCCACAAGGTCGAGCAGGTGATCGTCGACGTCGCCGACAAGTTGCGATCGGTCCAGCACCATCACGACATCGTCGAGAACGCGGAGGACCTGCTGAACGCGTTCGAGTTGCCGTATCGCATCGTTGCGGTCTGTGGCGGCGACCTCGGCGTGCCGCAGGCGATGAAGTACGACATCGAGACGTGGATGCCGTCGCGCAAGAACTACTGCGAGACCCACTCGGCGTCGCGCTTCTACGACTACCAGGCGCGGCGGCTCGACCTGCGTTACCGGCCGAAGGATGGCGGGAAGCCGCTGTATTGCCACACGCTGAACAACACCGTCATCGCGAGCCCGCGCGTATTGATTCCCCTGCTCGAGAACCACCAGCAGCGCGACGGCACGGTTCGCCTGCCGAAGATCCTGCAGGCCTCGTTTGGTGGGCGCACCGTGATCGGCAAGCCGGTCTGGTAGAGCCGCTGTTCGTGAAACGCCGCGTTGCGGCGATGACGAACGACTCGCTCAGTGGCCGCCGAACAGCCCGCCGCCGCCGCCACCACCTCCGCCACTGCCGCCGCGGCCGAGGCCGCCCAGGAACCTGCCGAGGTCGAAACCCGGAGGCATACCGCCCGGGGTCGGCGTCGCGCCCGGCCGTCGCGGGGCCGTGGTCGTCTGCGATGGGTTCCGGCCAGGCGGAGGCTTGCTTCCGGCCATGAAGGGTTGCTCGCCACTGCCGGTCGTCTGCCTGGTCTTTCCGCCACCGCCGCCGCCGCCGCCACCCGCGGGCCCGGCACCCTGGCCGCCCCCGCCCTCGGCCGTTGGCTCGGGCGGCAGCACGGGCACGCGCGCGGTGCCGGCTTGCAGGATGTTGTCGAGGCGATGGTCGAACACGAAGTGGCGCACGTAGCTCTTCTCGGCACCCTCGAAGTCCTCGACCTCGAGGTCGTTGACGACGTTGCGATTGCTGCGGTGTCTTTCGATCGTGAACTCGATCTTGATGCGCTTGGGCAGCTTGTCCTCGACGGTGCTGTCCCACTCGAGCTTCTCTTCGGCCTCGTAGCCGAGCGTCTCGTAGTAGGTCACCTTGAAGCTCTTGACGCGGTCGTGCACGAGCTGGAACGAACCCTGCGTGATGAGATCCTGGTCGACCATCGGATCCTCGCGGCGCCACATCTCGAACACGTCGCGATAGCGCGGGTTCGGTCTGAACCAGTAGCCGACTTCGCAGATCGACGGCTTGCGCGGCACGTCCTGCAGATCGAGCACGAAGCCCGAGGCATCGGTCGTCGTCAGGAAGTCCAGGCGATCCGCGTCGCGACCGTTCACGTCCATGTCACGGCCGCGGAAGACGGCGTTGTTGTGGACGTTGTAGGTCCAGAGGCCGCGCAGATCGCGTTCGATCAGATTCAGGATGCGCGGGCCTGCTTCCGTCGACTCGGTCAGGTCGTCGACGACGTCGCGTGCGTTGAGCAGCACGTGGAAGGTCGAGCCGACGGTGACCATGACGGTCGCCGTGATGCCGATGGCGAGCAGCACTTCGATCAGCGTGAAGCCGGATTGTGGGCGTGTCGTTGCCATGGTCTCACCTCGCTTTGCCGCTCGATGCATTGCCCGCGTTGTTGCCGGAGGCACCACCGGAGTTGCCACCGCCCGATGCGGGCCCGCCGGACGCGCCGCTCTCGGGGGTAGCAGCCTGTCCTTTCGACTGCGCGACGGACTCGGCTTGTTTCGGCGTCAGCCCCGACAGGGCCAGCGTCGACAGCCGCGCCTTGATCAGCAGCGAGTCCTTCTGGTCCGGGTAGTCGGGAGGCATCTTCGGGAAGTAGACGACGACGGCGACTTCTTCGAACTTGTCGGCGCTCGGCGCTTCCTCGGCCATCTTTCGCTGGTAGTCGTCCTGGAGCAGCTTGTCGTTGTATTCGGTGTAGCTGAGCCCCTTGGCGCTGGCCTTGCGGTAGCTCTCGCGGTCGTGCTGCCACTCGAGGCGATCGTTGGCCTGCGCGTTCTCGCCGGCGGCGTTCGCCGCCACGTCGCCTTCGAGCCTCGCTACCTCGGACTCGCCGACTCCGATCTTGTAGGAGAAGCCCTTGTACCTCTCGATGTTGACCTCGGTGCCCGATTCGGGCGGGGTCTCGCGCGCACCGGCCTGCAGCTCCGACATCTTCTCTTCGGCGAGCTCGCGCGCGAGGCGGCAGTTGCGCGCCTGCGTCGCGTCGATCAACGCCGTGGTCCGGATGCCGATGTACTCGATCACCACCATCGCGACGATCATGAGCGCGACGAGCGCTTCGATCAGCGTGAAGCCGGCCTCGCTTCGCGGTTGCATCAGAAGGCCCCCTCGTTCAGGAGTTGCAGCTCGACGACCTCGCCTTTTTCCGACTGCTCGACCTCGACGCGGCCCGTCAGTCCGTGGATCGCGAGCGACCAGACCATGTCGGGCTGGGTCGCGAGCTTCAGCACGATGAGCTGGTCGGCCGTGAAGCCGTACTCGTCGAAGACGAGCCGGTAGACGCCGTGGTGGCCGCGGCCCCTCGCATCGCCGGCGCCTTCGAACACGACGTCCGTTTCGAGCGGGATCCAGTCTTCGGGCCGCTCCTCGAGCGTCCAGAGATCCTGATCGCGCGTGAGCTTCTGTTCGGGCGGGTAGACGATGCGCCAGCGCGCGCGTTCGAGGTCGAACTCCATCGTCATGCGCTTGCCCTGGATGCGCGCTTCCGAGCGCACCCAGTCGAGCTCCCGCAGGATGCGCTTGCCGCTGCCTTCGAGCCGGGCTTCCGGCACGAACGCGCTCAGGTTCGGCACCACGATCGCGAACGTGAGCGCAATCACCATCATGGTGACCAGCACCTCCATCAGCGTGAACCCCGCTGGCCGCGCCGGCAGTGACTCGCTCGTGCGCCGCTTCACTTGTCCTTCTTCGGCTTGCTCGAGATGTCGTCTTCGGTGCCTTGGTTACCGTCCATTCCCATGCTGATCACCTCGTACTCACCGGGGCGGTCGCCCTCGAGCAGGAGGTATTCGTGGTCCCAGGGATCCTTGGGCAGGTCATCGAGGTAGCTGCGACCGCGCTCGTCCTTCGTGACGAGCGCATCGAGCGAATCGGGCGGTTTGCCGTTCCTCGTGCGGTACATCTTTATGGCGTCGGCGATCGTGCGCACATCGGTTTGCGCCTTCGTTATGCGCGCATCGTCACTCGCGCCGATGACGTTGGTGGCAACCAGCGTCGCGAGCAGGCCGAGGATGACGATGACGACCATGATCTCGACGAGGGTGAAGCCGGCTTGGGCAGGGCGGATTCGGGTGCGGCAGGTGGGTGCGTTCATGGGACCAGTCACGGATTGTCTGCAGTGTAGCGTATCGACAATGCGACAGCGGCAAGAGACGGCGGGAACCGCCAAACCTTCCCGGCCATCCTGATCGCCGTGGCATCGGCCCGCGGTGCAGGCCCGCGTCCTGGGCATTGGGTAGCCATGCAACGGACGCCGCTCAGGGCGGCTGCACGCAGGCCGGGGTGAAAGGTCCCACCGGCACCTCGACCAGCATCCGTCTACTTGTCCTGCTTCGGCCTGCTCGAGATGTCGTCCTCGGTATTCTCGCTGCCGTCCATTCCCATGCTGAGGACCACGAACTGGCCGCCGTCGACGCGAAGGATGTAGTGGTGGTCCCATGGATCCTTGGACAGGTACTCGAGGTCGCTGCGCCCGCGCTCGTCCCTGGTGGCGAGAACCTCGAGCGAATCGGGGAACCTGCCGTTCTTGGCGCGATAGCTGCGCACCAGGTCTGCGAGCGCGCACACATCGCACTGGGCCTTCGTCTCGCGCGCTGTGTCGCCGGCGGGGATGACGTTCGTGACGACGAGGGTCGCGAGCAGGCCGAGGATCATGACGACGACCATGATCTCGATGAGCGTGAAGCCGCCTTCGGCAGCGTGGATCCGGGTAGGGCTGGTGGGAGTGTTCATGTGACCTCTCGGGGGTTTCACGGTGAAGCGGAGCGATGCAGCCGCTGCGGCGGGAGACGGCGCAAACGCGGCGAACATTCCCAGCCGTGCAGACCGCTGAGCGGGTCGCGGTGGCATCGATCAGCCCGCCTGGTGATGATCCAGCACTCCCATGCGACTCCTCAGAAGCGTCGTCGCGGCAACAGCTGCGGTCCTCTCCTTGCCTTCGCAGCAGGTCCTCACGCCCGAGGGACTCGTGGCCCTGCAGCGCGTTTCCGAGCTCGCGCTGAGCCCCGATGGCAAGCACCTCCTGTTCACGGTGCGCACCGTCGACCTCGCCGAGAATCGCAGCGCCGCCAAGGTGTGGCTGCTGCCGCTCGCGACCGGCAAGCCTGCGCCGGTCGCCGACGGGTCACAACCGGTCTGGCTCGGCAACAGCCAGGAGTTCGCGTTCGCGACCAAGGAAGGCGTGGTGCGGCAACCGCTCGCAGGCGGTGCGACCGTGCAGATCCCGGTCAAGGGCGGCGTGCAGAACCTGCAGTGGGCGCCGCGTGACGAGACCTTCAGCTACACGCAGAGTGTCAAGGTCGACGCGCGGGTCACCGACGCCTATCCGGATCTGCCGAAGGCCAAGGCACGCGCCTACGACGACCTCATGGTGCGCCACTGGGACACGTGGGGCGACGGCACCTACAGCCACCTGTTCGTGCAGCCCGGCACCTCCGGTGGCAAAGCACGCGATCTGCTCGCCGGCGAACGCGTACACACCCCGCTGCCGCCGTTCGGCGGCGGCGAGCAGATCGCGTGGTCGCCCGACGGCAACGAGCTCTGCTACACGGCGTGCCGCGTGCCGAACCCCGAAGCCAGCACCGACAGCAGCCTCTGGACCGTGCCGAAGGGCGGCGGCGAACACAAATGCCTCACGCCCGACATGCCGGGCTACGACCAGGATCCGAGCTACTCGCCCGATGGCCGCTGGATCGCGTTCCTGAGCATGGCGCGCGCCGGCTTCGAGGCGGACCGCCTGCGCCTGATGCTGCACGATCGCAAGGCCGGCAAGAACACCGAGCTGCTGCCCGGCTTCGATGCGTCGGCGCACGATCTGCGCTGGACCGCCGACTGCAAGCAGCTGTTCTTCACGGTCGAGACCGAGGGCACGACGCAGCTCTACACGACGACGATCGCCGAGCCGAAGGCGATGCCCGTGACGAAGGGCCGCCACGCGCTGACCGATCTGCAACCAGCACCCGACGGCCGCACCGTCTACGCGCTGCGCACGACGATGGAGCGTCCCGCCGAGGTGGTGGCCATCGACGTGCCGACCGGCGCGATCAAGGCCCAGACCGACGTGAACGGAGCGGCCTACGCTTCGCTGCAGCTGCCGAGCATCGACGCCGAGTGGTTCGACGCCACCGACGGCAAGAAGGTGCACGCCTGGATCGTCAAGCCGCCGGGCTTCGATGCGAAGAAGAAGTATCCGTTCCTGCTGTATTGCCAGGGCGGGCCGCAATCGATGATCGGCCAGGCCTTCTCGTTCCGCTGGAACTTCCACCTGATGGCCGCGAAGGGCTACGTGATCGCCGCGGTGAATCGGCGCGGTCTGCCGGGCTTCGGTCAGGCCTGGAACGACCAGATCTCGCGCGACTGGGGCGGGCAGGCGATGGCCGACCTGCTCTCGGTGTGCGACGCGATGCAGAGCCGCCCGTATGTCGACCGCGACCGCTCCGCGGCCGTCGGCGCGTCGTTCGGCGGCTACACGGTCTACTGGCTCATGGGCAACGCGGGCGATCGCTTCGCGTGCATGATCTCGCACTGCGGCGTGTTCAACCTCGAGAGCATGTATCTCGCGACCGAGGAGCTGTGGTTCGTCAACTGGGATCTCGGCGGCCCGTATTGGGAGTCCGAGGAGATCGCGGCCGGCTACCGCCGGTTCTCGCCACACCGCTACGTCAAGAACTGGAAGACGCCGTTGCTCGTGATCCACGGCGAGCAGGACTACCGCGTGCCGTACGATCAGGGTCTGCAGGCCTTCACGGCAGCGCAGCTCCAAGGGGTCAAGAGCCGCCTGCTCGTGTTCCCCGACGAAGGCCACTGGATCATGCAGCCCCAGAACGGCGTGTTGTGGCAGCGCGAGTTCTTCGGTTGGCTCGACCGGTTCTGCGGCGAGCAGGCCAAGAGGTGAACCGGCGCGGTTCGATCGCGGCTGCACTGCTGCTCGCGGCGTGTGCGAGCACGGACACCTGGCAGGTCGACCTGCCGCAGGAGCTCGCGGCATCGCACCGCAGCGGCCAGGATCTCGTCGTCTACTTCGCCTTGCCGGGGCGCGAAGCGAGCGATCACATGCAGGCCAGTCTGTCGGATCCCGCAGTCTCCGCAGCGTTGCGGGACGGCGGCTTCCGCGCCGCGGTCGCGGATGGCTCACTGAGCGCCGGCTTCTACTCGCGATGGGTCGGCGGCGGCAGCGAAGGCATGGGCATCGCGGTGCTCGATGCTGCGGGGCAGGCGTACGCGGCGCGGCCGGGTCCGCAGGATCCGCCGGAGCTCGCGGCGTTCCTGCGCCAATGCGCGGCTGCGCGGGCCGAGCTCGCGGCGCTGCGCGCTGCGGCGGCGAGCGAGCATGCGGGCCCGCTCGACCAGTACCGGCTCGGATGCCTGCTGCTGCAGCTCGGCTGCCGCACGGCATGTGAACCGCTCCTGCTCGACGCCGCGAACGCGGGCGTCGTCGATGCGCAGCACAACCTGGCCCGGCTCTACGCACTCGACGGCAACGTTGCGGCGGCGCGGCGCTGGCTCGCCGCGGCGCCGAGGACGCCCGCGGCCCAGGTCACCGAAGGCTACGTGCTGTTCAAGGAGAGGAGGCACGAGGAGGCGGTGGGGGTGTTCGAAGCGGCGCTGCGGACCGGCGAGCTCGCCGAGGACCGCCAGCGCGCGCTGCTGTATCTCGGCAAGGCGCTGCACGAGAACAAACTCGACGATCGAGCCGTGCCACTGCTGCAGGCCCTCGCGGCCGAAGGCACGGGCAGCACGTTCGAAGCCGCGGCGGTCCACACGCTCGGTCACATCCTGCAGCCGGAGCACGGTCACAAGCACTGATTGCTGCCCGGGGCCGGGGAAGGCTGCGCCGCTCCGGTCAAGTTGGCTCCACGGCAAGGGCGATATGGACACGGAGTTCCAGGAGGATTCGCGATGCCGCCCGAAGCCGAACGTCGAAGCCAGCTCGTCATTCTCCCCGCCATGCAACGCCGGCTCGTGCTGCACGCAGTGCGCTGGCCGCTGCTCGTCCTCCTCGCCGCCGCGATGCTGGTCGGTATCGGATGCGAGATCGTGGCGGTCCAGGCCGCGGAGGCCGACGTGGCCTTGCCGGGACTGCTCTGGCTCGCGGTGGCCGCCGGGGGCTTCCTCGTCGTGGCCGTCGCGGTGATCCTGAGCCAGGCACTCGTGCTCTCGCATCGGATCGCCGGTCCGGTGTATCGACTGCTCGACGCGATGGAGCGCGTCTGCCAAGGCGAGAAGGGCTTCCGCGTCACGCTGCGCGAGAAGGACTTCCTGCCCGAAGCCGCCGACAAGTTCAACGAGATGCTTGCCGCACTCGAGCGCCGCTCGTCGATTGTTACAGCGACGGCCGGTGCGCGAGCGCAAGGCGCGCCGACGAGCGAGTCTCCTGCAGCCGAAACGGCGGCCACGTCATGAGGACGGTGGCAAGGGATCCCACTGTCGCCTCGCGGCACGAGACCACCTCCACGAAGTCCGCAGCACCGCCTCGCAATGCGGAGGCCGGGTTCTCAATCGTGGACGTACTCGTCGCCAGTCCGATCCCGACGGCCGCGGTGATGGTAGAATCGGTCCCCAGCGAGCGGCCGATGAGTTCTTCTACGGCTGGGCGGGGCATGGCCGTCGAACGTGCAAGTCACCTCATGAGGACGACGGGAAGGGATCTCACTGCCGCCGCGAGGGACGCGAGCACCTGCACGAAGTCCGCAGCGCCGCTTCGCAGAGCGGAGGCCGGGTTCTCGATGGTGGACGTTCTCATCGGCAGCCTGATCCTGATGGCTGCCGTGATGGTGCACTCGACCACCGTGCTGAGCGTCCGGCGGATGAACTCTGCAAGGGCTGAGCGGGGCATCGCCACGGAGACCCTGGCGCGATTCGTGGAACGGATGCGAGCGGACCTCGATTGGGCGGGCCTGTACGCGCGGCTGCGCCCTCTGTCCGCGGAGAGCGCCGGGGACACTTCGCTCTCGCGGCTCGGGGCGGATCTCAAGCTGACCACGCGCGCGGTGACGAGCTACTACGGCGACTTCACGGTCCCGACGTCGCTGGGGCAGGTGACGGTCCTCGTCCAGGTGCCGTCCATCGACGTGGGAGGTGTTGCGGCGCTGCGCGAGAACGTGAGCGCACCGCGCTACGGCCTGCCTTACGACCTGAACGGCGACGGGGCGATCACCGGCGATCCGCGGAACGGGGACTACCTTGCGCTGCCGATCGTCGTGCACCTGCGCTGGCAGCGGCCGTTGGCGAGGGCGCAGGAAGTGGTCCTCGCAACCTGGCTGCGGGGGCAACGCTGATGCGCCCGCTCGCTGCACAAAGAGGCTTCACGCTGTTCGAGATCACGATCGGGTTTGCCCTGTTCACGGGGCTGATCGCGCTGCTGGGTTCCGTGTATGCGTCCTCCGACGGCCTGGCCCGCCAGTGCATGTCGACGATGAGCGCCCACGAGGAGCACCGCCGCAATCTCGATGCCCTGGCGAATCTCTGCCGGGCCGCGGCGACCGACAAGTTCACGGGATTCGACGTCGCCAACACCTCGACGGCGCCTTCGTTCCAATGCGTGACCGGAGCCAACGCGGGCGTGCGAGTACTCGGCCCGGTGCAGACGATCTCCTGGCGCGCGAACAAGGACAAAGCCACGGGCGTCGTCACGGGCGAGCTCGTCGTCACGCAGAACTCGGTCGCGACGGTCATCGCACGCCACGTCCGCGGCGGCAGCTTTCGCGCCACGCTGATGGGAAACACCCTTCGACTCACCCTGACGACCTACGACGCAGTCGGCGACAACAAGCCGGCGTTGGTCAGCGGTGATGTCTCGGTCGCCTTGCGGAACACACCATGATTGTCAGCACCATGTCGTCGCGCCCGGACCGATCGCGGTACTTGCAGCGAGGGAGTGCCGCCGTCTGCGCGCTCCTGCTCGCGACCATGCTCGGCGGCCTCGCGTTCGCGCTGGTCCAGACCGGCTTCGCTTCCGGCCGCTGGCACGCGCGCGCCGACGACAGTCTGCAGGCCCTCGAAGCGGCCGAGACCGGCATCGCGCGCGCGGAGCAGGAGGTCCAGTCGCAAACCGATCCGGGTGGCGACGGCGTCGGCACGCTGTCCGGCACGTACGCCGGGTCCAGATTCACGGTCACCGCGACCGCGGATGCCAACCCCGAGTACTTCCGCCTCGTGGCGAGGGGCCAGCACGGAAGGAGCCAGCGCCAGGTGGAGGTCTGCGTCCGGCTGAAGCCGACCGCCGGCTGGGGGTACGGTGTCTTCGGCAGGAGCTCGACGAAGATCGGCGGCTCGGGCACGATGACAGACTCGTACGACAGCCGCCTCGGGACCTATGCCTCGCAGGCCGTCAACAGCGACGCGGGCGGCCCCTACGCGCGCAGCAGCGGTGGCATCGGCAGCAACGGCACGATTCAGTTGCAGGGCCTCGTGCACGGCAACGCGAACGCGGGCCCCGGCTTGACCCCGAACCTGACGGGCGGTGGTGTCGTGACCGGCAACATCACGCCGCTGTCGGTGCCGATGGATCTGCCGGCGACGCCGTATGCGGACTTCGCTGCCGCAAATCTGATCAACCAGAACGGCACGTGGGGCACGACCGGAAGCGCGATCTACAACCCTGTGACCAAGAACCTCGCGGTCAGCGGTGGCGGCTCGCTGACGCTGTCTGGAGGGACGTACTTCTTCTCGAGCCTCTCGCTCTCGGGCGGCTCCATCCTCAAGGTCACCGGGCCCGTGAAGATCTACATCACCCAGGTCGGCAGTCTTGGCGGCGGTGGCATCGTCAACGTGACCGGGCTGCCGGCGAACCTGCAGATCTTCCAACACCCCTACGCGCTCCCCGTGGGACTCGCGCCGGCCAAGAAGCTCATGAACACGCTGTCGGTCGCGGGCGGCTCGGGTGCGGCCCTCACCGTCTACGCACCCTACACGGACGTCGCGGTGACCGGCGGTGGCGGGATCTACGGCTCCATCATCGCGGACAACCTCCAGGCTCAGGGTGGAGCGCAGTTCCACTACGACGAGGCGCTGGGCGGCCTGGGCGGCAGCGGCCCCCCGAAGCTGACGCGGGTCTACTGGCGCGACGTCGCGCAGCCCAAGCGATAGGTCGATGGGCTCGTCGTCTGTTTTCTTCGCACTCGGTGTCCTGATCGCCGCGCCGGCCGCTGCCCAGGCCGAAGCCGTCGATGTGGGGGCGGCGGAGTTCGAAGCGTCGCTCGCCAAGCTCGGCGAGCTGCCGCGGCTCGAGGTCGTCGAGAAGCTGGTGCGGCATCCATGCGTTGCGCGCCCCGAATGGGCGCAGGCGCTGGTCGAGATCCTGAGCCTGCACAAGTCCTACGCGAGTGCCCGGGGTCTCCTGGCGCTCGCCGATCACTCGATTCCGACGGTGCGCGCGGCAGCGCTGCAGGCCCTGACCCAAGTGGGTCTGCGTGTCGCCGCGGCGGATGCCCACCCGGTGCGCGCTGCGCTGCGTGACTACGACGACGGCGTTCGGGTTGCGGCAGTCGGGGCGCTCGGCGTCGTCGGCGACGACTCGGACGTGCCGGCACTGCTCGAACTGCTGGCGCACGAGGACCAACGACTGCAGCTCGCCGCGTTCCGCGCGCTCCAGTCCCTCACGGGGCTCAGGCTGCCGAACGACCAGCGGCAGTGGGCTTATTGGCGGACGCACTCGTCCGCGCAGCTCGCAAAGCGCATCGACCTGGCGATCCGGACGATCGACCAGGGTGGAACCGAAGCCGACGTCCTCGACGCCCGCCTCTTGCTGTCGAGCAGCGTCTGGTTCGATGCGCGGAAGATCGAGGATGCCGTGCGCGCGTGGCTGCAGTCCGGCGACACGCGGCTGCGCATCGAAGGATACGGGCTGGCCGCCAGCGCCCGGCTCGGCAGCATGATCGAGGACGTGGCGTGCGCGCTTCGCATCGAGTCGGACGCGGATGTCCTGGCGCGGGCTGTGGCCAGTGCCAAAGCCCTCGGCGTGTTGACGGAGGGCATCGTTGGCAACCGTGCGATGGATCTGCTGGCCCAAGCGTCGCCGGCGCCCGCGGGGGAAGTGGCGATCCACGCCCAACGGGCGCCTGCCCGGCTGGAAGCCGATCACGCTGCGCTGCTCGCTCGGTTGGATGCGGCCGACGACGCGGCCAAGCTCGCCGCCATGAAGGAACTCTGCGTCCTGGTGCGGCCCGAGGACGGCGACCGAGTATTCGAATTGCTGAAGGATACGAAGTCGGACGCGATCAAAAAGCAGGCGTGCCTGTTCCTCGGCCGCGTACAGCACCGGCCAGCCGTGCGCGAGTTGATCGACGCGATGCGAGACACGCAGGACGCGGGACTCAAGGCCAACGCGCACTGGTCGCTGCAGCGCATCACGGGACAGCAGCTGCCGCGCGACGTGGAACTCTGGGAGCAATGGTGGCAGACCCCGGGAAACGGGTTCGCGACCTCGAGCCGCCGCTGACGAGCGCCACTCCGGCGTGAACGAGCCTAGCCGCCCCAGCCGCCGCGCCCGCCGCCGAGTCGCTGTGCTTTCTCGCCGCGCTCGGGCAGGCGCATCTTCCCGAGCATCTCCTTCTCCTTCTCGAGCACCTTCGCTTCCTCGGCTTCGATCTCCTTGAGATCCTTGTCGGCTTCGGCGCGCTTGGCCTTGTCCGAGCCCGCCTTCGCGTAGCGGTCCCTCGAGATCTTCTTCCTGCCGAGCAGGTTCTCGAGGTCGCGCACGAGGCCGCCGTATTCCTTCGCGAAGGTGGCCAACGGGGGCTTGATCACTCCTTGCGCTGCCTTCTCGAGTTGCTTGCTGAGCGCGTTGGCCGCGACCTTGTAGCCGTTCATCGAGACGATCTCCCCGGGCTTCCCGGTCTTGTCGAACGCGATGAACAGCGGCGCCTGGTCGCCGTACTTGGTCTTGAGCGCGGGCTCCTTCGAGAGGTCGATGCGGCCGCAGTGGAAGCAACGCAGCTCGATGCCGAGCTCGTCGCCGGCGAACAGCATGCGCTCGAACTGTTCGCGCGTGTCCTTCTCGTCGGCGCTGTTGTGCAGATAGAGCACGCACAGTTGCTCGGCGGCGACCGCGGCGCGCACCATCTCGGTGGTGGCCAGATCGGCGACCTTGTCGCCGTCGGCGGTTGGACCGTTGGTGTCGGTGAAGAAGGCGCCGACGCGGTTCAGGATCTCCTCGGGGCGTTGGCGTCCGCGACCGCCACCGCCGCCGCCTTGAGCCGAGGCGGGAAGAGCGAGCAGGAGCGCGACACCGAACGAAACGGCGAGAGGGGACAGGTTCATGCGGGACTCCATCGAGCTGCGGGGCAGCCGCGTGAGCGAGGATCATTGCAGCTTCGTCCCGGCTTCGTGCGCAGCGGCCTGCACCAGTTTGGTACCATGCATTTGGCCGGGAAGTCGCTGGCGCGCTACAACCCGCGGTTGCGGTTCGGTACCCGCACCACGACCCATGCGCGCCTTCACGATCTTCGTCACGTCGACCCTTCCGATGTTCGCCCAGCAACAAGAGCCCCAGAAACCCGAGCAACGGCCCGCCGAGGCCGCCGCGTCCGGTCCCGTGACGCTCGGCGAAGGGCAGCACGTCTACCAATGGGTGCGCGGATGGGGGCGTACCGCCGATGCCAAGGACCTCGGCAACACGCACGGTTGTCTCGTCGTCGACAAGGACGGCAACATCCTCGCGAACACCGACACCGAGAACGCGGTCGTCGTGTTCTCGCCGGCCGGCGAGATTCTGCGCACCTGGGGCAAGGACTACCACGGCGGACTGCACGGCATGTGCTTGCGGGTCGAGGACGGCAAGGAAGTGCTCTACCTCGCGCACACGCGCCGCCACGAGCTGGTGAAGACGACGATCGACGGCACCGTGTTGTGGACGATCGGCTGGCCGCAGGCCTCGGGCATCTACGGGAAGGAGGACGAGTTCAAACCGACCGCGGTTGCAGTTGGGCCCGACGGCCGCATCTTCCTCGCGGATGGCTACGGCAAGTCCTGGGTGCACCTGTTCGACAAGGACCGCAACTACGTGAAGTCGTTCGGCGGGCCCGGCAAGGAGCCGGGCAAGATGCAGACGCCACACGGCATGTGGTTGGACACGCGCGGCAAGGAACCGCTGTTGCTCGTGTGCGACCGCGAGAACCACCGGCTGCAATGGTTCTCGATGGACGGCACGTTCGTGCGGCTCATGGACCAGGACCTGCGGCGGCCGTGCAACGTGGCGCCGCTGCTCGACGGCGGGCTCGCGGTCGCCGATCTCGCGGGCCGCGTCACGCTGCTCGACAAGGACGACAAGCTGGTCGTGCACCTCGGCGACAACCCCGATCCCAAACTGCGCGCGGTGAACGGCGTGCCGCGCGACAAGTGGCAGGACGGCGTGTTCCTGTCGCCTCACGGCATCTGCGTCGACAAGCAGGGCAACATCTACGTGATGGACTGGAACTCGCTCGGCCGCGTGTCGAAACTCGCGAAGATGCCGCCAGCGAAGCAAGGCGGTTAACGCCCCGCCTTCGTCGCGGCGAGCGGCCGCGCGCCGGCGCTGCCCTGCACGAGAGCAGACTGCCCGAACAACGTGATCGTGCCGTGTTGTCCGGTCACCCAGAGCTCGGCGCCGAAGCGGCGCGCGGGACCGCCCTGCAGCGTCTCGCCGTCGGCGGTCGCCGCCGAGGCGAAGCAGGCGTGCGGCCGCACGCGCTGCAGCAGCGTCGGGACCATCGCGTTGCGTCGGCCGTGGTGGGGCAGCACGAGCACTTCACTCGGTTCGGCCAGCCCGTCGGCGATCGCGGCGGCGACGCCGAGTTCTTCGGCATCGCCGGTCAAGAGCACGCGCGTGCCGTCGACGGACACGGACACCCACAGGCTCTGGTCGTTGTCGCTCGCGCCTTCGGGCAACGACGGCGCCGCGAGGTGCAGGTGTGCGGCCGGTTCGAGGCGCTGGCCGGCTGCCAGCAGGTGCACGCGCGTGCCGTGGGCCGCGAGCAGCGACGCGAGCGCCGAACCAGCCATGCTGCTCGGCAGGATCGCGGCGTCGATCGGCACGAAGCGCAGCAGCGTGGGCACGCCGTTGTGGTGATCCTGGTCCGCGTGCGTCACGACGAGCAGGTCGAGATGGCGTTCGCGCAGCGCTTGGACGAGCCGCTCGGCGGCCAGGAACGGGTGCTGCATGCTGCCGCAGTCGATGGCGGTCTGGTGGCCCGACGCGGTGGCCACGAGACACGTCTGGCCGTGGCCGATCGCAAACAGCTGGAAGCGCGCTTCGCGCGGACCCGGCAAGGGCAGGAACCAGGGCGCGAGCAGCAGCGCCACGGCAACGGTGACGCCGCCGCGATGCGGCCACCATGCGATCACGCAGGCGCCGGCCAGCGCGCAGAGACACAGCGTCCACGTGGCCGGCACGACCCACGCGTGCACCGGCGTGCAGGGCAGCGAGTCGGCCGCGCGCACGATGGCCGTGTAGACGTCGGCCGCTGCCGACAACGGCACTGCGAGCGCGTGCCCGAGCCACGGCACCAGCACGCCGAGCATCGCGGTGACGAGCCCGACGCAGAGCAGGAACGCGACGAGCGGCGCCAGGATCGGCGTCAAGAGCACGGTCCACGGCGCGAGCTGCCCGAAGAAGAACAGCGTCAGCGGCGCGGTCAACAGCGTCGCCCACCACGAAGCCCAGATCGGCCCCCAGAGCCAGCGCCAGGCCCAGCCCTCGCGGTGGTGCGTTGCGAGCGCAAGCCCGCACACGGCAGCGTAGCTGAGCAGGAAGCTCGGTCCGAGCAGCGCGTCGGGCTGCAAGAGACACGTTGCGAACGCCGGCGCGAGCAGACCCGTGGCGAGGCCGAACGGACGGCCCAGATGGCAAGCGATCGCCGCGAGCGCGAACGCCACGACGGCGCGCAGCACCGGTGGTTCGTTGCCGGTGATCGCCGCATACGCGAACAGGATCAGCATGACCGTGATCGTGCGCAGCCGGCCTGCGGCGAGACGCCGCCCGCGGCCGCGGCCCGAGAAGCCCAGCAAGAAAGCCAGCATCGCCGCGTGTGCGCCGCTGACGGCCAGCAGGTGGCTGAGGCCCGTGGCCTGGTGCGCCGCCGTGAGCTCGCCCGAAGTCCGCGTCTCGCGACCCAACACGAGCGTGGCGAGCATCGCGCCGTGTTCACCCGGCAGGAGACGCAGCAACTCGCGTTCGAGCACGCGGCGGGTCGCGGCGGCCAGGCGTTGCAGCGAATACGGACCCGGAGTCACGTGCACGGTCGCCAGAACACCGTGCAAGCTCCCGGGCAGGTCCGGCGCGACCGCGCCGGAGAGACGCGCGAACGTGCGCAAGCGGTCGCCGGGCAGCACCTCGAGGTCGCCGGCGAACTGCAGTCGCAGCGTGTGCGCACCGTCGCCGAGCACCACGTAGGTCGTGTCGACCAGCGGGGCCCGCACCACGTCGCTGACGCAGCCCGCGACCAGCACGGGACCCGGCCGCATGGGCGGCAGCGCCGCTCGTGGGGCTGGCAGCGCGGCCAGCAGAGCTGGCAGCGCGCAAAGACCCGCCCGGCAGCGCAGGCGCGCGTGCAGCGCGACGAGCACGCCGCTGGCAGCCAGGACGGCCGCCGCGGGCAGGCAGTGAGGAGTCAGGGCGGCCGTCGGCAGCGCGAACAGGGCCCCGAGCAGGATGGGAGCAATGGAAGGAGGAAGCACATCTGCTCCGTGCTCCGATTCGCCCGCTGGTTACAGTGCGGCCCATGGTTTCTGCCATCTACCCCGGCAGTTTCGACCCGGTGACCCGCGGCCACCTCGATCTGATCGAGCGGGCCCTGCCTCTGTTCGACCGCCTCACGGTCGCCGTCGCCGCGAACAGCACCAAGACGGCGACCTTCACACCGGAGGAACGCGTCGAGATGCTGCGCGAGGTGCTGCCCAAGGACAAACGTCTCTCGGTCACGTCGTTCCGCGGGCTCGTCGTCGACTTCTGCAAGAGCCAGGGCATCGGCGCGGTGCTGCGCGGCGTGCGCACGGTCTCGGACTTCGAATACGAGTATCAGATGGCCCTCACGAACCGGCACATGGCGCCCGGCATCGAGACCGTGTTCGTGATGCCGAGCGTGCAATTCAGCTATGTGTCGTCGTCGCTGATCCGCGAGATCGTGCGCAACGGCGGCGACGCCGCGAGTTTCCTCCCACCCCAGGTCGAGCGCCGCCTGCGCGAGCGCCTGCGTCCACTCTCTTCTCCCTCATGAAGCTCGAACCCATCCACACGGCGGCCGCCCCCGCGGCGATCGGTCCCTACAGCCAGGCGCAGAAGGCCGGCAACCTGCTGTTCTGCTCCGGGCAGATCGCGCTCGACCCCAAGACGATGCAGCTCGTCGGCACCACGGCGGCCGAGCAGGCCGAGCAGGTGCTGAAGAACCTCGCCGCGGTGCTGCAGGCCTCTGGCGCGAGCTTCGCGCACGTGGCGCGCACGACGATCTTCCTCGCGAGCATGGCCGACTTCGCGGCCGTCAACGAGGTCTACGGGCGTCACTTCGGTGCCAACAAACCGGCGCGCGCCACGGTCGCCGTCAAGGAGCTGCCGAAGGGCGGGCTCGTCGAGATCGACTGCATCGCGTGCCTTTGAGCTGCTCGCAGGTCGGGCGAGCGGGTCACGACTTGCCGGCGCGCTCGACGAGGTCGAGCAGCTCGGCGCGCGCATCCGCGGTGCCGACGTGCAGGCCGAGGCCCCGGACTCTTCCCTGCGGATCGATCACGTGGATCCGGGGCCCCTCGACGAACCACCGCAGTGCGGCGTCGGTCTGGATGCCCTTGCCCGAGCCGATCACGGGGAAGTCGATGCCGAGGTCCGCGACGCCCTTGCCGATCGCCGCGTCGTCCTGGTCGAGGCAGACGCCAACGACCACGACGCGTTCGCCGAACTGGCGCTGCACCTGCTTCAGCGTCGTGACGAGCGTCGGCGTGTCGCGGTCGGCGATCGACCAGAACGCGAGCACGACGGTCTTTCCCTTGCAGTCCGCGAGCGAGAACTCGGTGCCGCTGCGCGTCTTGGCCTTGAACTGGATCGCGTCGTCACCGGGTCGCAGGCGGGTCGCGCGCAGCCGGTCCTTGGCGACGTCGCCCCAGTAGGTCTTCGGCAGGTCCTTCTCGAGCTTCTCGAGCTCGTCGAACGCGGCGTTGTCGGGCAGGTCTTCGCGGTCGCGCAGGGCATCGGCGCGATGCCAGCGCACGAACGCCTTCTGCTCGTCGTCGGTCGCGGCCTTCAACGCGGCGTCGAACACGGCGTCGCCTTGTTTGACCTCCTGCAGCACCGTCATCAGCATGCGCGCCATCGCGAGGCGGTCCGGCAACGGCGCGGGCTTCGCGAGCGCAGCGTCGATCCACTCCTTGCGTTGGTCCTTGAGATTCAGGTGCTGGGCCATCGCGGCGGCCGTGACGAGCACCATCGGCGGCGCCTGCGGTGCCTCGATCGAACGCAGCGCCGTGGCGGCCGCCGCGCGATCCCCGCGCGCGAGCTGCATGTCGGCCAGCATGAGCCGGCCGTTCCAGCGATCGTCGCCCGCGGCCTCCTTGCTGACGAACTGCTGCAGCTCCGCGACCTGGCGGTCGAGCAGTTGCGTGCGCTGTTCGGCGGTCGGCGAAGTGGCCTCGAGGCGCCTGACCTCCTCGCCGAAACGACGCTGCACGCTGCTGAGCGCAGTCTGCGCTGGGAGGCAGGGGAGCAGGCACAGCACACCGAGCCATGCCGTGGGGGGGAATGCGATGCGGATCATGGAAACAGCATAGCGGAGGCCCCGGCTCGTAGTTGCGGCTCCCAGCATGCTTGCAGGCGAACGGGTTTTGTCGTGCGATGTCCGCTTTCGTGCCGCACGTTCTCGAGGTCGCCGACTTCACGGTGCGACGGGCCGACGGTTGGTCGATCGGCCTGCCCGCGATCACGCTCGCGCGTGGTGGTGTCGCGGCGCTCTACGGGCCGTCGGGCTGCGGCAAGACCACGTTGCTCGAGGCACTGTTCGGCGTCCGCGAGCACGAGCCATGCACGACGAGGGGTCGGGTGCTCTTCCAGGGCGAGCTGTTCACCGCGATGACAACGCAGCAGCAGCGTCTGCTGCGGCGCAAGGACCTGGCGATCCTGATGCAGGGCGCTCAATCCGCGCTCGATCCGCTGCAGCCGGTCGGCAGGCAGATCGAGCAAAACACGCAATGCGGGGGAGCCGAGGTGGTGTCGATGCTGCAGCGTCTCGGTGTCGCCGACGCAGCGACGCTCGTGCGCAGGCTGCCGCACGAGATCGCCGGCGGACAAGCGCAACGCGTCCTGCTCGCCATCGCTTTCCTGCGCCAGCCGGCCCTCGTCATCGCCGACGAACCGTCGGCCAGTCTCGATGGCGGCAGCTACGCCGAGATGCTGGCCCACCTTCGCGGGCTCGTCGAACACGGTTGCGCGGTCCTGCTCGCGAGCCACGACGATCGCCTGCTGCGCGACCTCGGCGCCGCCGTCTTCGCGCTCGAGGATCGCGACTTCCGTCCGTCCCAGCTGCAGCAGGCGCCCTGGCCGGCGCTCGCGGCAGGCAGCGAGAGACACGATGCTCCCGTGCTCGTGGCCCACTCGGTGCGGGTCGCGTTCGGGTCGAGGACCGTGCTCGACGGTGTCGACTTCCAGTTGGGCCGCGGCGAAGTCGTCGGCATCGTCGGCGACTCCGGGGCCGGCAAGACGACGCTCGCGCGCGTGCTGGCTGGGCACCTCCGGCCGGACGCGGGTGCGGTCGAGCGGCCGCCTCGGCGTTCTGCGGTGCAGCTGGTCTGCCAGGATGCGTTCGCGTCGTTGACACCGGGCCGCACTCTGCGCGAGCTGCTCGCGGAGGCGACGGCGCCGTCGTTCGACGTCGCCGCTGCGGCCGCCGCGCTGCGCCTTCCGCTGGCCGTCCTCGATCGCGCCGCGGCGCAGATGTCGGGCGGCGAACGGAGGCGCGCCGCGCTGCTGCGCGCGCTGGCCGTGCAGCCCATGGCGCTGGTTCTCGACGAGCCCACGGCATCCCTCGATCGCGCGACCGCGGCCGCCGTCGTAGAGTCGATGCTGGTGCTGCAGCAGAGCAGCGGCCTGGCCATGGTCGTCGTCACGCACGACCACGAGCTGGCCCAGGCGATGTCGCACCGTGTTGTCACCGTTGCAGGAGGTCGCCTGTGTGCCAGATGAGTAGGTGCAGATGAGTAGGTGCCCCCCGAGTATCCGTGCGCTGGCGTTCGCCCTTCTGAGCCAACTCGTGGGCCAGCTCGCCGCGCAGGCGTCGAACGACGTCATGTGGTGCGAAGTGCCCGGCGCGAACGCGACGGCCGTTGCCGTGCTCTGGCAGCACGGTCTCGACGACGACGAGCCGTCGCAGGTCGGAGCCTGCCGCGTGCTCGCCGAGTGCCGCCTCGAACGCGCGCGAGCCGCAGTGCCGGCCATCGCGGTGAGCGGCATGCAGGTGTGTGGCGATGCGACGCTCGTGTTCGCGAGCGCAGCGTCGTCGCAGTGGCCACAGCTCGCGGCGTTCCTCGGAGCACTGTTCGACGACGCGATGCCGAGGCAGGACGACGAGCTGTCGCTGTCGATTGCGCGCGCGGCACTGGCCGCAGACACGGCCGAGTTCCTGGACCCGGGACCCGTGCTGCAGACGCGCCTGCGCCTGCGTTTGTGCCACGGCACGCGAGCGGCGCGGCCCGTCGCCGGCTCTGCGCCCGCGATGGCCGCGTTGACGCCCGCGCAGGTGCGTGAGCTGCTCCGGGTCCCGGTCGCGGTCCGGCTCGGCGTGCTCGGCGCGATACCACCCGAGTTGCGGCGCGCGATCAGCCTGCCGGAGCGAGCCCTGCATGCGCGCAAACCCGAGCGCACGGCCGAAGCCGCCGTCGCCGCCGTGCAGAACGCGATCGAGTACGAGACGCACAGCCGCGTCGACTCGCCGTTCGTGGCGGTCGGGTTCCGGGCCCCGCGCAGCGACCTGTTGCCGGCCTTCGCGCTCGGCATCGAAGTGGCGCGGGCGCGCACGCGCCGTTTGCCTGTCCGCTTCGGTCAGGCGATGGGACGCGCTCCGATCGTCGGGTGGTCGTGGCTGCACGGCGACCCCGTCGTCGTGTTCTGCCGGCGCGGCGCCGACTTCGTGCAGCTGCGGCCCGGCGAGCACGTGGAGGCCGACATGGAATCGGCGCGGGACGCCACGATCGCCGAGCTCGAGTCGATCCTGCAGAACCTGCGGCAGCAGCCGCCGACGGCCCGCGAGCTGGCCGACGCGCGCAGCGCGCTGCAGCTCGAGCTGGCCTTGCAGCCGCTCACCCCCGACAAACAGTCGGCCCTGGCCGGCAGTCCGGCCGCCTTGCCGGGTCGACTGCAGGTGCTGCTGCTCGGTGCGTGCCATGGCATCGACAAGACGGCGCTGGAGGCAGTGACGCGGGAGGGTGTAACCGCAGTGCTCAACTCGGTGCTCGACCCTGCCGGCGCCTGCTGGCACGGCCTCTTGCCCGTGCCCCGCTCGGATGTCGGGTGGACCCGGCGGTGAAGTAGGGCGGCCGGACTTGCCGATGCACGGAACAGAAACCCGGGGTTCCCCGGTGTCACTCCGGAACTAGACGATGGGCTTCATCAACGTCGCCGAACGCACGCTCACCGCGAAGCTCGTCTATTACGGGGTCGGCGTCGGCGGCAAGACCACGAGTCTGCAGCAGGTGCACGGCATCTTCTGCCCGCGCAACGAAGTCCAGCTCGTGTCGATCAACACGGAAGAGGACTCGACGCTCTTGTTCGACTTCCTGCCGATCAACCTCGGGCAGGTGGGCGGCTTCAAGATCAAGATCCAGGGCTTCACGGTCCCGGGCCAGCCCAAGTACAGGCAGATGCGCAAGTATGTGCTGCAGGGCGCCGACGCGGTCGTGTTCGTCGTCGACAGTCAGCGCAGCCGCTTGCAGGAGAACCTCGACTCGCTGCAGAGCATGCGCCAGCACCTGCGCACGAACGGCACGCCCGAGGACATCCCGATCGTCGTGCAATACAACAAGCGCGACCTGCCGGACATCCTGAGCGAGCGAGAGCTCGACGAGAAGTTCAAGTTCCGCGACGGCATTCCGGCGTTCCCGTCGGTGGCGACCGAGGGCCAGGGCGTGTTCGAGGCGTTCGTCGAAGCCGCCACGCTGCTGATCGAGAAGAAGGTCGCGCGCCTCGGCATCGGCCGCGAAGGCGAGGATCCGCACGCGGTCGCGGAAGGCGTGCGCGAGAAGTTGTGGAACATCTGCGACACCGTGCGCCGCGACCGCGCCGCCGTTGCGATCGACAAGCTGCCGCAGACGCGTCTGGCCCTTCCCGATGGGGCTGACGGGGTCGATGGAGTCGACAGGGCCACCCACTCGGGCACGCTCGCCGAACACGCGCCGCCCGCGCCGCGCATGTCCCTGGCGCCGCTGGACGAAGACGAGGTCGAGCTGTCCTACGAGCTGCGCGACAGCACCGGCGCGAGCGAGGAGGGTGTCGAGCGCAAGAAGGTCTTCAGCGAAGAAGAGCTGAACCACGAGATCGCGGCCGGGGCGGTGCAGTTCCACACGCCCGCGTCGGAAGAGGTCGACGATTCGCTGTTCGACAAGACCATGTTGTCGAACCTCGAGCTCGCTCGCCGCTATGGAGAGCTCGACGAACAACGCCTGCTGCTCGATCGCAAGGTGCACGAGCTCGTCGAGGTCGCGCAGCAGACCGTGCACGACCTGAACCGGCCGCTGAGCGCCATTCGCCTCATGCTGTCGACGTTGGCCAAGGGTTACCTCGGTCAATTGTCGGAACCCGTGAACCAGGCCGTCGACAACGGTCTCCAGGCCGTGCACCAGATGGAGCGCCTGCTGCGAGACCTGCTCGACAGCTCGCGACTGGACAGCGACGGCATCAGGCTCACGTTCGCGGACTGCGATCTGACGCTGCTGCTCGCCGAGGTGCTGCGCACGCTGCGATACGAGATCGAAGAGACCGGTGTCCGTGTGCTCGTCGAACCGATGCCCTGCATCATCGCGGATTCGTGGGCGCTCACGAAGGTCTTCATGAACCTGCTGGGCAACGCGATCCAGTATGGCCCGAACGACAAGCAGGCAGTGATCCAGGTGTCGTGTGGCGAGGGTGATGACGAGTGGATCGTCGAGGTGCGCGACAACGGCATCGGCATTCCCGAGAAGGACAAGCCGCGTCTGTTCCGCCGCTTCGAGCGCGGCAGCAACACGGGCGGCATCAGCGGCACGGGTCTCGGGCTGCACATCGTGAAGGAGATCGTGCAGGGTCACGGCGGCTCGGTGCGCTTCGACTCGGCCGTTGGCAGCGGCACGACGTTCTTCCTGCACCTGCCGAAGGCGCCGAAGCTGGCGCCGCACTCGGTGGTCTCCGAGACCGCGGCGCGCGCGGACCTGTAGGCCCCGTGAGCTGCGCGGGCGGCAAGCAGTAGTACTGCGGGCGGTGGTGCGGGCGCGTCAGGGCTCGACGCGCGGCTGCGCCCCGTTCGGTCTTCGCTCGCGAGAACGAGACCAGCCGAGCAACCGCCTTTCGAGCGGGTTCTCGGCTGTTCTGAGTGGTACCTCCGGAAGGGATCGAACCTTCGACCCGCGGATTAAGAATCCGCTGCTCTACCAGCTGAGCTACGGAGGCGCAGTCTCGGGGGCGCGGACGCTAGCGAGCGCGACCGGGCCATGCAAGCTTGATGAGCCCGTAGTCTCGCGAGCTGTCGCGCGGCTCGACAGAGACGCCTTGACCGCTGTTCGAAGGAGCGGCACACTCTTCGCCCCCGCGTCCCGGCAACACACGCGAATGTGCCGGAGCGGCAGTGCACGGTGGCTGTAGCTCAGTTGGTTAGAGCACCAGGTTGTGGTCCTGGGGGTCGCGGGCTCGAATCCCGTCAGCCACCCCATTTCCTGCCGCGACGACTCCGTTCAGCGCAGGCGCAAGGCACCGAGGAATCGCAGCAACGCGCCAGCCCCAGCGCGCGAGCTCGGGTGGAATCCCGCCAGCATCGCGGTGCGCGTCGGTGAGTCGGCGCGGCGGACATCGGGCCCGAACGTGGCCGTCGGCAGCTCCGGGTCCACCGTGCGCAGCGATTGCAGCACCCGCGTGGCAAGACCGGGACGCACGTCCGGTGCGACGATCAAGCAGTCGTGACCGCCGGCCCCGAAGAACAGGCGCCGGGCCGCCGCGAGGTCGCGGGCGACGTCGACCGCGATGCCTTCGCTCTGGAGCCGCTGCAACAGGGCCTGCATCGGCGCCGGGTCGCCGAGCAGCGTCAGGACTCCGAGGCGGCGATGGTCGGTTCTCGACAAGCAGACCTTCTTCGGCACGCGCGGAACGCGAGGTCAAGGGCGGGTCTCGGGCGCGTTCGTGTTCGCGATGCCATGGTCCACCGGCGCCAGCTGGCCCTGTCGTTCGCGAAACCACTGGCCGCCGCAGCTCGGAACGCGCGAATCGGGGCTCGGTGCGATCGCGCAGGTCTGGGCGCAGTGAATCGATGACATCGGCGCTTGCGCCGAGGCTTCAAGAATGCGCGCGGGCGCGTCGATTCACGACTGCACACCGCAGCCCATCAGGGGAGATGGGGGCGGTGGTGCGCAGACTGTGCGGGATCAGGGGTCTGCGCACTGACGTGCGTCGGGTGGGGGCCTGGCGCACGACAGGTGAGGCCTGCGGGATGGTCATGGGGGTGGCCACCTGCGGTCGGGCACCCGCGGTGCCTCGCAACGCCGCGGGAGTGCCTTTCGCCACGCCACTGCGTCGGCGTGCTCGACGACGACGCGCCCGATGCGGTATCACACGCGCATGCGCGGTTCCTTCACGTCCATGCTGCTGCTCGGTGCGATGGCCGTGGCGTGCAGGTCCACGGCAATCGACCAAGCGGTCCGGCGGGATCCGTCGCTGGGGCCGCCCGCGACGCTGATCGACCTGCCGTGGTCCGAATCGCCTGCCGATCGTGCGTCGCTCGCGGCGCGTGGGCTCTTCGAGCGGGGGCAGCAGAAGCAGGCTCTCGACATGCTCGAGGGCGTGTTGGCCGAACATCCGCGGCACGCCGACGCATGTCGGCTGCGCCAGGACATCCTGCGCGACCGCGGGCGGCGCGGCCTGCTCTGGTACGAGGCCGAACAGGCGCTCGAGAAGGATCCGAACGACGGCCTCTACCTCTACCTGTTCGGGCGGCTCGTCTCCGACCAGGACCGCAAGATGCAGAGCTTCTGGCTCGCAGCGGAGGTGTCGCCGCGACTCCTGTGGCCATGGCTCGGTCTCGCGCACACGTGGCGTGGGCCGAATCCCGCGCGTTCGCTCGCGACCTACGAGGATCTCTATGCGGCTGCCCACAACCACCCGCTCGTGGGCATCGCGTATGCAGCGATGCTGCGCGAGCGCGAGCAATACGACGCCGCCATCCCGATCTACCAAGGCCTGCAGCAGGACGTGCGTGTGCCCGGCGTCGGCGACCTCGGACTCGCGCAGTCCTGGCTGGCGCAGAACGACCGCGTCAAGGCGTGGGGCGCGTTGCTCGCGGCACTGCGACAGCGGCCGTTCGATGCGGGTGTGCAGGGCTTGCTCGTCGGCTGGATGCATGCCGGCCTGAGCGACGACCAGGTGGCGCAGGTGTTCGACGCGTTGCGCGAGGATCCCGAGCGCATGCGCGCGTTCGGCGAGGGGGACGGAGCGCTCGCGCTCGCGGAGCTGTTGAAGCGCGTGAGCCAACCGCTCGCCGCGCGGTCGTTGCTCGAGGAGCAGAAGGTCGGACCGCGCTCGCCCGTGTTGCGGCGGCTGCAGCGTCGCGTGCTGCTCGCCCTCGGCGAGGTGGATGCGTTCCTCGAACTCGTGCGCACCGATGTGCCCGAGCACGTCGTGCTCGCCGAACCGAACCAGTTGCGCAACCGCTGGCTGTCGCTGCTGCGCGGACCGTGGTCCGGTCCGAACGGCCTCGCTTCGGCCGAACAGGGCGTCGAGCTGCTCGAGCGCCTGCGCGACGTCGGCTGGCTCGACGAGGTCGAGCTCGCCGCGGAATGGGCGTTGCGCCGCTGGCCCGAGGCGGCGCCGCGTATCCAAGCGCTGTGCGACGAAGCCCGGCGCGAGTTGGCGTTCGAATCGGGCGTGCGCCGGCTGCTCTACCGCGGCAGCGAGAATGCCTCGGCGTCGATCGAAACGGTGCTCGAGCGCATGAAGGAGTTGTCGGTGCGACTGCTGGGGCGCGACGTGGTCGGCCGGCCGACGGTGTTCTCGGTGCCGATGGTGGGGCAGCTGCTCGACCCGTTCACGGGGTCGCTCGCAGAACACCTCGACCGCTACAATCGTCACTTCGTGCTCGGTTGCCGCGCCGGTGGCGCCGTGGAGGGCATGCTGGTGATGCGACTCTCGCTGTCGGAGCTGCCCACGTCGACGGACCTCGCGCTGCCGGGCCGTTGCTTCGAGGTCATCGGCATCGACCGCGACATGAAGTCCGTGACCACGGATCTCGCCGGGGTCGCGCTGTTGAACCACTTCCTCGTCGACTTCGATTCCGTCCGCGAGTGGGCGCGCGCCGTGGCCGAACGGCGGCGGACTGCGGCAGAGGACCACAACGCGCTGCTGACCGACCCGCTGCCGCAGGGTGCCGGCGAAGATCCTGTCGACGTCGCGTGGCGCCTCGCGGTGCTGTCTCCCGTGCAGGACACGGATCTCGAGGCAGCCGTGCTCGACACGATCCGTCACCACGAACGGCAACATCTCCGGGATTCGGCCCACTACCTGCCCGTCGAGAGCAACCTCTGGCGCGGGCTGGGCCTCTTGCTGCAGTTCGGCCTGTCGCCCTCGGCGATCGAGGCCGAGATGGAGCGCCGCGCGGAGCTGGCTGCCCTGGCGGTCTCGCCGCACACGGAGCTCGTGCTGGCCCACATTGCCGATTTCCTCAGCGAGCCCGGCGTGCGCTCGCCGCACCACATCGGGTTTGCGGCGCTGGGCCGCGAACTCTCGGCCGAGCTGGAAGCCCTGGGTTTGTCGCCGCTCGCGAGCTCGCCGAGCAGGTGGCACGCCGTTGCGCCAGAGCTCGTGCGGCAGGCGGCGCGCCGGCTGCTCGACCAGGTGCCCTGAGGCCACAAGCGCGTATGTAGGGGCGGGAACTACTTGCGCCCGCGTCCGGGGGGCACGTTAATTGTATGCCTCGCGCTGACCATATGCGTCGAGCTGATCGCTGTGGCGTCGTCCCGCCAGCAGCCGACCAAACCCGGAGATCGCCATGAACCGTACGCTGCCCCGCTGCCTGTCCGCGCTGGTAACCCTGCTGGGTTCGCTGCCGGCGCTGGCTCAGGATCCCGCGCCCGGCAAGGGCCCCGACAAGGAAATCGCGGAGAAGATCGAAACGCTGAAGGACGTCGTGCTCGACAAGAAGTTCGCGCGCGACAACGAGGGGGTGCAGATCATCGATTGGCTGCTGGAGAAGACCAAAGCCGGCGTCGACGAGAAGGACCAGCAGGCGATCGTGAAGGCGCTCGACGGCGTGTTCACGGCGGGACCCAAGGTGCGTCCGCCCGAGAAGCCCGAGCTCTACAGAGGAGCCGCCGCAGCGCTCGGCTACTGCGGCGTCGAGGGGGCCAAGGTGCTGAAGAACGTCTACCTCAACAAGCGCTTCCCCGAGCGGAAGGAGTGGCTGCCGCTGCGCGAGCTGCTGCTCAAGTACCTCGGGCGCACCAAGGACGAGTCGCAGGTGAAGTTCCTGACCAAGGAGGCGCGAAACAACCACGAAGCCGCGCTGCAAGCCGCGGCCGGTGAGGCGCTCGGCAACTTCGACGAGTCGAAGGAGCCGATCCGCAAGGAGATCGTCGGCGAGCTCATGGTCACCTACGGCGAGCTCTCCGAGAAGGCCGGGCAGCTCGGTTCGCAGAACATCGAGGCGCAGAACGCACAGGACCGCCTCGCCGCGCTGAAGGACAAGTGGAACACGACGCTCGGCAAGCTCACACGCCAGAACTTCGCGACGTTCCGCGAGTGGCAGGACTGGTACAACAAGAACAAGGCGCAGGCCTGGTAGGCACCCTGGTAGGCAACCGCGCGGGAAGCCAGCGAGCACAAGACCGTCCGAGTCGACCATCCATGCGCCGTTGGCTGTGGTCCTGTTGCTGGGTGGTCGCAATCACCTCGATCGCCTGGCTCGTCTGCGAGACGCGTCGTCTCGCCGAATTGGCGGGCCAGTTCGAGGTGCAAGCACGGCAAGAGCGCAGAGCTGCCGATGCCAGGGCGAGTGCCGAGCACGCGGCGAAGGCGCGCGCGGCCGAGGCCGACGCCGCGACCGCCGCCACCGTGGCCCGTCTCGAAGCAGAGATCGCGTCGAGCCAGCAGCGACTGCAGGGGATGGCGCAGGCGCTCGAGCAACGCAACGAGCAGATCGCCAAGGCCAGGGCCGCAGCCGACGAGGCGGCGCAACGCGAGCAGGCCCCGATGCCCGAGGGTGTCCGGGTCTGTCTGCGGGCCCTGCACGAATGTCTGCGCGTCGAGGGATTCACGAACCAGCGATTCCTCTCGGCGCGCAGTCTCGACGGCGAGGGCTTGCACGACGTGGAACTGATCGAGGTCGACGTCGATGGACTGGGTGCCATGTTCCTGCACGCCGGCCGCATGACGGCCGAGCTCGACCGCGGCAAGGGCCGGTTCACGTTGACGTTCTTCGACGGCTTCCGCACGGCGGCGGGTGAACGGCAGAAGCTCGGCAAGGACGGCTGGCCGCTCGTGTTCGCGCCGGTCGACGGGCGCTTGCTCGAGCAACGGCTGCCGTATCTGGTGCGCGTCGTCGGCGTCTATCCGGATCCCGAGACACCGCCAGAACGCCGCCTGACCGACGTCGATGCGATGACGCGCCGGCAGTGGCTCGAACGGCTCGACCGGCTGCTCGATACGGCCTCCACGCAGCACCATCTGCGGGTCAATCGCTTCCGCGGCATGCACGGGGGCTATTTCCTCACGGCCGAGGTCGTGAGTACCGACGATCGGTTCCGGCTCGTGTCGAGTGCCCATTGCGAGAAGGTCGCGGTCGAGGTCGACCAGGCGGCTGGCATCGTTTCGCTGCTGCTGAAGGACGGCGTCTTGCGCAGCGGCGGCGTGGAGTCGACCATCACGGCCGAGGGCTTTCGCATGCTGCTCGGCAACGTGACTCCAAAACAGGCGAGCGACACCATGTTCGGCATGGTCGTTTCGAAGTGATGGCGGCCCAGCCATCGCGTGCGTTCCTCGCGTTCGTGCAGGAATGGTCGGGCCCCGTCGAGCAGGCGCTGCTCGAGTTGCTGCCACCAGAGACCGCGGTGCCGCAGCGCCTGCACGAGGCGATGCACTACGCGCTGTTCCCGGGTGGCAAACGCTTGCGCCCGATGTTGGTCCTGCTCGGCTGCCGTGCTTTCGGCGGCGACTGCACGCGCGCGCTGCGGGCTGCGGCTGCGCTCGAGTGCCTGCACACCTACAGCCTCGTGCACGACGATCTGCCGTGCATGGACGACGACGACCTGCGACGCGGCCGGCCGACGTGCCACAAGGTCTACGGCGAGGCTCTCGCGCTGCTCGCCGGCGATGCGCTGCTCACGCTGGCGATGGAGGGTGTTGCGAGCGCCGGTCCGTCGGCGGTCGTCGAACTCGCGCGCGCGGCCGGCAGTCTCGGCATGGTCGGTGGGCAGGTCGAGGACCTCGCAGCCGAGCGCGAGCCGAGCCAACACAGCGTGGCCCGGGTGCAGTGGATCCACGATCACAAGACGGGTGCTTTGATCACGGCCTCGCTGCTCGTGGGGGCCCATGCGGGGGCCTCGGGAGCAGGGCCGCCCGCGGCAGCGCTCGTGCTGCTCCGGCGATTCGGCGGGCTGCTCGGCAGGGCCTTCCAGATCGCCGACGATTGCCTCGATCTCACCGGAACCGCTCACGAACTTGGCAAGAACCCGATGGCCGACGTGGCGCGCGGCAAGCTGACCTGGCCGGCCATAGTCGGGCTCGAGCAGAGTCTTGCGACCGCCAGACAACTCGCCGCAGAAGCCTCTGGGCTCGCTGCCATGGTCGTGGCGGCTGCCTGTCCCGGCACAGGTCCCGGTCCAACGCTGGACGCGGCGGTCGGCCTGTTGCAAGATGCTGCGTCCTATGCCGTGGAACGCCGCCGCTGATACCCCAGCGGTGTGCGGGCCACAATCACGAATGCCTGTTGGAGCCGGACTTGGACCAACCTTCGCCGACCCCTCTGTTCGACCAGGTCGACAACCCCGCTGACCTCAAGAAGATCCCGCGCGAGCAGCTGCCGGCGTTGTGCGCCGAACTGCGCCGGGTCATCCTCGACACCGTCTCGGTGACGGGTGGGCATTTGGGCTCGGGTATGGGCGTCGTCGAGCTGACGGTCGCATTGCACTACCTGTTCGACTTCCAGGACGACCGCCTGGTCTGGGACGTCGGCCACCAGTGTTACCCGCACAAGTTGCTGACCGGACGCAAGGCGCGATTCCACACGCTGCGCCAGAAGGGCGGCCTCAGCGGCTTCTCGAACAAGTGGGAATCCCCATACGACGCCTACCTGATGGGACACGCGGGCACGGCCGCCTCGGCCGCGCTCGGCATCGCGATGGGCGATCGCATGCTGGGCAGGAAGCGCCACTCGGTGGCGGTCGTGGGGGACGCTGCGATGGGCTGCGGCGTGGCGTTCGAGGCGCTCAATCACGCGGGCTCGCTCGAGAAGGAGCGCCTGCTCGTGATCCTCAACGACAACCGTTGGTCGATCGCCAAGACCGTCGGCGCACTCTCGCGTCACCTCAACAAGCTGCGCTCGGGCAGCTTCTACAACCGCGCCAAGGATGCGCTGCGTCATCTGATCCAGTCGATTCCGTTGGTCGGCAGGGACATCGACCAGAAGCTCGGTGATGCGGTCGACATGCTCAAGAACATGGTCATGCCGGGCCACATCTTCGAAGAGCTCGGCTTCCGCTACTTCGGGCCCATCGACGGGCACGACGTCGGGGCGCTGCTCGAGGCGCTCGGCAACGTGCAGAAGCTCGACGGGGTCGTGCTGCTGCACGTGCGGACCGAGAAGGGCAAGGGTGTGCCGGGCAGCGAAGATCGCTACGACCGCGCGCACGCCGCGAAACCGCAGCCCGCGGCGAAGAAGAAGCCCGAGAAGGTGCCCGTGGAGCCCTGCGTGCTGCAGCCGGCCGTTCCGCAAGCACGGCCGGGGCGTTCGTGGACCGAGTGGTTCGGCGAAGGCCTGCAGCACCTCGCCGAGAAGGACCCGCGCGTGATCGCGATCACTGCCGCGATGCCGGACGGCACGGGGCTCATGGAGTTCCGCGACAAGTTCCCCGACCGCTTCGTCGACGCGGGCATCGCCGAGCAGCACGCCGTCGCACTGGCTTCGGGCATGGCGACGGCCGGCATGCGTCCCGTCTGCGCGATCTACTCGACGTTCCTGCAGCGCGGTTACGACCAGGTGTTCCAGGAAGTGATCCTGCAGCGTCTGCCCGTCGTGTTCGCGATGGACCGCGGCGGACTCGTCGGCGAGGACGGCGCGACGCACAACGGCCTCTACGATCTCTCCTACCTGCGCTGCATGCCCGGCATCGTGCTGATGGCGCCGAAGGACGGTCCGGAGCTGCACGAGATGCTGCAGTTCGCGATCTCGCTGCCGGGACCGTGTGGCATTCGCTATGCGCGTGGCAACGCGCCGGGCCACCACGAGCTGCTCGGCTGGCACGGCCGGCACGAGCCGCTGCAGCTCGGCCGCATGGAGATCCTGCGCGAGGGCGCCGATGGCGCCGTGATCGCCTACGGTCACATGGTGCAGACCGCGCTCGAGGCCGCAGCCCTGCTCGACAAACGCGGCGTGCACATCGAGGTCGTAAACGCACGCTTCTGCAAGCCGCTCGACGAGAAGGGCATCCTCGCGGCCTGCGATCGGCACGACCGCGTCGTGACGCTCGAGGACCACTCGCGCGTCGGCGGTTTCGGCAGCACGGTGCTCGAGTGCCTCGCCTGCCACGGCCCGGTCCGCGCGCAGGTGCAGGTCATGGGTGTGCCCGACGAGATCTTCGAACACATGAGCAGGAACCAGATCCTCGAGCACTGCGGGCTGACGGCTGCGCACGTCGTGGAGCGCTTCGTCGCCGAGAAGACGGCCCCCGCGGTGCGCTGAGGCCGCATGGCGAAACCGGCCTGCAAGCGCATGCTGCTCGTCGGCGACGAACACAAGGGCGGCACGAAGGCGCTCGTGCAGAACCACGCCGCGTGGCTCCAAAAGCGCGGCTGTGAGGTCGACATCGTCACGGATCGCGACTCCACGCTCGAGGCTCGTCCGGCCGATCACGTCGTGGTCTGGGGCGGCGACGGCTCATTGCTCGCGACGGCGCGGCGCATGGGGCAGAACCAGCGGCCGACGCTCGGCATCAACCGGGGCCGGCTCGGCTTCCTCACGGCGTTCGAGTACGAACACACGCAGAAGGCGCTCGACATGCTGCTCGCGGGCCAGCTGTACGAGGAGCAAAGGCTGATGTTCTGGTGCTCGATGGTGGGGCCCGATGGAGCCACCACGGCGCCGGTGCTCGGACTCAACGACGTCGTGGTCAGCCGCGCGGCCGTCGGCGGCATGATCGCCTTGCGAGCCTTGCGCGGCAACGCCGAGCTCTCGACCTACCGCGGCGACGGCCTCATCACGGCGACGGCGCTCGGGTCGACCGCGTATTCGATGGCCGCGGGCGGGCCCGTGCTGTCGCCCGAGCTCGATGCGCTCGTGCTGACGCCGCTCGCGTCGCACACGTTGAGTGCGCGGCCGCTCGTGCTGCCGGTCGGGCCGGGCCTCGAGATCGAGGTCGTCGAGACGAGCAACAAGAAGTACGCGTACTGCCAGATCGACGGACAGATCCAGATGCAGGTACCGGTCGGAGGCAAGGTCGTGCTGCGGCCCGCACCGTCGAGGTTCCGGCATCTGGGGCTCGGACCCGGGCAGTTCTTCGAAGTGCTGCACGCGAAGTTCGGCTTCGCGGGCACGACGACGCCGCGCGTGTAGGGCTGGCGGTCTTCGCGGCGTGGGCAAGGCAGCGCAGCGCGTCCGCCACGGGCGCACCTTCCCAGTGGTAGCCCGAAGTCCGATCGGGTCGTCAGCTGCCGGCAGTGAACACGTCGGCGAGGGTCTTGGCGTCGAGAATGCGGTCGAACCAGAGGTCGAACTCGGCCTGGGTGGCAGTCTGCACCCGCTGGGTGAGGTCGGCTGGCATTGGGCCGAATCGTCGGGTGAGCATGCGGATGAGGCTGTTGGCCTGCCCCTCGGCGCGGCCCTCGGCGCGGCCTTGCATGCGGCCTTCAAGACGGAGCTTTTGTCCGGTCGTCATTCGCGAGCCCTGGGGTTGTTGAGGTTGTTGGCAAAAGCCATCTGCAGTTGCGCCTCGGTCACGTCGGTAGTGCCGAGAAGATACCAGCCGATGGTCGCGATCGATGGTGTCAGGTTGCACGGTCACGGATGCAAGGACGGGTTCGCGGCGTTTCACGAAACCGGTGCGCGCGAAACCCGATGAGCCCAGGTTCAGCGGCGCGGGTTGGGGAGCTGCTGCACGCGTGCGGCTACACACTCGTCCGTGCCGGCTCGGGTCGTTGTGCGTACAGGCGGCAGACCCTTGGCTGAGTCTACTCCTTGTGTCACCCGCATGCCGGGTCTCAGGTCGCTGGCACGAGCAGCTCCCTCTTCCGAAGTGGCCCTCGTTTGCCGAACAGCGGCTTGGCTGCGCCGGCCCCTGGAGGCACTCATGAAACCGATGTCCAAAGCCGCCGACTCCCGCCGCCTGATCCTCGACGCCCACCGGCAGATCGCCGTGCTGACCGCGAGGCTCGCCGTCGTGAACGGCGCCGGCGAAATGGTCGCCAGCCTGCGCCAGCTGGGGCCCCTTATGGTCGAGCACTTCGCGGAGGAGGAGGCGGAATTCGAGGGGCTGCACGAGAACATCCGGAAGCGCTCGCCCGAGCTGCAGCACGCCTTGCATGAGCTCGAGCAGGAACACAAGGAACTGCTGGAACGCGTGAGCGCGTTGTTGTCGATCGCGCAGCAGGAGGGCCTTGCCGCCGCGAAGCTGCGCCAGCTCGGCAAGCAGTTCCAGGAACGGCTGGCGCAGCACGAAACGAAGGAGACAGCGGTCTTCCAGGACTCCATCTGGACCGACCTCGGGACGGGCGAGTGACGCGTCACCGATTGCGAGCCAGGGCAGCGACGCCTGCCGAGTGTGGAGGCAGCACGTAGCCCACCGAGACAGGAACTCTCCGATGAGCAAAGCCACCGACAAGCAGGCGGGCCCCACGGTCGGCTCGAGTCCGCTTGGGCCCGCGAGCCTCGAGACCTCGCCACGGCTGCAGATCGTCGCGCGCGAGGACTACTCCGACGTCACCTACATGCTGGAGGTCTTCCACCCGCTGATGGCGCGCGCCGCACAGCCGGGGCAGTTCGTCATCGCGATGTGCCACGAAGCGGGGGAGCGGATCCCGCTCACGATCGCCGACTTCGACCGCGAACGCGGCACGATCACGCTCGTGATCCAGGCGGTCGGCAAGACCACCACGCAGATGCAGCAGATCTGCCGCCCCGGTACGGCACTGCACGGCCTGGCCGGTCCGCTCGGCATTCCGAGCCCGATCGGCCAGGCGAAGAAGGTCGTCTGCATCGGCGGCGGTCTCGGCGTCGCACCCGTGTTCCCGCAGGCGCGCGCGTGGAAGGAACGCGGCGCCTACGTGATCGGCATCCTCGGCTTCCGCAACGAGAAGCTGGTCTTCTGGGAGAAGAAGTTCCGCAGCGTGTGCGACGAGCTGATCCTCTGCACCGACGACGGCTCCGCCGGCATCCGCGGCCTCGTCACCGACGGCTTGAAACTGGCGCTCGGCAGGCACGCCGACATCGGCGAGGTCATCGCGATCGGTCCGCCGATCATGATGAAGGCGTGCGCCGAGGCGACGCGGCCGCACGGCATCAAGACGCTCGTCAGTCTCAACCCGATCATGGTGGACGGCACCGGCATGTGCGGCGGCTGCCGCGTGAAGATCGGCGATCAGGTCAAGTTCGCGTGCGTCGACGGCCCCGACTTCGACGCCCACAAGGTGGACTTCGCGGACCTCATGATGCGGCTCAAGCGCTACCAGGAGGAAGAGAAGGTCGCCTTGCAGCGATGGTCCTCGGACTGTCGCGTCACCACGATGGCGCAGTCCGCAGCCGTGGTCTCGCCATTGCCGCCCCGGGATGCACCGAAGCCGAAAGGCGGAGCCTGAGGGGATCATGGCAACGAAACGAACGATCCGCTCGATCCCGCAAGAGCGAACGCCGGTCGAGGAGCAGCCGCCGCTCGAGCGAGTCCGGAACTTCCTCGAAGTGAACAAGGGCTACGACGAGCAGCAGGCGCTGCGCGAGGCGCAGCGCTGCCTGTTCTGCGAGGACTCGCCGTGCATCCGCGGTTGTCCGGTTTCGATCGACATCCCGGGGTTCATCCGCAAGGTCTGCGACAAGGACTACCGCGCGGCCTACGAAACGATCGCCCGGACGAACCTGCTGCCGGCCGTCTGCGGTCGCGTCTGTCCGCAGGAGACGCAGTGCGAGGCCGTGTGCACCGTCGGCGACTCGCTGGAGCCGGTGGCCATCGGGCGCCTCGAGCGCTTCGTCGGCGACCGCGCGATCGCGGAGCACTGGGCCAGGCAGCCCTACGTGGAGCCGACTGGGTTCCGCGTGGGCATCGTGGGCTCGGGTCCCGCGGGCATGGCGTGTGCAGGGGATCTCGCGAAGGCCGGCTGCAAGGTGGTCGTGTTCGAGGCGTTCCACCAGCCGGGCGGCGTGCTGCGCTACGGCATCCCGGACTTCCGCCTGCCCAACGCGGTCATCGACGCCGAGATCGAGAACCTCGAGAAGCTCGGCGTCGAGTTCCGGTGCAATACGGTCGTCGGCCGGCTGTTCACGATCGACCAGATGGTCGACGAACTCGGCTTCCACGCGGTCTTCATCGGCACGGGTGCCGGCTACCCGTCGATGCTCGGCATCCCGGGCGACTCGCTGAACGGCGTGCTCTCCGCGAACGAGCTGCTGACGCGCTGCAATCTGATGGTGGCGCGGGACTTTCCGAAGCACGACACGCCGATGCCGCTCGGCAAGCAGGTCGCCGTCGTCGGCGCCGGCAACACGGCGATGGACGCCATGCGCGTCTGTCTGCGGCTCGGCGCCGAGAAGGTCCACTGCATCTATCGGCGGTCCCGCACCGAAGCGCCGGCGCGCGCCGAGGAAGTGCATCACGCGGAACAGGAAGGCATCGAGTTCCACTGGCTGACCAACCCCGTGGAGCTGCTGGACGACGGCCGCGGCAACGTGCGCGCGATGCGCTGCATCCTCATGGAGCTCGGCGAGCCCGACGACTCCGGGCGCCGCCGCCCCGTGCCGGTCGCGGGCAGCGAGTTCGAGCTCGAGACGGACCAGGTCGTGTTCGCGATCGGCACGAACGCGAATCCGATCATCGGCCAGACGTCGAAGCTCGGACTGAACAAGCGCGGCTACCTGAGAGCCGACGACTCGCTCGCGACGTCGATGGCCGGCGTCTACGCGGGCGGCGACATCGTCACGGGCGCAGCCACCGTGATCGAGGCGATGGGGGCCGGGCGCAAGGCTGCGGCCAGCATCGTGGCGTATCTCGGCATCCGCGACGCGAACCGTCGCTGCGACGACGCCGCGGACCGGCTCTTCGGCATCGACGCGCAGGAACGCAACTTCGTGCGGGTCCGCGTGCCCCGCGGCGCAGGCTCCACGCGCGAGCCAACCGCAACGGCATCGCCATGAAACCCACGTCCACTCCGCAGTCCGGGACTCCGGCGCGGGCCGCGCTCCGGCACGGCGCGCAGAAGCCGGTCACCACGCTCCCCGAGCACGTCGTCGAGATCGTCAGCGACTCGGGCGAAGGCGCACAGCGCTGCGGGCAGTCGTTCGGCGCGATCGCAGCGCGCGCCGGCAACGGCATCTGGACCGTGGAGATCATCCCAGCCGAGATCCAGCCGCCAGCGCGCAGCGTGGCGGGCGCGAGCGGCAACCGGATCCGCCTGAGCTCGAAGAGCGTCACGAACGGCGGCGACGAGACCGATCTCGTCGTCGCGTTCAACGAGCAGGTGCTGCTCGGCCGCGTCCGCACCAAGGAGCTGAAACCCGGCTGCACGATCCTGCTCGAGAGCATGTGGCGGGAGCACTTCGATCCGAGGATCGCCGCATCCTACGTGGAGACGCACGATGCACTCGTGGCGGCCGGCTATCGCGTGATCGAGATCCCGATGGAGCGCGAATGCAGGAAGCTCGTCGCCGATTCCAGGCGCGGCAAGAACATGTTCGTGCTCGGCATGCTGTGCGCGATCTACAGCTTCGATAGCAAGCTCGCGCGCGATCAGGTGGCGCTCACGTTCGGCAAGAAGGCGACCAGCGTCATCGAGACGAACGTGAAGCTGCTGATGGCCGGCTACGAGTGGGCCGACCTGAATCTCGACTTCAAGTACCGGATCCCGGCCGCGCCGGCCAGCGAGCCGCAGATCGTCGTCAACGGCAACACGGCGATCGCGCTCGGCGTCATGGCGTCCGGCATGGAGGTCTGCGCGATGTACCCGATCACGCCGGCCACCTCGGCATCGCACTACCTGAGCGAGGTGTTCGCGAAGATCGGCGGTGTCGTGCACCAGGCCGAGGACGAGATCGCGGCGTGCACGTTCGCGATCGGCGCGTCGTATGCCGGCAAGTGCGCGATCACGATCACGTCGGGGCCCGGGTACTCGCTCAAGCAGGAGGCGATCGGGCTCGCGGTGATGGCCGAGATCCCGCTCGTCGTCGTGAACGTGCAGCGCGGCGGGCCGAGCACCGGCCTGCCCACCAAGGTCGAACAGGGCGATCTGCTGGCGACCATCTTCGGCAGCCACGGTGATGCGCCGAAGGTCGTGATCGCGCCGAGCTCGATCGAAGACTGCTTCTACTCGATCATCACGGCGCGCCGGATCGCGGAGACGTTCAACATGGTCGTGGTGGTGCTCTCGGACGCGAGCCTCGCCACCGCGCAGCAGCCGTTCCCGCGGCCGAGGTTCGATCCGGCCTGGCTCGCGGCGCCGGTGGACCAGAGCGAAGTGCCGAAGGGCCTGCATCCGTACGCGTGGGATCCGCACACCGGGCTCGCGCGCCGTTTCGTGCCCGGACAGCCGGGCGGCATGCACACGTTGACGGGGCTCGCGCACGACACGCAGAGCCGCGTCGCCTACGACCCCGAGACCAACGAGCAGGGCCTGCGGGCCCGGAGCCTCAAGCTCGCTGCGTTCCAGAGGACGCTCGCGACGCCGCCGCTGTTCGGCGACGAATCGGGCGAGCTGCTGGTCATCGGTTGGGGCAGCACGAAGGGCGCCATCGAGGAGGCTGTCGGGCGCGTGCGCGCCGAAGGTCTACGCGTCTCCTCGCTGCACCTCCGGTTCCTGTCGCCGATGGCGCCCGGTCTGCGCGAGATCATGCAGCGCTTTCACAAGGTCATGACGATCGAGAACAACTGGTGCGACCGCCTCGACGAGCAGATCATCGACCCGAGCAACCGCCGGCACAGCGCGCTGGCGATGCTGCTGCGCGCGCGCTACCTGATCGACGTCGATTGCTGGAGCGAGGTGCGCGGCCAGCCGATCAAGCCGGGCAGCGTGCAGCGCGCCATTCTGGAGAAGTTGCGGCTCGAGAGGCCGGGACCGCAGCAGTCGCCGGTCGAAGCGCGGGGGTTGCCATGAGCGAGCGTGCGACCATGTCCGGTTCTGCGATGGCCGGTTCTGCGATGGACTGCCTGCTCCGGGTGCACGACGAGCACCACGAGATCGAGGACTTCCAGAAGGGCGTGCCGCGCTGGTGCACCGGCTGCGGCGACAACGCCGTGCTGGCCGCGGTCCAGCGTTTGTGCCGCGACGAAGGGCTGCGACCCGAGAAGACCGTGTTCGTCTCGGGCATCGGCTGCTCGAGCCGGCTGCCGCATTACATGAACACATACGGGTTCCACGGCATCCACGGCCGCGCGCTGCCCGTCGCGGAAGGCATCCGCATGGCGCGCCCCGATCTGCACGTGTTCGTCAACACCGGCGACGGCGACTGCTGCAGCATCGGCGCCGGGCACTGGATCCACGCGATCCGGTACAACATGAAGATGGTCGTGATGCTGCACGACAACCAGATCTACGGCCTGACCAAGAAGCAGGCCTCGCCGACGTCGCCGCGCGGCCTCAAGAGCAACACCTCGCCGCGGGGTGCCTACCTCGAAGCGCTGCAACCGCTCACGGTGACGCTCGGCGTGCAGAACGTCTCGTTCGTCGCCCAGGCAGCCGACTGGATCCCCGAGCTGCTCTACGACATCGTGCGCGCGGCATTCCACCACGACGGCTTCTCGTTCATCCGCATCGTGCAGCGCTGCCCCGAGTGGTTGCCGCAACACCTCGACCCGTGGTTGCACGACCCGCAGAAGGTGCTGCTGCTGCACCACGAGAACGGCCTGTCGATCAGCGCTGCGCTCGCGCAGGTCTACAAGAACCAGCTCGAGCACGACCCGTCGAACATCCACCGCGCGCGGGAGATCGCGTCGACCGGCGATCCGATCCCCGTGGGCATCCTCTACCACGACCCGGACGTGCCGCGCTACGAGGACATCCGGCGCGGCGCCGCACTGCGCACGACCGAGATGATCCAACGCGGGCTCGAAGCGGAACTCGACAAGTTCGCGATCAACTCGCGCGGCGACGGAGGATCCCGTGACTGAGATCGCCGACTCGAAGACCCAGCAGCCCAGGACACAGCACGCCAGTGCTTCGGCACCACCGCGGGCCGCGCGGCAGGCGCACGCGGCGTTCTATCTCGCGGGACGGCATGCGGACGCGGGCCCTCGCGCGGTGACGGGTGGTCTCCGTCCCGCGCTGATGGCGCGCCACCGCCGACTCGCCGAGCTGCGGCACGACGATCCGCTGATCCTCGTCGACCAGGGTGACGCCGAGACGTGCGTGGTCTCGTTGTCGGGCTGGTTCGACCAGGTCCTCGCGGCGGTTGCCACCGGCGACGACGCCGACCGGATCCGTCACCACGGCCTGCGTCTCGAGCGCGAGATCCGGGCCCGCGCGGCGCCGGGCACGAGTGCTCTACTCTCGCAGCTCTGGTCCGCTGCGGAGCGATCGATGCGCGACGCGGGTGATGCGCCGCTGGCCGACAGTCTCGCGCGCCTCGGCAGGAAGCGCGAGATCGACGGTCTCGTGATCGCGTGCGACCGCGACACGCCGCGGCGCTTCTTCGAACACGTCTTCGACCGCGTGCAGCGCCGCGCCGTGGCGCGACTGCGCGCGCGCATCGAACGCCTCACGCATGGCCTCGCGGAGATCCTGCGGGCCGAGGAAGCGGGTTCTCCGGCAGCGCTGCACCCCGATCGCCTGCGTTCCTCCTTCGGCAGCGCCTTCGCTGCCGAGCTCGACTTCGACGCGCTCGCGCGGCTGCTGACCAACGGCAGGCCGAGCTCCTCGCTGAGCGCTGCGCGGCGCGAACGTGTGCGGGCGCTGCTCGAAGCACTCGCATCGCAGCGATTCTGCAGCAAGCACGACGCGCGGGGCCGGCCCGACGGCGCGAGCGCGCACGAGTTCGTCTTCGAGTCGTGCACTGCGGCGATCGACGCGTACCGCGAGCGGTTCGGCGCGATGCTCGAGCTCGCGAAGGCGCTCGCGATGGCCGAGCTCGAGGTGGACGGACGCTATCGCGAGGACACGCACGGCCCGCTGTTCGCCGCGTGGAACGCGGCCGATGCCGATCCGGCCGATCCCGATCTGGGGGCCTTCGAGTCCTTCCCGGAATACCTCGTCTGCGTCGACGCCGAGCGGATGAGTGCGGCGGACAGCGTGCACTGTCTCGAGGCACTCGCCTCGGACCTCCCGATCAAGGTGCTCGTGCAGGCGAACGACCTCTTCGAACCGGCCGAGCACGATGGGCGTCCCGCGGTCGGACTGTCCGCGCGGCTGCTGGCCAGCGCGGCGCTCGGTTCGGGCAGCGCGTTCGTCATGCAATCCACGAGCTCGGACCTCTACCGCGCTCGCGATCGGGTCCTGCGCGGTCTCGGGGTCCGTGGCCCGTCGTTGTTCGTCGTGTACTCGGGTGGGAACGGCCCGGCCAACAGCGGCCTGCCCGTCTACCTCGCGGCGGCAGCAGCGCTCGAGTCGCGCGCGTTCCCCGCGTTCTGCTACGACCCCTCGGCCGGGGCGACCTGGGCCGAGCGGTTCTCGCTGCAAGGCAACCCGCAGCCCGAACGCGACTGGCCCGTGCACGAGCTCTGCTACGAAGACGAGGCCGTGCAGCGCACAGCCGTCGACGTCGCGTTCACGATCGCCGACTTCCTGGCCTGTGATGCGCGCTACGCGGCCCACGTGGCGCTTGCATCGGGCGAAGCGGCCGGGACCGTGCCGGTTGCCGAGCTCGTCGCCGAACCGTGCAGCTTGCCGGAGCAACTCCCGTATGTGCTCGCGGTGGACGCCGAGGACACGCTGCATCGCGTGCTCGTCGACGGTCGGTTGATCCGTCTCGCGCGGCGCGGCCTGCTGCAATGGCGCAGCCTGCAGGAGCTCGCCGGCATCCACAACTCGCACGCACAGCGACAACTCGCGATCCAACAGAAGGCGTGGGACGAGGAGCGTGCCCGGCTGCAGGCGCAGCCCAGGGCCGGCGCCACAGCACCGGCACCTGCAGCCCCGGCCGCATCGCCGCAGGGCCCGGCGACGCTGGCACCAGCGCCCGCGGCGCAACCGCCGACCGCCGCGGTCGATCCGGATGCCGCACGGATCGAGACGCCGCGCTGCTCGACGTGCAACGAGTGCACGCGGATCAACGACCGCATGTTCAAATACAACGAGAACAAGCAGGCCTACATCGCCGATCCCGACGCGGGGACCTTCGCGCAGCTCGTACAGGCTGCCGAGAGCTGTCAGGTGGCGATCATCCACCCCGGCAAACCGCGCAATCCCGCTGAGCCGGGACTCACCGGGTTGCTCGAGCGCGCCGCGAAGTTCGCCTGATCGCCGCAAGGCGCTCGCTTGCCCTGCTGCTGCAGATCGCCGCGGGCCTCGGTTTCTGGTGGATCAGCGACGCGGCCTACGGCGCGCCGCCGGCGTGGCCGCGAGCTTCACCTTGGCCTGCGTGCGCAGTTGGTGCTGAGCTCCGCCGGGGATCTGCTCGCGGCGGGGCGCGCTCAGAATCGCAGCAGCCCCAGGCGCTCGGCCGCCGCACCGCGCGCCGTGGCCACTTCCTGCTCCTGCGCGAGAGGCAGCTGCACACGCGCGAGGTTCGCATCGCCCTCGCCGTCGACCGCGGCCGTCACCCTCGCCATGTCGAGCTGCTCCGGCGGCAGCGCCGGCATCAACCGTTCACCGTCACCCTGCAGCACGACCAGCACACCACCCTGCACGAGCGCGTCCGCCACGCCGTCCACCCACTCCATCGGCACATCGAGCCGCGCCGACAGCTCCGCCGCCAGAACACCGCGCCGCCCCGTCCGGAAGCCTTCGCAGGCCGCCGCCACGAGGTGCCACGCCAACCGCTGCTGCACCGCGCGCGAGGCCGCCGGCAGCTGCTCGCCGCCGCGCAGCGACGCGAGATTCTGCACCGCGTAGGCAACCTCGGCGCCGCCGAGCACGATGGTCCACAGCAGCTGCACGTAGATCAGCAGGATCGGCAGCGCTGCGAACGTCAGGTACACCGCATTGGCATTCGCGACGCCGACGTTGAGCCGCAGGTAGAGACCGTGCAACAGCACGAGCAGCGAGCCGGCGCACACCCCGCCGACGGCGGCAGTGCGCCACTGCACGCGCGCACTCGGCATCATCTTGTAGAGAGCGGTGAACGCGAGCCAAGCGAGCATGTACGGCACGAAGCCGAGCCCGGCCCGATACAGCCAGTCGAGCCACGTGAACTGCCGCAGCCACAGGATCAGCTCCGTGCCGTCGAGCAGCGAGCTGGACACGATCGCGAGGATGCCGAGCGGCGGCACGATGACCACGAGGGCGACGAAGTCGGAGATGCGCCGATACCAACGGCGGCTGTGGCGCGTGCGCCAGATGCGGTTCATCGCCCGCTCGATGTGCGTGAACAGCGTCAGCGCCGACCACAACACGACGACCGAACCGACTGCTCCGAGCGCGCCGAAGTTCACCGAGCCGATCAGTTCGCGCACTTTGTCGAACACCGGCGCAGTGTCCTTCGGTAACTGGTTCTGCCACGCCACCAGCTGCGCGTCGAGCTTGTCGGCGTAGCCCAGCGTCTTCGCGAGCGACGTGACCAGGGCCAGCATCGGCACCAGCGCCAGCAACGTCAGCAGGGTCAGGCCGGCGGCCTGCAGCGAGGCGAGGTTGTGCGAGAAGCTGCGCACGACGTGGACGACGACGCGCAGGGCGCCGACCGCGAGGCGGCGGCCCGTCGTCAGCTCGTGCAGCTTCTCGTCCCACATTCCGGTGCGCAGATAGCAGAGACAGCGCGAGACGGCATTCACGCCAGAAGGCTAGTTGGCGCTCGCAGAGAACTGATGGTTCCCGACGCAGTTCTTCGGTGAGCAGCACGCAAAGTTCGGGTTCACGGGCGTGACGACGCGGCGTGTGCAGGGCTGGTCACCTTCGCGGCGTGCGAAAAAGCAGAGCAGCGCATGCGCCACGGGCAACACCCCCGGTGGCAAGAAGCCGAAGTCCGAACAGGTCGTCAGCTGCCGGCGGAGAAGACGTCGGCGAGGGTCTTGGCGTCGAGAATGCGGTCGGTCCAGCGATCGAGTTCGGGCTGGGTGGCTGATTGCAGCCGCTGGAGGGTCTCGGCGGGCACGGGGCCGAAGCGTTTCTGCATCTGGCGGAGCAGGGCGTCGATGCGGCCCTCGGTGCGTCCTTCGCGTTTCAGTGCCTCGGCGGTGCTCATGATGGTCTCCTCGGGTCGCTGCAGGATGCGTTCGAAGGTCGAGTGCAGCTGTTCTGGCGGGATCCTGGTCACGTGCAGACAATACCACCCGATCGTGGCAACGGCGACGCGACCGGGCGGAGGGCCCTCGTCGCGGTCGACGGCGCGCAGCAGATCGCTCCAGCGGTCGAGTCCGGCGAGGGCTTCGGCGGGGGTCCAACTGCGCAGGAAGCGCAGGCACAAGAACGTGAGCTGCCCGAGTGCGGTCATGCCAGCGCGGTGCAGCTCGGACTCGGTGCAGCGCGTCAGGTCGTCGATCAGCATTCGCAGGTCCGGTTGCAGCGCCTCGAGCACCGCAGCTGTCTTCGGGTCGAGCCCTTCGAGGTGGGGGTGCACAGCCGGCCTGTCCGGCCACGCAATCAAGGCGTGGCACAACAGGATCGGCACGACGAGGGCGGGCGGGTCTCTGGCATCGCGCGTGCTGTGCGCCACGTGCACGCAGTAGCCGAGCATCTGGTGCTGCGTCTTCGGGTCGAAGTAGCTCTTGTGTTCCGGGATCACGAACAGGGCATGCCCACCGCCCTGGAGTTCGAGCTCGAACAACGTGTCCGTGACCAACAGGCGTAGCGTGTTGCCATGGACCTTCTCCGGCGCGGCGCGCAGCGTCGTCCAGTCGATCGCAGCCACGAGCGCTTCGGGCATGACCGTCCGAAACCACCCCGCCGCGTGGTGCGGATGGTGGAAGGTGAAGTGGAAGAGCGTGTCGTGCGGTGTCGCAGAGCCCACAGGAGCAGTGGATCGGCGACCGCCATTTCGAACACGAAATCGCCAACGCGGTGAAGGTAGGTCCGGTAGCCAGGAGCATGCCTTCGCCATTCGGTGCAAGCCAACGATGACCGGCGTGCCGGCGCAGGAACGGAATGCGAGTCGCGGGTCTACAGCCCGCGCTGACGGCGCTTTGTTCGTCGCGAGGCTGCGACCGCGCCCGGTTGCGCCGCGTGAGGGCGCGACGTCAGTGCGCTGGCACGACGTCGAAGCCCGCGACGTTCAGGAAGCAGTTCTTCGACTTCGCAGCGCGGTCGCCGGTCAGGCGCAGCTTCAGCGTGTGACGGCCCGGTGCGAGCCCCGAGTGGCGCCAGTCGAACGGCAGATCGCGACCCGGCGCGAACTGGTCGATGCGCGCGACGACCACGCCGTCGATCGTCGCCTCGGCGATGCCAGCGTCGTCGAACGCGTAGCCGAGCCAGCGCACGCCGGTGCCCTCGAACGTTACCTCGGCGGTTGCGTCCTTCTCGTTGCCGTAGCGGAAGCGGCCCGCGTCGTGCCACGTGCCCGTGAACGTGACGGCGGTGTGGGGGATGCGGTGCGCGAGCGACGGGTCGAGGTAGACCCAGTACGGCTCGCCCTCGGCGAACGCGTAGAACGGACGCAGCAGCAGGTCGGGAGCACCGCGGACGTGGAACGACAGCGCTTCGCCGGGGCTAGGCTCGAGCACGTCGCCGAGACGCGTGAGATCGATGCGGCCGTGCGGCGGCGCGCCCGTCGAACGCACCGCGAGCACGACGGGGCCCGCGAGGATCGCCGCGGGCGTTGCCTGATCGCGCAAGAGCGGCGCCGTGCAAAGCCGCACGGGCAACCGCAGCGTCAGGCGTTCGCCGGGGCGCCACTCGCGGTTCGTGCGCCACCAGTGCAGCGCGTCGACTTCGCCGCGCACGGGAGCGCCGCCGACGCTTGCGGTGATGCCGGCCTGCAACCACCTGGGCACGCGCACGCGCAGGCCGAACGTCACGGGCGCAGCACAAGCGACCTCGAGCTCGATGCGATCGTCCGCGGGAAACGACGTACGCTGCACGACCGTGACCGGCGCGGTCCCGACGGTGAAATGCGCCGTCGCGGGCACGAACAGGTTGACGCACAGGTCGTCGCCGGCGCGCAGGAACACGAGATCGACGACCTCGGCGACCGCCTGCGGCCGCGTTCCCGAACAGCAGGTCCACTGTTCGCGGTGCAGGAACTTGCTCGCCCCGGTCGAGCAGTAGTCGGAGTAGTAGAAGACGCGGCCGTCGGGCGAACTCGGGATCGTCGCGGCGATCGCGTTGTAACACTGCCGTTCGATCCAGTCGCCGTAGCGGGCGTCGCCCGTGAGGCACAGCAGGCGCTTGCAGAGCTTGAACACCGCCCACGCGCCGCACTGCGTCTCGGCGCTGTGGTGCGTCTCGGACAGGCGCTGCAGCAGTTCGCGTTCGGGCAGCAGCTGCTCGTCGGGACCGAAGCCGCCGGTCGCGTAGGCCTGCTGCGAGAACAGGTCGTGCGCTGCCACTGCGGTGTCGAGATACGCGCGCTCGCCAGTGAGTTCGTAGGCGATCGCGGCGCCGCCGGTGGTGTTGAGGTGGCTGTAGGCGTGGCGCGGCGGCGGCCGGAACGGTTCGTTGCGCTCGCGCAGCAGCTGCCACCACTCGTCGTAGTGCCACACGGCGGCGAACTCGCGGTAGCGATCGTCGCCGGTCAGCGCGAAGGCGCGATACAGGTTCTCGCTGAGCGTGTACCACTCGGTCGACGTGTCACCCGGCTTGCGGTCACGCGCGAGGTTCTTCTCGCCCCACGCCGTGATGCGCGCGAGCAGCGTCTTCGCCTCGGTGTCGCCGCAGTAGAGCGCGGCGTCGACGAGACCGCCGGCGACCTTGTCGAACGTGTAGTGCGGTGCGTTCGGCTTGCGGCTCGCGAAGAACCAGCCATCGTCCTCGAGGCACTCGCCGAAGCCGTGTACGAGCGCGTGCACCTTCGCCGCGAGCTCGGGGTCGCGCGTCGCCGCGTAGAGGCGCGCGAGTCCCGAGACGATCTGGCCGAACACGTGGAAGACGTCGCCTGCATACCAGCCGCCGAGCACGCGGCCCGGGGCCGGCAGCCCGCGCCGGGTGCGGAATCCGTGCAGCAGGTCGTCGTTCGGGATGCGCACGTAGTACTGGCGCGCTTCGTCGAGCTGCCGCCGCAGCAAGCCGTCGTCGAGCGAAACACCCGCGAAGTCGAACGTCGCGAGTGCTGGCTGCGGCCGCTGGCCGGGCACCGCGAGTGCGAGCGTCAGCGCGGCAGCTTGCCACGCGTGTCGTGTGAACGACATCTCGCGGACGAGTGAGAACGAGCGACGCGCTGGGCCTCGCGAACCCATGGGCTACCCGAGCTCGAACTGCCGCTTCGCGTCGACCGCGTCGCGGTTGATCGACACGATCGCTTCTTCGAGCCGCGCCGCCAACTGCTGCCCCTTGCCGACCGCCATCCTGACCTGCCGCATCATCTGGATCGCCATGCGCAACGTGCGCACGACGTCGCCGGCATCCGTGTGCGCGAACCGCTCGAGATCGTCGACGCTGCCACCCCGGCTCCAGCAGTCGACGGCCGCGCCGATGCCCCAGTCGGGTTCCTTGATCGTGTGCTCGACGCCCTGCAGCAGCTCGATCGCGACGAACCGCCGCACGGCATCGGTCACGGCCTGCATCAACGGCCCCTGCTCCCGGCGCGCCCCGCGCAGCTCGACGCGCCGCCGTTCTTCGTGGATCAGCGCCGCGAACGTGACCGCAAGCTGGTGCATGTCCATCTGCTCGAGCACGCCGCTGAACAAGATCTCCGTCGCCTGGATCTCGTAGCCGTTGATGCGCTGCGCCAGCCTGCCGCGCGCTTCCAGGCCCTTCTCGCCGAGATACCCGGCGTCGCGCAGGATCTGCACCCGGATCGCCAGCGCTGCGCGCGCCGCCGCCCGCTTCTTGGCCCGCGTGGCCGGCGTGCCCTTCTGCGCCTGGAAGGCCGCGAAGCTCTTGTCGTAGGCTTCGAGCAGGCCCTTGCTGCCGAGGCGGTCGTAGAGGTTCAGCACGGTCGAGTAGGACAGGTTGAAGCGCGACGTGATCGGCTCGACCTTGCCGCTGTGGTAACGCGACAGCGGTGCCTCGAGCAGGTCCTCGTCCTCGAGGATCGCGATCACGAGCCCGCTCTCGTCCATGCCCTGCCGGCCCGCGCGTCCCGCCATCTGCAGGTAGTCGCGGCTCTTCATGTAGTCCATCTGCACGCCGTCGAACTTGCGCAGCAGATCGAAGATCACCGTGCGCGCCGGCATGTTGATGCCGAGCGCGAACGTCTCGGTCGTGAACAGCAGCTTCAGCAGACCCGACGTGAAGAGGCGCTCGACCACTTCCTTGTGGATCGGCAGCATGCCGGCGTGGTGGTAGCCGACGCCTTGCAGCGCGCGGCCGAGGATGCCGCGCAGGGCCGGGTCGGCGGCGGCATCGAGCTCGAAGCGCGCACAGATGTCGTCGAACTGCGCGTGCATCGACTTCTGCTCGGCGCGGTCGAGCAGGCGCCGGCTCATGCTGCGTTCGGCCTTGATCTCGCACTCCTTGCGCGAGAAGCAGAAGTAGAGCGCGGGCAGCAGCTGGCGGTGCTGGATCTCGTCGAGCAGCATCACGTAGGGCCGCGGGCCGATCGGGATGCGGCGGCCCTGTGCGCGCTCGCGTTTGTCGCCCCAGCGGCTGCGCTCGCGTTCGCGGCGGCCGGCCCGGCCACCGTGCCGCTTGTCGCGCGCGAGCGCACGTTCGTGGAACGCAACGGCGCGCGCGCGTTGCGCGAGCTGGAACACGCCTGCATCGACGTGGAACAGGCGGTGCGAGAGCGGCACGGGCCGGCGCGTGTGCTCGATGATCGCGAGCTCGTGGCGGCGCACCGAGCGCACCCAGGCGCCGAACTCCTCGAGGTTCGCGATCGTGGCCGACAGGCCCACGAAACGCACGTGGGGCGGCGCGAAGATCAAGCTCTCCTCCCAGACGGTGCCGCGTTCGAGGTCGTCGACGAAGTGCACCTCGTCGAAGATCGCGAAGTCGGTGTCGTGGAAGCGGGCCGGATCCTCGAACACCGCGTTGCGGAAGATCTCCGTCGTCATGATGACGACCGGCGCGTCGGGGTCGAGCGTGAGATCGCCCGTCATGAGTCCGACCGGCAAGCCTTCGCCCTTGAAGTCGCGGAACTTCTGATTGCTGAGCGCCTTGATCGGACTCGTGTAGATCGCGCGCCTGCCCGTGCGCACGGCGCGGTCGATCGCGTATTCGGCCACGAGCGTCTTGCCCGATCCGGTGGGGGCCGCCAGCAACACGTTCTTGCCGGCTTCGATGGCGGCTGCCGCTTCGACCTGGAAGTCGTTGAGCGTGTAGCCCTTGAACTTCATCGCAGGCGGTCCTGGCTCCAGCGTCGCCACGGAGCCAGCATCGCACAAGGCCTGCAGCTTGGGAACAACGCGCAGTCAGGTCGTCGCTGCGGGGCCCGCGGTCCCCATCCCTGCGGACCCTGTCTGTGAGGTCTTGTCCACAGCACGTTGCGTGCGGGGACCGATCCGGGCCGAACTTGAACTGGCACACGATCGAGGCCGGGCTATGCTCCGCCGCACTTCGCCAGCGGGGCGAAGCGTTTCGCAACCGGTCCTTGTCGCGGCCTTGGGAGGCCGCGATTTCCCTGCGCCGTGGTGGTCACCTCGGCGCACCTATTTCTTTCGGAGACAGCCATGGAAGCCAAGACAGAAGTCAACGTCGGCAAGTTCGTCGCGCGCCACCTCTCGCAGATCAAGATCGTGGCGCGCCTGCTCGAGCACGAGCTCGAGGCTGCGAAGGGCAACCGCGAGCTCACGATCGACCGCGAGCTCATCGAGAGCACGCTCGACACGCTCGAGATCTTCACGGACGACTGCGAGACCGTGAGCGGTTCGTCGCGTGAGCGCACCAAGGCGGAGCCGAAGCCCGTCGTGGCGCGGCTGAACTAGGCGCTAGTTCCCCGTCGCCGCGATCGCGGCGACGTTCCTTGTCGTCACAGCTGCAACCTCGTGGTCCGGTCGAGGCGTTCTCGGCCGCACCTGCCCACAGACGCTCTTCCTGAGCCCAGGCACGTTGGCCAACTCTAGGAATCGACAGCCTGCCGGACCCGCCCGCTGGGTGGCCCGCATCGTCGTCTTGAGCGCCTTCGGGCTCACCTTGTGGCTCTACGGTCCCCGCGCCGCCTCGGTGCTCGCGGCCCGATTCGAAAGCGCCACCAAGCTCAGCCCGGCCGTGACCCTCGACCGCGTCGGCTTCGCCGAGCGACCCGCGTGGATGGACACGCCGTTGTTGCTCGCGGTCTCGGCGGCGCTGTCGCCGTGGCTCGCGGACGAGGTTCCCATTCTCGACGAGGAGATGGCCGATCGGCTGCGCGAAGGGCTCGCAACGGTGCCCTGGGTGCGCGAAGCCGCGATCGAACGCGTGTTCCCCGATCGTTTCCGGCTGCGCCTCGAGCTGCGCCGGCCCGTGCTCGCGGTGCGCGACGCCGCTGGAAAGCCGCTCTGTCTCGTCGATCGGCGGGCGACGATGCTGCCGTGGGTCGACACGCCTCTGCCCGTGACCGTACTGCACCGCGAGGGCGGGGCCGGCACGATGTCGGTCGCCGCGGGACAGACGGCGTCCGATCAGCGCGTGCGCGCCGCCGCCGCGATCACGATGGAGTGGCAGACCGAGCTCGCGCCGCTGGTGCCCGACTGTCCGGCGCTGCTCGAGGTCGACGCGACGAACCTCGGCGAACGCTGGGCGGTCGGCCCCAGCTATCCCGAGGTGCGGGTCAAGCTGCGCCGCAACGACGGCGCGGGCGTGATCTTCGCCTACGACCGGCCGGTCGACAGTCCGTTGCCGCGTGTGCCCGTGAAGACGAAGGCCACCGTGCTCGGCAAGATCCTCGCGGACCATCCCGGGTTGAAGGGGCTCATCGCGGGTGACCTGCGCATGTCGCGCCGCTGGGCCGAGTGGCTGCAGCCGCGCTCTGGCTTGCGCGGGGACCCCGCCGGGCCCTGGCGCGACCTCGTGCCGCGCGGCGGTTGATCCGTCCAGCAGTTCGTCATCGCCGCAACGCGGCGTTCCGAACAAGGGCGAAGCGCCTCCAGCCGCCGCTGCGGCGATGAGGCCGAGCCACCGGGGCGAGGAGATCACACCGCAGTTCCTCAGTGGCGGCAGGCATCCCGCACGCGGGCTGCGAGGCCGTGCAGGTCGAAGCCGCCGCTCTTCGTGCAGCCGAGTCGCACGATCACGATCTGCTCGGTCGGCATGACGATCACGTACTGGCCTTCGTGGCCGTCCATGCGCAGCATGTCCGCCGGAAGATCGGCCCACTTGCGTTCGCGCGGTCCGTCTCCATCGGGATCCGCGTTGAGCCAGATGTGGTCGCCGAACCGGCCCTCGCTGCACGGTTCCGACCGCGCGGACTTCGCGACCCATCCCTTCGGCAGGATGCGGCGTCCCGCGACCTCGCCGTCGCCGGCGTAGAGCAGGCCGAAACGCGCCCAGTCGCGCGCGCACATGAAGCCGTAGGAGCTGCCGACGAACGTGCCGCTCGGATCGGTCTCGAGCACCGCGGTGCGCATGCCCAGCGGGCCGAACAGCGCATGTCCGGGGAAGGCCCAGTAGTCCGCGTCGCTCGCGAACGTGCTGCGCAGGATGCGGCACACGAGGTTCGTGCAGCCACTGCTGTAGCGGAACTTCACGCCCGGCGCCTGGCTCTGGTCTTGCTGCGCGAACACGCCGCCGTGGTCGCTCGAGCGGAACAGCATGCGCAGCGCGTCGCCCTGCGGATCGTCGTAGGACTCGTTCCACGCGAGCCCGGAAGTCATCGACAGCAGATCGTGCAGGCGCAGCTTCTGGCGCGGGTCGTCGGGCGTGG
>Ga0111539_10000293_pt1 | contig 60337 bp, 50 predicted proteins | sample RhiMethybrSRZTD1_FD_79667 | JGI IMG/M metagenome (GOLD analysis project Ga0111539, IMG submission 79667) | Populus rhizosphere microbial communities from Tennessee, USA - Rhizosphere MetaG P. TD hybrid SRZTD1 (version 2) (version 2) | ecosystem: Host-associated > Plants > Roots > Rhizosphere >...
CTCGCGCACGCACAGCATCGCCTCGCGCATCGTCGCCTGCTCGGTCTTGGAATCAGCCGGGTAGAGCAGGTACAGCATCGAGCCTTCGAAATGCGCGGTGGGCAGGCCGTCGGTGATCAGAATGATCTGGCGGTTGGGCGTGTCCTGCGGCTGGAGCATCCGTCGCGCCAGATGCAGCGCGTGCTGGATGTTCGTGAAGTGCGGCGGGATCTGGAACTCGCTGATGTCGGGATCGGCCATGTCCGCCTTGAGCCGGACGATCGGGTTGTAGATCGTCACCGGCTTGGGCATGAGCGCCGGCAGTTCGGAGATGTGCCGCGCCTTGGCGAAGGTGTACATCTCGATGAACTGCAGGTAATCGCCGGGATACTCGCGGCGGATCAGGCCGTCGAGCGCCAGCGCCATGCGCTTGCAGTTGATGTACTGCCCGCCGTGCCGCATGGAGCCGGACATGTCGAGGATGACGACGCTGGCGCACTTGGGGTTGTTGCGCGTGTGATGGATGTCGATGTCGTCGGGCGCAATGCGGACTCGTTTCGGTGACGAATCGTCGACGTCTGTGTTTTCGACCGTCCGCTCGCGTATGAGCGCATTGATGATCGACTGCGGCACATCCATGTGCGTGACGCTGTCGCCGAACTCGTAGGTCTTGGTGCGCTGCAGTTCCACCGCGCCCTCGCCGATGATCGGCCCGGTGTGGCGTCCCGAGCGCGCCTCCTGAAGATCGCTGAAGATCTCCGTCAGCAGGCGGCTCTGGAACAGGCGCATGGCGTGCGGGCCGAGCTTGTAGCCCTCGGCGGTGTGTTCGAGCCCCTGCTGTGAGGCCATTTCGCGCAGGTAATCCTGAATCTGCTGCTGCAGGGCGCTGAGTTGATTGAGGTCGCCGGGCTCGGCGAACTCGGCGAGCGCCTCCATGTCGATGACGCCGATCTGGGCTGTCTTGCGGGCCTCACGCAGTTGCTTGAGCAGATCGTCGATCTTCTCGAGTTCGGCCTTGACGGCGATGGCCTCCTCTACCGACAACGGGGAGGAGCCGGTGAAAGCGTACTTCGCTGCCAGTTCCTCGACCTGGTACTTCTCGCCGAGGCGCTCGATGAGTTGCAACATGGCCCGTGCAAAGGGCGAACGCTCATCGCCCGCGCGATACCAGAGGTCCTCAAGATCGCGCACCTGCTCGCCGGCCACCGCCTTGGGTAACTGCTTGGCGAACTTCGAAGGCGGCTGAATCGCCGCCGCGGTTTCGTGATACGCCCTTTTTGCAGCGTCCTGCACCGTGTCGGTTTCGTACGTTGCGAGAATCTTGCGCTTGCGCTCTTCGAGCATGGCGATGAGCGCATCGAGGCTCGGCCCCAATCCCTTGATTTGCGATGGATCGAGATGGATCGCCCGCGCGAGTTCCTCATCGGTCAGTTGCCGCGTCGAGCCGAACGCGAGCATGTGCTCGAAGGCTCCGGAAACCAGGTCCGGTGGGGGGGCAGTGGGGGGCGGGAAGGACTTGGGATCGAACGCCTGATAGGTGTGGATGATGCCGCCCAGCCGCTGATCGGTGGGAATGTCGCGACCGGATCGCATCATGACCGTCGCTCAACCTCCGATCTCGTACACGATCCGCCCGTGATGCGTCGCACGGCTGATGCGGTCCGTGACATACAGCCCCGCGAGCACAAACTCCACGCAACTGGCGCGCACGGCCGGGCTCTCCGCGGCGTTGACTTCGAAAGCCTTCTCCCATGCCGGCGGCACGCGCTTCAGGCGCTCGGCATAGGCCGATGACGGCAGCATGTCGCCGACCTCGATCTTCACGCCCTTGGCGAAGATGTCGGCGATCTCGCTGAGGCCGTGCTCATCGACGTACTCGCTGAAGACCGTCTTGATCGCGTCGGCAACGATCGCATCGATGACCTGTTTCTCGGTCATCTGCTGGCTGCCCATCATGTCGAGTTCGAGCTTGCCCAGGGCTGAACTCTGAATGTGGGCGAGATCGCTGACGCGCGTCACCGCAGGCCTCTCCTGAAGCCTGATCGCGCGCTGCCGCGCGCTCGCGATCATCGTCTTGTAGTTGGCGATCGAAAAGCGTGCGCTCACGCCGGAATGATGATCGATGTACTTGCTCTTGCGGGCCGCGATCGAGATCTGCTCGACGATTTCCTCCATGAATGGCGGCACCAGCACCGGATAGGCGCCGTCGAGCGAAACCGCCGCCTCCTGCTTCATGATCGCGATGCCCATGTCGCGCTGTCGCGGGTAGTGCGTCTGGATCGTCGAGCCGATGCGATCCTTCAACTGCGGAATGACCTTGCCCGAGCGGTTGTAGGTGCTGGGGTTGGCGGAGAAGAGGATCAGGACATCGATGTCGAAGTTGACCGGGTAGCCGCGAATCTGAACATCGCGCTCTTCCAGGATGTTGAACAGGCCCACCTGCACGAGATCATCGAGGTCGGGCAGTTCGTTCATGGCGAAGATGCCGCGGTGCATGCGCGGGATCAGGCCGAAGTGCAGGGCGTCTTCGGCGCTCATCGAAGCGCCGCTGACGAGTTTGGCCGGATCGATCTCGCCGATGATGTCGGCGAACTTCGTGCCGGGTGAGAGCCGTTCGGCGTAGCGCTGCTCGCGCGGCCACCACGCGATTGGTGCGCGATCGCCATGCTCCTTCACGAATTCGCGGCCGGCCCTGGTGATCGGATGCAGCGGATCTTCATGCACCGGGCTTCCTGCGATGTCGAGGTAAGGAACTTTCTCATCGAGAAACCGCACGAGCATGCGCATCAGGCGGCTCTTGGCCTGGCCCTTCTCGCCGAGGAACAGGATGTCGTGCTGAGCGAGGATCGCGTTGATGATCTCCGGGATGACGGTGTCGTCGTAGCCGAGGATGCCGGGAAACAGGTCATCGCCACGAGCCAGGGCCGCGACGAGGTTGTCGTGGATTTCCTGTTTCACCGGCTTCGAGCGCCAGCCGCTGGCATGCAGGTCGCCGAGCGTTCGCGGCAGCGATTTCCCGGAGGCAGACGCAGGGGGGGGACTGACGAAGGTCGAAGCCAAAGGCATCTCCTGAGACATGGGGAGTGTAGGCCGATAGCATTCGCACTTTCCGCATCATGCGATGCAGCGAATTCGCCGCCGGGCGCCTGAATGAAGCGCGCTACGGCGAATCGACGATGTTGAATGGAGTCGCACGGCAAGCGACAGGCGAAGGACACGGATGGTCAAGCGGATCGAAACGGTGATTCAGGCGTTGCCGGGGTTGCGGGTCAGGCCGGCTCAAGCGCTGCGCGAGGCCATCGCCGAGGGTTACACGCCGCGCCACCTCCGCACGGATCTCCTGTCGGGCATCGTCGTCGGCGTCGTTGCGCTGCCGTTGAGCATGGCGCTGGCGATTGCGTGCGGCGTTCCGCCGCAGCATGGGCTGTACACGGCCATCATTGCGGGATTCGTCATCGCCTTGCTGGGCGGTTCGCGCGTGCAGGTATCGGGGCCGACGGCGGCGTTCGTAGTTATCCTCGCGCCGATCACCGAGCGCTACGGCCTGGGCGGGCTGGCGTGCGCGTCAGTCCTGGCGGGCGTACTGCTGATCCTCATGGGTCTGCTGCGCTTCGGAACGCTGATCCAGTTCATTCCCTATCCCGTGACAACCGGCTTCACCGCGGGCATCGCGGTCGTGATCGCGACGCTGCAGATCAAGGACTTCCTTGGCCTTTCGATCGCGAAGATGCCCGAGCACTACCTGGAGAAGGTTCAGGCGCTGATCAAGGCGCTGCCCACAATCAATCGGCCGGACGTCGGCATCGGCGTCGGAACACTGGTGATGCTGCTGGCATGGCCGCGACTGGTGCGTCGCATTCCCGCGCCGCTGGTGGCGCTGCCCCTCGCGGCGGTTGCAGGCATCGTCCTGACCAGCGTGAATCCTGACTGGCACGTTGCGACGATCAACACGCGATTCTCATACATCGATGCCGGCGGCGTCATGCAGCAGGGAATTCCGCGCACGCCGCCGTTGCCAGTGCTGCCTTGGTATGAGGCGGGCCCGGACGGTCAGCCGCTGCATGTGGATTTCAACATGTTCCGCGCGCTGCTGATCGCCTCGTTCGCGATCGCGATGCTGGGAGCGATCGAGAGCCTGCTGTCGGCAGTTGTGTCCGACGGCATGATCAACAAGACGCACGATCCCAACGCCGAACTGCTGGCCCAGGGTGCCGGCAATGTCTTGGCGCCGTTCTTTGGCGGGTTTGCCGCAACCGGCGCGATCGCGCGCACCGCCACCAACGTGCGCTCGGGCGGCCGCTCGCCAATCGCGTCCATGACCCATGCCGTGTTCGTGCTCGCGGCGATGGTGTCGCTGGCGCCGCTGCTGGGCTATCTGCCGATGGCGTCGCTGGCAGCGCTGCTGCTGGTGGTGGCGAAGAACATGAGTGAACTCAAGCACTTCCTCTACGTGCTGCGCGTGGGGCCGCGCAGCGACGTCGCGGTGCTGCTCACATGCTTCCTGCTGACCGTCATCTTCGACATGACCATCGCGGTCTCCGCGGGCATCGTGCTCGCGGCGGTGCTGTTCATGCGCCGCATGGCCGAGGTCAGCGATGTGCAGTTGATCGGCTCCACGCATCCTGATCTCAAGGAACCGCTGCCGGCGGGCATCATGCTCTACGAGATCAACGGCCCGCTGTTCTTCGGGGCGGCGCAGAAGGCGATGAGTTCGCTGCACGCCATCGGCGCCGAGGGCGGGCGAACCAACGGCGTGAAAGTGGTCATCCTCGACGTCGAGAGTGTTCCTGTGCTGGACGCAACAGGTCTGGTCAATCTGCAATCGACAATCCTGCGCCTGCATCGCGACCACGTGTTCTGTGTGCTGGCAGGCGTGCAGCCCCAGCCGATGGAGGTGCTGGCCAAGGCGAGACTCGAGGAGATCGACAGCCGCATCGGCATCTGCACGACGCTGGATGAGGCCGTCACGATGGCGAAATTTCAACTCGCGATGTGGGAGGATCTCAAGCACAGCCACGCGCATGGGGCGGCACATTGAGATTCTGCGCCGTGCTCACGTCGGCCGGTCCGCAGTCACGATGCCCCAGATCAGGTTGCGCCACACGCAATCGCACGACGCGAAGCCTGCGGCTTCAAGCAGGGCGAACTGCTCGCGCAGCGGCGTGTAGTGATCGTGGGCCGCGGCGTGGTCGAGCAGGCTCTCCACTTCCTCGGCGCTGCAGTTGCCCGGCGCGCGGCAGAACTCCAGCCACAGGCGCCAGTTGAGATCGTGGATGGCCGGAGTCGCGCCGCGCAACTGATCAGCGAAGCGGAACGCGCCTCCAGGCGCCAGGGAGTCGAACAGCCGGCGATAGAGCGACGCCTTGTCGCGCACGTGATGCAGACTGATACACGAGGTCACCAGGTCGAACGACGCCGCTGGAAGATCGAGATCCTCGAATCGGGCGGTCAGGAACGTCGCTTGCTCGAACGCGCGCGGATGTGCGGCGTGCAGTCGGGAGCGCGCGATCTCGATCATCTCCGGCGCGGCGTCGATGAAGGTGATCGCCGCGGCCGGGTACCCGGCGGCCAGTCGCAGCGAGAGATTCCCCGTGCCGCAGCCGAGTTCAAGTACGCGTTCGGCTTTCGCCGGCAGGTAGTCGAGCAATCGATCGGTCATTTCCGCATAGCGCGGCACGCAGCGGCGGATCAGCGAGTCGTACGACTCGACCATCGACCCGAAATAGCCTGCGGCCGTGGCGGCCAGCGGCGGGAACACACGCATCATCCCCAAGATTAGACGCGATATTGACGGCGCGTCGGCCCCTGGATATTGTCATACGACAATGTTAGTGGTCATTACCTTACGCGGATGCGCAACCCGCGTTCGGAGGTTCGCGGCAATGTCCAGCAGACGGCATCGATGGATGCGGCTCGTTGCTTCGGGACTTCTGGCGCTGGCGATCGCGCTCCTGGCCCATGCCGGCGGACTGGCCTCGTGGAGCATGCGCGCTTCGAGCGGCCCATCCGCGCGGTACCTGCACGCAATGTGCACCGACACCGACAGGCAGCGCATCGTGCTCTTCGGCGGCTCGGGCACCGATGTGCTGGACGATACGTGGGAATGGGACGGCCAGAAATGGGATCGCATGAACCCGCCTGGCGCGCGGCCGGTCGCGCGCTGCCTGCATGCGATGGCCTATGACGAGCAACATCACGTCACGATTCTGTATGGCGGCCTGGATGATGACGACGACCCCCTGGACGACACCTGGTCGTGGGACGGCCAGCGCTGGCGGCTGCTCTCGACACATGGCCCGAACCTCTACGGTCATGCGATGGCCTATGACGCGGCCCGCAGGCGCATCGTCCTCTTCGGCGGCTACGAGCAGAACGACGACAATCCCGTGGAGGACGAAACATCCGACGACACCTGGCTGTGGAACGGCTCGTTCTGGAGCAAGGTCAGCAGCGATGGTCCCGCCGGGCGGTGGAAGCACGCGATGGCGTACGATGCGCTGCGGCAGCGCGTCGTGCTGGTCGGCGGCGAGTACATTAACTTCGATCACGGCGACAGTCCCTATGAGGTCGGCGAGTGGGATGTGCGCGTGCTCAGCGACTGCTGGGAATGGAACGGCCAGCACTGGGCGCTGCGTTCCGACGAGCAGCTCGAGCCGCTGCGCGGACATGCCATGGCGTGGGATCCCGATGCGGGCATGGTGATCATGTTCGGCGGGCACAACGACTATCACTTCATCCGCCGAACGCGCAACTGCAGCGTGCCCGAACTTACGACGCTCGCCAATGATGGCCCCAAGGCGCGCTACGGCCACGCCATGGCCTTCGACCCGGTCTCGCGCAGCGTGCTGGTCTTCGGCGGGAAAAGCACGAAGAGGTGGAAGGACACGTGGGGGTTCGATCGCTGATCATGCGTTCGCGCGGAACGAGCCCGCTGCGTCATGGCTGGTCGAATCCCCAGATCACCTTGCCAGTGGTGTCGATGTACGCGACGTCGTAGCGCATTTTCTGCGGGTTCTCGCGCTGGACGTGGGCCAGGCCGTGCTCGAAGTCGCTGGCCTCGTCATACGCGGGCTCGATGACGACCTTGCCGGTCCTGTCGATGTATCCGCATTTGCCGCCGCGGCCGCTGTCGATGTTGCCGCCGACCTTGATGCGGGCGAGGCCGTCGTGAAAATCACCCACCTCGCGCAGACTGGGCACCTCGACGCGAAAGGCGATCGCGCCGGTCTTGTCGATGAAGGCAACCCCGCTCGGCCTGTACTCGAGCATCGCCAGGCCATCGGAGAACTCGTGATGGTTGGCAATGTTCTCGAAGTCGAGTTTGGGCTCGAGCACCGTCTTGCCGGTCTTGTCGATAAAGGCGAAGGTGTGGATGCGATGCGGGAATTCGCCGGTGATCGTTGTAACGGACACAAGACCGTCGGCGAATCCCTCATCGGTGAGTCCTTCGCGTGGCTCAATGATGACTTTGCCGGTGGGGTCGATATAGCCGATATCGGCGCCACGGCGAATCGGCCCCAACCCGTCGCGGAACGACCCCGCGGCCTTCGCCTTCTCCGGCAGCGGCAGGGGCGCGCCGGTCTTGTCGATGAAGATCGATCGGTTGTCGAGCGCGACCCACGCGACGCCATCCGAGAACGGCGAGGGCTTCTGGAACTTGGCGGCGATCACCATCTTGCCGGTCTTGTCGATATAGCCGCTCGGGTCGGCGATGATCGTGTTCGCATCGGGCTCGACCTGCACCGCCGCAAGTCCCTCTGAGAACGACTGCGCATCGTTGAACTTCGGTTTAATCACCATCGTGCCAGTGGCGTCGATGTACCCCCAGACGCGGCCGAGCGCGACGGGAGCGAGTCCGTCGTGGAAGCCGCCTGCATTGAAGTACTTCGGTTCGACAACCATCTTCCCCTGGCGATCGATGTAGCCCCAGGCCATCATGCCGCCGCCTTCTCTTGCCGGAACCGGAGCGGGGAACGGGCCGGCATCTTCGTCGCCAACCGTCGGCGGCAGGAACACGGCAGACGCCGCGATCAGCAATCGAACTGAGATTGACATCATGTTGGGCCTCGCTTGGTCGGCAGGCTATCACGCCGCGCGCGGCGGGGATATGCCTTTGAGGCTCCATCGTGCATCCGGTGGCCAACGGCTATCCTTCCTATCCTTTCGATCGCACCGCACATTCGTGCCGGGGCGACGCAAGCAAGGAGACCCCCATGCCCGTTCAGAAAGGCGACAAGGCCATCGAGTTCAAGCTGCCGCCCAAGCCCAGGGAGGAAGTCGATCTGGCGCAGTACATCGGCAAGGAGAAGATCGTGCTGCTGTTCTTCCCGCTGGCGTACTCCAGCGTGTGCACCGCCGAGATGTGCCAGATGCGCGATGACTGGAAGCAGTACGAGAGCCTCGGAGCCAAGGTCTTCGGCATCAGCGTGGATTCGCCCTTCGTCACCGACAAGTTCCGAGCCGACGAGAAGATTCCCTTCCCCATCCTTTCTGATTTCAACAAGGACGTGTCACGCAAGTACGGAGTGCTGCACGAGGACCTTATGGGCCTCAAGGGCGTCTCCAAGCGATCGGCGTTCGTCATCGGCAAAGACGGCAAGGTCAATTACGCCTGGGTCACCGACGATCCGAAGGTGATGCCAAAGTTTGATGAGATCAAGGCGGCATTGAAATAGCCATTACCAGTCACCGATCTCCAGCGCGGTGCGTGCATTGGTCGCGCGGCAATTGCCTGCCGTGACTGGCGTTGGACAAGTATCGCCGCTCAGGAGCCCCGCATGCTCAACATCGTCCGTTCCATCCTGAGAATCCTTGCTCTGGCGCTTGCGCTGGCATTGTGCGCGAGCGATCGCGCCGCCGCGCAGTCGACAATGGCGATCGATTTCGAGGATGCCTTCTCGCCCGAGTTCATGAAGCGCGATGTGCCGACGTTCAAGAGCATCCTGCTGCTGGATGATGATCAGACCTCGATCATTGATGCGCTGATTCACGACTACAACGAACAGTTCGAGCAGGCTCTGCGCGGCGTGCGCGAGGATGTGCGGGCCGCTCAGGCTGCCATGGGCGTCGAGGATCCCGAGATCGACCAGCAGCGCGAGGCGCTGCGCGGCGAGATCGCGACGATGTTCGAGGAGATGCAGCGCGAACTCGCCAACCTGCCTGTGGGCGCCGACGCCGGCGAGGTGCGCGTCAAGTACGAGGGGCACATGAAGGAGTTGCAGGCGCGACTCCAGCAATTGCAGACCTCGCCGATGCGGGGCGAGCAACTGGCCAAGCTCTTCGACGACGCGAGTCTCCGCATGGAACGCTGGCGCAGCGAGCGGAAGGCCATTCGCGAGAAGTTCGTGGCGGATGTCAACGCCGTGTTGCGCCCGGAGCAGCAGGGGCGCTGGCCGGCGCTGGAGCGGCGTCTGCTGCGCGAGCGCACGCTCGGCCGCGGACTGCTGCAGGGAGAAGGCGTCGATCTCTTCCTGGTGGCGCGCGATGTCAAACTTGACGAGGCGCAACGTCAGTCGCTCGCCACTGCTCTGACGGATTACGAAATGGCGCTGGACGCCGGGCTTCGGACCCGAAATGAAACCATCGAGAATTCCGAGCGCGAGATCTTCAAGTCGGTTCAGCGCTCCGATGTCGATACGCTCTCCGCCTTGATCGAACGCATCACGCAGGCCCGCGTTTCGGTGCGGAACGTCAATGACGATTTCGCTGCGCGTCTTGCGTCCCAGGCGGGCGAATCGGGGGGGGCGGCGGGCGCGATTATGGAAGCGTATCGCCAGCGAGGCTATCCGCTGGTTTTCCGCGACACGCAGGCATTGCGGCTCATCAAGGCGGCTCAGGAGCTACCGGGAATCACTCCTGAGCAGGTTCAGGGTCTGGCCAGTCTCCGTTCAGCGTACGAATCAGAACTTGGCCCGATGAACGAACGCGTGCTGGCGGCTGTCCGCGAGCATGAGCCAGCCCAAGTCGCCTTGCGCGAAACAAGGCGCCTGCTGCCCCCCGTGCCCGAGCAGGAGGCAGCGGAGCGTGATCGCCCGGTCGATAGCATGCGCCAGGCGTTCAACGAGCGGGCAGAGATGGGGAAGAGATACGACGCACAACTCCAAGCGGTGCTGGGAGAAGAGTTGTACGAGCGGCTGCCGAGGAATCAGGGAGGAGTTCCGGCGGCGCGGGAGCCCTAGCAGGCGGTGAGCCCCAATTTCGAGTGGTGGTGCCGGACGAGTGTGAGTTGTGTGATCGCACTCTTTTTTTGCCGCATGCCGGCAAATCCAGTGAGAGGAAGCGACAGCGCGGGACCACTCTGAGCCGAGCGACTGTCGACCGTTCAGAGCATCTGACAGGTGCAGCCTCGATATCCAGGGAACGCGATTCGGTACGCCCAACCTGAGTCGCGGCAAGAGGCACGAAGTACCCACCCAACGAAGTGAGTGAATGCCCCGTGGGCTCTGTGCCCTGGGGGGTTTTTCGCTCTTTTGCCTCCTGCGGCCCGTCTGATCGTGAAATTCCAACCGATCCAGACGCCTGGAGCATCGGAGTTCGGTGGGGATGTCGTTGTTCCGCAACCTCTGGTGGCCCCAGCCGTATGGGCGGACATACGATGACAGTGCTTGGAGGCGTGTTCCACCTCGATGGCGGTGAAGATCATGCTGCTGAGCCGAAGGGGGGGTGTCCGGATCATCCCGCATGAAGCCATCAGGCATTTCTATCTTGCAATTCCGAAGGAGAAACTCAGCATGAAGAAGGTCAGCAATATCGCCGTCATGCCCCTGGCACTGACGGTCACAGGTTTGATCGCCGTTCCGTCACTCGCCCAACAGGGCGGCCGGGCTGCCGGCACCAAGCAGACGCAGGCTCAGATCGACAGAAAACTCGCCAAGCGCGCCGCTATTATGAACGTCAGCCCGGCGGCGATTCCAACCTCGGCAGCCATCATTCCTGACGAAGGCAGCATCGCTGGTGCGCCGTTCCAGAACTGGACGTTCGAGGCTCCGCTGTTCACCGGCAGTCCGGCCACGCCGGTCGCAGGCCAGCAGGGTTTCACGGCGTTCCAGGGTTGCACGGGCGCCCTCAACACCAACACGCCGGTCGTCACGACTGCCGGCACGGCCATGTCGGGCCTGCAGTGGGTCACGGTGCCCAAGGGACCGTGCGCGGCCGGCGCGTTTGCTGGTCCGTTCAGCCCGGTCACAGTACAGCCTGCCGGAGCGTACACCGCAACGGTCAAGCTGCGCGTCAACGATGTCCTTGGCGCGGATTATGACGTGGTGTTCCAGTCCCCGACCCAAAACAACCTCGTTTCGCGAGTCAAGTTCTACTACGCCGACCTCGATGGCGACTTGATAAACGGCGACATCCTCGTCGTCACTGACCCGGACGGCCCCGGTGCAGGAGGCGCCGTATTCACAAACACCGGTCTCGAGTACGTTCAAGGCCAGTTGACGACCATCAAGGTCGAGGTCAATGGACCCGCGAACACGCTGAAGTACTACATCAATAACGCCCTTGTCGCAACGAGCCAGTTGATCTACAACGGAGCCAATGCTGGCGACCGGTTCGAGCAGTTCGTCGGCATCTCCGACAACTTCCAGCTCAACGCCGTCGACAACGGTCAGTTCGACGATGCCACCATGGAGGTGGGAATCGGCAGCGTATGCCTTGGCAACACAAACGGCGACTCCAACGTGGACGTGAACGACCTGCTGGCGGTCATCACCACCTGGGGACCGTGCCCCGGCTGCCCGCCCACGACCTGCGCTGGCGATCTCAATCCGCCAGGCGGCAACTGCGTGATCGATGTCAACGACCTCCTCGAAGTGATCTCGCACTGGGGTCCGTGTCCGTAACATTGTCGAGAACCTTCGTGAACCACATTCAACTGCGGCCCCCGTCACTAGACGGGGGCCGCTTCATTGATGCAAACATGGCGATCTGGGCGGGAGGTCTCTTCTGTTCCAGCATCATCTGGCCTAAAGTGGGATGTTCGGCCGGTCGCCGCGTTCCACGCCATCTAGACGTTGTGTAGATTGACGTAAACCCCGGTCACGACAGCCAGATACGCGCCTGCATCCGCACGTTGAACGTCCGGCCAGCAGCGGCCGATTGTCGGATGTGCTCGAACCGATCCAGGGAGTTTGATTGTGACGGAGACTCGATTATTGCTCGTTCGCTGCCTGCTGTGTGTGGGGGTGTCGGCAAGTCTGTTGACGCCTTCCATGGCTCGCGCTCAGACGGTCCTCAGCCAGAACTTCGATAACGTCACGGCCATGTTCACGGGCGGCGCGCCATGGGTACAGATCAATCGATCTTCGCCCGCCGGCGCGGGCGTCTGGCATCAGGGCGCAGTGGGGTCATTCAACGCGCATGCCGGCCCCGCGAACTCCTGCATCAGCAACAACTTCTCCGCCGGCTCGGGGGTCAGCACCATCAGTTCCTGGCTGATTACGCCTGTGGTGACGCTGCAGAATGGCCAGACGCTTCTGTTCTACACGCGCACACGCAGTCCTGTGGGTGCGCCCGATCGCATGCAGGTGCGCATGAGCCTTGCCGGCGCCAGCACCGATGTCGGCCTCACCGCGACCAGCGTCGGCGTGTTCACGACGCTGCTGCTCGACATCAATCCGACGTACTCGTTCTCCGGCTGGCCAACGGGCTATCCGACGAGTTGGACAGCGATCAGCATCACACTCTCGGGGATCCCCGCACCGACGTCCGGACGTTTGGCCTTTCGATACTTCGTTGAGAACGGCGGACCAGGCGGCCTCAACTCCGACGTCGTTGGCATCGATACGCTCACCCTCAGCAGCGCACCAGGGAACAACTGCCTGATTCCCCTTCCTGCCTGTGCCGGCGATGTCGCGCCGGCCGGCGGCAACAATGCCGTCGATGTCAACGACCTGCTGGCCGTGATCAGCACCTGGGGCACGAGCGGTCCCCCGCGGCCGGCGGGCGATGCCGCTCCGCCTCCGCTCGGAAATTGTCTGGTGGATGTCAATGACCTGCTGGCGGTCATTACGACTTGGGGAACTTGCCCCGGCCCGACCGGCGCTTGCTGCCTCGGCGATGGCACATGTGCTCCGGGCCAGACGACGGCCTCGTGCCAGGCTCTCGCAGGCGTCTATCAAGGCAACGCCTCGTTGTGCAGCGGCGTGGCGTGTCCTCTGCCGAACAACGACACCTGCGAAACCGCGACTGCAGTAGCGGTGGGGGGTCTGGCGAGCGAGGATCTCGAAACCTCAACGTTGGACTTTGCGATCCCATGCAACGGCGTCGCGGTGTCGCGCGGCCGCTGGCACAAGGTCACGGGCAACGGCAACACCTTGACCGCCTCGATCTGCGCCTCGAGCGGCACGTTCGACGGACGCCTGAATGTGTACTGCGGCACCGGCTGCAACTACCTCTGGTGCGTGACCGCCTCCGACAGCAATACGTGCTCTGGGAACAAGGAATCCGTTTCGTGGTGCTCGCGCGTCGGGCAGGTCTACTGGGTCCTGGTGCATACGACGACCATCAATCCCGGTCAGGGCCTGTACACCCTGCAGGTCTCCAACGGCTCGTCGTGCACGGGCGCGGCCCCGTGCTCGCCGCCGAACGATGCGTGCACCAATGCGCTGCCCATCAGCAACGGCCTGACCAGTTTCAGCACGGTCGGCGCGACCACCGATGGCCTGCCAGTGGCTCCAGGCGCCTGCAACGACAGCGGCGCCACACAGACGGCGGCCGACATCTGGTTCCTGTACACGGCCTCCTGCACCGGGACGCTGCGCGTCACAACGTGTTCGCAACTCGGCGGATCAACCGATTACGACTCCGACATCGTGATCTACAGTGTTGGGCCCTGCCCACCGCCCGATTCATCGCGCGTCGGCTGCAACGATGACGACCCGACCAACCCCTGCGGTACCGGACTACCCTTCGCCAGCACCGCGTTCGCGCCGGTGACCGCCGGCTTGCAGTACCGGATTCGAGTCGGCGGATTCTCGGACAAGACGGTCGATTTCGGCACCGGGGTGCTGAACGTCACGTGCAGCCCGTGACTCGCGCGATCCGACCGAACCGAGATCGGAGCGGCGTCGGTTGACGAGCGAGCGCCCTTTGGTTCGCGTTTTTTCCCTCGTTTCCCGGGTTCACAGCCGCGGCGGGCGCCCCTGATAGGCGCGCGAAGGCGTGAAGGGGGGCGCTTTCTGCAGAATATTTCCTGTGCAGGCTGTTGCATCCCTGCAAGGCCGGTGCATAATGCCAAGTGGGTCGGCTCTGCGATCCACAAGGAAACAGGAGAACAGCCGTAATTCGCTGCGTGAGAAACGAGGCACCGCCAGGGCGGGCATGCGCTGGTTGTTGCTGCGCTTTTCATGCATGACTAGGTCTGCAGGCTTGTCAATTCCCCGAACAGGCGTAGTGATGCCAGGCAACACGTGTGGCTTGGTGCATCACCACGGACACGAAGGAGGTTTCGAACGTGAGAATCCGAGTCCAACTTACCGGCGTCGGCGCAGCAATAACATGTCTGGCGTCCACCGCCATGGCCCAGACGTACACCAATCCCGCGCCGATCACTATTAACGACAACAACGTCGCCACCCCCTATCCCAGCACGATCGCGGTGGCCAACCCGAACGTCGTGCTTGATGTCAACGTCGCCATCAACGGCTTCACGCACACGTGGTGCAACGATGTCGAGATCGTGCTCGTTGGCCCCACGGGGGTGGCGTGCATGCTGATTGCCGATGCTGGCGGCTCCGGCGATCCGAACGGCAACTACATCGTTGATCAGGCGGCGGCCGCCGAATTCCCGCCCACCGCATTGCCCGCGGGCACCTACAGGCCGACCAACGTTGGCGCCGGCGATCCATTGCTTCCCGCGCCGTTCCCCGTTCCCGTTGTGACTGTGCCGGCGTGGAACGCCTCGCCGCCTTCACTCAACGTCTTCAACAACACCCTCGCCAACGGAACCTGGAGTTTGTACGTCCGCGATCAGGTCGCCGCTGACGTCGGAGCAATTTCTGGCGGCTGGGGCGTGACGATGGTCACCGGCGTAAGCTGCACCAGTCCTCTGCCGACCTTCTGCACGGCCAACGTGGCCACAGGCGGATCCAGCGCCACGCAGGTTGACGTCAACGACCTGCTGGCCGTGATCTCCACTTGGGGCTCGGTCGGCCCTCCGCGTCCGCAAGGTGACTGCGCACCTCTTCCCAATGGCGACTGCAGCGTCGATGTCAACGACCTGCTCGCGGTCATTTCCAGTTGGGGCTCGTGCTTCCCGCCTACCGGGCGTTGCTGCCTGGGGGTCTGCACCGAAGGCATGACCCAGGCTGACTGCGTTGCGGCCGGCGGCCTCTGGGGCGGCGCCGACACCACCTGCGTGGCCTTCAACTGCCCGATCCTCAACGATGAACCCGCCGGCGCGTTTGTTCTGAACGGCGGAATCTTCCCGACCACCATCTGCAACGCGGGCACCAATGCCGGCGCTACCACCAGTGTGGCCGTGCCCAACCCGTCCTGCTCGTTCGGCGGCGTGACCGTGACCCGCGATGTGTGGTGGAAGTACACCGTCCCCACGACGCCCGGACTGTTCGGCCAGACCCTGCGCCTCGATACCTGCAGCAATGTCGCGCCATTCACCGATACGGTGGTCGCGGCCTACACGGGGACTGCGGTCCCGCTCGCCTTGACCCCGGTTGCATGCAACGATGACGCACCCTGCGGACCGTCTGGTCTCAACTCCCGCGTCGCCACGCCGATGATTCCTGCGGGCCAGACGGTGTACGTCCGCGTGGGCTCGTGGGGTACCGGCGCGGCCAACCAGGGCAACTACAGCCTGTGCGTATCGATCGAATCGGTGACGCAGGATGTGTGCCTCGGCGCCGAGACGATCGCCATTGGCGGCTCGGACACCGACGACCTGCTGAACGCCTCGCAGGACCTGGTGCTTTCGTGCCAGGGCGTCGGAGCCGGTCGCGGCAAGTGGTACAAGTTCCAGGGCAACGGCAACGCCGTCCAAGTCTCCACCTGCACCTCGACGTCGGACATCTATGACGGCCAGATCTCGGTTTACTGCGCGGGTGTCTTCGGCTGCTCGGCCTTGAACTGCGTGGCTTCCTCGAACGATGGCGAGGGCCAGGCGCAGTTGCCGGCCTGCCCCGCCTTCCAAGGCGAGCGGGTCCAGTTCTGCACCAACGCTACCTCGACGTATTACGTGCTGGTCGCGGTAACGCCAATCGGCCTGCCTGGCGGCATCGAGGGCGAATACACGCTCACGGTGACGCAGTTTGCGGTCGGCTGCCCGGTTCAGACTCCGCCGCTGCCGAACCTGACGGCCGCCGACTGCAACGTCGGCAGCCCGCCGGCCAACGATGATTGCGCCGGTGCGATCGTCGCGAGCGTTGGCAACACCACCGTGAACAACGCGATTGCCACGCCGGCCCTCGCCGGTGCGGGCACGATGTGCGGCCAGCCTTGGTCCAAGGACATCTGGTACATGTACACCTCGACCAATGGCGGCGTTGTGACGATCACTCTCGCCTCCAACCCCGTCTGGGATTCGATCATCGAGGTTTACAGCGGTTCCAGCTGTGCTCCGCTGGGCACGGTCCTCGGCTGCGTCGATGACGCGCCGACATGCGTTGGCTGCCACGGCACGGTGACGACGGCCGCGCTGGCTCCCAATACGACCATGCTGATCCGCATCGCGTCGTGGAATACTTCGGGCGGCGCCCTCGCGACCATGACGATCACTGATCCGTGATCGCCATGAAGATCTGATCGGATCGCACGTTCGAAACCTCAAGGGCCCCCGGAGCATGCTCCGGGGGCCTGTTTGTTTCATCGTTCCCGCGATGTCAGGGCGCCTGCATTGGGACAAACCGCCGCCGCCGGATCGCCTGATTGCCCAGTTGCCCGCACGCGGCCATCACGCTGCGGCCCATCGTCTGCCGCCGCTTGACGAACTGGCCGTTGTCGTGCACGCGCTGGATGAACGCCCGCACGCTCTCATCGCTTGGCGCGGGCCAGGGCGAATCACGCCGCGGGTTGTACGGGATCACGTTTACAGTACAGCGCAGCGGCTGCAGGTACCGGCACAGTTCATCGGCGTGCTCGAGGGCGTCGTTGACGCCCGGGATCAGCACGTACTCGATGAACACGCGCTGCCGGCCACCGCCATTGGAGCCGGAGTCCGTCGGCCATTGCAGCATCGCGTCCATCAACTCCCGCATGGGCGTGGCGCGGTTGATGGGCATGATCTGCGAGCGAATCTCATCGTTGGGGGCATTGATCGAGACCGCCAGGCGCAGCTTGCCGAAGCCCGGCGTTCGGGCCAGCGCCGCGAGGCGCACGATGCCCTGGGGCCGGCCGACGGTCGAGACCGAGATGCCCGCCGGTGCGATCGCCGCCCCGTTGCGATCGCACAGCACGCGGATCGACTGCAGCACGGCGTCGAGGTTGTCCATCGGCTCGCCCATGCCCATGAAGACGATGTTGTCGATGGCCGTGTCCAAGTCGAATCGGGCCGCGAGCCATTGCGCGACGATCTGCGACGCGGTGAGGTTCTTCATCAGCCCCATCTGCGCCGTCTCGCAGAAGCGGCAGCCCATGGCGCAGCCCACTTGCGATGACACGCACAGCGTGTGCCGCAGCCGGCCCGTCGAGCCGGCGATGGGCAGGACAACCGACTCGGTTTCGAGGCCGTCCTCGTGCCGGAGGATGAACTTTGTCGTCTCGCCTTCGCGCTGAATGCGCGCGATCGGATAGGCGGGCAGGGCGGCCCAATCGACTTCGAGACGCCGCTGACGAAACCCGGCGCGGTAGACCTCCAGGGCTCGCGGAGCCGCCACGCCGCGCGTCCGGGCCACCTCGGCGAACTCCGCGCTCGTCAGGCTTGCAAGATCAATGATGGTCAGCGCGGCGGACGACATGGCATCACCGTGGCGCGACGGCCGGCTGCTCGCGATCTGCGGCGGCCACGGCATCAGCCGCAGGCTGAGCGGTGAGATAGATCAGGTGGAGGTTGCGCACGTAGATCGCCAGCCCGATGCCCTGGCCGAGTATGCCCACCACATCGCGCCGCCACAGGAAGTAGGTCAGCAGCATCAGCGAGCCGATCAGGCTCATCCACCAGAACAGCGGCGGCACAACCGACTGCTTGCTCTTCTCGCTTGCCAGCCACTGCACGATCATCCTGCCGGTGAACAGCACCTGCCCCAGAAGGCCCAGCGACACCCACAACAGCCCCAGCGGCGAGGAGATGTTGAAGACCGCCGCCAGCAGGTTGCGCGATGACTGGCTTTCGTAGACGCGCGCGGCGAACTCATCCGGCGTGAGGGTGCGCGATGTGCCGTCCAGCCCCATGACGATGTACGAGTGCGTGCCATCGTGATTGCGAACGAGGTTGGCGTGATCGCGAGCGTCCGTCAGCTGGATCTTGATGTTAACCGCGCCATCCGGATCACCCGCATCCGAGGCGTTGAGCCAGGCGAAGCAGACCCACAGCGTGATGATCGTGGTGACGATGGTGATGTACAGCCAGAGACCGCTGCGTTTCACGACGTCTCACCTCCGCGAGGCCGCGGCCTCTTCCTTTTGCGCTGGCTCACGCAGCCGGTCGCGCGAGTATTCGACATACTCCACCGTCTGCGCCGCTTCGCCATCGTGCAGCGGCAGCGCATGCGTGGGCCGGCGGCGATTCATCATCCAGCGCACGGCGAGACAGTCAATCAGACCCGGAATGGCCCGATTGACGATGCCGTACTTGGCCACGCCCGCCACGCGCGGCCGGTGACTCACCTGCACTTCGACCACGGCGAAGCCCATGTGCCGCGCCGTCACGGGAATGAACCGGTGCATGCCTCGGAACTCCAGCGGGATCGCCAGCGCGACCTCGCGCCGCATCAGCCGCAACGAGCAGCCGGTATCGCGAATCGAATCGCCCAGCAGGTTCCGGCGGAAGAAGCGGCCGACCCACGAACTCGCCTTGCGCACCGTGTTGTCGGCCCGGGCGTGCGAGCGGTCGCCCTGGACCAGATCGGCCCCGGTGCGGCTCATGACCTCGAGCATCGCGGGGATGTCGGCGGGATCGTTCTGCAGGTCGGCGTCGAGCACAGCAATGACCTCGCCGCGAGTCGCGCGGAAACCCGCGTGGAACGCCGCTGACTGGCCGTGGCCCTTGCCCGGAGGCGTGCGCTGCATGCGGATGGCCCGCAACTGCGCGTATTCGCGCTGCAGATCGCGCAGGAGATCGGGCGTCGAATCGGTCGAGCCGTCATCGATGATGACGATCTCGTGCGCGATTGCCAGTGGCGAGATGGCGGCGTGGATCTCCGCCACCAGCGGGCGCAGGTTCTCTGCCTCGTTGTGCGCGGGCGCAACGATGGAGAGCGCGATGTCCGAGGCCAGCGACCGGGGAGCGGGGGTGGGCATCCAGCAGCCGATTCTAGCGCGCCGCGTCGCGGCATGCGATGGACGGCAATTCATCACGCGCCCGCCTACCATCCCTGAAGCACCGCGCTTTCACCGTTGGATGCGAGTCATTGATCCATGCACCTGCGACACTCTGATCATGAGCACGGGCCGCCCACCGTGCCCGTGAAATACGTCCTTGAAGATCCGGAGGGGCTGACCGGCACGTCGCAGGGCGAGTGGAACGTGATGGCCGCCAAAGGCGAGCACCTGCTGGAGGTGGCGGTCGAGCACGGCATCAATATCGAACATGCCTGCGGAGCGGTGTGCGCATGCTCCACCTGCCATGTGTACGTCGAGGACGGGATGAAGGCGGTGTCAGAGGCTGAGGAAGCCGAGGAGGATCGCGTCGAGGAAGCGCCCGGCCTTCAGCGCAACAGCCGCCTGAGTTGCCAGTGCGTCATCAAGGGCGACGGGCCGATCACGGTGCGCGTGCCAGCGTGGAATCGCAACGCGGTAAAGGAAATCCCGCACTGAGCGGGGCCCGGCCATGACGACGTTTCACTGGCTCGATGTGCAGCGCATTGCGGAGGAACTTTCGGAGCGTCATCCCGACGATGATCCGATGACGGTGTCGTTCCCGAAACTCAAGTCACTGGTGCAGGCCTTGCCTGGATTCGCCGAGCAGCCCGGGCACCCGGTGAACGAGCGGATTCTCGAAGCGATTCAGCAGGCGTGGATCGATGAGCGCGAGGAATGACGAACGCATGACACTGTCAATCCGGGTCTTCCTGCGTCAGACCCGGCGTGACTCGCAAATCATGCCTACTCTGACGGCTTGATAGTCGATCGCGAAGCATCCTTGCCCATGGCTGCGCCGGTTGTCGACGCGACGGCGCGCAGTGGTGTCGGCACGCGCCTGGCCGCCGTGATCGTCTCGCACGCGCTGGTGGATGTGTACTCAGCGTTCATCGCGCCGCTTCTGGGGGTGCTGGAGATTCGCTGCAAACTGACGGCCGTGCAGGCGGCGTGGCTGCTGGGCATCGGGTCGCTGACCTCGGGCTTCAGCCAGCCGATCGCGGCGTGGCTCAGCGACCGCGTCGATTCACGTCTGTGCGGCGCACTGGGTCTGGGTCTTGCCGCGATATGCCTGAGCGCCATCGGCCTGGCTGATTCGTACTGGACGCTGCTGCCGCTGTACGTGCTGGGAATGATCGGCTCGGGCATCTATCACCCCATTGGCGCCGCGAGCATGGGGCAACTGGCGTCGCGCTTTCCGGGCAATCGACGGGCCATCGGGATCAGCGTCTTTCACGCCGCGGGCATGATTGGCGGCATTACCGGCTCGATCATTTCCACGCGCATCGCCACCGAGCCCGGTGGATTCGACCTGTTGCGCTGGCTGATGATTCCCGGCATCGTCGCGGCGTTCGCGCTGCACATGCTCATCCGCGGGACCTCGCATCGCCATCATCAGCATCGCGAGATGCGATTCGTGGATGGCGAAATCCACGAGCGATGGCGGACAGTGTTCATGTTGTACATCAGCAACGCGATTCGCTTCACCGTCAATATGGCGCTGGTGTACCTGTTCGTGCGCTGGTCGCAGGAAGTGATCGCACAGCGGCATCCGTCGTTCACGAATGCTCAGGTGGCTGCCGACGCCGCGCCCATCAACGGCAACCTCAACGCGATGCTGCTGGTCGGCATGCTCATCGGCGGAATCTCGGCCGGCGCGTTGGTCAAGGCCGGCCGCGAGAAGTGGCCGATGATTCTCGTGCCGCTGCTGTTCGCACCGTGCATCGCGCTGATGCCGCGGGCGGGCATTGGTGTTGGCTACGGGCTCGCCGTGGGCTGCGGGCTGGCGTTCGCGGCGATGGTTCCCGTTTCCATCAGCGTCGCCCAGCGCATGCTGCCGCATCGAACATCGCTCGCCTCCGGCCTGATGCTGGGCGGGGCGTGGGCTTTGGCGTTCATTGGGCCTCGTGCCGCAGAATGGTGCATGGCCAGCGCAGGGCTGAGTTTGACAACGACGTTCACGCTCACCGCAGCGCTGCTGGCGACGTCCAGTCTGGTCTGCCTGCCGATGGATTCGAATCTTCTGCATTGCAGCGCCGCTGACGCTAAGGAACAGGGCGGGTCTGTACAATCTCCGCCCCCATGACGCCTGCACCTGTTTCGACGCACGATCGCGGCTCGCGCCGCAATGCGGCCATTCTCATCACCGGGGCCGGCGGCGAGGTCGGTCACGGCCTGATCGAAGCCATTCACGAATCGAAGCACGGCAATGTCGTCGCCATCGACATTCGCGAACTTGATCCGAAGTTGCGGGCACTGTGCCAGGACGCGCACGTGGGCGACATCTGCGACGCGTCGCTGCTCGAGCGACTGCTGGCGATGTACGAGATCACCGAGATCTATCACCTCGCGGCCCTGCTCTCGACGCGCGGCGAGTTCACGCCCGAGACCGCCCATGCCGTCAACGTCGAAGGCACGCTGAGCCTGCTGCGCCTCGCGGCCGAGCAGGCGCGCTCGCATGGCCAGCGCGTCAAGTTCATCTTCCCGTCGTCGATCGCTGTGTACGGCATGCCTGACCTCGCGACGAAAGCCAAGGCCGGCGCGGTGCGCGAGGACCAGTTCTGCGAACCGATCACGATGTACGGTGTGAACAAGCTGTACTGCGAGCACCTCGGCCGCTATTACGCGCACCATTACCGGCTGCTGGCGCAGGATCGCATTCCGGAGATTCTCGACTTTCGCGCGATTCGCTTTCCGGGACTGATCAGCGCCGACACGCTGCCATCGGGCGGGACCAGCGACTACGGGCCGGAGATGCTGCACGCCGCGGCCAACGGAGGGACGGGCAAGCCGTATGCGTGCTTCGTGCGCGAGGACACGCGCATTCCGTTCATGACGATGCCGGATGCGATCGAGGCGATGCTGAAACTTGCTGCAGCGGATCGGTCCTTGCTCAAGCGCAACACGTACAACATCACGAGTTTCAATCCCAGCGCAGGCGAATTTGCACAACTCGCAAAGAAAGCCTTTCCCAGCGCGCAGATCACCTTCAAGCCGGACCTGCAACGGCAGCAGATCGTCGATTCCTGGCCGGCCGACATCGACGATGCCGCGGCACGGAAGGAATGGGGCTTTGCGCCAAAACACGATCTGCGCAAGGCGTTCGACGAGTATCTCGTGCCGAAGATCCGCGCGCGATACGCATAACTCGTACAGTTGTCGGCATGGCGAGGCGCATTCTCACGTCGATCATTGTGCTGCTGATCATCGGCGCCGTGATCAACGTGTTCGTTGCCTGGACCTGTGTGGCGCTCGCGAAGACAAGAATGTTTGACGCCATTGCGCTGGGGCGAATGCGCGCGGAGCAATATGCAGCTGAGGACGCGAAGGCCGCACGGGGCGAGGATCCGGATGCGGAGCGCTATCTCGCGCTGCTGTTCCTCGCGCGCGGCACGCGCATGCTGATAGTCGATGAATCGAACGATGCTCGGACCCGCCGCATCAGCACGCAATCGGCCGGCTGGCCATGGCTGGGGCTCGACGCTGAGCAGATTCGCGATGGCCCGCAACCGTTGAAGACGTGCTGGGGCGTAGGTATGGGCACGATGATCCTGGACTACCCGCCGCTGAGCGTGGGCAGTTCAACCGGGCCGCCGGCCTTCCCGCGACTTCCGATCGCCGGGCCGCCTGCGCCGCCGGCCGCGACGACCGCGGCCGTCACCGCCGCGCCGACTCCGAGGCAGACAACCGATCGCCTGTTGCCGATGCGGCCGGTGTGGCCAGGCTTTGCGCTCAACACGGCTGTGTACGCACTCGTGGCGTGGCTCATGTGGCTGCTCTGGATCATGACGCTTCGAACGCAGCGCAGGCTGCGCGGACTGTGCGGCCATTGCGGGTACCCGGTCGGCATCTCCGCGGTGTGTACCGAATGCGGCCACAAGGTGCGGCCGCGCAGCGCGTGACGCTAAACTGTGGGCATGTCCACAATGACGCACGCATCGGCCATCGACGCCTTCAACGAACGTTCCGGCGCGATCCTGAAGCAGTTGAAGGAATCGGGGCAGTTGAAGGTCCTGCAGATGATCGAGTCGCCGATGGATGCGACCGTCAGACTCCGCGGGTTTGGTGAAGTCGCGTGCTTCTGCTCGAACAACTATCTCGGCCTGGCGAACCATCCCGAGGTCGTCGCGGCCGGGCTTGATGGCATCAAGCAGCACGGCGCGGGCACGGCGAGCGTGCGCTTCATCTGCGGCACGTTCAAGCCGCACGAGATGCTCGAGAACACCATCGCGAAGTTCTATGGCGTGGAGTGTTCGTACACGTTCGTGAGTTGCTGGAACGCGAATGAAGCAATCTTCGCCACGCTGTGCGAAGCGGGCGACTTGATCATTTCCGATGAGCTCAATCACGCTTCGATCATCGATGGCATTCGCTTGGCGACGGTCATCAAGAAGGGGATCAACAAGGGCATCTACAAGCACGCGGATCCCAAGGATCTGCGCACGAAACTCGAAGCCGCGCGGGTCAACCCCGAAGTCAGCGGCCTGATCTGGGTCGTGACCGATGGCGTGTTCAGCATGGAAGGCGACATCGCCGACCTGCCTGGCCTGCGGAAACTGTGCGACGAGTTCGGCGCGCTACTGGTGGTGGATGACAGCCACGGCACGGGCGTGATGGGCAAGACGGGCCGAGGCACGCACGAGCATTACGGCATGAGTGGGGGGGACGTCGATTTCTTCACCGGTACGCTGGGGAAGGCGCTCGGCGGGGGGGCCGGAGGATTCATCGCGGGCCCGCGCAACGGCATCGAGATGATGATCCAGCGCGGCCGGCCGACGCTGTTCAGCAACGCCCTGCCGGTGACGGTGGCATGCTCGGCCAACAAGGCGATCGAGATCCTGATGCGCGAGCCGCAGCGCGTGGAAAAGTTGCGGCAGAACGTCGCCTACGCGCGCGCGGGTATCAAGAAAGCAGGCTTCGACGTGCTGGAGTCGCCCACGGCGATCCTGCCGATCATCGTGCACGACACGGCAAAGGCGATCGCAATGAGCCGCAAACTCCTGGAAATGGGCGTGTACGTCATCGGCTTCGGCTACCCGGTGGTGCCGGAGGGCCACGCGCGGCTGCGCGTGCAGATCAGCGCGGCGCATGAGAAGGCGCATGTTGACCGGCTGATTGAATCGTTGATTCGACTCAAGGCTGAGAAGTGACCATGCGTGGGATACGGCCCGTGGTGTGTGCAGTGCTCACGGGTGCGGTGATTCTGTCGCCGGTGAGTTGTTGCTCGCCTCGGCTCGCGTCGCTGCAGTCAGTGAAGGCGCCGGAGGCTATTGAGTCCCACGGCTTCCGGTTTCAGTTTCGCTCGTTCTCGACGGCGACGGTGGTGAACTATCGCACGGGCAAGATCGATCGCCGACTCAACATGGGCGCGGAAATCAGCGATGTTCAGGGCGGGCAAGTCGCCACAGTCAGGCATGCAATTCAACTTGAAGAGGTTCGGGATGAGAGCGGCCGCGATCTCATTGCGCTCGCGGTCCTGCCTGCCGGAATGCGCAAGGTTGACGATGAGCCAGCGACGTTCCCCTTTTTCGTCGATGCGCAGAAGCTCGAGGATGGCAGTCGCTTCACCTACGGGCCATCGGCCTGGATCGGGGGTCTTCCGGAATCGCCCCAGCGCCTCTCCGTGCTTCGCGGCACGGTGGAGGTTCTCGTCGCCCGGCGACTCAGCAAGCACGACGTTGCTGTTGAGCCGACGCCAGACTGGCGCGAATTGTCGCCCGGCTTGAGCATCCGCATCACCAAGGTCGAACAGGTCGGTGAGCGAATAGCGGCGAGTTATCTCATCCGAACGATCCCCGGTGGCAATCTTCCCGTCGATGCCGAGTGGCTCCGCTGGTACAACGTCGAGAATCTGAATGCGGAAGGCCAACGCATCACGCAATATCAGGGAATCACGGGGAACTACAACACCGAATCGGGATTCGGCAACGGCACGTTCATGACCGACATCGAGCCGCCGGCACAGCGCGTCAGAACCCTTCGGATCACGGTGATCGATGAAATCGAGTCATTGGTGATTCCCTTCGACTATCGCGACATCCAGTTGCAGTAGGTGGTCACAACGAACGCAGCGACGGGCTCACGTCCGCGCCGCTCGCACCGCCTTGACCAGGTCCTTCGCGCGTTGCGCATCCGGCGGATTGCTCCACAGGCCGTCGCGCTTGTACCAACTGCCGACGATCAGCCCATCGGCGTAGGCGAACAGGTCCTTGACGCTCTCGGGCGTGACGCCTGATCCGACGATCAAGGGCAGCGGGGTGGCGACGCGTGCCGCGCCAAGGTCGTTGATCGTGATGGCCCTGCCCGTGGCGATGCCGGTGATGATCACGCCATCAGCGCCGAACAGTTCCGCCGCCTTGGTCGTTTCGCCCACATCGACGTCCGCGGTGATGGCGTGCGAGGAATGCTTCTTCTTGATGTCGGCGAACACCCTGATGTGCTCGGCTCCGATCATCCTGCGATAGCGCAGCAGCGGCCCGGCGTCGGCTTCCTCCATCAGGCCTTCGTCGGCGACCGAGGCGAAGACGAACCCTTCGACCCGGGTGAATTGCGCGCCGATCGCCTGCGCCACCGCCAGCGCGGCACGATTTGCTCCAGCGAGGATCTGCACGCCGAGCGGTTTGTCTTTGGCCATCGCCTCACGAACCGCCGCTCCAATCACGGTCATCGCGCTGATGATTTCGGGGCCGACCTCGCGCCGCAGGTACGGCGCATCGTGCATGTTCTCGATGATCAGGCCGTCGAAGCCCGCATCCATCAGCAGTTTCGCTTCTTCGGCCGCCTGCCTGACGATGTCGCGCAACGGCATGCTCGCGCGCGGCGTGCCGGGCAGCGCGGCGACGTGAATCATGCCGAGCAGGGCCTTGGGCGGGAGGATTGACGATTGTCGATTCACGATTGAGGATTGACGATTCCCAATGACCTCCCGCTCATCGTCAATCGTCAATCGGAAATCGTCAATCGATCATCCGATCCCGCGTTCCATGCCCAGCAGCGTGAACAGTTCCATGCGCGATGCGGGATTCTTGAGGAACGCGCCGTGCAGCTTGCTTGTCGTGGTCCACGAGCCCGGCTTGCGCACGCCGCGGTAGCACATGCAGAAGTGCTGGCACTGCAGGATCACCGCGACGGCCTGCGGCTGCAGGGCGCTCTGAATCGTGTCGGCGATCTGCGCGGTGAGTTTTTCCTGCACCTGCAGGCGCTTGGCGAAGGCGTCGACGACGCGCGCGATCTTCGACAGGCCGACTACACGGCCATCGGGGATGTACGCCACGTGCGCCTTGCCCACGAACGGCACCATGTGGTGCTCGCAGTGGCTGTGCAATTCGATGTCGCTGATCAGCACCAGTTCGTTGTAGCCTTCGACTTGACTGAAGGTCTTGGAAAGGTACGAAGCAGGATCCTCGCGATAGCCGCGGAAGTGATCGCGCATGGCGTTGATGACTCGGCGCGGAGTGTCGAGAAGCCCTTCGCGCGTCGGGTCCTCGCCGATGTACTCCAGCAGCCCGCGCACGTGGGCCATCGCGGCCCGGCATTCATCGGTCAGTTCGTTCACCTCACCATCGCCATTCAGCAGGCGTTCGGCTTCGGTGTCGCTGTCGAGTTCGACGATTTCGCGGCCGGAGATGATGCGGGGCATGAGAGAAGATGATATGCCCCACGCCGCATGCGTACTGGAGCGCGATTGAGGTCGCTCGTCGCGATTCGGACAGCCTCAAACCTCAGGCCACAAGCCTCAAATCTATCTCATCCACTTTTTCCACCAATCCACGATCTGACCCAGCCGGTGCAGCCGCAGGTCGGGCGGACCGCTGCGGCTCATACCGTGGAACGTATTGGATGGATAGCGCACAAGGCGCGATGGCACGCCGAGCCATTGCAGCGTCGAGAACACCTCTTCGCCCTGCTCGACATTGCAGCGCAGATCGCCCTCGCTATGGATGACGAGCGTGGGCGTGCGGGCCTTGCCCATGTACTTCTGCGGGCTCTGATTCCAGCGGCGGTCGATGTCGTCCCACCAGTTGCCGGGGAAGTAGCGATCGGGCTCCTCCACGTAATCGCTGTTGCCGGCCATGCTGATGAGGTTGGTCACGCAGCGGTCGGTGATGGCGGCGCGGTACTCGCGGCTGTGGCCGATGGCCCAGTTGGTCATGTAGCCGCCATAACTTCCGCCCATGATGCCCATGCGCTTGGGATTGACGAACGACTGCTTGCGCATGAACGCGGTGACGGCCTGGACGTCGTCCCAGTCCTTGCCGCCCCAGTTGCCGCGGATGGCAGCGCAGAAATCGCGGCCGTAGCCCTTGCTGCCGCGCGGATTGGAGAAGAACACGACGTATCCCTGGGCGGCGAGCAATTGCATCTCGTGGAACAGGCCCACGCCGTACATCGCGTGCGGCCCGCCGTGCACTTCAAGGATCGCCGGGTACTTGCGTCCGCGTTTGAACAGGGGGGGCGGGGGCTTGATCGTCCACGTCTGCACGCTCACGCCATCGGTCGATTTCACCCACGTCATCTCCGGCTGGCTCAATTGCAGTTGCTTGAGCAGCGGCGCGTTGAAATCGGTCAGCCGGATGACACGCCGTGGGGAGAGGTGCGAGACGTGCACATCGTCCAGTCGCGTTGAGTTGCCCATCGTGAACGCCAGCGACTTGCCGTCGTCGGAAATATTGCCAAGGTTGTGGATGCGGGCGCCGTGCGTGTGAAACTGCACCTTGCCGCCCTTGACCGGAACGGACGCGATATGCGCCTCTCCATGCCAGCCGATCTGCATGAACACTCGCTTGGAATCCGGATTCCAGCAGATGGTGGCCTCGAACTTCGGATCGCCGGTGTCGCTGATTGCGCCGGCCATGAGGCAGTAATCGGTCTTGCCGGTCAGGCGGCGCGATTTGCCGGTCTTCGGATTGCACACCCACAGTTCGAAGTTTTCGACGCTGTATGTGCCATCCTTGCCGACACGGCTGCCGAAGGCGATCCACTTGCCGTCAGCCGACCAGCGTGGCTTGTCCTTCGGGCCATCATGCAGATTGGGAATGGGAGTGATCTTGCCCGTCGAGGCGTTGATGCGCAGCAGTTCATCCTTCCATGGCTTGACCATGGCGCGGCGATCGCGATTGGTGGATACAACCAGTTCGCGCGAATCCGGCGACCAGTCGAAACTGAAGCCGCCCATGTTGTCTTTCGCGTAGATGCGGCGATGCTCGCCGGCTTTCACATCGATGATGTAGAGGTGATAGCGCTGCGCAAGAAAGTAGCCGTCGCCATCGAGCCGGTACCACCAGTCATCCACGACTCGTGGCGGATCGCTGAGGCCCTTGTCCTTTCGATTCTTCTTCGCGTCCTCGTTCCAATCCGGATCGGCCTCGCGGAACGATGCGGCGATCTTCGTACCGTCGGGTGACCAGCGGAATGCTCCGATGGAGCCCTCGGGGAACTTTGTCAGCGCCGTCGCTTCGCCGCCGAGCGCGTTGAGCACCATGATCTGCGGCCTGGTTTTTTCTCGCGCAGAGATGAACGCGAGGCGCTGGCCGGCAGGATCAAATCGCGGATGACTGTCCTTGCCGCCATTGGAGAACTGCTTGGGTTCCTCGTCGCCCTCGGAATCTGTGAGCCAGATATTGGTGACGTATTCGTTCTTGTCGGTGTTCACGTGCTTGCGCACGAACGCGACATAGTCGCCTGAGGGCGAGATTTGCGGATCGCTGACCTGGATGAACTTGATAAGGTCTTCGCGCTGAATGAGGCGCGGCTTGACGGCGGATTTTTTCTTGGGCATAGGCGTGGTGACCTGTACGGAAAGCGTGCGATCGTACCGCAAACCGCGAGGATTCGTTGCGGTAGGATGCGAAACGATGCCCGCAGCGCACGTCATCGAGGCCGACCTGACATGGACGGGCGAGGGCTTCGAGCGCGGCGTGCGCGTCGCGGTCGGCGACGATGGCCGCATCGAGAGTGTGGACAACACGTCTCGCAAGGCGACGAAGAAACTCGCGAACCACGCCCTGATCCCCGGCATGATCAACGTGCACAGCCACGCCTTCCAGCGCGGCCTGCGCGGCCACGGCGAGACGTTTCCTCCATCCCAGGGGCGATCAGATTTCTGGGCGTGGCGGCAGGCGATGTACGCGCTCGTCGAGACGCTCGACGTCACACGCCTGCATGCTCTGTGCGTGCAGTGCTTCCGAGAGATGCTCGCAGCGGGCATCACCACCGTCGGCGAGTTCCACTACCTGCATCATGATGCCTCGCTCAAGGGCTTCGCGTTCGATGCAGTCGTGCTGCGCGCGGCGAAGGACGCCGGCATCCGCATCGTGCTGATCGAGTCGTTCTATCGCACCGGCGGCATCGACAAGCCGCTGGCAGGCGGTCAACTTCGCTTTCGCACCGATTCGGTTGATGAGTACTGGACGCAGATGGATCGGCTTGCGTCGATGATCGAGCGACCGACGCAGTCACTGGCGGCATCGGCCCATTCGATTCGTGCAGCGTCGATTGATGAGGTCGTCGAACTGCATCAGGAAGCCACGCGGCGCGGCCTGCCGTTTCACATGCATGTCGAGGAGCAGCCGCAGGAGATCGTCGATTGCGTCGAGCGTTACGGCAGCCCGCCGATGGCCCTGCTGAACAAGCGGCTTGACATCAATCCGATGTTCACGGCAGTGCACTGCACCCACACGGCCGGCGCCGACATGGACGAGTTCCTGTCGCGCGGCGGCGCTGTGTGCATCAATCTGCTGACCGAAGGTAATCTCGGCGACGGCGTCCCCAATGTGCCGCGCATCCTACGGGGAGGCGCCAGCCGTATCGCGCTCGGCAGCGACTCGAACGCGCGACTGTGCTGGACGGAGGAGATGCGCTGGCTGGAGTACGGCCAGCGACTCCGCAGCGGCACGCGCGGAATCGTTGTCAATGAGCAAGGCGAGTGTGGCCGCAAACTCTTCGAATGCGCGACAGTGAGCGGCGCGCGATCGCTGGGCCTGCACGCAGGGCGCATCGCGCCGGGTTGCGTCGCTGATTTCGTGGCGCTCGATCTGACGACGCCGTCACTGGAAGGCTGGACCGATCAGACGCTGCTGGATGCATTCATTTTCGGCACGGGGAACGAAGCGATTCGAGAGGTGTGCGTGGGAGGTCAATGGATTCAGGAGACGAAGAGACGAAGAGACTGAGAGACGAAGTGCACAGACGCGGATCACCGTGTCACGACTTCGTCTCTCCGTCTCTCAGTCTCTTCGTCTCTCCTCACACGTCGTGAAATAACCGATATATTCACCACCCACATGGATGTCCCGCGCAAGTACGCCTACTTCTCGATGGAGATTGGATTTCACCCGGCGGTGCCGACCTACTCCGGCGGCCTGGGCGTGCTCGCAGGCGACACCGTGCGCTCGGCTGCCGACATGCACGTGCCGATGGTCGCGGTGACGCCCGTGCATCGCAAGGGGTATTTCCGCCAGGAAATCGACTCCGAAGGCGTGCAGCACGAGAAGCCCTCGCTGTGGCGCGTCGACGAGCATGCAGAGCCGATGCCGCCCGTGGTCTGTGTGTGCATCGAGGGCCGCAACGTGCTCGTGCGGGCGTGGAGGCACCTGGTGCAGGGCGTCAGCGGCGCGAACGTGCCGATCTTCCTGCTCGACACCGATATTCCTGAGAACCATCCCGATGATCGCACGCTCACCGATCATCTCTACGGCGGCGACCAGCGCTATCGACTGGCGCAGGAAGCGGTCATCGGGATCGGCGGCGTGCGCATGCTCCGCGCCCTGGGCTATCGCGACCTCGAAGTCTTTCACATGAACGAAGGGCACGCGGCCCTGCTCACGGCCGAATTGCTCAACGAACGCATCGCGGCGCGCGGGATCAGCGCGCCGGAGGCCGACGACCTCGCCGCGGTCAGGCGCATGTGCGTGTTCACGACGCACACACCAGTGCCGGCCGGGCACGACCAGTTTCCCGTATCGCTGGTCGATCAAATGCTCGGGCGTATGGATACGTTGCGCAGTAACGCCTCGACGTTCCGCGACGGCCATCTGAACATGACGTACCTGGCGCTGAACCATTCGCGATACGTGAACGCCGTGGCCCGCAAGCACGGCGAGGTCTCGCGCGCGATGTTCTCCGATCATCAGGTCGATTCCATCACCAATGGCGTGCATGCGGTGACATGGGCAAGCGACGCTTTCGCGCGCCTGTTCGACGCCGAGATGCCCGGCTGGCGCAAGGACAACTACATCCTGCGTCACGCGCTGTTCCTGCCGCGCGAGCAGATCTGGGATGCGCATCTACAGGCCAAGAGCGAGCTGATCGACTTCGCCAACCGGACGCTCAGCGCCCAGATGGACCCGAAGGCCTTCACGCTCGGGTTCGCACGCCGCGCAGCGACGTACAAGCGGGCGGACCTGTTGGTCAGCGAGATCGAGACGCTCCGGCAATTGGCGCGAACGCACGGGCCGATGCAGATCATCTACGCGGGCAAAGCCCATCCGCGCGACGGCGGCGGCAAGGACATGATCAAGCGCGTGCACACCGCCCTCCGCGCCCTGCAGCCGGAGATCAAGGCGGTGTACCTGCCCAACTATGAAATGGACCTGGGTAAGGTTGTCACGTCAGGCGTCGATCTGTGGGTGAACACGCCGCAGCGTCCGCTGGAGGCCTCGGGCACCAGCGGCATGAAGGCGGCTCTCAACGGCGTGCCGTCGCTGAGCGTGCCCGATGGCTGGTGGATCGAAGGCTGCATCGAAGGCGTGACCGGCTGGGCCATCAACGGCGAGGAGTTCGATGGCGACGACGCCGATGAGTACGCGTGGGATGCGCAGAATCTCCATCAGAAACTCAACAACGTAATCCTGCCCATGTTCCACAGGGAGCACGATCGCTACGTGGACATCATGCGGCACGCCATCGCCATCAACGGCGCGTACTTCAACACGCAGCGCATGGTGCAGGAGTACGTCGTCCGTGCGTATTGCGGCGGGTGAATCGATTTACTTCGCGTCCGTCACCGCGATACGAATCTCTGCACTGTTGCAGCGAATCTCGGGCACGTACATGGCCGAGCCCAGCACCGGCAACGCGTGGAAGCGGCCGGGCGTCTCGGCCCGCAGGTCGTAGCGAAGCTCCCAGATGCCTTCGGGCAGGTGGTCGATGAACATCGCCACCTTGCGATCGCGCAATTCCTGATACACCCATGCCTGCCGGCCGGTGAAGTCCTCGGGGCCGCTGATGCGCTGCTCGCGCCGGACATCGGTCTCGGACTTCTTCCCGTCGCCGAAGGTCAGATCGACGGCGCCCTTCTTCATCTCGCGCGTATACAGCGGCTCGCCGCTGCGAATTGCGACCGCCTCCAAGCCGGCGGGCTTGAGATCCTCGAACACGAGGTACTCGTAGTTGTTCTTGGCTTCGATGGTGAGCACGACCTCGACGCGCTCGCCGGAGCTCACGCTGTCGCCGTCGCCCAGGGGCAGGCGGTCATACACAACGCCCTTGAGCAGCGTGGGAGTCGGCACGAGCTTGTAATACTCGCGGCGGACGAAGATCTCGCTGCCTGAGGGCGGCACGGGCTCCTCGAGACTGTAGAACTCGCTGGACGCCGCGAAGTAGATCGGGCCGGCCCCGGCCTTGCGGAGGATGCGAATCTGGTTGTCGCCATCGCGCACGAGGTTGCGATCGATGGCGAACACGCTCGGTGCGCTCAACGCATCGGAAGCGGTGAGCTTGCGCGTCGCGATCGACTGGCCATTGACGAACAACTCGTATTCCATCTCGGGCGCGAGCTCGCCGGAGGTGCGGAGGTAATCATTCAAGGCCAGGACAGTGATCGCGGTATCGCGCGTGTTGCTCCACTGGGCGCCGCGGCGATTCTTCACCAGCCAGTTGGTCACCGGCTCGATCAGGTCGCTCTTGGGATCGATGGCGAGAATGGCCCGCAGCGCGAACGATGTCGCTTCGACGCCGCCATCGGACCAGCGCCACCACAGGCCGTCCTCACCCCAGTGGGCCGTGCCCATCACAGCCTGGTTCTGGCCCTGCACGCCCTTGACGATGACTGATGAATCCGGCCGATCATCGCGCTTGACGCCGTTGCGGAGATTGTCGACGAGCGTCTTGGCCTTGGCCGCATCGCCCATCTGATGAGCCGACAGAGCCGCGAGAGCCCGCGTGTACGCGTTCAGTTGATCGCGCTTCTTGAAGATCGTGTCCAGCGCCTTGGTTTCGAATTCGTGCGGCGTCTGCTTCATCACGCTGCGATAGCGCGACACGCCGTGCAGCATCCACGCCTGCATGTCGGGCGCGTTCTCTTCCTCCACCAGTTCCTCGTTGAGGTACTTGGCGCCGCGATCCATTGCCTCCTGCTTCACATCCAGGCCGGCGTCCTTGGCGAGCGCAAAACCCCAGACGACGTACGCGGTCATGAAGTGATCGCTCTCGCCTTCCTTCCACCAGCCCCAGCCGCCATCGCCGTGCTGGAAGTCGTACAGCCGATCGAGCGAGGCCTGCGTGATCTCATCGAGTTTCTTGAGATCGCCCTTGGCCCTTGTGTGCGTCTTGTCGGCGGTGGCCTGTTCGATTCCGCCGAACACCTTGCCGATGATCGCCTCGGGCTTGATTCCCAGATCGCCAAGCGTCTTGGCGGTGATCACCGCCGGCAGGAAGCGGCTCATGGTCTGCTCGGTGCAGCCGTAGGGATAGTCGATCAGGTAGGGCAGGGCGTCGAGCATCGTCACGGCCATGCTCGGAGCGACCTGCACATTGAACACGGTGGATTCGGGCTTGCGGGCCGCGGGGATGTTGAGCGTAACCGTGACATCGTCGCCGCGCACCTTCCCCGAGGTAGCCAGGTAGCGCATCACGCCGTGCTCGTACACCGTGTAGGTCTTCTCCATGCCGTCGGCGTACTTGTCGCTGCGGGCCGCGAGCATGATCTTGGCTTCGCCGGCGTTCTCGACGGCGACCTGCCAGTCGACGCGCATTTCGCTGTTGGCGGGCACGCTGATGCTCGCGGCATCCTGCGTGAGTTGCCCCTCGCGAATCAAGCCAAGAACCTTGAGGCCTTCGATCCTGATCTCGGGCCGCACGTTCATGGGTTCATCGGTGTTGTTGTTGATGACGCCGGAAACGACGGCCGTATCACCCGCGAGGAAGAAGCGGGGAGCTTGCAGGCGCGCGATCAGCGGCATGCGCGTGCGCGTCGAGGCGTCGCCGATACCGAACGCTGCGCCCTTGCTGGCAGCCCGCGCCGTGGCTTTCCACGTCGTGAGGCTGTCGGCGTACTTGAGCGTGACCTTCGCCGTGCCGTCTTCATCAGTGGTGATGGTCGGATTCCACAGGAGCGTGGAACGGAAATCGGTGCGCACCTGCACGGTGGGTTCCTGGCCGGGCGCGCCGCCGGGACCGTTCTTGTCGCCGCCGTCGGCCTTCCTGAGCTGATCCATCTCCATGCGTGCATTGCCCGAGACTCGGCCGCCCTCAGCGCCCAGGCCTCCCGACGCGCTTGACATCGGCATGGCCGCGTCGGCCGCGGCCATTTCGCGCGCCGGGGCCGGTGCGCCGGGGGGCATCGCGCCACCACGCCCACCGCCACCGCCCGCGAATTGGGCGTCGCGGCGGAATCGCGTTTCAGAGCGATCGTCCAATCCGTTCTTCGCCTCCTCCATCTCCTTCAACGCCAGCTTCTCATCCATGATCACATCGCCCTCGCCCCTGACCAGGCGCACGAACGACTTCTGATTGAACGTGCTGCCGCCCTGGACGATGTTGTACTGCCGCTGCTGGAAGAAGAACGGCCGCGGGTCGCCTGCGTAATCCTGCTGAATGTACGTGACGCTTTCATCGACAATCGCGATCGCGACCTCCGCGCTCACCGGCTTACCGTCGTGATCGGTGGTCTTGACTGTGAACGTGCCTTCCTCGCCCGGTTGATACGCGCTGCGATCAGACGCGACTTCGATGTTCAGATATTCCTCCACGGGCGGCACGACCACTTCCTTGCTGTCGGCGTACATCTGGCCGTCGTGCGCCATCATCGCGCTGAACCAGACGTTGGGCGTGTACGAGTTGCGGATCGGCACCTCGACGAGTTTGACATCGCCGGTGACGTGCACGACCTGGTACGAGTACAGGTCGAAGCCCTCGACGCTGAAGAGCACGTAGCGATTGTTCGTGGGCGTGGCGATCATCACCGGCGCGGTCTGGCCGCTGCGCACTGTGTCCTTGTCGATGATGATCTGCAGTCCGCCCGAGCGGTAGGCAAGATCGGCCGACTTGTCGGTGGCGACCCACACCCATGTCTCGGCCACGACCGGCGAGGTGCCCGGATCAAGACTGCGCCACTCGACGCGGTAGTAGCCTTCCTTCTGAGGCGTGAACGCGAAAGTCGCCTTGCCCGCCTCGTCCAGTTGCACCTTGGTCTTGAGGACTTCCTCGGACTTGTAGCCGCGGAACTTCAGCCGCCACGGTGACATCCCCTTCTGTGTGGGGGCCGGCGGGAATATCGGGTCCTGCTGCAGGCGCTGGAGTTCCCCGCCCGTCACTTCGCGGCCGGATGAATCGAGCCAGATTTCTGTCCACAGTTCGCGCGTCACGCGCACGTTGCCTTCGGTCTTCCACGGTTGATCGTTGGCATCAATCGCCTGGAACTCGATGCGGGCTTCATCATTCGGCTTGCGGATGTTGTGCTCGCTGCGTGCATACACGTAGTAGCGATGCTGCGTGACGCGCACGGAGGCGTTGCCGGTGATCTCGCGGCGTGAGGAATCGGTCACGCGGGCCTCGATCTCATATTGCATGTCCTGGCCGCTGTTGCCGGGCGTTTCGAAAGTGAGGATGGCCTTGCCGGTGGAGTCGGTGCGCAGCGTTTCGCGCTTGATCTCCTGCCCGCCGCCGCCGTACCACCAGCGGTATGGATTCTGCTCGTCGTAGCACCACGGGAATTCGCGCGGCCAGGACCACCAGCGGTAGTACGGATTCTGCCGCACAACGACTTCGACGCTGGCATTGGCGACCGGGCCACCGAAGTAGTAGTCAGCCTGGATCGCAGCCTCGACGTAATCGCCAAGGAGATATGCCTTGCGCTTGCCGTTCTCCTCCGGCGTCGAGACTTTCACCATGAACTCGGGGAGCTTGTACTCCTCCATGCGGAAGAGCGTCGCGCCGCCGACGTGATTGTTGTGATTCTGCTCGAGCCAGAAGTTGATGTTGTATTCGCCCAGCGGTGAAGTGGCCGCGAGTTCCAATCCATCCCACGCGGAGCCGAAGTCGTTGAGTTTGAGCTGGCCGTCCTTGAGTTTGCTGCCGCGCGGGTCGGTGATCTCGTAGAACAGCGTGGCGTTGGCAGGCGTCTGCCAGCCTTCGGCCTGTTGCTGGCGCGCGAGGATCTTCCATTCGACCTTTTCAGTCGGTCGATAGGCAGGGCGGTCAGTGAAGGCATAGATGCGCCAGCCGTTGCGATCGCGCTGGTACCAGTTCGCGCCGGAGAACGCCATCGCCTGACGCGCATCGGATTCCATCGCGGCGAAGTACTGGCCAGGCTCCGATGGCACGCCGGGGAAATCCTTCTCATTGACGACGCACAGGCCGTCGGCGTTCGACTGCTTGGTTGTGTCGGCGATGATCCACTTGTCCTCGCGCCACACCGCCTTCCAGATTCGCACGTTGGCGTTGGGAACCGGCGCGCTGTCGACGGCGTTGACGCACCATGCAAGCGCCTGGTTGCCGGCGGTCTTCAGGGCCACCGCGGTATCGGTGACGAGGATGATGTCGCGTCCCTTGGCTGCGCCCTCGGCACTGGCTTCGATCACGTACGCGCCGGGCCGCAGGGGTTCGTCGAACTTCTCCTGCGACTGGCCGGGCTCGTGATCGCCCTTGTCCTGCGTGTCCTTCTTCCACTCGCGGACTTTCTCTCCCTTGCTCACATCGATGCGGGCCAGCCACTGGCCGAGATCCTCGCGCGTGCCGCTGCGCATCGCGATGTCGGTCGTAAGGTTGAACTTGTACGCCGCGAGCGTGATCTCCTTCACATTGCGCCACGACAGGGCGTACTGAATCTGCGAGTTGGGCAGGAAGAAGTTGGAAACGCCCACATTCAGGCGCGGCGTAGTGATGTCCGCGATCATCGCCTGGGCGTTGTCCCAGAACGGCGTCTGGCCCTTGCGGTATTCGCTGGTCAGTTGCTTGAGGAGTTCCAGCGCCTTGTTGTAGTCGTGCTGGCGCGTCGTCGTGCCGTCTTCCAGCACGATCGGCCGGCCGGGGCCGGCGAGAAACTCGGCATACGCGTACAGCGTGTCGTCATACCACTCGGCGCTCTTGCCGATGGCCAGCGCGCCCTGCAGCGTCTGCTCGACGCGCATCTGCCGGCGCCAGTCGCCATCGCGCAGAAGCGTCATGGCGATCTGGTACTGCGCGCGGGCCTTGTCATCGTCGGTCTTGGCGATCTTGAAGGCGTTGTCGAAGATCTGCAGCGGCACGTGCGGCCAGTAGTTCCAGTAGCCGCGATCCATCCAATGCGGCTCGGCCATCTTCCAGACAATTTGCAGATATCGATCGCGCGCGACATCGAGGTCGGGTGAGGAAGCCCAGTAGTCCAGAGCGTTGTTGTAGTGCGGCCAGCCGCCGCCCCAGTCGGCCCATTCGCGCCGCGTCCAGCGCATGTCGGCGATCGATTCGCTGGCCTCGGCCCAGACGATGTCGCGATCCTCGACGCGCTCCACGCTGCGCAGCAGATCCTCCAGTTGCTTGAACGACTTGTCGAAGACCGTCGAATCCGCGGTGTTGCTGCCGGCCTGGGCTCGCCACGACGTGTCAGCGAGGCGGAAATCCACCCAGCGCTTGTCGATCTTCGGCAGGGCCAGTGCTGCAGCGCGCTGGTACAGGTCGCGGGCATCGGCGTACGACTTGTCGGCGTACGCCTTTTCCGCCTGCTCCTTCAGCGCCGCGTATTCCGCCGGTGGCGACACGGGATCCTGTGGCACAGGCTCATCGCTTCTGGCGCCGGCAGGCGACGACCACGTCTGGGCGACCGCGAACACGAGCGAGAGCACGGCGAGGGTCAGAAGAGACTTCATGTCAGATTCTCCGCGTTGAACCGGCGGGACGATGATGGCACGGGAGCGAACACAGGACACATGGCCGGCCGCGGGCTTCCGGCGACAAGAGGGCGCGGGCCGAGGTCGATGGCGCATTGCAACCGCTGACGTCGCCCCTGTCCACACAACGTTCGGGATGCGGGAATCTTACGACCGCGCGACGGTGCTCGTGACGGCCGGCCTCCCCCGCAGGTGCTATCGGGCCATCGCCTTCAGGCGTTCGAGGTCGATCGCGATCGGGTCCTCGAGTTTCAGGTGCAACTGCTCCAGCCAGCCGGCCTTCAACTCGATCGCGAACTGCGCGGGATAGCCGCTCGAATAGCGCTTGAGTCGCTGCTCGTACGAGGCCTGCGTCTCGCTCGCCTGCTTCGGCGTCTCCGCGAGCATGTGATGCGTGGCGGTGACCTTGCCGCGCGAGTCGAGATAGATGATGTCGAGGTCGGCCAGGCAGTTCTTCATCCAGAAGCCCTGCACCTGCACTCCCTTGTCGGGAAAGATGAAGATCATTCCGCCGTGCTCATCGATGGAGGCGCGGTTCATCAGGCCGATCGCGCGCGTGGACGGATCTGCCGCTACTTCAAGGTCGAATGCATGGCCGGCGATCGTCACGCGCTCGGTCTTCTTGTTGCCCTCGCTGCCTGCACCGCTTCCGGAGCCGTGCTGGTTGTTGCACGAGCCGAGCGAGAGCGACGCGAAGACGATCGCTGCGACGATGCACGAAAGAATGATGATCAGCCGCGCGTGAGGAGCCATGCGTGATCGTTTCCTGTAAAGCGAACCGGTTCTCCCGGAAGCATATCGACGGTGAAGCGCTGCAGGAAGTCGCTGGAGGAAAGCGGCTGCGGGCGATCGCGCTGAACCACGCCGCACCACGCGGCTATCAGGCCGATGATGCGCTCGGCCGGAATCCCCGCCGCGCGGTAGTTCTGCAGATGCGTGTCGCCATGCCGCTTGGCCAGTCGCCTTCCGTCATCGCCCAGCACGAGTGGCACATGCCACCATTCCGGCGGCGTAAATCGCAGCGCCCGGTAGAGCAGCGTCTGACGTGCAGCCGAGGGCAGCAGATCATCGCCGCGCATGACATCTGTCACACCCTGCCGCGCATCATCGACTACGACCGCCAATTGATAGGCAGGCATGCCGAGCTTGGTCCAGATGATGAAGTCGCCGCACTCGTTAAATGGATGATGTTCGGAGCGCCCGGAGAACCGATCGGCGATGGCCACGCATTCATCGGGCACGACCAGGCGGTAGTTCGTGTCGAGCCGCGCGAAGCGCCAGGCATCGCGTGCTGCGCAATCCGGCCGCAGTTCCGGCGGCATGCGCGTTTCCGATTCGCCCGCATGCGGCGCCGACACCGCCTGTTCGATCTGCTTGCGCGTCAAGGCGCACGCGTACGTCATGCTCGCCTCGGCGAGTTGGCGCATCGCGGCGCGGTAGGGTTCGAGATCTTGCGATTGCGTGAATGGCCCTTCATCCCAGTCGATGCCGAGCCAGCGCAGCAGATCGATCGCTTCATCCGCCGCGCCGGGCCTGACGCGTGTGATGTCGAGGTCCTCAATGCGCAGGATAATCCGCCAGTCGCGCTGCCGTGCCAGGGCCCAGTTGACAAGAAACGTGCGCGCATTGCCCAGATGCAGCGTGCCTGTGGGCGATGGCGCCAGCCGCGTCGTCCGGCGTGCAGGCGATGCGCTGGCAGGATCTCGGGCCGCTGGGGGCGTATTCGTATTGGGGGTGCCGGGCCGATTGCTCATGCAGGGCAGGAGGCGATATGATGACTGTTCCGGGCATCATCATGACCCGGGCTGGCACGACACGGAGCGCCCATGGCGGAGAAACTGTCGCAGGAGTCTATCGACGCACGGCTGCCGGAGTTTCCGGAATGGTCGGTCAGCGGCGGAGCGCTGCAGCGCACCTTCAAGTTCGACAACTTCGTGGACGCCATGGCCTTTGTGAACAAGGTCGCCGAGCAGGCCGAGGAGGTGCAGCATCACCCGGATATCCTCGTGCGCTACAGCAAGGTGACCCTGACGCTCAGCACGCATGATGCCGGCGGGCTGACGCAGAAGGACTTCGACCTCGCGCGCGATGTCGATCGCCTGCTGGCGCCCTCGCGGTAGGCAGCGTCATTCGTCCTCCGGCAGCGGAGCGGGCGGCTCGATCGAATACGGCTCCTCGTAACGCAGGCGCCGCAGGATGTCGGCGAGGATCCTCAAGTCGTTGCCGGCGAGGGTGTGTGAGAGCGTGAACCCGCAGGGCACCCACCACGCCGCCATGCCGGGCGGGGCTGCATGTTCCTCGCCGATCACGCCGTCGTGCAGGCGAACGTAGGCGAACAGCGGGTATTCCGCATCGCCATTGCCCGGCGCGTCGAGTTCACTGAGGAACGGCGCGCCTGGCCGCATGTCCTTGATGCGATCGTCGAACGTGGGAAGCTGCGCGATGTCGGCCCCCTGGTGGGGAGCGGAGATCGTGAACAGCCGCGCAATGCGCAAGCGCCGGCCGTTGCGCGCACCGAAGTCGTTGGATGCGGCGTGCCTTGCGACAAGGCCCCCCATGGAGAACGCGACGACGTCGACCTCGATCGTGTTCAGCGGCTCATCGCTCGGATAGTGCTTCTCGAGCGTCTGAATCACTTTGCGCGCGCACTTGTCGAAGGTGCCGGTTTCGAAGAACGAGACATCGATGATGCACTGGCGATCGTGCACGCGGTCGCGAATCACATCGGCGATGTTCGAGGCGATCAATCCCGGATCATGGATTCCCCCGAGTACGAGCACCGGCCGCGCGAGCGACTTCGGCTCCTCTCGCATCTGCTCGAGCGCAGCCCGCGCCTCGGACCGCGTCAGAGAAAACGTCGGATTCAGAGGCCTTTCTGAGGAGCAGCCCTGCAGCAGCAGCAGTGCCAATGGCAGCAGCGTTGCGCGCCAATGCCGCCGAAATGTCACATGTCGATCGAGGCGCACCAGCAGAGCGTACAACATCACTCCGGCAGCGGCGAAGCCGGCTCGCGCGCGAAGGGCTCCTCATCGCGCAGGCGGCGGGCGATGTCGGCAAGAATGCGCTTGTCGCTGTACGCCGATGCGTGGCTGAAGACCTGCTTGGAGAGCCAGTGCGGCGTCTGGCCGGGCGGCGCTGCGTTGTGCTCGCCCACGACTTCATCGCCCAGGCGCGCGTAGGCGACGATCTCATAGGGCGGCGCCTCCGAGTTCAGGCGCTGCAGGAAGTCGGAGCCGCTGCGCATGTCGCTGACGCGCGAATCGGGCATGGGCACCCATGCGAGTTTCGCCCCGCGATGCGGACTGCTGACGGTGTACAGGCGATGAATGTGCAGCCGGCGGCCATATCTGGCGGCGTACATGTCGGACGCAGCGTAGCGCGCGACGAGACCGCCCATGGAAAAGCCGATCACGTCGACCTCCGTCGTCTGGGCCGGATCATTGCTGGGCAGAGCCTTGTCAAGGGCCTCGATGGCCTTCGCCACCGCGCCGTCGAAGGAGAGCGTGTCGAGGAAACCCACGTGAACGATCCTGCCATGATCGGCTTCGCCGACGATCTCGCGCAGGCTGTGCTCAACCTGCGCGGCAGCAAGGCCGGGATCGTAGATGCCGCCGAGGACGAGAATGGGCCGCGCGAGCGGCTTGGGATTGTCGGCCATCGCGCTCCAGGCGACCTTGGCGTCGTCGCTGGTGAGCGGGAAGGAGGGATTCACCTGCTGCGAGCAGCCGGCAAGCAGGAGTGCGGATACGCCCAGCGCGATTTCAGGGATTCGCATGCACGCGCAGCCTTTGGCCGCCTCCGTGGTTGATCGAACATCGGTCATGAGGTCCGTCCCACCGTCACCTGCTCCACCTGGTGCTGCGCGATTTTCTCGAAACCCGAGCCGAGTTCGCCGATCGGGTCCGGCGGAATGATCTCGACCTTCTTTTCGCCGAGTTTCGCTTCGCCGCGCTTCACCTTGCTCTGGAACTCCCGGCATTCATGCAGCAGGCGCTCGAGGATCTCCTCCTCGGGCACGTTGGCGACTTTCTCGCCCTGCACGTAGATGATGCCGCGACGGTCGCCGGCGAACACCGCCACATCCGCTCCTTCGGCTTCGCCCGGTCCGTTCACCACGCAGCCCATGACCGCGACCTTGATCGGCACCTCGATGTCGCGCGCCAGCTTCTTGCGCACCTCCTGCACCAGCGTGAACAGATCAACCTGGATGCGGCCGCACGTCGGGCATGCGATGAGTTCGGCCCCGATCCGCGGCCGCAGCTGCAGGCAGTACAGCATCTCCAATGCATCCTCGACTTCGTACACCGGATCGGAGGCGTACGAGATGCGCACCGTGTCGCCGATGCCGTTAGCCAGCAACGTGCCGAGTGCGACGACCGAGCGAATGCAGCCGGTTTCCTTGGGCCCGGCATGCGTTACCCCCAGGTGCAGCGGGTAGTCGAAGCGCTTGGAGATCTCGGTGTAGATGTCGATCGTCAGCGCCGGGTCCATCGACTTGGCGCTGATGCAGATGTCGTGGAAGTCGCGCTCCGTGAAGATGTCGATGTACTCCTCCAGCTTCGCGATCATCAGCGCCAGAAGGTGACCGGAGCGATGGCCCGCGAAGTACTTGCCGAGTTCGGCCATGCGCTTCTGCTTGTCCTTGCGCTCGATGATCGAGCCTTCGTTGACGCCCACGCGAATGGGAATGCCGCGATCCTTGCAGGCGTCGATGACGGCGTTGACCTGCTCGCGATCGGAGATGTTGCCGGGGTTCAAGCGAATCTTGTGCACGCCCGCCTCGACGGCTTCGAGCGCTCGCTTATAGTGGAAATGCACGTCGGCCACGATCGGCACGCTGGTCTGGCTGATGATCTCCTTCAGCGCCTCGGTGTCCTTGCGCTCGGGCACGGCAACGCGCACGATGTCGGCCCCGGCGGCGGCGAGCTTGTTGACCTCCGCCACGCACGTGTCGATGTCGTACGTGTAGCCAGCGGTCATGGTCTGAACCGATACGGGGGCAGCATCGCCATGTGGGGGGGCGCCGCCGCCAATGCGGACGATGCCGGTGCGGGCGTCGCCCACTTGAATCTGGCGAGTCGGTCGTCGTGGGGTCATCAGGAGCGGATTGTAGGGAATCACGCTGGTTTGCGGCCGAAGACGATGCAGCGCCGGCTTAGGCGCGTCAGGGGCTCGCCATCCAGCCATCCGAACAGTTGCACTTCCTCGAATCCGGCGTCGCGGAACATGCGCACATAATCGCTGGGCAGATACATGCGCGTCGTGACGCGGCGGATGTCGCGACGGCCATCAGGGCGGATCAACGTCCAGTTGGAATCGAGCATTCCGGTCATGAAGTCGGGCGTGTTCTCGTAGAGGATGATCAGTCCATCCTGCCCCGGCGCTGTCGAGCGATCGAAGCGATTGGTGTGGAACTCCGCGAAGACCTTGGGCAGGTTCAGCGATTCCAGAACGAAGCGCCCGCCGGGCTTGAGCGAGTCCATCACGCGATGGAGCATGCGCACGTTCGCCGCGTCATCGGGCAGGTATCCGAAACTCGTGAACCAGTTCAGCGCCGCGTCGCACGACTGCGGGGCGACGAACTCGAAGGCATCGTCGCAATGGAAACTGCATTTGAGGTTCAGACGATCAGCCTCGCGCTGGGAAGCCGCCACATACGACGCCGATTGATCGACGCCGATCACGTTCACGCCGCGCTGGGCCAGCGGCAGGCTGATGCGGCCAATGCCGCAGCATTGGTCGAAGACGGTCTGGCCCGGCTGCAATTCCAGCACTCGCCAGAGGAACTCCGTGACCTGCTGCAGTAGGTCATCGGGCGTGCCCGACAGGCCGTACGAGGCATAGTCATCGTCGAAGAACGACGACCACCAGTTGGCGCTGGCCGTCGGCTGATCGGGTGAAGTGCTCATGGCGCTCTGAATCGATGAAGTCCTCGCTGGTGAGGTCGTTCGTGCGTCACTAACATATCGGCACTAACATGTCGTGCTCAAGCCCGCGGTGTAGGGGGGCGCAAAGGAGCCTGTGTTCCATGGGACGGATGCGATCGGCTGATCGACGGCGTCAGTTGTTGCAGGTAGCGGCGGACATGTTCGCGCGCATGGGCTACCGCGGCACCACGACTGCGCAGCTGGCCCGGGCCGCGGGCATCACCGAACCCATCCTCTATCGCCATTTCGAGAACAAACTTGACCTCTTCATCACGCTCGTGGATGAAGTCGGCCGCGAAGTCATCAACGACTGGCAGCAGCGTCTGGATGGCATCAAAGATCCCGCCAAGCGGCTGGAACTACTGCTGGCCGGCAACCCTTCGACGCACGAAAAGGGCAAGGGCGTGTATCGCGTCATCTTCCAGGCGATGACCGAAGTCGAGGCCGACCCGGAGATCGTCCGGGCCCTGCGCAAGCATCTGGCGAAACTGCACAAGTTCATCAAGGATGAACTTACCGCGCTTCAGAAGGCCGGCTTCATGCGCCGCGATGAGCCGCCGGCCGATCTGGCGTGGCTGCTCATCAATGTCGCTGTCGGCTACGGAATGGTAAGCCCACTGGGCGTGGGCGGCGCGGGCGCGGGGCGCAAGATTGAGATGGAGCGCCTGCTCACCGATCTCGTCACTCAGAGCAAATGACGCCGAAGCGCCTGTTCGATCAGTCCAGGCGCTTGCGCACCACGGCCGCGCGGGCCTCGCGCAGCGCCTCGCCCTCGAGTTCGGCGGCTGTGTGCAGTTTCAGGTGCGCCGGCTGAATGAGCAGAAACAGTTCATTGATGGCGTCGAGGTCGATGTTCTGCATACGCCCGGCGCACACGCCCAGGCGCACGCGGCTGAGCAGCTTCATCGCTTCCTCGTGGCCCAGCAGCCGGGCAGCCCGCAGCGTCGCCAGGGCCCGGAAGACCACGTCATCGACCTTGGTCGTGTCCTTGGTCGCGAGTTTCTTGCGGGCGCAGCGCTCGTACTCGACGATGCGCGGCACGATGTCCTCGACGAATTCGCGAAGAATCTCCTCCTCGCTGCGGCCGAGGGTGACCTGGTTGCTGATCTGGTAGAAGTCGCCGGCCGATTCGCTGCCCTCGCCGTGATAGCCCCGCACCGCGAGGTTGAGGTCCTTGGCCGCTTTGCGCACCTTCTCGATCTCGTTGGTCATCTTCAGGCCCGAGAGGTGCATCATCACGCTCAGGCGGATGCCCGTGCCGAGGTTCGTCGGGCAGGCGGTGAGGTATCCCCAGCGAGGCGAGAACGCATAATCGAGCCGTGCCTCGATGGCGTTGTCCACCGAGTTGACGCGCTGAAACAGTTCACCCAGCCGCGAGCCGCGCTCCAGCGCCTGCACGCGCAGGTGATCCTCCTCGTTGACCATGACGCTGAGCGTCTCGTCGCCGCTGATGGCGACGGCCCGGCGATGCTCGGTCTCCGCCAAGTGCTTGGAGATCAGGTGCCGCTCGAACAGCAAACGTCGATCGCGCAGCGTGCTCTGATTCAGATCCACCCAGATCATGCCGGCGGCGATTGCCGGATCAAGCAGGACGCGCTTGGCCGCATCGAGCACCTGCTCGCACTGCTTGGGGTTGGCCCGACTGACGAAGGGATGAGCCGCGAAGTTGCGCGCCAAGCGCACGCGGCTGGAGATCACCACGTCTTCGTGCGGCGGAGGCTTGCCATCGGTTGAACGCGAATACACGCTCATGCGCCGTGTTCACCTGGAAAGCAGGTCATGCGCTCGGCTTTTCCGCCGACGCTCGCGGCATCGTCGCACCGGCGTCCTTCGGAGCATCGAGACTGGTCAATCGATCGCGCAACTGTGCGGCGCGCTCATACTGCTCGGCGGCTACGGCCTGATCGAGTTCGCGCGCCAGGCGCTGGATCAACAACTCGCGGTCCAGCGAAGCGCCGGAGCGCTCCGGCGCCTTGCCGCAATGCTGGCTGCCGCCTCCCTGGGCCCGCTCGATCAGGTGCGACAACTCAGCCTCGAACGCGCTGTAGCACTGGGCGCAGCCGAGCCGGCCGATCTGCCGGAACTGGGCGAAGCTCAGGCCGCAGCCGGGGCAGGCCTTGATGACTGTTCGGGTTGCCGCGGTCTTGCTGGACTGCGAAATGACGAACTGCGTCAGCAACTGATTGATGGGCTGCTGGCCGGGCATGACAATGCCGGCCTCGCGTGCGTGCACCTCGCACAGGTGCACTTCCTTCTTCACGCCGTTGCGCACCGTGACCTCGTGCACGACCGCCGACTTGTTGCAGTGATCGCATTTCTGCATGGCTCTATCTATCGTAGCCATCGGGGCTTGGCGACGAAAAGAAGTTTCACGCGCCCGGTGGCGATTCCCTACTCGGCGCCGCTCGCCTGGCGAACCGCGACCAGGCGTTCGAGCAGCGCGGGAATGCGCTCCAGCGGCTGCATGGTGCTGGCATCCGACGACGACTCGGCGGGGTGAGGGTGGCACTCGATGAACACGGCATCCACACCTGATGCGACAGCCGCCTTCGCCAGGAGTTCGGCTCGCTCTGGCCGGCCGCCTGTGCTCGCGGGGCCCGCGCCGGGCAGTTGCGTCGAGTGCGTCACATCGAAGCACACCGGCTGGCCCAGGTCCATGAGATCGCCCAGGCCAACGAAATCGTTGACCAGCCGGTTGTAGCCAAAGAACGTGCCGCGCTCGGTCAGCATGATGTTGCGGCAGCCGCCTTCGCGCAGCTTGTCGATCACATGCCGCATCTCGCTGGGCGAAAGGAACTGGCCCTTCTTCACATTGACCGGCCGGCCCGTGTCGGCGCACGCCAGGAGCAGATCCGTCTGGCGGCAGAGGAACGCCGGCACCTGCAGCAGGTCAACGACCTTCGCCGCATGGACTGCCTGCTCCGGTTCGTGCACGTCGGTGGTTACCGGAACATCGAACTCCTCGCGGATGCGCCGGAGTTCATCGAGTCCGTTTTGCATTCCTGGTCCGCGAGCTGAGCGCACGCTTGATCGATTCGCCTTGTCGTAACTGGCCTTGAAGACGTACGTGAGGCCGAGGCGCGCGCACGTCTGGCGCAGCGTCTGCGCGATCTCGTTGTTTATAGCGCTGCTTTCCAGCACGCACGGGCCGGCGATGACCGCCAGCGGCCGCGCCTGCCCGACTTCGTGTGATCCGATATGACAGCGTCGCAGCGTCATGGCGTCGGCATCATGCGCGAAGGTTGCGCCTTGAGGCGAATCGATTGACCTTCATCGCGCAGTCACTGCCGGGGCGGACTGGGTGATCTGGGAAACCGGAGGCTTGACGAACCTGGCTGGCCGATAGTAGGCGGCACAAACACACGCTCCCGGCGCGATGCGTGGTTTTTCCTTGCATCCGGAAGGTCAGGAATCCGAAACTGTAAATGCGTGTCATTGATGCAGTTAGGAGCGCCTCGCCGAACCGATTCTCCTCGCCTCTGGTCGCCGGACTCGCCCCATGTCGCACATGCCGAAAGAACCTGAAGCTTTTGGAGAGCAGGTCGCTCGAATCCTGCAGCGCCATTTCCCCGACCGCAACGTGGAGCTCGCCGGTCCCATGGATCTTGTGCTCAACGGCAAGCACCTTGGACTCGAGAACCTTTACCGTATGGTGCAGTACGAGCCGTCGCGCGGCGTGGAGATCGTCGAGAACTACCTCGAGCGGCTGATCGAAGGCGATGTCATCGGCTCGACGCCGCTGCCGCTGTCCGTCGCCAAGTCGCGCATCATGCCGCGCATCCAGCCCGTGACCATCTTCGAACATCTCGACCGCGAGCAGGTCGCCTACGTGCCGTTCGTGAACAACACGGTGGTGGTGTTCGTGATCGACATGCCGCACATGACGGTGAGCATCACCGTCGAGCAACTGGTGCGCTGGGGACTGCAATGCGATGATCTCGATCAGATCGCGCGCGAGAATCTCGCCGCATACAACCCGCGGCTGGAGATCCAGTTCGTCGAATCGTCGGAAGGCGGCCGCGCTGCGATCGTGGCGGCCCAGGACGGCTACGACGCCGCACGCCTGCTGTTGGGCACGCTGCACAGCCGACTCGCGCCGGAACTGCACGGCGACTTCTACGTCGCCACGCCTGCGCGCGACATGTTCCTGGCCCTGACCTGCGATCCGCCGGAGTTCGTGACGAGGTTGAAAAAGCGCATTGCGCTCGACTATCGCCGCATGCCGTATCCCATCACCGACGAGTTCTTCGTGGTGACGCGCGACGGCGTGGCCGGCACCATGCGCGAGGCCGCCTGACCTCCGCCACCCTCGAGTTTGCTCGGCGAAAGCCGAGAAGAGAGCGGGGCCGCCCCAGACTGGGGCGGTTCTACTTTTCGAGGCGTGCGCGCCATATGCTCTGCGGAACTCGTGCTCCTTCTGATCGACAACTACGACTCGTTCACCTGGAACCTCGTGCAGCGCATCGGCGAGATCGACCCGTCCATCGCGATGGAGGTCGTGCGCAACGATCAGATCACCGTCGATCAGGCAGCAGCGATGCAGCCTTCACATCTGGTCATCTCTCCCGGGCCGTGTACGCCGAAGGAATCGGGCGTCTGTCCGCGGCTCATTTCGCACTTCCGAGGGCGCACTCCCATCCTCGGCGTGTGCCTGGGTCACCAGGCCATCGCCGATGTGCATGGCATGACCGTGCAGCGTCATCGCGTGCTGATGCACGGCAAGACCTCGGAGATCCACCACGACGGCCGAGGCCTCTTTGCGGGCTTGTCCAACCCGTTCACCGCGACGCGCTATCACTCGCTGATCGTCGAGCCGGCCACGCTCAAGGACGAGTTCGAAATCAGCGCGTGGACAGCCGACAACGAGGTCATGGGCTTGCGCTGGAAGCCGCCGCAGCGCGATCGGAGCCTCGCGCCAATGGATGGCGTGCAGTTCCACCCCGAGAGTTTCCTCACGATTGAAGGGCCGCGCCTTCTGTCCAATTTCCTCGGTGCCAAGGCAGCCGCCTCGCAGCGGGTCACGGTTCAGGGATAATCGGCCCATGCACTGCTAGAACGTTGTGGAGTCGTCCTCGGAGATCTCGCATGCCACGCCCCGCCGTCTTGAATGCTTCGTCATTGCTGGCCACGCTGACGCTTGCCTGCTCCATTACGCTGGGGCAGGAGCCGGCCCCAACCCAGCCGCCTGCGACGCGTCCCTCCCAGACCGATCAGCGTCCAGCCGATGCGCCGCGCCGCCCGAATGCCCAGCCTGGTGGGGGGCGGCGCAACGCCGATGCCGCCAACGTCCCGGTGCCCGATGACATTCAACTCGTGCGCGATGTCGTCTACTCGACCGCGCCGGGCAAGGATGGCACGAACATCGAACTCAAGATGGACTGCGCCTTTCTCAAGAAGTCCGACGGCCAGCCCATGCCCGTGATCATCTACATCCACGGTGGCGGCTGGTCCGGCGGCAATCGGAACATGGGCCTGCCGTTCTCCATCGCCTTCGCGCGCGGCGGCTACTTCGCGTGCACGATCAGTTACCGCCTCTCTGGCGAGGCCATATTCCCCGCCCAGGTGCATGATGTGAAGGCCGCGGTGCGATTCATCCGCGAGCATGCCGAGCAACTGGTCATCGATCCCGATTGCATCGGCGTCTGGGGCCACTCGGCCGGCGGCCACCTCAGCGCGATGCTGGGAGTCACCGGCAACGATCATTCGCTCGACGGCCCGGTGAACGACAAAAGCGCCGGCAGCGAGGTGCAGGCGGTCGTCGACGTCTCGGGTCCGACAGATCTCGTTCGCATCGCGCCCGGCGGGAACGGCGGGCCGATGATCAGCCAGTTCCTCGGCGGCACGGTGCGCGAGAAGCAGGACGAGGCCAAGGCCGCCAGTCCCGTCAACTATGTCGATGCCAAGGATGCGCCGTTCCTCATCATCCAGGGCGGGCAGGACAACCTCGTGCCAGATGAGCAGGCCGAAATCATGCGCGATGCGCTGAAGAAGGCGGGCGTGGAGTGCGAGTACCTGTACATCGCCGAGTCCGGTCATGGCGTCCCCGATCGCCGCGCATTCCAGGCGACGGCGGAGTTCTTCGACAAGCACCTTGGCGGCAAGTCGGTCGAAGCGTTTGCCGAACTTGGCCGGCGCTTCCCCGGTGTTGCAGGCGGCGGTGAGGGAGGCGCAGGCGATGGCGCCGGCGCTGGCCGCCCGCGACGCCCCAACGCGCGGCCGCAATCGCAGCCGGCGACTCAGCCTCAGTGAGCGCAGCATCCGTTCGTTTCAGGCGTGGGCGGCCTGCTATCATCGCCGCGATGAGCGTTCCTACGGCTGATGTGCAATCGGAAGCGACAGTCCGCGGCGTCCTGAAGGCGTTTGCCGACGACAAGATCATCATCTCGTTGCCGCACACCGACTATCGGCTGCACTTGGTTCCGACCATACCCGCCGCGGCGATCACGACGCCCATCGGCAAGCGCCTCAAGGGCACGATTCACGCCAAGGCTCTGCGCATGTTCAAGGCAGCCGGCGGCGGCCAGTTCATCGAGCCGCTGGAAGGCGCGCCGCGCATCGTCGCTGGTCGCGTTCTGCATGTGGATACGGCCGGGCGCAGGATATTGGTCGATGTCGCCGCGCCGATGTGGATGATGCTGGCGGACGACAACGATCCTGCCGAGTTCGCCCCCGGCGACATGGTCAACTGTTACGTGGAAAGCGGGACGCGCTTCACGCCTGCGTGATGCAGTTGAACTCGAAATCGCGTCACTGCTGGGGCCGGGCCGGTGCCGCATCTTCCTTCAGCAGTTTCGCGACGACCTTGTCCACACTTTCGGGATCGAGACCCGCGGCACGCACGATGCCCTTGCGGTCGATCACGAAATACGTGGGCCAGAACGAGATGTTCCAGGCCTTGGTGGACTTGCCGCCGTCGTCCACCGAAAGCGGATAGTTGATCTTCTTGTCCTTGGCCATCGCGGCCATCTTGTCAGCGCCGCGGTTGGCGTCGTGCACGCCGATGATCATCAGCCCGTCGTCCTTGTGCTTGCTGAACATCTCGACATTGTGCGGCAGCGCAGCGCGGCAGGGCGGGCACCACGTGGCCCAGAAATCAACCACCACCACCTTGCCTTTGAGTTTGTCGAGTTCCTGCTTGTCGCCGATCCAGTCCTTGAGCGTGAGGGCCGGCGGCGCCTTGCCCTCCATGTCGCGCAGCGCCTGCGGACGCTTGGCGGCGAAGTAGAAGTAGTCGTCGGGGAACTCGCCCGCACGAGGCGCGCGCGCGGCCAGGCAGGCGATGAAGACGGCGATCAGCGGCAGCAGACGCAGGATGTTGAGGCACTTCATGGGCAGGTCCTTGTGAGAATTCGTAATCGGCTTCATTTCATCGGTTCGGTTGTCTTGAGTCCGCGAAGCATGGTCAGGAACGCATCGCGGTTAGCGTCCACGGTCTTGCTCGGGCCGACGAACTGCACGAAGACGGGGTTGCCATCAGTCTCGACCTTCGCCGCGATGAGAATGTGATCCTTGGCGTGCTCGGTCATGCCCATGCCTCGGTAATCGCCGGAGAGTTCCGCGACCGAGACCTTCATGCCGGAGGCGTCGAGTTCCTGGATCTTGGCCTCGATCGGCGAGCCGTCCTCGTGCTTGAACTGGCTCTTCCAGCGAGCGACGTTGTCGTCGAACGAGCCGCCGCCGGGAAACTGGTAGACGACGATCTGCGCCTGGTCCGATCCTTCGACGCCGGGCACACTGTACTCAGCGACGCGCATGGTGCTGGTGGCAGCGGGTGCGTGATACTGCCAGGTCGCGGGCTTGGGCGCCGTCATGCCGGCGAACTGCGCCTCGGCATCGTTGCTCGCTCCGCTGGGAGGTGATGCACTTGGCGGCGAAGAAGAAGGAGCAGGAGGATTCGCAGCCGAACCTCGAACTGCCACCACGGACCGCGGTCCAGGTCCCGGGGCCGCGCCGCCTTCACCGGGCACGACGGGACGCTCGCGCCCTGCCCGGGGCGGCGCCTGCGCGCCGGAATCAGACGCGCTGACCGTCGCATCGCTGGGCGCTTTGGTGGGCGTGCGCGCTGCGGGCTGGCTCGGCCCTGGGGCCGCCGGCTGCTCGCCACAGCCGGAGGTTACGACGCACAGTGCGCCTACCAGCGACGCGACCGCGATCAATCCGCAACGCTTCCTCAGTGTTCGCCTGTTCATGGTGATTCCTCCAGCGTCGTCGCGATCCGGCCGCGGCGATCCCCCTCTCAACGATACTGTATCCGGTCATCATGTCCGGCCTCCTGCAAATCCGCAATGCCCGAGTCTGGACAGGCGATCCTGGCAGGCCATGGCTGGATTCGCTGTTGATCAGGGCTGGCCGCGTGGTGGTCGCTGCAAAGGAGACGGCAGGACTTGCGCGGGACGACTCCATGCGGGTCATCGATGCGCGAGGCCGCGTGGTCGTGCCCGGGCTGATCGACAGTCACATGCATCTGCTCATGGGCGGCCGGTCACTTGGCGAGGTCGATCTGTCGAGAGTGCGCTCGCGTGAGCAGTTCCAACGAGCCATCGCCGAGGCGCATGCGCGCTTGCCTGCGGGCCAATGGCTGATCGGGCGCGGCTGGAGCGAGCAGAATTGGCCGGGCCATGCCATGCCGGACAAGAGTTGGCTCAATGCAGGCAATGCCGCGCGGCCGTGCGTGTGCCATCGCATGGACATCCATGCGGCTCTGGTGAACGAGCCAGTGCTGGCGATGATCGGTGCTGCGACGCAGAGCGATCCCCGGGGCGGCCGTATCGTGCGCGATACCACGACGCGCGAGCCGACGGGACTGCTGCTCGAATCGGCGGCATGGAAACTCGTTCATCCTCTGATACCGCAACCCGATGTCGCCGCGAAGCAGGCTTCTTTGCGCACAGCGCAGGCGCACGCCAACTCGCTGGGGCTAACCGGCGTGGGCTCGATGGAATTCGCAGCCGACGTCGAGCAGGTATTTCGTCCGCTGCGGGGTGAACTCACGCTTCGCTGCGCCGTCACGCTTCTGGATCGCGCGACCGGCGATGAGCCCTTTGACTTCGAATTCGGCCGGGGATTCGACAGTGATCACGGCCTGTCAGTCGTCGGCTACAAGACGTTCATCGATGGCACGCTCGGATCGCGCACCGCGCGCATGCTGACCAATTATGCGGACAGCGGGGCGGCGGCAGACGATCGCGGCATGCTGGTGGAATTGGCCGCGGCGGGCAGGCTGAATGAATGGGCCGCGGCTGTGGCCCGCGCGGGGCTTTCGCCGTCGATGCATGCGATCGGCGATGAAGCGGTGCGCCTCGCGCTGGATGCCGCCGCGGCGGCGGAATCGGCCGGCGCAGCGGCTTCGAATGGCCTGCGGTCGCGGATCGAGCACGCCCAGCACATCGACGCCTCCGACATGTTGCGCTTTCGCGATCGCATCGCCAGCATGCAGCCGCTGCACAAGGCGGATGACGGCCGCGTCATCGAGCAGCGGCTGGGTCGTCAGCGCTCGCGCGGCGCCTTCGCGTTTCGCTCGCTGCGCGAAGCCGGCGCGATCCTTGCCTTCGGCAGCGACTGGCCGGTGGTTTCGTGCGATCCGCTGTTGGGCATGTGGGCGGCGATCACCGGTCTGACGCTGGATGATCAGCCTTTCAACGTGCAGGAGAATCTGACGCCAGAGGAGGCGCTGATCGCCTACACGGCCGATGCCGCGCGAGCCTTGAACATGCGCGATGCCGGTATGCTGCGCGTGGGGGCGTTGGGGGATTGCGTGATGTTCGACATCGATCCCTTCACCGCGGACTGGATTCGCCGGCCGCCGCGCGTGATCCTGACCATCGTCGGCGGCGAGGCGGTGTTTGATGCGACGCAGGACCAGGTCCACGCTTACGCACGTTGACTCAAGTGGCGCGGCCCGCATGGTGGATGTAGGTGGCAAGCCAATCGTGCAGCGCGAGGCCATCGCCGAAGGGTTCCTCGTCGCTGCGCCCGCGACGCTCGATCGGCTGATGAAGCGTGGGGGAGCCGATCTGCCGAAGGGAGAGGCGCTGTCAACGGCGCGCATTGCCGGCATCGCCGCGGCGAAGAAATGCGATGAACTCATTCCGCTCTGCCACACGCTGCCGTTGGATGCGGTCAGTATTGATTTCGAGCGGGCTGGCCGCGATCGTGTGCGGATCGTTGCCACCGCGCGCATCAGCGCGAGGACTGGCGTTGAAATGGAGGCGCTTGTCGCGGTTTCGATCGCAGCCCTCACGCTCTACGACATGACCAAGGCCATCGACAAGTCGATGCGCGTCGAAGGCGTGAGGCTGGTGAGCAAGACCAAGCGGTAGGGTGGGGACAGCCCACCCTACTGATCCGTTTCTCGCACCGCCGCGCAGAACTCGCGGATCATCCCCGCGTCCTTCATGCCCTTGGATGATTCCACGCCGCTGCTGACATCAACGCCGAACGGGCGGATGGCCTTGATCGCGCCCGCAACGTTCTGCACGGTCAGTCCCCCGGCGATGATCACGGGCGTGCGCAGCATGGGCGTCAGAGCCGCGAGAGCCGCGTGATCGAACGCCTTGCCGCTGCCGGGAGCGGCGCCGTCGATCAGGATGGCGCTGACATTGGGCGAGGCGTCCCACTTGGCGATCTGCGTCGAATCGAACGTGATGCCCTTGATCACGCGCCGATGCTGCTGGGCCAGGCGCGACACCTGCGATTCCTCCTCGCTGCCGTGCAACTGCACCCACTCGCCGCGCCAGTTCATCACCTCTGGATCGGACGGATTGCGGAAGATTCCCACGGCGCTGATGAGTGGCGGAAGGGCGCGGGCGATCTGCGCTGCCAGCCCCGGCAGAACCTGCCGCGGCGAGCCCGGCGCGAACACCAGGCCGAACGCATCGGCCCCCGCCTCAACCGCCGCCATCGCCAGTTGCACGGACGTGATGCCGCAGATCTTGATGCGCGTGCGGGTGACGCGAGCCTGCGGTTGCGTCGATGGCGCGGCGGGGGCAGTCATGCCGGCAACTCCGAGAGAAGTTGATCGGCCAGTCGCCGCTGGGCATCATCCCGCAGCGAGCCGCGCACGGCGCTGATCAGTTCGCGGGCCCGCTGCGGCTTGTGGAGTTGCCGCGCGTACATCACGCCGAGCATGAGGCGAACTTCGCCTGCGGAATTGGTCTTCGGATAGTGCCGCAGCAGCAGTTCGTAGGCGATCGCTGCGCTGGCGTGATCGCCTTCGGCCGCGAACTGGTTCGCAACCTCCAGTTGCCGCTGCTCAGCGAGTACGGCGTCGGCGTCATCAGCCAGCAGGGCGCGATATTGCTTCGCCGCGCTGCGCAGATCGTGTGCCGCTGCGAGTCGGTGAATCTCTACCCGCATCTCCGAGTGCCGCTGCTGATCCGCTGTGAGTTCCTTAGGCGGGGTCGTGCGATCCTTGAGGCGCTGGCCAGCGTCGGCCACGCGCGCATCCCACACCGCGCCGCCGCTGCCCTTGTTCAGGGCCCGCAGAGCGGCCCTTCGCCGCCACTGCTTGAAGAGGAAGAACACATCGCATTCCTCGCGCGGAATGACCTTGAGACCCAGCAGCACGAATCCCACCGCGAAGCCGTAGACGTAGCCCGCGATGTGCGCCATGAACGCCACATTGTCGGTGCGCACGCCGAGCATGTCGCTGACCTGCCTCACCACGTCCACGACGACGTACAGGCCGATGAACCACATGCTCGAGACGACGACCAGGCTGCCTGTGAACAGGAAGAAGCAGATCACATTGCTGCGCGGGAACAGCGCGAGGAAGATGCCGCTGACGCCGGCGATCGCGCCCGAGGCGCCAATGACCGGTGCGGGGCTGACCATCATGTGCGCGATGTTCGCCAGCGCCCCGGCCATGAGATAGAAGCCCAGAAACCCCGGGGCCTTGAGCCGGCCCTCCACCGGCGGGCCGAACACCCACAGCGCCAGCATGTTGAACACCACGTGCCAGATGCTCGATGGATCGTGAATGAACAGCGCGGTGACCAGTCGCCACCACTTGAAATACTGCGGATCGAAGTGGCCCCACTGCACCAGTTGCACGAGGTCGAACGCGCCGATGCGCGGGCCGAGCCAGCCTGCTGCGTAGATCGACAGATTCAGCGCGATGAGCGTTTGGGTGACAATCGGCCGTCGTTTCGGCCAGCGGTCTGTTCGGAGGGGAAAGAGCATCGCAGCAAGGGCAGTCTACGGCCGTGGACTGAAGCGAACCACGGACCTGTGGAGAAGTCGACAAGTGCGATCGCTGTTTATTGCAGCACGCCGTTGACGACGCGCCGCTCGATCCATTCATCGCGCCAGCCATAGAGCAGGCGGCCGACCAGATGCTCATCATCGAGATCAAACGGCGCACGCAGCAGCAGCAGATCGGCCGCCGCACCTGTTTCGATGCGACCGGCATCGTCCCAGCCAAGAGCATCCGCGTTGCCACGAGTGATCAATTGCCAGACCTCGGCGGGTGTGGGCACGATCGCATTCGGATCGAGCGTCATCCTTCGCATCTTGGCAGTCTCGATCATCGCGCGTGCGACGCGCGGCATGGCGATGTCCGGACCGGCGGCGATATCCGAGCCCAGCGCCACGCGCACGCCGTGTTCGCGGGCCGCGCCCAGATCGAACACGCCCGATTGCAGGAACACGTTCGCGCCCGGGCAATGCACCACGCTGCAGCCGCGCTGCCCGATCAATTCCCATTCAGCCTTGGAAAGGTGAATGGCATGCGCCAGCAGCGTGCGCGGCCCGAGCAGGCCGAAGCGATCGTACACCGCCGCGTAGTTCGCATCGTCTGGAAACAGTTCGCGCACCATCTCGCATTCACGCTGCGATTCCGCCAGGTGCGTGTGCACGATGGAATCGTCGCGAATCTTCTTGTGCGCCGCCTCGAGCATCTCCTCACTGCACGTCACGGCAAAGCGCGGATTGACCGAGGCGGTGACGCGTGAGCGCTCCGAGCGGGCGATGCGCGTCAATCTCTGGTTGAGCAGCGCCTCGGGCGCGTGGCGATCCATCATCGACTGCCCGACATAGCCGCGCAGCGGCAGCGTGTGTCCGGCCCGCACCGCCTGTTCGTAGCCGTGGAAATGGCTGGTCAGGAACGCCGCGTAGCCCAGTGTGCCCGTCTGCAGCATGCGCTGGTACGCCGCGCGAATCTGGTTGCCTGCGATGTCTTGCTCTTCCCAGCGCATCTCGGCGGGGTAGATGATGCGCTCCAGCCAGTCCATGAGCTCGAGTCCGTCGTGGCCGACGCAGTCGATCTGTGGGAAGTGCAGGTGCGCATCGATGAAGCCGGGACAGATGAGCGCGTCCGCATCGCCCAGGGCGGCCTTCTCCGGCGGCTTGCCCGTGCCGATCTTGTGAATGCGCCCGTCCTCGATCGTCAGCCAGCCCGGCGCAGGCGGCTGGGCAGCATCCAGGAGCAGGCGGCCGCGGATGAGCATGACGTGAACGGTAGCCGCTGTGTTCGATTCGTGCGCCTGCATCACGACGACAACGGCGGATGGCGTTCCCACGGCTCGATGACGCCGACGATCGATTCAGGTTCTTCGTCGGCGATCGCGCGTTCGATGCCGCCGCAGATTTCATCGTTCGTCAGCCAGCGCGTCTGGCCGCCGCGCTGGAACATGAATCCGAGTATCACGCGCTGATAGCGCATGCCGGCAATGCGCGACATCCACGGCTCCCTCCCAACCTCGGAACGTGACGGCTCCGCGGCCTCAATCCCCACGACATGAACGAAACGAAATGCGGTTGAAGACTCAGCGACAGTCTCAGCGATGAGGCGCGGCGCCTCGGGCGCGGTCGAATGAATCCATGCCACGACGAGCGCGATGGGGCCGTGCCGGGCTGTCGTGTTGCGAATCGCGGCACACAGCGCGGATGAGTCGCGATAGTCGAGCGGCAGTGGATGAAGGTCGCCGCCGGCCCCCGTCCGCTCGCGCGCCGCCTGCGAGGCCATTGACTCCATGTCCTCGCGCGAGCGAGCGATCATCGACACGAGCCACCCGTCGCGTGCCAGTTTCAGACTGGCGTCGCGCAGCATGCCCGTGCCGCCGACGACCAGGGCGTGACGCGACTGGTTCATACCCGTATCAGACTGCAATGCCTGCGAATTGCAACAGCCGCACAACGATCAGTTCAGTTGCGTGGCGGTATCCAGCCAGTCGGTGAACGGGATGACGCGGGCACCGCGGCCGACGGCCTTCTCGATGATGGCCGCCTCGGCGTCATCGCGCGTGGAGTACTGGATGGGGTCGTGGCTGATCGGATCGCGAACTGCATGATCGCGGGCATCGAGGATGATGTACGTGAATTCGAGGGCCATGGGTGTGCTCCTGAGCAAGGGATGACAGACAAAGCAGACGGTGCGAGAATCGGACGATCGAAACGTGAGGGCGCGCAATGACCGCGCGCGGCGCGGTTCACGACCCGGCATCACGCGCCCCATCGGGCTTGTTGACCTGTTTCTCAAAGACTTAGACGTCGATCGCGCGGTTGTATTTCACAATCCGCGCAACGTTGACGTAACGACGCCCGCGGAGCGATCCGCGGGCGCGAGTGATCGAATGGGAATCACTGCAGGAATCAGCGCGGCCTGGTCGCGTTGCCGCTGCCGGGCTTGGGAGCGGGGGCGGGCGGCGAGACCGTTATTCCGCCGCCGCCGTTGCCTGTCGCCGCGGCCGCTGCGGCGCTGGCCTTGGTCATCTGCGGGTAGATCAGCACGCGATCCTGGCTCAGCAGCACCAGGTCATTCGCCCCGTCGCCGGTGATGTCGGCGATCAGGCAGTCGCTGGGCTCGAACTCGCGTGGCTCGCCGCTGGAGAACAACTTCGACTCGTACACCTTGAACGCCGTCGCATACAGCAGGCGGTGGGCTTCGGAGATTGTGAGGACCTCGCACATCTGTTCGCCGGCGTCGAGGGCAATGAGATCGGTGAAGCCATCGCCATTGACATCTCCCGCGGTGAGTTCGTGCTCGACGCGTCGCTCTTCATCGCTGCGCCAGGCCGCGATCTGCTTGAGGCTGACGCGCGTGCCTCCCATGCGCACGATGGCAAAGCCGTCGTCGCCGATGGCGAGGATGTCATCCTGCGCATCGCCCGTGAACGAGCCGGCGAAGATGGAGTTGAACGGGAAGCCGCGAACCTTCAGCGATTCGACCTGCTGCCACGCGGGCGGCGGGGCCGCCTCGCCATCGGCCGCCGGCTTGGCCTGCGTCTTGGCCATAATCAGAAGCCGCCCGTTCTCCTTGTCGGCGGCGACGATGCGATCGCCCAGCAGCGCGACCGAAACTAGTTTGCTGCTGGAATCGTTGGCGTTGATCTGCCGCACCACCTGCCAGCCGGCGCTCACGCCCGGGCCCGGGTTGGTGTCGTAGCGCAGCGAGCGCACGTAGTTCTTGTCGGCGATGAGCAGTTCCGGCTTGCCGTTGCCGTCGGAATCGATCACGACAGTGTTGACAGCATTGGCGGCCTGCACGAGGCCGAATTGACCCATGTCTTTGGATTCGAGGAGTTTGAACTTGCCGTCGGCCTCGGCCTTGATCATGGTCATCGGCTTGTCGCGCGTCAGCAGCAGCAGGTCCGACTTGCCGTCCTGGTCGGCGTCGATGGCGAGGATGGTGTCGGGGCTGCGGCTCTGCGTGCCGAGTTGAATCGTCTCGCGCTCGCCGCTCATGTTGATGAGGTAGAGCACGTAGTCGCGGCCGCTCTTGGCCACGACCGCGACGTGCGGGCCTTTCTCCAGTTGCACGAGGTTCATCGCCACCGGCGTGTTGCCGTCGGGAATGTTGAGAGGGCTGGGGAAGGGAATGCCCTCGGCGCCGACATCGCAGCGGCCGACGACGCCTTCCTTCTCGGAAAGCACGAAGACTTCCGCGAA
>Ga0111539_10000295_pt1 | contig 60247 bp, 52 predicted proteins | sample RhiMethybrSRZTD1_FD_79667 | JGI IMG/M metagenome (GOLD analysis project Ga0111539, IMG submission 79667) | Populus rhizosphere microbial communities from Tennessee, USA - Rhizosphere MetaG P. TD hybrid SRZTD1 (version 2) (version 2) | ecosystem: Host-associated > Plants > Roots > Rhizosphere >...
CTTGCCGGCCCTGCCGCCGTCGAAGAGGCCGGGACGACCACGCTGATCGAGCCGGGCGACGAGCTGCGCGTGGACGGCAACGCCTGCCTCGTGATCACCGTGGCGCGGGGCATCTAGTGGGCGGGTCGACTGGTGCGGTGGGGGGCGTCGGGGAGGAGCGGCGCTCGCTCCCCCCGACTTCACGAGAAGTCTCGTGGGCGAGTCGACTGGTGCGGTGGGGGGCGTCGGGGAGGAGCGGCGCTCGCTCCCCCCGACTTCACGAGAAGTCTCGTGGGCGGGTCGACTGGTGCGGTGGGGGGCGTCGGGGAGGAGCGGCGCTCGCTCCCCCCGACTTCAAGAGGAGTCTAGACGATGGGCAATCAGCCGCTCGATGCCGTAACCGTGGAAGTGGTGCGGGCCGCGCTCAATGCCGCCGCCGAGCGCATGCGCATCACCATGATCAAGACCGCCTACAGCCATATCATCAGCGAGAGCCTCGACTTCGGCTGCGCGATCTTCGATCCCGCCGTGCAGATGATCGCCCAGGGCATCGGGCTCCCGGTGTTCCAGGGCCACCTGGGCTTCCCCATCGAGGCGACGATACGCGACCGGGGGATCGACGCCTTCCGTGAAGGCGACGTCTTCATCCACAACGATCCCTATGCCGGCAACGGCAATCACCTGAACGACGTGGCGATGTACGCGCCCGTGTTCTGGGAGGGCCAGCTGACCGGCTTCGTCTCCGTGAAGGCGCACTGGAGCGACGTGGGCGGTCCCGTGCCCAGCAGCATGCAGGTGGGCTCGCGCGAGTTCCGTCAGGAAGGCCTTCGCTTCCAGAGCGTGCGCTTGTTCAACCGGGGTGAGCTCAACGACGAGGTGATGCGGCTGATCCGCGCCAACATCCGGACGGAGAGCGGCACGCTCAAGGACGTCCAGGCCATGATCGCGGTATGCCGGGCCGGCGAAGCCTACTTCAAGGAAATCGTCGCCAAGCACGGGCGCGACACCGTGCTCGAGTCCACGCGCGTCTACATGGAGCAGTCGGAGCGGCGCACCCGCGCCGAGCTGGGGAAGGTTCCCGCGGGCACCTATCAGGCGGTCGCGCACTTCGACAACGACGGCATCACCCTCGATCAACCGGTGCGGGTAGAAATGGCCATCACCGTCGACGAGCGGGGCATGACGGTGGACTTCGAGGGCTCGAGCCCCCAGGTGGCGGGGCCGTTCAACTGCGGCGACGCCATCACGATCAGCGCCTGCCGGCTCCTCATCAAGTGCCTCACGACCCCGCTCACCCCGGTGGACGAGGGCTGCTTCCGGCCCCTCACCGTGAAGATCCCGAAGCGGTCCGTGCTCGCCGCGGAGGAGCCCGCGCCCACCGCGCGCTACTACGTGCCCATCAATCTCCTCATCGACCTGGGCCTGCGCGCGCTCGCCCCCGCCATGCCGGCGCGCATCCCCGCCGGCTCCTACGGCGACCAGATGCCGACCATCGCCTTCGGCACGCATCCCGAGACGCGCCGGCTCTTCATCCAGGGTGACCTCAACGCGGGGGGGACGGGCGCGCGCCCGGCGCACGACGGCGAGTCGGGCATGATCATCTTCGCGGGCTCCACCGCCCGCAACAATCCGGTGGAAGTGGTGGAGTCGCGCAACGGCGCCATCCGCATCCTCCGCTACGGGCTGCGCCAGGATTCCGGGGGGGCCGGGCGCTATCGCGGCGGCCTCGGCATCGAGCGCGAGTACGAGTTCCTCGCCCCGGCCTTCATCACCTTCAGCCTCGAGCGCAAGGTGACGCCGCCCTGGGGGCTCGCCGGCGGGCGCGACGGCGCGGTGAACGGCGTCGAGATCACGTCCCCCGACGGGGCGGTGCGCCAGGTGCGCAAAGCGACCCAGCACCCGATCGGCGCCGGCGAGCGCGTCCGCATCATGACGGGGGGCGGGGGCGGCTACGGCCCGGCGGCCGCGCGCGATCCGGAGGCGGTGCGCCGTGACGTGCGCGAAGGCTACGTCTCGGCCGCGGCGGCGCGGCGCGACTACGGCGCCGATCTCCCCCGCTAGCATGGCCGTCCGCGCCCTCCGCTGCGGCATCCTCTTCGACGGGACCGGCGCCGCGCCCGTGCGCGACGCCGTGGTGATCGTGGACGACGGACGCATCACCGCCGCCGGCCCCGCCGCCTCGACGCCGGCGCCCGCGGGCGCGGACACCGTGGATCTGCGCGATCGCTTCGTGATGCCGGGCCTGGTGGATGCCCATAGCCACATCTCGATCGTCCCGGGCGCCGGCGACCAGATCGGCCAGCTCCGCCAGCCCCCGGTCCCCCAGGCGTTGCGCGCGAGTGCCAACCTCCGGCGGGACCTCGCCGCCGGCACCACCACGATGCGGGTCATGGCCGAGGAGAATTTTCTCGACGTGCAGGTGCGCGACGCCATCGAGGCCGGCGTGATCCCGGGCCCGCGCCTGCTCTGCGCCACCCGCGGCATCACCGCGAGCAACGGCCACGGCCGCGCCCACTCCGCCTTCGACGGAGTGGACGAGATCCGCCGCGGCGTGCGCGAGAACTTCCAGCGTGGGGCCGACCACGTGAAGCTCTTCGCCACCGGCGGCGTGAGCTCGGCGGGCACCGCGCTGGAGAACGCCGTCTATTCCCGGGAGGAGATCCGCGCCGCCGTCGAGGAGGCCCGCCGCGTGGGCAAGTACGCCGCGGCCCATGCCCACGGGGGCCTGGGCCTCCGCCTCGCCGTCGAGGAAGGGGTGGCCACCATCGAGCACGGCGTGCTCGCGACCGACGACGACGTGCGGCTCATGAACGAGCGCGGGGTGTGGCTCGTCTGCACGTTCTCGATCTTCATGCATCCTGCCGGCATCGAGCAGGGCGACGGAAAGAACCGCGCCATCATGGACAAGGTGCGCTGGGCGCGCCAGGTCGTGGCCGACAACTTTCCGCGTCACCTCGCCACCGGCATCCGCATCGCCGCCGGCACCGACAGCATGCACGGCCTCATGCCTTTCGAGCTCGCCACCCTGGTGCGGCTCGGCTGCTCCACGCGTGACGCGCTCATCGCGGGCACGCGAGGGGGCGCCGAAGCGTGCCGGATAGACGCGGAAGTGGGCACGCTGACCCCCGGCAAGCGCGCGGACCTCGTCGCCATCGACGGCAATCCGCTGGAGACCATCGAGGCCCTCCGGAACGTCCGCCTCGTCCTGAAGGACGGCGCGACACAGGAGACGTGACCATGAGCGATCGACAGGGCACCACTCGGCGGCAATGGCTCAAGGGCGCGGGTGGCGCCGCGGCGGCGGCGGGCCTCGGCTCGCTCGTCGGCCCCGGCGTGCGACGGGCGGCGTGGGCTCAGGGAGGCACCCCGAAGCGGGGGGGCACGCTGCGCGTGGCCACCGTGGACAAGCCGGTCAACATGGATCCGGGCTACGCTCAGCTCTACTCGTCGCTCCAGATCTACCAGAACGTCTACAACAAGCTCGTCTACGTGGACGACGCCGGCAATTTCATTCCCGGCCTCGCGAAGTCCTGGAAGCAGGACGGCGACAAAGCCTGGACCTTCGATCTCGTGGACAATGCCACCTTCCACAACGGCGAGCCCTTCACCGCCAAGGACGTCGTCTTCACGTTCACCCGGCTGCTCGACGCCAAGAACAAGCTCCCGATGCGCGTGTTCTTCTCGCCGGTGGAGGGCGTGGAGGCGCTCGGCGCCCATCAGGTGCGGTTCAATCTGAGCCGTCCCTACGGGCCGTTCCTCGCGGTGTTCTCGCAGGCCACCGAGATCGTCAACGAGAAGGCTCTCGGCGAGAAGGATCCCAAGCTGTTTCCGGTGGGCACCGGCCCCTTCAAGTTCGTCGAGTGGGTGAAGGACGACCACGTCACCCTGGAGCGCTGGGACAAGTACTTCCGCCCGGGCAAGCCGTACCTCGACCGCGTGATGTTCTATGCCCCCGCCGACGACACCGTCCGCCTCACCGGTCTGCAGACCGGGCGCTACCAGTGGATCCAGACGGTGCCGCCCCAGCGGATCCCCGAGCTCGAGCGGGCGCGGGACATGAAGTCCTCGCCGGGCCGGCCGTATTTCCCCTTCTATCTCATGCTCAACGCGAGCCGCCCGCCTCTCAACGACAAGCGGCTGCGTCAGGCCATCGCCTGGACGCTCGACCGCTCGGAGATCGTGAAGCTCGTGTACTACGACTCCCATGTCGCCACCGCGGAGCCCACGCCCGAGCCGAGCCTGTGGGCGACCGGCGTCAATGTCCATAAGGGCGGCCCCGACCTCGCCAAGGCCAAGCAGCTCCTCGCCGACGCGGGCAAGGGCGGCGGCCTGACCCTTACCTACCTCGTGAAGTCGCAGGTGCCGTTGCTCGTGAAGACGGGCGAGATCCTCCGCGAGCAGCTGAAGAAGGTCGGCATCACGCTGGAGGTGCGGCCGCTCGAATCCGGCCAGTACTTCGAGGAGATGGTGGGGAAGAAGTACGACATCGCGGGCGCATGGTGGAGCGTCACGGTGGATCCGGACATGTTCTATTACCCGATGCAGCATTCCTCCTCGGGCTGGAACTTCACCGGTTTCAAGTCGGAGGAGGCGGACAAGCGGCTGGACGCCTTCCGGACGACCTCGAGCCCGGCCGCGCGCAAGCGCATGTATCCCGAGCTCGTGCGCTATTTCCAGGAGGAGGGCTCGCTGCTGATCTTCAGCAACGAGATCCAGCGCTACTGGACCAAGCCGAACGTCCAGGGCTCGGTGCCCCTGTCCTCGCTGGAGCTGCGCTTCGAGGACACCTGGCTGGCGTAGTCACCGCGCATGCTCGTCTACGCGGCACGGCGGGTGGCCCTCGCCGTGCCGCTCCTGCTGGGCATGAGCGTGCTGATCTTCGCGCTCATGCGAGTGGTGCCCGGCGATCCCGCGACCGTGGTGCTGGGCTTCAAGGCGACGCCGGAGGGCATCCGCGCCCTGCGCGAGGCCTTTCACCTCGACGAGCCGGTGGCGCAGCAGTACCTCCGGTGGCTCGCCGGCGTCACGCGCGGCGACTTCGGCCTCGATTTCCGTCAGAACGAGCCGATCGGCCGCATGATCCTCGACCGCCTCCCCGTCACGCTCGAGCTCACCCTGCTCGCCGCCGCGTGCACCGCGCTCATCGGCGTGCCGCTGGGCCTGTTCGCGGGCGGACGGCGCGGCACCGCCGCCGATCGCGCCGCCCTCGCGGTGGGGCTCATGGGTGTGTCCATTCCCGACTTCTGGCTCGGCATCATGCTGATCCTCGGCCTCTCGCTGGGCGCGGGCCTCCTGCCCTCCGGCGGCTGGGTGCCGTTCACCGAGAGCCCGCTGGAGAACCTCCTCCACTTCGCCTTGCCCGCCCTCACGCTGGCGGTGTCCCGCGCCGCCGTGCTGGGCCGGCTCACGCGCGCCGCCGTGCTCGACACCATGCATCGCGGCTTCGTGCAGTACGCCCGCGCCAAGGGCCTCGGCGAGCAGGCCATCCTCTTCCGCCATGTCCTTCCCAACGCGGCCATTCCCATCATCACGGTGCTGGGCCTGCAGGTGGGCTACATGCTGGGCGGTGCCATCGTGGTGGAGATGATCTTCACGCTGCCCGGCGTGGGGCGCATGACGCTGGACGCGGTGCTCGAGCGGAACTACCCCGTGGTTCAAAGCACGGTGCTGGTCATCGGCGCGCTCTTCATGCTCGTGAACCTGCTCACCGACGTGCTCTACGGCTGGATCGACCCGCGGGTGCGCCGGCGATGAGGCCTGGCTCCCTGGCCCGGCTCTTCCCCTCCCGGCATCGCGGCGTCACCCTGGCCGGCGCGCTCGTGATCGGCGCCCTCGCCCTCGTCGCCGCCCTCGCCCCGTGGATCGTGCCCGGCAGCCCGACCGAGATCGCCAAGGATCACGCGCTCCGCCCGCCCACGCTCGCCCAGCCCTTCGGCATGGACGATCTCGGGCGCAGCATCCTGAGCCGCGTAGCCCACGCCTACCGGGTCTCGCTCGGCGTCGCGGTGGCCTCGGTGCTGCTGGCGCTCGCCGTGGGCGTGCCCCTGGGCTTGATCGCCGGCTACGCCGAAGGCGCGCTCGACCAGCTCATCATGCGCCCGCTCGACGTCCTCATGTCCTTCCCCGCCATCCTTCTCGCCATCGCGCTCATGGCGGTCTTCGGCACCGGCGTGCTCCTCGTGGCCGCCTCGCTCGCGGTGGTCTACACGCCCGTCGTCGCGCGCGTGGTCCGGGCGGCCGTGCTCGCCGCCAAGGTCGAGGTCTACGTCGACGGCGCCCGGGCGCTGGGCGCTCCGGTCCCACGCGTGGTCGTCCGCCACATCCTCCCCAACGCGGCCACGCCGGTGCTCGTGCAGGCCTCGGTGCTCATGGCCATCGCCATCCTCGTCGAGGCGTCGCTCTCCTTCCTCGGCGTGGGGGTGCGCCCGCCCGCCCCGTCGCTGGGGCTCATGCTGGCGGACGGCCGCGGCTTCATGGTGCAGGCGCCGTGGATGGTGGTTTTTCCCGGCCTCGCCATCATGGCGGCGGTGCTCGGCTTCAACATGGTGGCCGACGGGCTCCGCGACTGGCTGGACCCGCAGCAGGCGGCGGGACGCTCTTGACTTCGCCCCGCCGCAGTCGCTAACTCTCTACTGCGGACCGTGGATCTGCCGGCCACCATCAATCTCCTGGGCGACACCCTCGGCGCGGTGCTGCGGGCCCAGGAATCCCTCGCGCTCTTCGAGACCGAAGAGTCGGTGCGCGCGCTCGCCAAGGCGCGGCGCGCCGGCGACCCCGAGGCGGCGGCGCGCCTGGCCGCCGCGGTGGCCGCGCTCTCGCCGGACGCCGCGCGCGCCATCGCCTCCGCCTTCGCCGTCTACTTCGATCTCGTCAATCTCGCGGAGGAGGCGCACCGCATCCACGCCCTGCGCGCACGGGAGCGCGCCCAGGATCCCACGCCCATCGCCGAGTCGGTCGGTGCGGCGGTCGCCCGTCTCAAGGCCCAGGGCGTCACCCACGCCGCCATGGCCGCGCTGATCGCAGATCTCCACGTCGAGCTCGTCCTCACCGCGCATCCGACCGAGGCCAAGCGGCGCACCATCCTGTCCAAGCTCCAGCGCGTGGCGGAGCTCCTGGCCCGGCTCGAGGATCCCGATCTCCTGCCCGCGGAGCGTCGGACGCTCATGGCATCGCTGCGCGCCGAGATCACGGCCCTCTGGCTCACCGACCGGTCGCGCACGGCCAAGCCCGCGGTGACCGACGAGGTGCGCACCGGCCTGTACTTCGTCGATGCCATTTTCTGGGAGGCGCTGCCCCGGCTGACCGCCGATCTCGCCGCCGCCCTCCGCGCGCACTATCCCGGCCTGACGCCCGCCCCGCGCTGGCTCACCCTGGCCTCGTGGATCGGGGGCGACCGCGACGGTAACCCCTCCGTGGTAGCCGCGGTCACCGCCGAGACCCTGCGCCTGCATCGCGGCCTCGCGGTGGAACGTCATCGCCGCGCCTTGCGCGAGGCGGCGCGACGGCTCAGCCTGAGCGGCCGCCGCTGCCCGCCGCCGCCCGCGCTCACCGCCTGGCTCGACGCGAGGCGCCCGCTGCCCGCGCGCATCGCCTCCCTGGAAACGCGCTACGCCGACGAGCCGTATCGCCTGGCGCTCTCCCTGCTCGCCGCCGACCTCGAGGTCGCCTCGACCGAGGACATGACCGCCCGGCTGCTCGACGATGCGCCGCACCGCGCGCTCGCCGACGCGGGCGAGATCGAGCGCGTCGTCACCGTGGTCGCGCGCGCCATCCCGTCCGAGCTCGCCGAGGACACGCTCGGACCGCTGCGGATGCAGCTCGGAGCCTTCGGCTTGCACGGAGCGCGCCTCGATATCCGGGAGGAATCCGGCCGGCTCGCTGCGGCCCTCGGCGCCCTCCTCGCCGGCCTGGGCCGCGGGTCGGACTTCGCGGAGGCGAGCGAGCCGGAGCGCGCCCAGCGAGTGCAGGCGCTCCTCGCGGAGCCGGCGCCCAAGCCCGCGGAGCTCGTCGCAGCGGCGGGCGAGGAGCCCGCGGGCGAGACGTGGCGTCTCTTCCGCCTGCTCGCCCGCGCTCGCGACGTCTACGGCAAGGTCTCGCTCGGGCCGTTCGTCATCTCGATGACGCGCGGGCCGGCCGACGTGCTCACGGTGCTCCTCCTCGCCCGGTGGTCGGGCGGCGACGCGGGCCTGGCCATCGCGCCCCTCGTCGAGACCCTCGACGATCTGGACGCCGCCCCGCGCATCCTCGAGGCGCTGTTCCGGCTCCCCGTCTATCGCGCGCACCTCGCCGGCGGCGGCGACGAGCAGATGGTGATGATCGGCTACTCCGACAGCAACAAGGACGGGGGCTACCTCGCCGCCAACTGGGCGCTCTACCGCGCCCAGGAAGCGCTCGCGCGCGTGTGTTCCGACCACGGCGTGCGGCTCACCCTCTTTCACGGCCGCGGCGGCACGGTCGCGCGCGGCGGCGGCGGCCCCGCGGGCCGGGCCATCCGCGCCCAGCCTCCCGGCACGGTGCGCGGGCGGTTCCGGCTGACCGAGCAGGGCGAGACCATCGCGTCCCGCTACGCCGATCCCGCGCTCGCCCACCGGCACCTCGAGCAGATCGTGAGCGCGGTGCTGCTCGCCTCCGCGGAGACCCCGCGCGGCGATGTCGCGGCGCCGTGGCGGGGCGCCATGAGCGCGATGGCGGAGGCGGCGCGCGCGGAGTATCTCGCGCTGGTCGACGGGACGCCGGGCTTCCTCGAGTACTGGCAGGCCGCGACGCCCATCGACGAGATCAGCCGGCTGCGCATCGGCTCTCGCCCCACCGCGCGTCGCGGGGGCGCGCTGAGCCGCGACGCGGTGCGCGCGATCCCGTGGGTGTTCTCGTGGATGCAGAGCCGCTTCAATCTCCCGGGCTGGTACGGCCTCGGCGCCGCCCTGGCGCGCGTCGAGCGGGGCCGCCTCCGCGAGATGTACGAGGTGTGGCCGTTTTTCCGGGCCCTCCTCGACAATGCCGAGATGTCCTTGCTCAAGGCGGACATGGGAATCGCCGCGCTCTACTCGAGCCTGGTGCCGGACCGCGCGCTCGCCGATGCCGTCTTCGCGCGGATCAGCGCGGAGCATGCCCGCGCGCGCGACGCGCTGCTGAGCGCCACCGGCCGCCGGGCGCTCATGGAGGACGACCCGGTGATTCAGCGCTCCGTGCAGCTGCGCAACCCGTACGTGGACCCGCTGAACTATCTGCAGGTGGAGATGCTGCGGCGGCTGCGTGCCCTGCCGGACCGCGACGCGCCGGAGGCCGAGCGCCTGCGCGACATCATCGTGCTCACGATCAACGGCATCTCGGCCGGGCTTCGCAACACGGGCTAGTCGGGGGGAAAGGCGCCGCCAGCCAAACCGGGCCGACGCGAACGAGCGCGGCGCTCCCTCGAGAGCCCCGCCTAGGACGGCAGCGGGGGCCGGCGATCCGCCCACGGCGCGGCCGATTCGAGCTGGCCGGCGAGGCGGAACAGCAGGCCCTCCGCGCCGAAGGGCGCCACGAATTGCACGCCCAGCGGCAGCCCGCGACGCGACCAACCCAGCGGTACCGACATCGCGGGATTGCCGGATGAATTGAAGAGCGACGTGAAGCCGATGCTGGCGAACACGGCACCGAGATAGGCCTTGTCGTCGGTGTTGCTCATGTCGAGCACGCCGAGGCGATGCGGCGGCTGGCACATCGTCGGCGAGAGCAGGATGTCGTACCCGACGAAGAAGCGCGCCACCGCGCGCCCCGTCCGGTGCACGACCGCCATGGCCCGGGCGTAGTCGGCCGCGCTGGCCTTCCGCCCGTCCTCCGCCCGGGCCCAGGTCACGCGCTCCACGTCCGCCTCGGTCAGCGGCCGGCCCAGCGCGGCCGCGCGCGTCTCGAGCTGCGCCCGCACATTGGCCCCGACGATGATGCGCGTGGCCTGCCCGAGCGCCGAGGCGTCGATCTCGGGCCGCGCCTCCTCCACGTGATGCCCGAGGCTCGCGCAGAGCCGTGCCGCCGCGCGCGCCGCATCGGCGCATTCCCCATCCACCGGCACGTCGACCCAGGGCTTGACGGTGAACGCGACGCGGAGCCGGCCCGGCGCCCGGCCGACCTCGGCGAGGAACGGGCCCGCGGGCGGCGGCGCCCAGTAGGGATCGCCCACGTCGGGCCCCGAGGTCGCGTCGAGCAGGGCGGCGCTATCCCGCACGCTCCGCGTGACCGCATGACCGACCGACGCGCCGCCCCAGCCCTCGCCGGCGTCGGGTCCCATGGGGTTGCGCGCCCGTGTGGGCTTGAGCCCGAACAGCCCGCAGGCGGAGGCGGGAATGCGAATGGAGCCGCCGCCGTCGGTCGCGTGGGCCATCGGCAGCATGCCCGCGGCCACCGCGGCGGCCGCCCCGCCGCTGGAGCCGCCCGCGCTGAAGCCGAGATTCCACGGATTGCGCGTGGGGCCGAAGTGCCGCGGCTCCGTGGACGGCGCCAGCCCCATCTCCGGCGTGTTCGTTTTGCCGAGGATGACCAGCCCCGCGCGCTTGAGCCGGAGCGTCAGCTCGGAGTCGTGATCGGCACGATTGTCGGCGAAGAGTCGGCTCCCGTAGCTCGTCACCGCGCCGGTGTAGAGGGCGCCGAGATCCTTCAGCGCATAGGGCACGCCGGTGAACGGCCCGTCGGCCAGCCCCGCCTTCACGGCGGCGCGCGCCTGCTCGTCGAGGCGGGTCACGATCGCGTTGAGCGCGGGATTGCGGGTCTCGATTCGCGCAATGGCCGCCTCGAGCACTTCCGCGGGCGTCACGTCTCGCCGGCGAACCAGCTCGGCCAGGCCGAGACCGTCGTGCTTCTCGAAGTCCAGCACCGTTGGTCCTCCTCGGGCGACGCGCCCACACCTATATACCCCAAACAGGCCCGGCGCGCGCAGCCACCCGCGAGGGCATTCGGCCCGGCCGCGCCCGATGGACCGCCCGGCTCGGCGCACGCTGCGGGACGAGGGCAACATCGGGAAGGGGCTGAAATCGCAATCGGGTCGCGCGGCGCGAGTCGCTGGTCCCGCTCTTGCTGCCTCGTGAGCGGCAAGAATGCCCCGGCCACCGGGCTACGCCCGGCAAGGAGGTGCGCGATGCCCACCACGACCTTCGCCAATCGGACACTCGACGCGCGGCCCGACCGCGTCGATCTCCGGGATCGCCCGTATGAGCCTCGGCTTCGCTCGCTGCCGCTGCAGTACCCGCCGCCCGTCGACATCGCCCGGTACCTGGCGCGCTATCAGCAAGACCAGATGATTCTCGACCAGGGCCGCGAGGGCGCCTGCACGGGCTTCGGCCTCGCCGGGGTCGTGAACTACCTCCGCTGGAAGCTGGCGGTGGACGCGGGCGAGAAGGCGCCGGAGAAGGTGAGCGAGCGCATGCTCTATCACCTGGCGCGCTTCTACGACGAGTGGCCGGGCGAGGACTACGAGGGGTCGAGCTGCCGCGGGGCCATGAAGGGCTGGCAGCGTCATGGCGTGTGCGCGGAGTCGCTCTGGCAGTACCGCGACGCGCAGGGCAACGTGGCGTTCATGCGCCCGCAGCTGGGGTGGGACGCCGACGCGGCGAGGCGCCCCCTCGGCGCCTACTACCGGATCGACAAGGACTCGATCACCGACATGCAGGCGGCGCTGGTGGAAGTGGGCGCGATCTATGCCTCCGCGTCCGTGCACAAGGGCTGGTTCCTGCAGCCGGTCGGGCGCATGGCGCCGATCGGCCTCCCCGTCATCGAGACAACGGAGGACGGCGAGAACGTCGGCGGCCACGCCTTCGCCCTCGTGGGCTACACGCGCGAGGGCTTCATCGTGCAGAACTCCTGGGGCCCGCGGTGGGGCGTGCAGGGCTTCGCCATCCTTCCCTTCACCGACTGGGTGGAGCGCGGCACGGATGCGTGGGTCGCCGTCATGGGCGCGCCGATGGAGGGCGCCACGGCGCCGCGTTATCACGTGCCGGTCGCGCTGGAGAAGGGCGTGAGCCGGGGCCTCGACCGCGTGCCGCTCCAGGGCCGGAGGGCCGCGGCGCCGGTGCCGGCGCGCGACGTCCCCGCCTGGAGCACGGAGCAGGCGTACGCCCACGCCATCGTGATGGGCAACAACGGCGTCGTCCTGAACCGCAGTCTCGCCGCCGCCAACGGCCTCGACGCGCTCCGCCAGGCGATGCTCGACGAGCCGCGTGCCTGGCTCGCCGCGCAGAAAGCGAAGCACGTGGCGATCTATGCCCATGGCGGCCTCAATTCCGAGGACGGCGCGCTCGATCGCGTCCGGCAGCTGGGACCGTACTTCGAGGCCAACGGCGTCTATCCCATCTTTCTCGTCTGGCGCACCGGCTTCCTCGAAAGCCTCGCCGGGATCGTTGGCGACGAGATCCGCGGGGTGCCCTCGCGGGGCATCTGGAGCGATCTGTGGAAGTCCATCCAGGACCAGTCGCGGGAGGCACGTGATCGCGCCATCGAGGTGGGGTGCCAGGAGATGCTCGTGCGCGCGGTGTGGAGCCAGATGAAGCAGAACGCGTACGCGGCCGCCCACGAGCCCCGTCCCACCCTGGGTCTCGCCGCGGAGTATCTGCGGGCGCTGATCCCGAAGGACTCGGATCTACGCCTGCACTTGATCGGCCACTCCGCCGGGTCGATCATCCTGGGGCATCTCCTGGATCAACTGGGGGCCCAGTCGCTCACCGCGCAGACCTGCTCGCTGTTCGCGCCCGCCTGCACGGTGCGCTTCGCGCTGGAGCACTACCGCCCGGCCATCGAAGCCGGTGTGCTCGGCCGCCAGGCACTGTCCCTCGACATCCTGAGCGACGGACGGGAGCTGGGCGACGCGGTCGGGCCCTACGGCAAATCGCTCCTCTATCTCGTCTCCCGGGCGCTCGAGGATCACCACAAGACGCCGATACTCGGCCTGGCGTCCGTCTGGGCCCGCAAGGCGGGCGACGCTCGCACCACCGACGCCCTCGGTGGCCCCGACCTTGCCGGCGAGGTCGACAAGTGGCTCACGTTCTGGGGCCCCGGGCCCCGTCCCCGCGAACTCTCCGCGCCGTCCGTGTCGGACGGACGGGTCAGCATCCCCGCCTCTCACGGCTGCTTCGACAACGACCGCGACACGATCACGCGCACCCTCGGGCGTATCCTCGGGCGCGCGCCCAAGGTCGCGGTGAGCGATCTCCACGGCTTCTGAGGCTTGACGCCGCCGCCCTCGCCGGCTCACTATCGGGCGCACGGGGGCGGCGGTGACGAGACACTCCACACGCATCGAGCCGGGCGGGCGCCTGTGTCGCTGGGCGACGCTCGCCGCCGACGCGCCCGACCTCGCCGAGACGGGGCGGGCGCTGCTGCAGCAGTTCGGCGGGGTGGGGCTGGCGTTCCTCGCGACGGTCCGGCGGGACGGCGCGCCGCGCCTTCACCCCGTGTGTCCCGTGCTCACGCCGGAGCGGCTGCATGTCCTCATCACGCCCGAGTCACCGAAGCGAGGGGACCTCGAGCGCGATGGCCGCTACGCGCTGCAGACGTTCCCACAGTCCAAGGCGGGAAGCGACGAGTTCTATGCGGCGGGGCGGGCCATGCTGGTCGCGGATCCCGCGGAGCGCCACGCCGTGTTCCAGAGCGCGCGGCACATGTGGGACCCGTCGGAGATCGTCTTCGAGCTGTGGCTCGAGCGCGTCCAGCACACACGCTGGGAGCACCCGCTCACGCCCGAGATGCGTCCCGTCCGGCGGGGGTGGCGCCCGCCCGCCTGAGCGGGCTCACACGCGGCCGCGCGCGCTCCGGAAGTACCGCTTCCACCGGCCCCAGAGAGTCCCCGCCAGCTCGCAACTGGCCAGCCACCGGTCCAGGGCGTCCGGGCGCCCCCGCACCGCGGCCCACAGCCAGCCGCTCGTCCGACTCGCAACCTGGCGGTAGAGATACCGTGGCGCGCCCAGCAGCCGGCGGCCGGGAGCCGGCGCCTGGCTGAGGCCCTCCCCCTCCGCTTGCTCGAAATAGAGACGGGAGATGAAGCGGCGCCGCATCCGGGCGGCCGGGATGCGATGCCAGACGACGAGACGCGGGTCATAGATCACCCGGCAACCGGCGGCCAGCGCCCGCCGCACGAGCTCGATCTCTTCCCCTCGATACAGCTTTCTTCCGGTCAGGCCGAGGTCGGGATGGAAGAAGCCCACGCGTGAGAAGACTTCCCGCCGAAACGCCATGTTGGCGCCCCATACATTCGGAATGCCTCGAGCCTCGACGACCCGGTCCGCCCAGGGGTGGTCCATGATGGTGAACGGGCCGCGCAGGTGCGGCCGCGCCGCGAGCCAGGGCGGGGGCGTCCGCTCCCATAGCGGCAAGATGCGGCCGCCCAGAATGTCCGCCCCGGATTCCCGCATGAGGGGCGCCACCCCGGCGACCCAGTCGGGATCGGGTCGCACATCGTCGTCGGTGAAGGCCATGAGCGCGCCGATCGAACCGGTGATCCCGGCATTCCGGGCATGGCTCAGGCCTTGGCGCCCTTCGAAGAGATAGCGGACCCGGACGGCGGCGGTGGCGGCGAAGGCCTCGACGACGCTGCGCGTGGCATCCGTGGAGTTGTTGTCGACCACGACCAGCTCCCACGTGAGCTCCGGGGGCGTCGTCTGCGCGGCGAACGCCCGGAGGGTGAGCTCCAGGGAGGCCGCGCGATTGTAGGTGCAGACGATCACGGAAAGGTCCATCGGTCAGCGGCGGGGGTGGCTCGCGCCCTGTTTGGCCTCTCGCGCGGTCGCGCTAGACTGTCCCGAGAGGAGATACCGACGATGTCGAGAGGGCGGGTGCTCGCAATCGGTCTTGATGGGCTCGAGATCGGTCTCGCCGAGCGTCTCATGGCCGAGGGCGAGATGCCCGCCCTCGCCGCCTTGCGCGCACGCTCCGCGCGCTTCCTCCTGGATCACGGTCCCGCGCAGCGCACGGGGCTGGCGTGGGAGCACGTCGCGTCGGGGCTTTCGCCGGACGCCGCGGGCCGCTGGGCCGCCGTCGAGTTCGATCCCCACACGTATCGCGTGTGGCAGGACGGGGCCCAGCTCGACCCATGGTGGAAGGACCTCGATCGTCGCGTCGTGGTCTTCGACACCCCGTACGTGGATCTTCGGCGCGCGCCGAACACGCGCGGTATCGTCGCGTGGGGCGCCCACGATCCCGGCACCAGCGCGGCCGGGCGGCCCGACGGCCTGCTCGACGACTTCCTGGAACGCTTCGGCCGCTACCCGGCCGGTCCCTGGACGTACGGAATCCCCTGGCCGTCTCCGGAGCGGACGCGGGAGATGGGCGAGGCGCTCGGGCACGCCCTGGACGTCCGGGCGCGCGCCGCGCGCTGGCTCATGACCGAGCGCGTGCCCGACTGGGATCTCTTCTTCGCCGTGGCGGGCGAAGCGCACGGCGCGATCGAAGGCCTCTGGCACGGCGTGGATCCCAGTCATCCTCTCCATGCCCATCCCTCGGCTCCCGCCGCCGATGCGGCGCTGCGCGCGGTGCATCGAGGGCTGGATCGGATGGTTGCCGAGGTCATGGCGGTGGCCGGGAACGCCGCCGTCGTCGCCTTCGCCATGGGTGGGATGGGGCCGAATCACTCCGACATCCAGTCCATGGTGCTCCTGCCCGAGCTACTGTATCGGCATGCCTTCGCCCGTTCGCTCCTCGACGTGCCCGCGGCGTGGGCCGCGGCGCCGCGCACGCTGCCGATCCTGACCGAGGAGGAACGCTGGGAGACCGCCAAGCTGGTGTCGCGTCCAGCGTCCGCGCCGGTAGAGCCTGGTCCCCTGCGCCGGGCGGCGCGCGTGCTGCCGAGACCGGTGCGCGCGGCGCTCAAGGGCATCCAGGCGGGACTCGCCCAGTGGTCGTCACGGACCGCGCCGCGCCGGGGCCCCGACCTCGTGTGGCAGCCCGCCTATCACTACGCGGCCCACTGGCCCCGGATGCCCGCCTTCGCGCTGCCGTCGTTCTACGACGGACGCATCCGGATCAACCTGCGCGGGCGCGAGCGCGATGGCCTCGTGGATCCCGCCCGCTACGAGGAGACGTGCCGCGCGCTGGAGTCGCTGGTCCGGGAGTGCCGCGACCCGCGCACCGGCGATCCGGCGGTGGCCGATGTCGAGCGGGCGGTGACGCGGGATCCGCTCGCCCTCGCCAGCTCCGAGTGCGACGTCCTCGTCGTGTGGCGGAGCCCCGCGGCGGCGCTCGAGCATCCGCGTCTGGGGCTCGTGGGTCCGGTGCCGCTGCGGCGCACGGGCGGCCACACCGGACGGTACGGCATCGCCTACGTGGCCGCGCGGGGCGTCGACCCCGGGGACCACGGCGTGCGCTCGGCCTTCGATGTCGCCCCGACCATCGCCGAACTCCTGGGCGCGGGACCTCGCGCCGCCATGAGCGGCGTCAGTCTTCTTTCCCCCGCCCCCGCGTCGCGCTGACGTCTCCCGCATGGCCTCCGGCTACAGTTAGCACACGAGGTCCGGCGCAACCAATGGCCCATTGCCCGCCCGCGCGCCTGAAGGATCTGGCTTCTCTCTTGGCCGACCTGCGCCGCTGGCCGGGGGTGGTCGAGAGGTCGCGCGCCGTGTTCTACGCGCGGCGCCAGCCGCTCCTTCACTTTCACCTCACCCGCGAGGGGGCGCGCCGCGCCGACGTGCGGGGCCGCGACGGCTGGACCTCGCTCGAGCTGCCGACCCCGATCACCGCCGCGAGCCGCCGCGCGCTCCGGCGGCTCGTCGAGGCGCGTTATCGCGAGCGCGAGCCGGCGAGGCGCTCGGCCGCGCGGCGGTGACTCGCGAGCAAGCCGGGCACGCGAGCGGGGTCGGTGCGCCCCCAGCCGCACTCGGACGCCACGCCGAATTCGCGCACGAACGCCTGCGCGGCGGCGATCCTCGCGACGTCGCCATCCTCATCGGCATGGTGGATCAGCCCCAGGTAGAGCGCGGTTCCGGGATCGCCCTCGAGCCGCTCCAGCGGACGGAAGTACGCCGGGTCCGTCCGGTCCTTGGGCACGGGCAGATGCAAGAAGTCCATGCGCCGGCGGAGGGAGCGGCGGAGGGCGCGGGTCATGTCCACGAGCACGCCGAGGTCGCGCGGCATCACGAGGTGCTCGTCCGCCGGTGACCCGTAGCAAAGGTGATAGCCCATCTCGACGCCTGCGGGCACGGCGTCGCCGAGCCGGGCCAGCTCCGCCTCGATCGCTTGTGCGTAGTCCGCGGGCCGGTCGGGAAAGAAGCCCTCGTGGACGAGCACTTCCTGGCAGACGTCCCACTGCACGGCGAGGCGCTCGGCGGGAATTGCCGCCACGATCTCCTCGAGCGCGCGGCGCAGCGCCCGCTCGTAGGCGGGCAGATACGCCGCCCGCGCCCGCGGGCTCACGTACATGTAGGCGCTGGCCATCGGCGTGGGCAGACAGACCTGGAAGCGGAGGCTCGGGGGAAGCGTGCCCTCGGCCTGGAGCCGCGTGAAGATCGCGAAGGAGGCGCGGGCCGCCTCCGCATAACCGGTCTCGAAGCGCACGCGCTCGGGGTCCACGCCGGCGCGAAAGCGCAACAGCGCCATCTCGCGCAGCAGCGTGCCGTCCCACTGGCGCAATGCGAAGTGCGGCACCGTGGGATCCTCCTCCATGTCCGGATGCCGCCGCAGCATGAGGTTCTGGAAGAAGATCCAGCGCCGGCGCTCGCCGGTCTCGCCGTCGGGCAGCCGACGCAGGTGCGGCCCCAGCGCGCCCGCCACGGCGCGGAACACCGACTCCGCGTCGGCCATCGGCACGCTGCCGATCAGGTGCACGCCGCCCGGGTCATGCGATTTCATCGCGCCTCGGCGGCTCCGAGCCCGAGCGCGGCCTCCCACGCCTGCTGGGTGGCGATCTCCTGTGTCCAGGGCCGCATGAGCGCCCCCGCGCGCGCGTCGCGCGCGTAGCGCTCGAGCGGATAGCGCTTGAGGAGCCCGCGACCCCCGCACACGCGAATGGCCTCCTGGGTCACCGTCACCGTCGAGCGCTGCACGGTGACGTGGGCGGCCCGCGCGCGCTGCACGGCGTCCGCGGGGGCGTCGACATGGGCTTCCGCGATCGCGCGGTAGTAGAGCGCGCGGGCGGCTTCCAGCGTGAACAGCATCTCGGCGACCGCATGCCCCTTCACCGCCGCCTCGGTGTGCAGCCCCGGTGAGCCCGCCGTCTCGCCCCGGAGATAGGCGAGGGCGCCGTCGTACGCAGCCTGCATGAGGCCGAGGAAGGTGGCGCCGAACGTGAGGGGCGAGAGCTGGGGGAAGGCGTTGTACATGGCGCCGAACATCCCCGGCGGCAGCACCTCGCCGTCGTCTGGCACGAACACGTTTTCGAGCACCATGTCCCGGCTCACCGTCCCGCGCATGCCCATGGGATCCCACTCGCCGGGGAAGGAGACCCCCGGCGCGGCCTTGGGCACTTGGAGATAGAGCGTCCGCTCGATCCACGGCTCGTCGCCGAGCCGGATCGCCGGGGTGGCGAAGTACGGCGCGGAGCCCGCGAGCGACACGAAGAACTTTCGCCCGTTCACCACGTAGCCGCCGTCCACCTTCTTCGCGGTAGTGCCGAAGCGCCGTCCCCCCATGCTGAGCTTGGTGTCGGTCTGTCCCTGCTCCACCGGCTCCGAGTGGGGCTGACCGTAGAAGGCGCCCCCCTCCACCACCTCGCGGAACTTGGCCGCGCGCAGCTTCTCGTGGCGCTCGCGCACGGCGGGCGGCATCGGCATAGCGTCGGCGATGGGGCCCATCATCAGCATGGTGAGGCAGTGCATGTTGAAGGTGAGCGAGGTGGAGGCGTTCCCCTGCGCGAGCTGCTCGGCGACCAGACAGTAGGTCTCGTAGTCCGCGCCGAGCCCGCCGAGGCGCTCGGGCACGCAGAGGCCGAGCAGGCCCACCGCGCGGAGGTCGGCGTAGTCGTCGAAGGGAAACGAGGCCTCGCGGTCGTGGCGCTCGGCGCGGGGCGCGAAGCGCTCGCGAGCGAGGCGGCGGGCGAGGTCGATCAGCTCACGCTGGCGCGGCGAGGGGGCGAGGTCCATGGGCAGCCATTGTGTCACCCATCACCGGCGCCAGCGCAAGCCCGGTGTGCTAGGCGGCGCGCGGGACGTGATCCATGAAGTCGCCCAACCCCGGGGTGGCATAGACGCCGAAGGCGTCGGCGAGCGTGCCGCGCACCCCGCCGCGCGTCTCGATCGCATAGAGGATCGCCATGTCGTCGGGATTCGAGACGCCTTCGAACCGGAAGATCTCCCTCACCCGAACGTCGCCCGCGGAGTAGCTCTTGCCGCTGGACAGGGCGCGCAGCTTGTCCCCCTTGAGGGCGAACTGCTCGGTGAACCCCCGCCGGTCCAGGTCGGACATGACGCCGGAAAGGGTACGGACCTCGGTCGGATCTTCCATACGGCGGCTCTCACTCGATGGTCCGCCCGGCCCCACCGCCCGTCAAGCGGCGGCGGACGATTCGCGCGCCCGCGCCGCTCATTCGATGGACCGGCCGCCGTCGACGTCCAGGCAGACTCCGGTGAGGAACGCGGCGTCCGGGGACGCCAGGAACGTCACCGCCCCCGCGACGTCCTCCGGGGTGCACAGGCGCTGGAGAGGAATGCCCTTCACCAGCGTCTCGCGCGTGCGGTCGTCGAGCGGCGCGCCCCCGCGCGCGGTGAGCATGAACGCAGTGTCCGCCGCCACGGGGCACACCGCGCAGACACGGATCCGGTCGCGCGCCACCTCGCCGGCGAGGCCGCGCGTCAGCGTGAGCACCGCGCCCTTGGTGGCGTTGTACACGGTGACGCCGCGCCGCGGCCGGCGCGCGCCGATCGACGCGGTGTTGACGATCACGCCGCCGCCGCGGGCGCGCAGGGCGGGCACCGCGTACTTGCACCCGAGGAACACCCCCTTGAAGTTGACGGCGACCTGCCGGTCGAAGTCCGCCTCGGAGAGCTCGGTGAGCGGCTTGCTGGGATGGGCGAAGCCGGCGTTGTTCACCATGACGTCGAGGCCGCCGTGGGCCTGCACCGCCGCGGCCACGAGGGCTTCTACGTCCGGCGCGGCGGAGACGTCGCAGCGCCGGAAGCGCGCGCGCCCGCCGGCCTTCTCGATGGCGGCGGTCACCGCCTGACCCGCCGCCTCGTCCAGATCGGCCAGCACCACTGCGGCGCCCTCCGCGGCGAAGCGGCGGGCGATGGCCTCGCCGAATCCCTTCGCCGCGCCGGTGACCGCCACCACCTTGCCCTCGAATCGCCCGGGAATGGTCATGGCCCCGTTGTACCGTTGGGTCGGCCGCGGGACAAGAGCCTGTGCTAGCCTCCTGGCACCGACCCTCAGGAGGCTCGATCCCATGGACTATGCGGACTATCAGCACCTCGTCTTCGAGCGACGCCCGCACGGCGTGGTGCTCATCACCATCAACCGGCCCGAGGTGCTCAACGCCACCAACGATCGCCTGCACTGGGAGCTGACCCAGGTGTGGCTCACCCTCGACGCCGACGAGGGCGCTCGCGTTGCGGTGGTGACCGGCGCCGGCCGCGCCTTCTCCGCGGGCGGCGACCTCGACATGGTGGATGCGAACGCGCGCGACCCCAAGCGCCTGGCCCGCACGCTGCGCGAGGCGTCGGATATCGTCTACAACATGATCAACCTCGACAAGCCGGTGATCTCCGCCATCAACGGCGTGGCGGTGGGGGCGGGCCTGGTCGTCGCGCTCCTCTCCGACATCAGCATCATGTCCGAGACCGCCCGCATCACCGACGGCCACACTCGCCTCGGCGTGGTGGCCGGCGATCACGCCGCCATCCTGTGGCCGCTCCTCTGCGGGATGGCCAAGGCCAAGTACTACCTCCTCACGTGCGATTTCATCGACGGCAAGGAAGCAGAGCGCATCGGCCTGGTGAGCCTGAGCCTGCCCGCGGCGGAGGTGCTCCCCCGCGCCCTCGACGTCGCCGACAAGCTCGCCACTGGCGCCCAGCAGGCCATCCGCTGGACCAAGCGCTCGCTCAACAACTGGCTCCGGATGGCCGGGCCCATCTTCGATCAGTCCGTCGCGCTGGAGATGCTGACGTTCATGGACGAGGACGTGCGCGAAGGCGCTCGGGCGATCCGCGAGAAGCGGGCGCCCCGCTTCCCGTCCGCGCGCGGGGCCACGGAGGACGGGGCCATTGCGGAGTGAAGACCACTTCGCTAGACTCCCTCGCCACTCGGAGACGCGCGCCCCGGACGCGAGCCTCCCCCGATACGAGGCCCAACATGCCCGATTCGGAGGGACACCTATGATGCGACGCAATCTCCTCTCCGGCCTGATCGCCCTCACCGCCATCCTTGCGCTCGCCTGGTGGCCCGACGGGCTCGACGCGCAGGGGAAAGTCGTCAAGATCGGACTCTCGCTCCCGCTCACGGGGGCGGACGCCGACGGCGCCGACGCGATCCTGAAGGGCGCGCAGATGGCGATGAACGAGATCAACGCCAAGGGCGGGGTCGCGGGCTACAAGCTCGAAGCGCAGGTCTTCGACAGCGCCACGCCCGCCGCCGGGCAGTACGATCCCGCGCAGGCTGCCACCAACTACAAGAAGTTCGTCGCCGACAGCCTCACCCTGGCCGCGGTGGGGCCGGTGATGAGCGGCGAGGGCAAGGCGATCTCGCCCATCCTATCCGAAGCAGACATGGCGACGATCACGCCGAGCTCCACGAACCCCGACATCACTGACCCGAAGTTCCAGTCGCAATACCGGCCCAAGGGCAAGGCGGTGTACTTCCGCACCGTCACCACCGACGCCTACCAGGGCCCGAACATGGCCAACTACCTCTTCCACCAGCAGAAGATGAAGAGCGTCTACGTGCTGGACGACGGCGGGGCGTTCGGCGTGGGCATCGCCGACAGCTTCCAGCGCCGCGCGGGCGAGCTGGGCGTCAAGGTGCTCGGCCGCGATCGCCTCGACCCGAAGGAAGCCGACTACAAGACCATCCTCACCAAGATCAAGGGCCTGAACCCCGACGCCCTCTACTACGGCGGCGTCATGCAGGCGGCGGCCAAGCTGGCGCCCCAGGCCTACGAGGTGATGCCGCGTGTGGTCAAGGCGGGCTCGGACGGCGTGTACGACCTCTCGTGGCCCAAGCAGTCGGGCAAGGAGGCGGTGGAGGGATGGCTGTGCTCGCAGGCCTCACCCGAGCTCGTGACCTCGCCCAAGGTCGAGGCCTGGGTGACCAAGTTCAAGAAAGAGATGAAGCGCGAGCCCACCAACTACGCCATCACGTCCTACAACGCAGTGATGGTGATCGCCGACGCGATCGAGCGCACCGCCCCCAAGAAGCCGCTCACCCGGGCGAGCCTGCGGGACGCGATCCAGGACACCAAGCTCGGCTCGATCCAGGGGCCGATCGCCTTCGACGCCAACGGGGACATCCTGACCAAGACCGTCTCGATCTATCAGTGGCGTGACGGCGAGATCAAGTACGTCGCGGTAGCGCCGGAAAAGTAGAGCGCGGATCCGTCCGGCCCCGGGCGCCGTTTGCCGCCCGGGGCCTCCCGCCATGCACACGCTGGACGTGCTCCTCCAGCAAGTCGTCAACGGGCTCGCGCTCGGCATGATGTATGCCCTGCTCGCGCTCGGCTTCACCATGGTCTACGGCATCATCGAGCTGATCAACTTCGCCCACTTCAGCGTGTTCATGACGGGCACCTTCGTGGGCCTGATGGTCTTGAACCTCATGGGGGTCACCGCGGTCTCCGCTTCGCTGCAGGGGCCGGCGCTGGTGGGCACGCTCATCGCGCTGTTCCTCGCCACCATGACCGCGACCGGCGTGCTCGGCGTGCTCATCGAGCGGCTCTGCCTTCGCCCCGTGCGGCATGTGTCGGGGACCGCGCCCATGATCACGACGATCGGCGTGGCGTTCATCCTCATCAACGTCATGCTGCTGACCTGGGGGCCGCAGGCGCAGCGCTTTCCTCAGCTCCTCCCGAACTGGCGCTGGGGGGTGGGCGGCGCCGAGATCACGTTCAAGCAGGGCGTCCTGTTCGTGGTGGGCCTGCTCCTGATGCTCGGCCTCTGGCACCTCGTCCGGCGCACCACCCTCGGCAAGGCCATGCGCGCCACCGCCCAGGACGCCGACGCCGCCCGGATGATGGGCATCGATGTGGACCGCGTGGTGGTGGTCACCTTCTTCCTCGGCTCGGCGCTGGCCGGCGCGGGCAGCCTCTTCTTCGGCCTCTACTACGGCTTCACCGGCTACTACATCGGCTACACCACCGGGCTCCGCGCCTTCACCTCCGCGGTGCTGGGCGGCATCGGCAGCATCCCCGGCGCGGTGCTGGGCGGCCTCCTCATCGGCCTCACCCAGTCTCTCGGCGGCCAGTTCCTCGGCGTGAAGTGGACCGACGTGATCATCTTCTCGATCCTCATCATCGTGATGGTGCTGCGGCCGAACGGGCTCCTCGGCACCCGGACGCCCCAGAGGGCCTGATGGACCTCGCGCGCTGGCGGGCGCTGCCCCTCGCGCGACGACGCCAGATCTTCGCGGTGGTGCTCCTCGCCGTGGGCGCCGCCTTCCCCTTCCTCACCGGCAATGCCGGCAACGTGGACGCCGCCGCCAACGCCTTCACCTACGTGCTCCTCGCCCTCGGGCTCAACATCGTGGTCGGCTTCGCGGGATTGCTCGACCTCGGCTACGCGGCCTTCTTCGCCATCGGGGCCTACGGCTACGGCATCGCCGCGTCCGGCCAGCTCAAGCCCGAGTGGTCGAGCGTCTGGGATCTCTTCGCCTACACGGGTCAAGTCAGCCGGCTGGTCGTGCCCGGCCAGCCGGACACCGTGCAGTTCCACTTCGCCTTCTGGCCCATGCTGGCGGTCGCCGCCATCGTGTGCGCGGTGTTCGGGGTGCTCTTCGGCGCGCCCACTCTTCGTCTCAGGGGCGACTATCTGGCCATCGTGACGCTTGGCTTCGGCGAGATCGTGCCGGTGGTCGCGCGCAACTGGGATGGGCTCACCAACGGCGCGCAGGGGCTGGGTGGGATCCGCACGCCGCGCCTGTTCGGCTACGATTTCGGCTTCTCCCCCTACCCCTACTACTTCCTGGGCCTCGGGCTCGTCGCCGTCGCGGTGTGGCTGTCCATCCGCCTCCAGGAGTCCCGCGTGGGACGGGCGTGGATGGCGATTCGCGAGGACGAGCTGGCCGCCGGCGCCATGGGGGTCAATCACGTCCACTACAAGCTGCTCGCCTTCGCCATGGGGGCGGCGGTGGGCGGGCTCGGCGGCACCTTCTACGTGGCCAAGCTCACCACCGCCACGCCGGACATGTTCACGTTCCCCGTGTCGGTGATGGTGCTCGTCATGGTGGTGCTGGGTGGCATGGGCTCGATCCGCGGCGTGGTGGTGGCCGCCCTCTTCCTCGCGTTCCTCCAGTCGGTGATCCTGCAGGAGCTCACCGGCTGGGTGCACGCCCTGGGCCGGCTCGTCGGCAGCGCGTTCCTGCAGCGGATCGAGCTCATCACCTCGCTGGAGCTGATCTTCGGCGTGATCCTCGTCCTCATGATGATCTTTCGCCGCGAAGGCATCTGGCCGGCGGTGCGCCGCGTGTCCGCGCTCAGCCCGGAGCAGCAGGCAGCGGCGCCGAGCCGCGGTGCGGCGGTGCAGCTCTCCTGGTCCCAGGCCGCGCGGGCCGACGCGGCGCCCCGGACGCTCCTCGAGATCGAGAGCCTCAGCAAGCAGTTCGGCGGGGTGGCGGCAGCCGACCGGATCTCCCTCACCGTGCGCGCAGGCGAGCTCGTCAGCGTGATCGGGCCCAACGGCTCGGGGAAGACGACGCTCTTCAACCTCATCACCGGGCTCATCGCCCGGGATAGCGGCAGCATCCGTCTCGAAGGCCAGGAGATCGGGGCCCTTCCCGCCCACGCCATCGTGGCTCGCGGGGTGGCGCGGACCTTCCAGAACATTCGGCTCTTCAACAATCTCAGCGTGCTCGAAAACCTTCTCGTGGGCGAGCACGCGCGCCTGCAGGCGGGAGCGCTCGGCGCGGTGCTTCGGCCGCCGCGCGTGCGCGCGGAGGAGCGGGCGGCGGTGGACCGCGCGCTGGAAGTGCTGGGCCTCTTCGGCAATCGCCTGCTGCCCCGCCTCGATCATCCCGCCTACGGGCTCTCCTACGCCAACCGCCGCCGCACCGAGATCGCGCGCGCCATCATGACCCAGCCGAAGCTCCTCCTCCTCGACGAGCCCGCCGCGGGCATGAACCCCGCCGAGACGCTGGAGCTGATGGACCTCGTCAGGGCGCTGCGTGGGCTCGGGATCACCATCGTGCTGATCGAGCACAAGCTCGACATCGTCATGGACATGTCGGACCGCGTGATCGTGCTCGACCATGGGGTCAAGATCGCGGAGGGCGCGCCCGTCGAGGTGCGGAACGACGAGCGGGTGATCGAGGCCTACCTCGGCCGGCGACGGCGCGCGGCATGAGCGCGCCCGGCCCGCTGCTCCTGGACTTCCGGGGCGTCCACACCTACTACGGGCCACTGCACGTGCTCAAGGGCGTGAGCTACGAGATCTACGAGGGGGAGATCGTGTCCCTGCTCGGCGGCAACGCCTCCGGCAAATCCACGACCATGAAGACCGTGCTGGGGCTGGTGCGGCCGACGGAAGGGACCATCCGGTTCCGGGGCGAGCCCATTCACGCCCTGCGGACGAGCGAGATCGTCAAGCGCGGCATCGCGCCCGTGCCCGAGGGCCGGCGCGTGTTCCCGCGCATGACCATCGTCGAGAACCTCGAGATGGGCCGCTACACGCGGCGCTCGGAGCCCGGCTGGGACGCCGACGTCGACCGCGTGTTCGGGCTGTTCCCCGTGCTGAAGGAGCGGCGCCATCAGCTCGCGGGCACGATGTCGGGCGGCGAGCAGCAGATGCTCGCCATCGCCCGCGCCCTCATGACGAACCCGCGGCTGCTCTGCATGGACGAGCCCTCGATGGGCCTGGCGCCCCGCCTCGTCGAGGACGTGTTCGACATCATTCGCGCCATCAACGGCCAGGGCACCACGATCTTCGTCATCGAGCAGAACGTGAACATGGCGCTGTCCGTCGCCCACCGGGGCTACGTGCTGCAGATGGGCGAGGTCGTCCTGAGCGGCGCCGCGGCCGAGCTGCTCGAGAGCCCCCTGATCCAGAAGGCCTATCTGGGCAGCGCGTAGCGCCGCCGGCGTCGGCCGAAGCGGCCGTAGCGGAGCGCGGCCACGCCCAGGGCACGCCGTCGAGCGGTCCGTCGAGCCATCCGTCGTCGAGCCATACTCCGATCGTGGGCATGTTACGTGCCGTTTTTAGGTATCAGCGAGATCAGGCACTTGCGGGCTGCAAAGCCTGCGCGGCCGCGAGGTCGTAAGGTTCGCCGACGTGCTAGCATCGGGCCGCTCGCAGGGAGCTACCTGAATGCGTGGATTCCCCGCTCTGGTCCTCCTGACGCTCGCCGCACTGACGGGCCCCGTCCGGGCGCAGACGCCCGGAACGTGGACCCAGTACCCCAACACGCGCCTCGACCAGTCGGTGGTGCGCTGCGGGCAGCCCGGGGCGCCCGCGCAACCGCCGGGCTGCGTCCCCCCCACGCTCCCGGGCGGCGGCAACAATCAATTCGTCAGCATGGTCAATGCCTGGGTGGACGGCGATTGGGACGAGGCGCGCTCGCGCTTCATCATCGTCCGCGGCGGCGGCCATTGGGACTGGGCGGGTAACCAGGTCATTGGCTTCGATCCCTTCGCGATGGCCTGGGTCCATCTCAAGGACGCCTCGATGGCCTATCCTCCGTCGGGATCCCCGTCGAGCGCCTTCACCCCGGTCTATCCGGACGGATCGCCCGCGTCGCTTCACACCTATGGTTGTGTGGCCTACATGCAGGGACCTGACACCTTCTACTCCGGCGGCGGCATCTAGCGCGATGGGATCCGGTGCTCGGGAAGACGCTGGTGCGGATCCAGAACGACCTCCGCGCCTACAACCACGCGACCGACACACACGAATTGCTCTTCACGCAGGACGCCGCGAGCAGCTCGGGAAGCTCGCCCCTCGTCTTCGTCGGGCGGAAGGTCTACCGTCTGGCCGGTGCCGCGAGCCCGACGCGCATCCGCATGTTCGACATGAACAACCTCGCGGCGAAGGAACAAACGCTTCTGACCCAGGGGGGATACCCAGATCGAGAGCACTTTCGGGCCCGGCGTCGTCTCCGTGGGGACGACGCTCTACGGGTATGGGCCAGGGCCCGTGCCGGGGACGGGCGCGCTCTACACGATGGACGTCTCGCAGCCGTGTGGGCTCACCGGTCTACCCAAGTGCACGTGGCAGCGCCAGGTCGCGCCGGACGGGGTGTATCCCCCAGCGCCTTATGCCAACGGGACGTGGAAACGTTTCTTCTACGTGCCGAGCCTCGGCCGAGCGTTCCTGATTCACTCGGGGCAGACGAACGTGTGGAGCGTCACGCTGGGACCTCCCCCACCCCGGTCGTTTCCCATCACGGTGAGTGCGAATCCGGCCGGGGGCGGCACGCCGACCGCGGCGCCGACGAATGCCGTCGAAGGCGCGAGCGTGACCCTCAGCCCCAATCCGGCCGGCGCCTATATCTTCGCCTCCTGGGGCGGGGACCCCCTCTGCGGGGATACCTTCACCATGCCCGCCCACGCGGTCTCGTGCGTGGCGAACTACGTCGTGCGGACCGCCACGCTCACGATCAACACGGTCGGCCAGGCAACGGTGACGGGGGCGGGAGTCTACACCCTCAACACTCCGGTCACGATCGGGGTGACACCCGATCCGGGCTGGGGCAATACCGCCATCACCGGGGACTCCGGCTGCGGTCCGACCGTCGTCATGGACAGCGACAAGGCATGCGTGGTCACCGTCTCTGACATTCAGGCCCCGGTCCTGACCATCCAGTCGCCGACGGAGAACCAGATCATCAAGCAGGCGGGGGTCATCCAGATCGGCTTCACGGCGACGGACAACGTCGCCGTGACCAGCGTCACCTGCACAATCAACGGCCAGCCGGCGGACTGCGGCGGGTGGACCATTCCGCCGGATGCTCCCGACGGGCCGGTGACGCTCGCGGTCTCGGCGCATGATGCGGCGGGCAACGTCGGCACGGCCACGCGCACCATCATCATTGCTCTTTGCCACTGCACGTCCCGCGGTCCGGCGCCGGCGCCTGGGAATCGGATCGTCATCACCTCGATCACCATGTATGATGACGGGACTTCGGTCGGGCGGAGGCAGTGATTGGCGGACATCGTCCTCGGCATCGGCACCTCGCACAGCCCCATGCTGAGCACGCCTCACGAAGCCTTCGCGGGGCATCGCGAGCGGGACCAGCAGCGGGTGCCCGAGTTCGCCGCCCTGGCCCGTGAGCGGGCGGCGCGGGTCGCCCCCGAGCTGGCGCCCGCCGTGACCGCGGCGCGCCACGCCGCCAACCAGGCCGCCCTCGCCACCCTGGCCGGCGTCCTCGCGAGTGCCGCGCTGGACGCCCTCGTCATCATCGGCGACGATCAGGGCGAGTGGTTCAGCGTGGACAGCCAGCCCGCCCTCTGCATCTACTGGGGCGAAGGCGTGGAAAGCCTGCCGCCCCCGGTGGAGCGCATGGCGCCCTCGCTGCGCCTGGGCTACTGGGGGTACTACGGCGACGGCGTCAATCGCGCCTACCCCGTGGACGCGGCGCTGGGCCGCCGGCTCATCGAGTCCCTCACCCGCGAGCACGGCTTCGACGTGGCGCACATCCGGGTGCAGCCGCGACACGCGCCGTTCGGGCACGCATGGAGCTTCGTGCACCAGCGGCTGATGGAGGGCAATGTCATCCCGATCGTGCCCGTGCTCCTGAACACGTACTATCCCCCGAACCAACCCACGCCGAAGCGGTGCTACGAGCTCGGCCGGGCGCTGCGTCGGATCATCGAGGCCTGGCCCGGGGCCCGGCGCGTGGGCGTGCTCGGCTCGGGCGGGCTCAGCCACTTCGTGGTGGACGAGGCGCTCGACCGTCATGTGCTCGACATCCTCGCCCGGCGGGACGCGGACGCGGTGGCCGCGCTGCCGCTGGACCGTCTGAACTCCGGCAACTCCGAGATCCGCAACTGGATCGCCGCCGCGGGCGCCCTCGAGGGGCTCACGATGCGGCTGGTGGACTACGTGCCGTGCTACCGCTCCGAAGCGGGCACCGGCTGCGGCATGGCCTTCGCGGTCTGGGACTGAAGGGAGACACCATGCTGTCCAAAGACGACAACGAGCTCCTGTGCCGGGTGGGCCGCGGCACGCCGATGGGCGAGCTGCTGCGTCAGTACTGGATGCCGGGTCTGCCGTCCTCCGAGCTGCCGTCGCCGGACGGGCCGCCGAAGAAGGTGCGCCTCCTCGGCGAGGACCTCGTCGCCTTCCGCGACACCGGGGGGCGCGTGGGCATGCTCGCCGCGAACTGCCCGCACCGCGGGGCGTCCCTCTTCTTCGGGCGGAACGAGGAGTGCGGCCTTCGCTGCGCGTATCACGGCTGGAAGTTCGACGTGACCGGGCGCTGCCTGGACATGCCGAGCGAGCCGGAGGAGAGCACGTTCAAGGACAAGGTCCGCGCACGCGCGTACCCATGTCGAGACGTCAACGGCGTGGTGTGGGTCTACATGGGGTCGCGCCAGGCCCCGCCCCCGTTCCCCACGTTCGAGATCAACACCCTGCCCCCCGAGCACGTCTACCCGCCGCTCATGATGCTGGAAGAGTGCAACTGGATGCAGGCGCTCGAGGGCGATATCGATTCGTCCCACATCGACTGGGTGCACGGCAAGCGCCGCGCCGGCGGCGCGCAGCGCGGAACCTTTCACCGGGACAAGCGCCCGCGCCTCGAGGTGCTGGGCACGGACTACGGCGCTTGCTACTCGGCGCGGCGGCGGGGCGACGTCGACGGGCTCTACTGGCACCGCATCACGCAGTTCATCCTCCCGTTCTTCACCATGATCGCGGCCAGCGACCCCGCCATGGTCTCGGCGCGCGCGTGGGTGCCGCTCGACGACCACCAGAACTTGCAGTTCGTGATGCGCGGTCGGCTCGACCGGCCGGTGACCGAGGAGGAGCGCCGCCAGGTGCGCGATCCCTTCAAGTCCTGGGGGGGCTACGTGGAGGGCGGCAGCGATCCGCGCCGCCGCTTCTACACGACGGCGAACCTTCACAACGACTACCTCGTGGACTACGAGCTCCAGCGCACCGAGCTCAACCTCGGCATCCCGTTCCTCGGCAACCTGCAGGACCGGGCCATGACCGAGACGATGGGGCCGATCTACGACCGGACCCAGGAGCACCTGGGCACCACCGACGCCATGGTGATCTTCGCCCGGAAGCTGCTGCTCGACGCGGCGAAGGCGCTGCGGGACCACGGCGCCGTGCCGGCCAACGTCGACGACGCCTCGCTCTACCGCGTGCGCCCGGCGTCGGTGATCCTGCCCGACGGCGAGAGCTGGGTGGCCGCCACCGAGAAGGCGCGGCAATCCGACGCCGGCGTGCCCATCGCGTGGGTGCCGTTTGTCTAGCGCCGATCCAAGCGTCAGAGGGCGCGATCAGCGCACCCTGGCCTACTATCGCGCGATCCCCTATCTCCTCGTCGTCGAGACGGTGGAGCGGGCAGGATCCTGGGTCCGGCGAGCCACCTATCCCGAGCTGCCGGGTTGTGCGGCCGAGGCGGAATCCGCGGTGGACGCCATCGCGCGGCTGGAGCAGGCGCGCGACTCCGTGCTCGCCCGGTGCTGGGAGCGGGGCGAAGCGATTCCGGTGCCGCGCCCACCGCTTCGGAGTCGCGCGCCGGCTTGACAGCCCATGCGGGCGCGCGTACCGTGCCCGTCGTCGTCACGGCCCACGTCGCTGAAGTTCCCGTTTCTTCGCCCGAACAGCGAGAGGGGACATCACCATGATTCCCGCTGGGTTCGACTACCACGCCCCGGCCACGATTGGAGAGGCCACGGCGCTGCTGTCCCGCCTGGGCGAGGACGCCAAGGTGCTTTCGGGCGGCCAGAGCCTCATCCCGCTCCTGAAGCTCCGTCTCGCAAGTCCACGGCATCTGGTCGATATCAACCGGATACCCGGGCTCGCGTACGTGAAGGAAGCCGACGGGGCCCTGCGCATCGGCGCGCTCGCGCGCGAGGTGGACCTCGACGAGTCCGAGGTGGTGCGGGGCCGCTACCCGCTCCTGGCCGACGCGACGCGTGTCATCGCCGATCCGCTCGTGCGCAATCTCGCCACGGTGGCCGGGAATCTCGCCCATGGCGATCCCGCCAACGATCATCCGGCCGTCATGCTGGCGCTCGGCGCCGAGGTCACCGCCACCGGGCCCACCGGCGAGCGGCGCATCCCCGTCGGCAGCTTCTTCAAGGGACCGTTCGAGACCGCGCTCAAGCCCGACGAGCTCCTGACCGAGATTCGCGTCCCGGCGCCGGCGCCCCGCAGCGGCGGAGCTTACATGAAGTTGGAGCGTAAGGTCGGCGACTTCGCCACCGCGGCGGTGGCCGCCCAGGTCACGCTCGCCGCCGACGGCACCGTCGCCGTGGTGGGCATCGCCCTCACCAACGTGGGGCTCACTCCGATCAAGGCCGAAAAGGCGGAGGCCTCGCTCCGCGGCAAGCAGCCCGACGAGGCCACGATCAAGGAGGCGGCGCAGCTGGCCGCGGACGCGGCTCGACCGGAAGCCGATCTCCGCGGCTCGGTCGAGTACAAAAAGGACGTCATCCGGGTCTTGACGGCCCGCGCGCTCAGGAAGGCGATCGAGCGCGCCGGCGGAGGCAAGTGACGCCATGAATGTCCAGGTCACGATCAACGGGGAGAAGCTCTCCGCCGACGTCGAGCCGCGGCTGCTGCTCGTTCACCTCATCCGTGAAGTCTTCCGGCTCACCGGCACCCACATCGGCTGCGACACCACGCATTGCGGCGCGTGCACGGTGCTGCTCGATGGCCGTCCCGTGAAGTCCTGCACGATGTTCGCGGTGCAGGTCCACCACCGTGACATCCAGACGGTGGAAGGGCTCGAGCAGAACGGCGCCCTCCATCCGCTGCAGGAAGGCTTCATCGCGGAGCATGGACTGCAGTGCGGCTATTGCACCCCGGGCATGCTCATGACGACCAAGGCCTTCCTGGCGAAGCACCCGTCGCCCTCCGAGGACGAGATCCGCTGGGCGATCTCCGGCAATCTCTGCCGCTGCACCGGCTACGTGAACATCGTCAAGGCCGTGCAGCACGCGGCGGCCAAGCTCCGGGCGGCCGCGCCCGCGGGAGGCGCGAGATGACGACGCCGAAGACCAGCCCCGAAGTCGGCGGGATGGGCCATTCGATCAAGCGAAAGGAAGATCCCCGCTTCATCCGCGGCAAGGGCACTTACGTGGACGACGTGGTCCTGCCCGGGATGCTCTACCTGGACATCGTGCGCAGCCCCCACGCCCACGCCAAGATCGTCAAGATCGACACCGCGAAGGCGATGGCGGTGCCGGGCGTCCTCGCGGTGATCACGGGCGCGGACCTCGCCAAGTACAACCTCCACTGGATGCCGACGCTCATGTCGGACACCCAGATGGTGCTGCCCGTCGAGAAGGTGATGTATCAGGCGCAGGAGGTGGCGGCGGTGCTCGCCACCACCCGCTACGCCGCCGCCGACGGCGCCGCCGCGGTGGAGGTGGACTACGATCCCCTGCCCGCCGTCGTGAGCCCGCAGAAGGCGCTGGAGCCGGGGGCGCCCGTGCTCCGCACCGACAAGAAGGACAAGAAGGACAATCACATCTGGCACTGGGAGTGGGGCGACCGCGCAGCGACCGATCGCGCCTTCAGCGAGGCGGAGGTGACGGTCAGGGAGCAGATCTACATCCCCCGCATCCACGTGGCGTCCATCGAGACGTGCGGCTGCGTGGCGTATTTCGACAAGGTCAACGACAAGCTCACCGTCTGGATGACCACCCAGGCGCCCCACGCGATCCGGACCGTCTTCGCCCTCGTGGCCGGCCACGTGGGGCTGGCCGAGCACAAGATCCGAATCATCTCTCCGGACATCGGCGGCGGCTTCGGCGGCAAGGTCCCGGTATATCCCGGCTACGTGATCGCGGTGGCGGCATCGGTCCTCACCGGCAAGCCCGTGAAGTGGATCGAGGACCGGATGGAGAATCTCCAGGCGGACTCCTTCGCCCGCGACTATCACATCACCGCGGAGCTGGCCGCGAAGAAGGACGGCACCCTCACCGCGCTCCGCATCAAGACGCTGGCCGACCACGGCTACACCGACGCCGCCGCCAACCCCTCGAAGTTCCCGGCGGGGCTCTTCCACGTGTGCACCGGCTCCTACGATCTCAAGGCCGCGCACGTGGAGGTGGACGGCGCCTACACCAACAAGCCGCCCGGCGGCATCGCGTATCGCTGCTCGTTCCGCGTCACGGAAGCGGTGCACACCATCGAGCGAATGGTCGACATCATGGCCCATCAGCTCGGTCAGGATCCCGCCGAGTTCCGCAAGAAGAACTTCATCAAGCCGGAGCAGTTCCCCTACAAGTCGGCGCTCGGCTGGGAGTACGATAGCGGCAACTACGCGGGCGCCCTCGACAAGGCGATGCAGACCATCGGCTACGCCGAGCTCAAGCGCGAGCAGGCGGAGAAGCGCCAGCGCGGGGAGCTGATGGGCATCGGCATCTCGAGCTTCACCGAGATCGTGGGCGCCGGCCCCTCCAAGCACTTCGACATCCTCGGCCTCAAGATGTTCGATTCCTGCGAGATCCGCGTGCATCCGACCGGCAAGGCGATCGCGCGCTTCGGCACCAAGTCCCAGGGGCAGGGGCACGAGACCACCTACGCCCAGATCCTCGCCGAGGAGCTGGGGATCCCCGCCAAGGACATCCAGATCGAGGAGGGGGACACCGACACCGCGCCCTACGGGCTCGGCACTTACGCGAGCCGTTCCACGCCGGTGGCCGGCGCTGCCGCGGCGGTGGCCGCGCGCAAGATCGTGGACAAGGCCCGCAGGCTCGCCGCGTACCTCCTGGAGGTCGCGCCCGAGGATCTCGTCTACGAGCCCGGCAAGTTCTCGGTGAAGGGCGCCCCCAACCGCTCGAAGACCATCCAGGACTGCGCGTTCGCCGCCTACACCAATCACCCGCAGGGCATGGAGGCGGGGCTGGAGGCGGTGTCGTACTACGATCCGCCGAACCTCACCTACCCGTTCGGCAGCTACATCTGCGTGGTGGACATCGACAAGGGCACCGGCGAGGTGAAGGTGCGCCGCTTCGTCGCGATCGACGACTGCGGCAACATCATCAATCCCATGATCGTCCAGGGCCAGGTGCACGGCGGCCTCACCATGGGGCTGGCGCCCGCGCTGCTCGAGGAGATCTCGTACGACGAGCACGGCAACGTGCAGGGGGGGAGCTTCATCGACTACCTGCTTCCGACGGCGGTGGAGACGCCCAAGTGGGAGACCGGCCACACCATCACGCCCTCCCCGCACCATCCGATCGGCGCCAAGGGCATCGGCGAGTCCGCCACCGTCGGCGCGCCGGCCGCCATCGCCAACGCCGTGGTGGACGCGCTCTGGCATCTGGGCGTCCGCCACGTGGACATCCCCATCACCCCCCCCAAGGTCTGGAAGCTCCTGAGGGAGAAAGGCGTGACGGAATGACCCGCGTTGCGTCCAGGGCGGTGGGGAGCGGCGCTTCGCTCCCCCCCCCCACGCGTGATCAGAAATAGCCGCATGCCCGATCTACTCGCACTGGCCGCTGCGCTCCGGCAGCAGGGCGAGGCCTTCGCCCTCGCCACCGTGGTGCGCTGCGAGCGGCCGACCTCGGCCAAGCCGGGCGCCAAGGCGCTGATCCGCCCCGACGGCACGATGCTCGGCTGGGTTGGCGGCGCCTGCGCGGAGCCCATCGTGCTCCGCGAGGCGATGGCGGCCCTGCGCGACGGCGAACCGCGTCTCGTCAGCCTCGTCGGTGAGCAGGGCCGGCCGGCCGGTCGCACGGAAGGGATCCGCGAGCACCCGATGACGTGCCACAGCGGCGGCACGCTGGAGATCTACGTGGAGCCCTATCTTCCCAAGGCGCTGCTGGTGCTGGTCGGCCACGGCCCCGTCGTGGAAACTCTCGTGGCGCTCGGCCCCGCGGTGGACTACACGGTCGAGATGGTGGCGGGTGACGCCGGGTCGGCGGCCCTGGACCGCCTGAGCCTCGGCGCCCGCGCCGCCGTGGTCGTCGCCACGCACGGCGAGGTGGACGAGACGATACTCGAGCGCGTCCTTGCCACCGGCGCCGGCTACATTAGTCTGGTGGCGAGCCGCAAGCGCGCGGCGGCCGTCCTCGCTACGCTCCGCGACCGGGGCCTGCCCATGGAGCGGCTGGCCCGGCTCAAGGCGCCCGCGGGGCTCGACATCGGCGCGGTGACGCCCACGGAGATCGCGGTGAGCATCCTCGCCGAGATCATCCAGCTCCAACGCGGCGGCAAGCCCCCCGCCGCGGAGCCCATGCCAACGCTCGCCGTGGTCGCCGCCCCGTCGTCGGCAGCGGCCGGGGCTGACGATGCCATCGATCCCGTCTGCGGGATGCGTGTCAGCGTGGGGTCCGCCCGGCACCGGTCCGAGATGGGCGGCCGGGCGGCGTACTTCTGCTGCGGCGGCTGCAAGGCGAAGTTCGACGCGGCGCCCGAGCGCTACGCGCTCCGCTGACCGCGGCTCCATCACCAGCGCACGGAAATACCGAGGGCGCGGGCCAGCAGCACCGCCCAGCCGTTGTCCCACGCCCGCCCCAGCGCCAGCTCCATCTGGAGGAACGCGAGCGGCATCAGGCGGCCGAGCCAGGGTGCCAGCGCGCCCCCGCCTTCGCGGGCGAGCGCGCGCGCGACGTGGACGATCAGCGGGAGTGCGAGGAGCGTGAACACCCGCGTGAAGTCAGCGCTCAACGCCGCGACCGCGAAGCAGAGGCCGGCGAGCGCGAGCGCCCTCCCCGCCCGCCGCGACCGCACGTAGACGAGCACCGGGATCCAGAACCAGGCGAAGGACAGCCACAGCATCGTGATGGGGCGGGCGAGATTGTTACGGACCAGACGCTCGCCCCACTGCGCGATCCAGAGTGCGCGAGGCGAGCCGGGGAGGCCGAGCTGCGCCAGGTAAAGCTGCTCCACGCCGATCCCGACCGCCCAGCCCCCGACGCACGCGAGCACGACCCCGCGCGGCGGACGATTCAGGACGGCATGCACCCCCAGGATCACGGTCGCCTGCTCCGGATGCGCGAGCGTCATGGCGAGCGCGAGCACCGCCGTCACCGCCCGCCCGCGGGCCAGGAGCAGCAGGAAGTACGGGGCGATCAGGAACGGATCCGACTTCCCGAGCCAGAACACCAGGACGTGCAGGAGTGGCGACAGGGCGAGCAGTCGGAAGAAGGTCCATCGTTCCTCGGGATCGGCGATGGCGCGATGGCCGTAGGCGAGCACGGCGGCGACCGCGACCACTGCGGCGGCCAGTGCGAGGGCCTGCACCCGGCGTGGCGACCACGCCCCCAGGAGATGGCCCACGAACATGCTGCTGACGGATGCGTGGAGATAGCGGTCCATCGGCTCCGGCAGCAGGCGAAACGGCTCCGCGTACAGGCGGGCAACGGAGTCGAGGTCGACGAAGCGCGGCCCGGTGACGAGCAGGATGGCACCGAAGAGAACGGCGCCGCGGCGCGTGACCCCGCCGCCGCGATCCATCTCGCCCGTCACCGCCGGCGCGGCGGGCCCGCCGGGCTACTGGCCGGCGCGCTCCGCGAGGGGTGCATAGGCTCCCACCCCGCCGTGCCCGCCCGCGAACCTCTCGGGCGAGATCCCCGCCTTCTTCACGCCGGTCACGACCGCCAGCTGAAGGGGTGAAAGCTGTGCGGGCAGAGGGGGACCCGGGTTCCAGAGGTCGGTGACGAAGCCCACGCGCGCCGAGGGCACGTAGCCGAACAGCATGGATTCCGTATGAGAGTTCGGGGCGAGAAGATACGCCTGCACCTCATGCGTGCCGTCGTTCAGCGCCCACTTGTCCGCGACTTCCACGACGGGGGTGCCGCTGAGATCCTTGGCGGTGAGATCGGGATTGCGCGTATACGGCGCGGCGAGCACGCGGCGGAAGTGGGCGCCGGCGCCCTTGCCGACCACGATCGTGGCGCCCTCGGCGGCGTAGGCGCGCACCCCGCCGGCGTGGTCCATGTGGTGATGGGTGAGCACCAGGTACTTGATGGGCTTGCGGAGATACTTCGCCCGCACTGCGCTGAGCACCATGTTGGATTGCCGGTCGCTCACCGGCGCGTCGAAGACGACCACCGAGTCCTTCATCTCGACGACCAGGCTGTTGTGCGTACCGCCCGCCGCGTGGCTCACGCCCGGAGCGATCTCGCTGAGGCGGAGGCCCTGGCTGACGCGGGTGTCGTAACTCGCGTTCTCGGAGTCCAGGTAGACGCCGGTGAACTGCCGCCGCAGCACCCACTGATACGGCACGTCGGCGGTGGCCGGCCGCGCCGCGCCCCCGCGGAAGGCGTCGGGAATCGCGAGCTGGCCGGCGCCAATCGGGATGTTCTTCTTGAGGTCGGCGATCTTCGTCTCCATCACGAGGCGACGGCTCAGCTCGTAGCGCTGGGTCGTAGCGACGCGGACCCCGTCCAGCACCTGCCAGTCGGACAGGACGAGGTCGTAGGCGACGTCGCCCCAGATGCTGTCGTAGTCGAGGGTACGGATGCGCGCGGGCAGCCCGGAGGCCCGATCGAACATCACGGTGTAGAGCGTGTCGGCCGTCCGGTATTCCACCGCCGGGTAGGAGGCGCTCCCTACCGCGACGTCACCCACCTGGGCCACGCGATCGGGGTTCCGCTGCATCTCGAGCAGGAGAAGCGGCGAGGTGCGCCGCGCCTCGCGCTGGAACGCGGCCAGGCGCAGGCTCGACATCGTGTGCGCGGGCGGATTCGAGTCCAGGCTCTGCTTGTTGCGTCCGCTCGTATCGATCCCCGCGACGTAGCCGGCCTCGCGCGTCACGATCTCGGTGTAGGTGAAGGAGCGCGGGGCGGGATACGCATAGCTGCGCACCCAGTCGATCCGCATGGCGCCGGCCCCCATGTCCGCGGCGGACGTGAAGGTCGATTCGTTTCCGAAGCGCGTCTCGCCGCCGGGGGCCAGCGACTGTTCCGGGTCCCACTGGCGCACGGTGCCCTTGACCGCCAGCGTATTCACATCGGTGAGGGCGTTGACACCCCCCATCGCGTCGATGGCGCGGGCGACGAGCGCCTGCCCCTTCTGCTGGGCCGTCGCGCAGGACGCCGCGACGAGAAGCACGGTGAACAGCAGCCCGAGTCGGCGCATCGCGGTGTGTCCTCCTGAGGGGGAGTGGGGAACGATTCCCGCACCCTACGAGCGAGGGTTGCCGATGTCAAGACGGCCCGCTAGAGTAACGGCGATGCCCGATCCCGACGCCGCGGCCAGCATCGACTACAAGGCGCTGGTGCAGGACGATCGCATTCACGCCTCGCTCTACACCGACCCCCGCATCTTCGCCGAGGAGATGGAGCGCATCTTCCACCGCGGCTGGGTGTTCGTGGGGCACGCGAGCGAGGTCCCCCACCCCGGTGACTTCGTCACGCGGCACATCGGGACGGAGCCGGTGATCCTCGTCCGGAACGGTGACGGCGAGACGGCCGTGCTCGTCAATCGCTGCATGCATCGCGGGACCATGCTCTGCCCCGCCGACCGCGGCCACGTCCGCTCCTTCACCTGCCCCTATCACGGCTGGACGTACGATCTCGGCGGCGCCCTCCTCGGTGTGCCCTACCCCGGCGGCTACGCGCGCCTCGACAAGGCGGCGCACGGGCTGGCGCGGGCCCCCCGCGTGGCGGACTATCGCGGCTTCGTCTTCGCCAGCCTGAGACCAACCGGGATCTCACTCACCGAGCATCTGGGGGCGGCGACGCGGCTCATCGACCGCTCCTGCGATCTGGCGCCCGACGGCGAGGTGGAGCTGTCCGCGGGCTGGGTGCGGCACCGCTGCGCGGGCAACTGGAAGATGCTGCCCGAGAACGACAGCGACGGCTATCACCTGGGCTTCGTGCACCTGGCGCTGTTTCGGACCGTGCAGATGCAGTACCAGCGGGTCGTGGGACCCGAGCACGCCATCAAGGCCGTCGTGCGCGACTGGGGTGGCGGGCACATCGAGATCGACTGGTCGCCGGGCTACGAGGGGCCGTTCGAGTGGCTGGGCGGCGCCTCCGGTCCGGCGGTGGCCGACTTCGTCGCCGCCCTCGAGCGGCGCGACGGGCCCGCGCTGGCGCGGCGGCGTATCGTGGAGGGACCGGCGCACGCGCTCATCTTCCCGAACCTCTTCCTCGGCGAGACCAACATCGCGATCGTCCAGCCCGAGGCGGTCGACCGCTGCGTGCACTGGCACACGCCGATGTTCCTCAAGGGCGCCCCCGAGCTGAACGGCCGGCTGCTTCGCATGGCCGAAGCGGGCATGGGCCCTGCCTCCTTCCTGATGCCGGAGGACCTGACCATCGCCGGGCGCAATCAGCTCGGCCTCACCGCGCGCGCCACGCCGTGGCTCCTGCTCGGTCGCGGGCTCAACCGCGAGACGGTGGACCCCGAAGGCCGCACCGTCTCGCACGTCACCGACGAGACGACGAACCGCGGGTTCTGGCGCCATCTCCGCGCGGTGATGACGGAGTCGTGATCCGGTCTCGCCGATGGTCTCCGACACCGATCTGCGCGCGGTCACCGAGTTCCTGTACCGCGAGGCCCGCCTGGCCGACGAGGCCCGCTACGCGGAGTGGCTCGAGCTCTGGACCGACGACGCGGTGTACTGGGTGCCTGCCACCACGGATCCCGCCGCCGATCCCGCCCGGCACCTCTCGCACGTCTACGACAATCGGGCACGCCTCGAGACGCGCGTGAAGCTCCTGCAGACCGGGCATCGCTACAGTCAGGAGCCGCCCTCGTCCATGCGGCGCCTGATCTCGAACGTCGAGGTGACGGCGGGCGCGGGCGGCGAGTGGATCGCGGGCTCGAACTTCCTCCTCGCCGAGCTCGCCGTGCAGGCGGGGCGCGAGCTCCACTGGTGGGCGGGGCGCGCCACCCATCGCGTGCGCCGCGTGAACGGCGCGCTCAAGATGAGCGGGAAGACGGTGGTGCTGGTGAACGCGGCGGAGCCGCTTCCCAATCTCGCCTTCCTCATCTGAGGCCATGCTGACGCGCGTCGACCACGTGATGATCTGTGTCCCCGACCTCGAGGCGGGCATGGCCGCCTATCGGCGCATCGGCTTCGACGTGCGCCCGGGCGGCAGGCACCCCGGCCGCGCCACCGAGAACGCCATCGCCTTCCTCGCCGACGATTACCTCGAGCTCCTCAGCCTCCGGCGCGACGCGCCCGTCCCCGCCCCCGGCACCTCGGACGGACGCCTCGCCGAATTCCTGGCCCAGGGCGGCGGCTTCCGCTACGTCGCCGTCCAGAGCGACGATCTCCGCGCCGACGTGGCCGCCATGCGCGGCCGCGGCGTCGAGATCGCGGACGCGACGGAGGGGAGCCGGCGCACCCCCGACGGCCGCGAGCTTCGCTGGCTCGCCGCCGGCCTGGGAGCCGGCAACCCGCTCCCGATCTTCTTCGTCCAGCACCTGACGCCCCTGGCCGAGCGCCGGCGCCAGACTCCGCCTCCGGTTGAGCACCCGAACGGGGCGCTGCGCGCCGAGCGCGTGTACATGGCGGTGCCCGATGTGGCCGCGGCGGCCCGCGACTACGCGCGCGTGCTCGGGATGCCGGCGCCGCCCGTGCAGCGCGGCGCGGTCATCAAGGCCGACATGGCGGTGTTCGACCTCGGACCCACCGGGCTCACCGTCGCCCAGCCCGCCGAGCCCGGTCCGGCGGCGGAGGCGATGGCCCGGCGCGGTGCCGGCCCCTTTCAAGTGCTCTACCGCACGCGCAGCATGGACGCGGCCGCCGGCTGGATGGCGAGCCAGGGGTTGCCGCCGCCGATCCGCGGCGTCCGCAACACGGGCGAGCAGGCCATGCTCGTGGGTCCCGAGCAGGCCGGCGGCGCCTATATCGGGCTCGTCGGGCCCCCGTGAAGGGAGCGGCGGCATCCGCGGCTCCGGCCGCGCGCCGCACGACGCCGGGCCGCCTCACCAGCCCACCTGCCACGCGATGCCGCCGGTGTTGAAATTGCCGCCGGAGCGCGCATAGGCGCCGGTGCTCCCGGAGACCTTGATGGAGCTGTGGCGGGTGATGGGGAACGAGAACGTGAGCCCCACACGCAGGTTCTCCTGCATGGACTCGCCTTCGACCCCGTCCAGCGTGATCCGGCCTCCACGATAGCCTACGGCATCCACCGCGGCCCAGATCCCGAGCGGCAGGTTGTAGATGAGATGCGCTTGAACGGAGTAAACCGGGGCCCGCTCGAGCTTTCGATTCCGGAGGAAATCATTGTTCGGCGTGTAGAAGGTGACACCGGCGGCCGTCTCCAGGATCAAGGGGCCCCAGGCCTTGGAGAGGCCGACCTCCGGCTTGACCGCCCAGCGATTGGTCCCGACGTTCAAGAGATGGCGGCTGTCGTACTGGCCCAGCGGGGCGCTGACCGCGAGGCTGACCCCCACGACGAGGTTCTGCTTGTACTCGGGAAACTCCTCGACGGTCAGGGCGGGCGCGCCATAGAGGTTCAGGGTGAGCCGCATCTTGGGATCGGCGAGCCCGTCGATCCTCCGCTCCGCCCGCTCGCCGCGGAAGGTGGCCTCACCCGCCAGCCACGCATAGGGGAGCGCCACGGCCACGCTCGCCGAGCGGCCGAAGAAGCCGAACGAGCGGACGTAGGCGAGGAACGTGCCATCGACGCGCAGGTGCGCATCCTCGATGGGCACGGAGGCGTCGAAGGACAGGTCCCCCTGGGAATGCACGTAGCCCAGCGCCATGAAGTTCAGGCCGACCGGAATGTTCGAATACGCCCGCGGCTCGATCTCCTGGGCGCGGGCCGTCGGTGACGTGGCCAGCAGGGCGAGGACGCCGGCGGCGACGGCGAGGGCGACGCGAGCGGTCGGCACGGCTGGCATCATGGCATGACCGGCCTTGACTCCACGTCCTTCCCTGTCGCAGTCTCGCGGGTGACCCCAGGCCCACGGAGGATTCCATGACGACTGCCGCCACCGACCCGCGCCTCACCGTCGAGCAGCACCTGCACATGTACCGGCAGATGGCGAAGATCCGCGCCTTCGAGGAGCAGGTCAACGAGCTCTACAAGGGCGCCAAGATGCCGGGCCTGGCCCATCTCTACGTGGGGGAAGAAGCGGTCGCGGTGGGGGTGTGCGAGGCGCTCAAGCGCGACGACTTCATCACGAGCACGCATCGGGGCCACGGCCATTGCCTGGCCAAGGGCGCGGCGGTGCACCGCATGTTCGCCGAGCTGCTCGGCAAGGAGCCCGGCTACTGCCGGGGCAAGGGCGGCTCCATGCACATCGCCGACCCCGAGACCGGCAATCTCGGAGCCAATGCCATCGTGGGCGGCTCGGCAGGCATCGCCACCGGCGCCGCGCTGTCCGCCAAGATGCGAGGCACCGGCCAGGTCGCGGTGTGCTTCTTCGGCGACGGCGCGCTGGGCCAGGGGCTCCTCTACGAGGCCATGAACATGGCGGCCCTCTGGAAGCTCCCCGTCATCTACGTGTGCGAGAACAATCTCTATGGTGAGTACACGCCCTGCGGCGAGACGGTGGCGGGCGAGATCCTCGCGCGAGCCCGTGCCTTCGGCATCCACGCCGAGATGGTGGACGGGCAGGACGTGCAGGCGGTGCACGCGACGATGGAACGCCTGGTCGCCCGCGCGCGCCGCGGCGAGGGCCCCGCGTTCCTCGAGTGCAAGACCTACCGTTACTACGGCCATCACGTGGGGGACGTCAACCGGGACTACCGCACGCGCGAGGAAGAGAAGGAATGGATGTCCACCCACGATCCGCTCGACACCCTGTCCGGGCGGCTCCTCAAGCAAGGTCTCGTCGATCAGGGAGTGCTCGACCGCATTCAGGCCGACGTCAAGACCGAGATCGACAAGGGCGTGGAGTACGCCATCGCCGCGCCGTACCCCGCGCTCACCCAGGTGGACGAGGACGTGTATGCCTGACGTGCGCGTCCACGCCCTCTGCACCGGCTACATCGAGCTCGACCGGGCCAGCATGCTCTGCGACCTGGCACCGGGCCAGCCGTGGACGGTGCCGGTGATGAGCTTCGTGGTGAGTCACCCCAAAGGCCGGCTCCTCTTCGACACCGGGGTGCACTGCCAGGCGCGGGTCGATCCCCTGGCCCGTCTCGGCGCCGAGCGAATGAAGCGGCTCACCGTGAAGAGCGCGGAGGGGGACGACGTGGTGCCCCAGCTCGCGCGCCTCGGGTTGACCGCGACCGATATCCGGTACGTCGCCAACTCGCACCTTCACTTCGATCATTGTGGTGGGAACGAGTTTTTTCCGAAGGCGACCTTCCTCGTGCAGCGGCCCGAGCTCGAGGCCGCCCGGAAGCCCGGCTTCGTTCCCAAGTACAGCCCGAGCCCCATCGACTTCGACCATCCGCTCGACTATCACGTCATCGAGGGCGAGCACGACGTGTTCGGCGACGGCAGCGTGCTGCTCTTCCCCAGCTACGGCCACACGCCGGGGCATCAGTCGCTGCGCGTGCGCGGGGGCAAGGGCGCGGACATCGTCTGCGCCTCGGATGCCTGCTACACGCGGGAGAACATGGACCGCGACGTGCTGCCGAACATTCTCTGGGATCCCGGCGTCATGCGCGAGTCCCTGGGCGCGCTGCGGCGGCTGCGGGACCGGGAGGGGGCCACCATGTTCTATGGCCACGACCCGGCGCAGTGGCAGACGATGCCGAAGGCGCCCGCCGCGGTGCTCTGAGCCCGCGCGGGAGGGACGCGCGGGTCAGATCGCGCCGTCTCTCGCCAGCGCGCCGATGTCGTCGTCGCCGTAGCCCAGCTCGCGCAGGATCTCCTCGCGATGCTGGCCCAAGAGCGGCGACGGCCCGATGGTGGTGGGCGAGGCGGAGAGCTTCACCGGGTTGCCCACCGTGAGATAGCGCCCGCGCACGGGGTGCTCCACCTCGACGATCATGTCACGCTCGAGGAGATGCGGGTCGGCCAGTACCTCGCCGGTGTCGAGGCAGGCGCCGCAGGGCACGCCGGCGCCGGCCAGGATCTTCATGACCTCGTGCTTGTCGCGGCCGGAGGTCCACCCTTCCACGAGCGCGTCCACCTCGCCGCGGCGCTCCCAGCGCGCCTCGCCGGTCTCGTACCGCGGGTCGCCGATGAGGTCCGAGCGTCCGATCGCCTTCAGGAGCGGATGCCACATCTGCTGCTGCACGAAGATGAACACGTAGTCGTTGGGGCCGCCGGGATGGCAGCGATAGGTCGTGCCCGGCACGCCGGCGCCCAGCTGATTGCCGGCGCGCGGCATGATGCGCCCGAAGCGCTGATGGTCGCGCAGGCTCACGCGGATCAGATTCACCACCGCGTCCTGCATCGAGACCTCGACCCGCTGGCCCTCCCCGGTCTGGTGGCGCTGCATGAGCGCGGCGAGGATCCCGATCACGCAGTGCATACCCGTGCCGGAGTCGCCGATCGACGGCCAGGTGTAGGTGGGCGGTCCGTCGGGAAAGCCGGTGACGCTCATCGCGCCCCCCATGGCCTGAGCGATCGGCTCGTAGCTCTTGTAGTCGCGGTAGGGGCCGTAGGTGCCGAAGCCCTTGATGCTGGCGTAGACGAGCCGCGGGTTCAGTCCATGGACGGCGTCGTAGCCGAAGCCGAGGCGCTCGATCGCCCCGGGGCCGAAGTTCTCGAGCAGCACGTCCGCGGACCGGAGCAGCGCGCGGAACACCTCCGCCCCGCGCGCATGCTTGAGATTGAGCGTGAGACTCCGCTTGTTGGCATTGAAGGCGAGGTAGAAGAGCGCGTCGGCCTCCGGCTTGTCCTTGTCGCGCTGTGAGTAGCGCGCGACATCGCCCTTGCCCGGCTCCTCCACCTTGATGACGTCGGCGCCCAGCCACGCCAGCATCTGGCCGCACGACGGCCCCGCTTGATTGTTCGTGACGTCCACCACCCGGATGCCGGTCAAGGCGCGGCTCACGGAGTGTCCTTGGTCATCGGGAGCATGATCATTCGGCATCTCTACCACAGCCGGCCGGCCCGGTCTAGAATCGGCGCATGCGCTTCGGGGTCTTCCACCAGGCGGCGGCGGAGCCGGGCCGCTCGCACGCCGACCGCTACACCGAGATGATCGACCTGATCGCGCTCGCCGACGAGATGGGTTTCGACGTCGCGTGGCTGGCCGAGCTCCACTTCGGCGGCGCCTTCTCGCTGCTCGCCCAGCCGCTGATGGCGGTGCCCGCCATCGCCGCCCGCACCCGCCGCATCCGCATCGGCACCGCGGTCACGCTGCTCCCGCTGCGGCACCCGCTGGAATGCGCGGAGCAAGCCGCCGTCGCCGACATCCTGTCCGGCGGGCGACTCGAGTTCGGCGTGGGACGCGGCTCCATTCCCAGCCAGTTCCACGGCTTCCGCGTCCCCCTCACCGAGAACCGCGCCCGCTTCGACGAGGCGCTCGAGATCATCCGCCGCGCGTGGACGGAGGAGCGCTTCAGCTACCGCGGCCGGTTCTATCAGGTGGAGGAGCTGGCGGTGGTGCCGCGGCCCGTCCAGCGGCCGCACCCGCCCATCCGCGTCGCGGTGCACACGCTGGAGAGCTTCGCGCACGTCGCCGAGGGAGGATTGCCCATCTATTCAGGCACCACCACGACGCCGCTGTCCCAGCTCCGCGACTGTATGGCGACCTATCGGACGCGCCTGGCCGCCGCCGGCCATGCCTGGCGGCCGGACCAGATGGCGCTCATGCTCCCCGTGCACCTCGGGCCCACCGGGGCGGCCGCCCGCGATGCGATGCGGCCCGGCGTCCGGCGCTACTACGAGAACATCCATGAGGTCTTCGCGAAGATCCCCGCGTCCTACGGCGAGCACCTGCCGCGCCTCAAGGTCATCGAGGACACGCTGGCCAATCTGCCCTTCGAGAAGTTCTGCCGCGAGCACGGTGCGTTCGGCGACGCCGCCGAGGTGATCGACCGCCTGCAGGCGGCACGCGACGAGTTCGGGCTCTCGCAGATCATCGCCTGGTTCGACCAGGGGGCCATGCTGCCTCGCGAGGAGGTCGAGCGGGCCATGCGTCAGTTCATCGGCCAGGTCGCGCCGAAGCTCTAGCCGCCGCCCCGGAAGCGGGGGCAGCGACTCGATGGCGCAGGCCGCCCCGTACCCGGGCGGCGCGGCCGGAGGCTCCGCGCTCACAGCACCGAGCGCACCAGCCCACCATCCACGAGCATGGTGGTGCCGGTGATGTAGCTCGATCGGCTGGAGGCCAGGAAGGCCACGAGGTACGCCATCTCCCGGGGGTCGCCGATGCGGCCCACCGCGGTCTCCGCGGCCCGCTGCTCGAGTGCCTTCTCCACGGGGATGCCGAGCTCCATGGCCCGCGCGGTGACATTCGACAGCATGCGCTCGGTGAGGATCGAGCCGGGGCAGACGTTGTTGACGAGGATCCCGTCGCGCCCGATCTCGTCGGCCAGGCTCTTCGCGAAGGCGACCACCCCCATGCGCGTGGCGCCGGAGAGCGCCAGGTTCGGGATGGGCTGGTACACGGTGCTGGCCAGGATGTTGATGATGCGCCCGCCGCCCGCGCGCCTGAGGTGCGGCACCGCTTCACGGCACATCCGAGCGAAGAACAGCAGCGAGCGCTGCACCGCGGTCGCCCACTGCTCCTCGGTGGCCCCCTGCGCGCGGGCCAGCGGCGGGCCGCCGGAGTTGTTCACGAGCACGTCGAGGCGCCCGAAGCGTGTCACCGCCGCCGCGACGAGATCGCGGACGGTCTCCGGCCGGTCCAGGTCGCCGGCAAAGGCCAGCGTCTCACGCCCGGTGGTGTCGCGGATCGCCCGCGCCGCCTTCTCGAGCTCGCCCTGGGAGCGGCTGCACATCACGACCGCCGCCCCCTCTTCCGCCAGCACCTCCGCGCAGGCGCGCCCGAGCCCCTTGCTCGCGCCGCCCACGAGGGCCACCTTGCCGTCCAGCTCGAGATTCATCGCCTCCTCCTCATTCGGGTGCGGGGGCGGGCGCCGCCGCGCGCTCGGCCGCCGCGGTGTCCGTGGGTGTCGGCTGGAGACGGATGCGGCGCATGAGCGGCAGGGCCAGGGGCATCAGCGTGAACATGACGGCGAGCAGCCAGAAGTCGTCGGCATAGGCGAGGAGCTGGGCCTGGTCCACCGTCTCCTTGTACAGCATGGCGATGGCCCGCCGCTCGGCGGTGAACGCGTCCGCGCCCAGGCCCGCGAAGTGGCGGGCCCACCGGCCGAGCCGGGTGCTGGTCTCGGGATCCCATACGTTGATGTGGCTCACCAGGTTCGACTGATGGAACTGGCTGCGCTGGGCGAGCAGCGTGGTCACCACCGCGATCCCCACGCTGCCGCCCACGTTCCGCAGCATGCCGTAGGCCGCGGTGGCGTTGACCAGCTTGTCCCGCCGGATCGTCGCCAGCGTGAGCGTGGAGAGCGGCACGAAGATGAAGCCGATGGCGAAGCCCTGGATGAAGCGCGGGAGCGCCAGCGCCCAGTAGTCCATCCCCAGCGTCAGCGAGGTCATCATGTAGAGGCTCACGGCGTTCAGCAGGCAGCCGAAGGCCAGCATCCAGCGCTGGTCCACGCGCGTCACGATGCCCGAGGCGAACAGCGAGCAGATATTACCGAGCCCGCCCGGGGCGAGGACGAGCCCCGAGGTCCAGGCGTCATAGCCGAGGAGCTTCTGGGTGAACACGGCGACCAGCAGCATGCCCGAGAACATGCCGAAGCCCACCACCGCGATGAGGGTGGCGCCGGTGGCGAAGTTGCGGTCGGTGAACACGCTGAGGTCGAGGATGGGGTCCTCCGCCCGCAGCTCGCGGACGAGAAAGCCCACCACCGCGATCACCGCGATCACGCTCAGGGTGACGATGAGCATGGAGTCGAACCAGTCCTCCCGCTCCCCGCGGTCGAGCACGAGCTGAAGGCACCCGAACCCCGCGACCATGAGCCCGAGCCCCCACCAGTCCACCCGGCCGGCCTTACGCAGATAGGGAGGATCGAAGAGGAAGGCGCTCGCCATGAGGAAACCCAGCACGCCCACCGGCAAGTTGATGTAGAAGATCCAGCGCCACGACCACTCGTCGGCGAGATACCCGCCCACCGTCGGCCCGAGGATCGGCCCGAGGATGAAGCCCATCCCCCACACCGCCATGGCGAGCCCCCGCTGGTGGAACGGGAAGATCTCCCAGAGGATCGCCTGGGACAGCGGGATGATGGGACCCCCGCCGAGCCCCTGGAAGATGCGGGCGATGATGAGCGTGGTGAGGTCGGGCGCCGCGCCGGACAGGAACGAGCTCACCACGAAGAGGATGGTGCAGATCAGGAAGAACTTCTTCCGGCCGAAGAGACCCACCAGCCAGCCGGTGGCCGGGATCACCACGGCATTGGCGGCGAGGTAGGAGGTGATCACCCACGAGACCTCGTCGAGCCCCGCCGACAGGGAGCCCTGCAGGTGCGGGAGCACCACGTTGGTCACGCTGGTGTCGAGGATCTGCATGAACGCGACCACCATCACGGTGAGGGTGATGGCCCACTTCTGCGCGGGCGGGATCGGCGCGGCGTCCGGGGCTGGCGGCGTCATGCGTGGCTCGGACCGTTGGGATAGGATATGCGCCGGGAGCCCTCAATGCGAGGGGGAATGCCAGAGGGCGCGGACCCCGAAACCTGACCGCGGAGGTGACGCCATGAGCAGTCCCGGGGAGAACGTGGCGAGGCTGAACGACGCCTACCGGCAGTGGCACGAGTCGAAGGGCGGGAGCGTCCAGACGTGGCTCGATCTCATGGCGGACGACGTCAGCGTGCGCTCCCTGGCCAACGGCGGCGCCGGCGCGGAGTTCACCAGCGAGATCCGCTCGAAGGCCGACTTCAAGCGCTACTTCGACGGGCTGCTGGGCGAGTGGGAGATGATCAATTACCAGACGGGCGCCTTCATCGCGGACGGGGACTGGGTGGCGATGCGCGGCTCCACCGCGTGGAAGAATCGCGCTACCGGCCGCGTCGTCGACACGCCCAAGGCCGACTTCTGGCGCTTTCGGGACGGCAAGGTGGTCGAATTCCACGAGTTCTACGACACCGCGGCGCTGTACGACGCCGCGCGGTGAGGACGCCCAGCTGGTGAGAAGCGGCGCTGAGTACCGCGAGGCCCTGCGCGACGGCCGACGGGTGTGGATCGTCGGCGAAGGGCTCGTCGAGGACGTGACCCTGCACCCGGCCACCCGGCCGATGGTGGAGGAGTACGTCGCCTGGTACGACCGTCACCGGGACCCCGAGTGGCAGGACGTGGTCCTCGCCCCACCCGACGCGCGCGGGATGCGCGCGCCTTTGGCCTTCGCCACCCCGCGCAGCGCCGCCGACCTCCGCGCGATGGGCCGCTCCTACGCCGCGACCGCCTTCGTCAGCGCGGGGAACATCACGCACACGCCCGGCTACGGCAATCTCATCGCCCTCGGCGTCCGCGACGTCGTCCTGCAGCGCAACGTGTCCGCCCAGCAGCTCGCCGACGCCACCCGCTACCGCGAGAGCCTCATCGCGACCGGCCGCTTCCTCACCTTCTGCGCCGGCGCGGGGACGATCGGGTACCGGCTGCGCCAGGATCCCGATCAACGGGCAGCCTTACGCATCGTCCGTGAGACCGACGCGGGACTCATCCTGAGCGGCAAGGTCGGCATGCACACGAGCCCGGTCTACGCGGAGGACGTCTACGTCGGGTCCCACTCCGGGGTGGACTGGAACGGGCATCGAGCCACCTTCGTGGTGCCGGTCGGCGCGCCTGGCGTCACCGTGCTCTGCCGCAAGGCGGCCGCGCGCCATGCCAACCCGTTCCTTGCCCCGCTCAGCAGCCGCTTCGACGAGCTGGACGGCCAGCTCTGGCTGGAGAACGTTCACGTGCCATGGGAGCGCATCTTCCTCACCGACGTTTCCCCCGATCCCATCGCGATCTGGTGCTTCTGGCACCAGCTCTACTGCTGGCTGGCCAAGGCGGAGTTCACCCTGGGACTGGCGCTCGCCTGCACGCACGCCATGGGACTCAAGGAGAACGAACCGACAGTGGACTATCTGATGGATCTGGTCATCGACGTGCAGACGGTGCGGACCTGCCAGACGGCGGCGGAGCTGGAGCCGGATCTCACCGCGGACGGCCTCTGTGTGCCGCGCCGGGTGCACGTCGCCGCGGGCAGCATCGCCATGCAGAAATCGCGGCAACGCATGGCCGAGATTCTGCGCATCCTGCCCGGGTCCTCGCTGGTCGTCGCGCCCTCGGACAAGGACCTCGCCTCGCCCGAGGTGGCGGCGGGCCTCGAGGAGTCCTTCGGCGGCGGCGGGTACACCGCGCTGCAACGCGCGGCGCTGCTACAGCTGGCGTCCGATCACGTCGCCTCCGCGCTGGACGGGCGCGAGTCGGCCTTCGAGCTCCACGCCAACGGCGGCATGCCCGCCTGGCGCGCCCGCCTGCGCCGCGCCTTCCCCGACTATACCGCCCTGGCCAACGGCGTGCTGCGCGCGCTGAGCCTCGACATGCCCACCATCGACCTCGACGACCTCCGGAACGCGGCGTTGCCCGTGCGCCGGCCGGTCGTGCCACTGACTTCGACCCCTCCGACTTCAGGGAGCCCATCATGACCGTGCGTGAGCTGACCTATGGCGATGCCGTCAAAGAAGCGATTGCCGAGGAGATGCGGCGGGACCCGCGGGTGTTCCTCATCGGCGAGGACGTGGCCGAGGCCGGCCACCCCTTCAAGACGCTGGTGGGGCTGGTGCAGGAATTCGGGACGGATCGGGTGATCGATACGCCCATTTCCGAGCCCGGCTACGCGGGCATCGGCGTGGGCGCGGCGATGACCGGCATGCGCCCGGTGGTGGACGTGATGTTCGGCGACTTCATCACGCTGACGATGGACCAGATGGTGAACCAGGCGGCCAAGGCGTATTACATGTCGGGCGGCAAGATCAAGGTGCCGATCGTGTTCCGCACGACGCTGGGCGCCACGCGGCGCTCGGCGGCGCAGCACTCGCAGTCGCTCCACGCCTGGGTGAGCCACATCCCCGGCCTCAAGGTCGCGCTGCCGTCCGGGCCCTACGAGGCCAAGGGCCTCATGAAAACGGCCATCCGCGACGACAGCCCGGTGGTGATCTTCGAGGACAAGATGATGTATCGCGTGAAGGGTCCGGTCCCGGCGGACGACTACACCATCCCCTTCGGCGTGGCGGAGGTGAAGCGCGCGGGCAAGGACATCACGATCGTGGCCACCAGCAGCATGGTGCCGGTGGCGCTGGGCGCGGCCAAGATGCTCGACGAGGTCGGCATCAGCGCCGAGGTGATCGACCCGCGCACGACCTTCCCGCTGGACAAGGACGCGCTCATCGCCTCGGCCAAGAAGACCTCCCGCGCCCTCGTGGTGGACGAGGGCTACGAGCGCTACGGCGTCACCGCGGAGATCGCCTCGGTGATCGCGGAGGGTGCCTTCTACTACCTCGACGCGCCGGTGAAGCGGATGGGCGCGATGGACGTGCCGGTGCCCTTCTCCCCGGTGCTGGAAGATCTCACGGTGCCGTCGGAGAAGACGGTCTTCGACGCGGCCACGGCCCTCTGCGGCAAGGCCTGATGCCCACCCAGGTCATCATGCCGGCGCTGGAGCTGGCGCAGGAGACCGGCAAGGTCCTGCGCTGGATCAAGGCCCCGGGCGAGACGGTTCGCAAGGGCGAGCCGCTGGTCGAGATCGAGACCGACAAGGTCACGGTCGAGATCGAATCCCCCGCGGCCGGCGTGCTCCGCGACGTGACCGCGCAGGAAGGCGACGTGATCCCGGTGGGTCAGCCGATCGCCATGATCTACGCGCCCAGCGAGGCGTCGACTTCGACGCTCTCTCCCCAGGGAAGAGGGGAAAGTGACAGGCCACGCCCGGCCGACGCCAACGGCGATCGGGTCAAGGCCTCTCCCCTCGCCCGCAAGCTCGCCGCCGAGCACGGCGTCGACCTCGCGGAGATCAAGAGCAGCAGCGGCAAGATCGAAAAGGCCGACGTCCTCGCGCATGTGGAGCGCCGCGCCGCTGCATCCGCGTCCGCGTCCGCCGGCGCCGCCGCGCGTCTCGCCCCCGCGTCGCCCAAGGCGCGCCGCCTGGCCGCCGAGCGCGGCCTCGACCTCCGCGCGCTCCACGGCTCGGGCCCGAGCGGCGCCATCCTCGCCGCCGACCTGCCCGCGGCGGCGGCCTCCGTCTCCACCACCGCACGACCCGAGGCGGCCCGTGGCGACGGCCTCAGCCATATCTGGCGCATCATGGCCGACCGCATGACCGTCTCGTGGACCAGCGCGCCCCACTTCTATCTCGTCCGCGAGGTCAACGTGAGCCGGCTCGTCACCTGGCGCGAGCGGGCGAGCAAGCAGTCGGGTGCCCGCATCACGTACACCGATCTGCTCGTCCGCCTCGTCGCCGCCACGCTCCTGCAGCATCCCGCGGCGAACGCGTCGTGGAAGGACGGTGGCATCCTCCGCAACAGGGAGATCAACATCGGGCTCGCCGTCGCCATCGAGGACGGCCTGGTCGTGCCCGTGCTCCACCGCGCCGACACCCTCACGCTCAAGGACATCGCCGCGCGCCGCGAGGACCTGGTCGCCCGCGCCCAGGCGGGAAAGCTGCGCCCCGCCGACATCCAAGGGGGCGGCTTCACCATCAGCAATCTCGGCATGTACGGTGTGGACGCCTTCAGCGCGATCGTGAATCCGCCCCAGGCGGCCATTCTCGCCGTCGGCCGCATCGCGGACCGCGTGATCGCCGTGAATGGCCAGCCGGCCGTCCAGCCCACCATGGTGCTCACGCTCTCGTGTGACCACCGCGCGCTGGACGGCGCCCGCGGCGCGCAGTTCCTTGGAGCCCTCGCCGAGCTGGTCGAGGAACCGCTCGCGCTTCTCAGCTAGCCCGTCGGGCCGGGCCCGCCGTCAACGGCCCCGCGGACGGTAGCCCGAGCGAAGGGGCGACGCGGGCACGCTGCGGTCGGTCAGGTTCATATCGCGCAGGCGCTTCGCTCCCTTGGCGAGGGCCGCGGCGATCGTCTCGAACTGCTCGTGCGATTCTTCGATGTGGTCCCCCGAGTAGCTGACAATGCGCCAGCGCCAGGCGGGGTTTTCCGGGGTCGACCACGCGACGACCTGCACGGGGCCGCCCTACCAGCGTCTCCCGCCACCACCGCCCCTGCCGCCGCGCTGTCCACCCTCGCCCCCGCCCCCGCTGCGATAGCCACCGCCGCTCCGCCCGCCGCCGCTCCCCGGCGCATTCGCGATCTCGACCCTCAGAACCCGACCATCCACTGTCTGCCCGTTGAGCTTCTTGACCGCCTCGGCGGCGGCCTCCGCGGACTCCATCTCGACGAAACCGAAGCCGCGTGACCGCCCGGTGTCTCGGTCCACCGCCACCGACGCTGACTCCACACCCCCGACCGCCGCGAACACCTCGCGGAGCCGGTCGTTCGATGTCGAGAAGGCGAGCCCGCCAATGAAGAGTTTGTGCGCCATGTGGGCACCTCCAGGAAATCTCCCGCGGGAGTCGGCACTCTCTGGTGCGCGGAAGACGGCACCGGAGTCGCGATCTGGAAGGCAGGTGACCCAGTCAATCCATTACGCCGGGCCAGACCCTACCAGGGTGACACATTTATCCGATTCTCGTTGGATTGTTTTCTTGCGCTACAATTCCCTCACGTCACCCGAGGAGGCTCCCATGGCGCACAACGAAGCGAATGGCTCCCAGGTCCCGGCCCAGGCCCAGCCGCCGCGGGCCATCAATCACCTGGTGCTGAACGTCCGGAACATGGAGGTCTCGCACAAGTTCTGGACGGAGATCATCGGTTTCACGTGCGTGGCCGAGCTCAAGCAGACGCCCGGGCGTGTGCGGCCGAAGATGCGCTTCTACAGCGGCGTGGACGCCCAGGGCGGCCTGACCCATCACGACCTGGCCCTCGCCGAGCTGCCGCCAGCCAATCAGGACGGGAGTGAGCCGGCAGAGTGGAGCCTCATGCCGGGCCGCCCCGGCCTGAACCACGTGGCCATCGCGTGGCCGGACCGCGAGTCCTGGCTCAGGCAGGTGGCGTGGCTCCAGGCCAAGGGCGTAAAGTTCCTCCGCCGCATCAATCACGGCATGACTCATAGCGTGTACATCGCCGATCCCGACGGGCACGGCATCGAGGTACTCTACGAGCTGCCGCGGGAGGTCTGGGAGCACGACATCGACGGCGCGCAGAACTTCGCCGAGGTGCTGCCGACCGAGGGCCCCGAGTCGCTGATCGACCGCACCGACTACCCGGTGTTCAAGGGCTGATCGCTCCCCCTCGCACCGCGTCCCGCCCTCGCGAAAGGACTGTCTGATGGCCAAGCTCGCCCTGCGTGTCAACGGCAGCGCTCGTGAGGTCGACTCGCCGGATCCCGATGTGCCGCTCCTCTACGTGCTGCGCAACGACCTCGCCCTGACCGGCACGCACTTCGGCTGCGGGCTCGCCCAGTGCGGCGCCTGCACGGTGCTGGTGGATGGCAAGGCGGTGCGCTCGTGCGTGACGCCGGCGCGCGCGGTGGCCGGGATGGAGGTGACCACGATCGAGGGCCTGGGCACCCCCGCCAAGCCCGATGCCCTCCAGGCCGCCTTCATCGCCGAGCAGGCCGCGCAGTGCGGCTACTGCACGGCCGGCATCATCATGAGCGCCAAGGCGCTGCTGAAGGCGACACCGCGCCCCACGCGCGACCAGGTGTGCGAGGCCCTCGCCGGCAACCTCTGCCGCTGCGGCAGCCACGACCGCGTGATCCGCGCCGTGCTGCGCGCCGCCGGCACTCCGGGTGGGCGCTGAGATGGCCCTCTCGCGCCGGCGCTTTCTCGGCACCGGGCTCGCCGCGGGCGGCGCCCTCGTCGTGGGCTTTCCGTGGACGCCGCGCTCCGCGGCGCAGACGGTGCCCAACGCGGATCGCTTCCTCGGCAAGTCGCTGGCGCCCGACGCGGTGGACTCCTATCTCGCCATCCACAGCGACGGCTCCGTCACGATCTTCGTCGGCAAGGTCGACCTCGGCACCGGCCATCGCATCGCCATGCGCCAGATCACCGGCGACGAGCTGGGCGTGTCGCCCGACCGCATCGCCATGATCGAGGGGGACAGCGCGCTCACGCCCAATCAGGGCGCGACCGGCGGCAGCTACGGGGTCGCCCGCGGCGGCATGCAGCTCCGCCAGGCCGCGGCGACGGCGCGTCAGGCGTTGATCGCGCTCGCCGCCCCGCGGCTCGCGCGCCCGGAGTCCGACCTCGACACTGCCGACGGGGCGGTGGGCGTACGGGGCGGCGGAGCCAGCGCGAGCTTCGCCGACTTGATCGGCGGCAAGACCTTCAATCTCAAGCTCGATCCCAAGGCGCCCTCCCGTACCCCGGACCGCTTCCGCTACATCGGCGCCTCGCTGCCGCGGCCCGACGTGCCGGAGAAGGCGACGGGCACCCATCACTACCTTCAGGATGTGACGCTGCCCGGCATGCTGCACGCGCGCGTGATCCGGCCGCCCGCCGCTGGGGCCACGCTCGCGTCGGTGGACGAGAGCTCCCTTGCCGGGGTGCCCGGCGCCCGCGTCGCCCGCATCCAGAGCTTCCTCGCCGTGCTCGCCGAGCGGGAGTGGGATGCGATCCGCGGCGCCCGCGCGCTCCAGGCGACGTGGTCGACGGGCAGCGGCAGCGCATCGCTCGGCGATCAGTCCACGCTCTACGACTCGATGAAGACGGGGCGCGTGGTGCGCGACCAGGAGGTCGCCAAGCGGGGCGATCTCTCCGCCCTCGGCGCGCCCCCGGCGGGCACGCGGACGCTGGCCGGCGAATATCGCTGGCCGTTCCAGACCCACGGCTCGATGGGACCCTCGTGCGGGGTCGCCGACGTGCGCGGCGGCGGCGCGACGATCTGGAGCTCGTCCCAGGGCACGCACAATCTGGCCGCCGCCTGCGCCCGCGTGCTGGGTCTCGAGCGGAACCGCGTGCGGGTGATCTATGTCGACGGCGCGGGCTCGTACGGGCCCAACGGGGCCGACGACGCCGCGGTGGAGGCCGCGCTCCTCTCGCGCGCGGTCGGGCGGCCGGTGCGCGTGCAGTGGACGCGCGAGGAGGAGCACGGCCTCGATCCGAAGGGTCCGGCGCAGCTGCTCCAGCTGCACGCCGCGGTGGACGCGGACGGGCAGATCACCGCCTGGGAGACGCAAGCCTGGCTCCCCGTCGCCACCGCCAATCTCCCGCACGTGCCCTATCTGTCGCTCGACGCGGCGGGAATCCCGCAAACGCCGGGGCGGTCCACCGGCTTGATCTACCAGAACATCGACCCGCCCTACACCGTCGGCGGCCTCAACGCGGTGGTGCACTGGCTGGCCGACGCGCCGCTGCGCACCTCGGCGTTCCGCGCGCCGGGCAAGGTGGCCAACACCTTCGCGGTGGAATCCTTCACCGACGAGCTCGCCGCGCTCGCGAAGGAGGATGCGGTCGAGTTCCGGCTCCGTCGCCTCACCAACGCGCGCGCGGCGGACGTGCTGCGCCGCTGCGCGGCCCGGATGGGCTGGCAGTCGCGGCCCTCGCCGCGGCCCATCGATCGCACCGCGAAGATCCTCACCGGGCGGGGCATCGCGTTCGTGCACTACAAGCACGAGGAGGCCATCGTCGCGATCGGGATGGAGGTGGCGGTCGAGCGCGCCACCGGCGTGGTGCGCGTCACGCGCGCGGTCGGCGCGCAGGACTGCGGCCTCATGATCAACCCCGGGTGCGTGCAGGCGCAGCTCGAGGGCAACATCATCCAGACGCTGTCGCGCACGCTCCACGAGGAGGTCACCTTCGACCGGCAGCGCGTCACCTCGGTGGACTGGGCGTCGTATCCGATCCTCCGCTTTCCCGAGGTGCCCACGCTCGAGTTCGACCTGATCCAGCGCCTCGACCAGCCGCCCCTGGGCGTGGGCGAGGCAGCCTCCACGCCCGTGCCTGCCGCGCTCGGCAATGCGATCTTCGACGCCACCGGGGTGCGCCTGCGCACGGTACCGTTCCGGGCCGAGCGCGTGAAGGCGGCGCTCGCCGGCGCCTGAGGCGCCCGCGCGCCTTCCGCCGCCCATGGCGAGCCGCGCCGCGGCCGACTGGGTCTTCGTCAACGGGCGCATCCTGACCCTCGACCGGGCGCGGCCTTCGGCGGAGGCGCTGGCGGTGCGCGGCGGGCACGTCGTCGGCGTCGGACGGCGCGGCGACCTGCGCGGCTGGCGCGACCGGCGGACCACGGTCGTGGACCTCCGGGGCGCGACGCTGATCCCCGGCCTGGTGGACGCCCACGCGCACCTCGATCGCGAGGGCCTCAAGCGCATCTTTCCCTCGCTCGCGCGCTGCCGCTCCATCGACGACATCCAGCGGCTCCTGCGCCGACTCGCCGCCCAGCGGAAGCCCGGCGAGTGGATCGTGACGATGCCCGTCGGCACCCCGCCCTTCTACCGCGACGCGCCCGGCTGCCTCGCCGAGGCCCGCTGGCCCACCCGTGCCGACCTGGACGCCGCCGCGCCCGAGCACCCCGTGTATCTGCGCGGGATCTGGGGCTACTGGAACAAGCCGCCCGTGTACTCGATCGCCAACTCGGCGGCGCTGCGGCTCGCCGGCATCACCCGCGCCACGGAGGCGCCGTTCGGCGTGGAGATCGTGCGCGACGCGGCGGGCGAAGCGACCGGCCTGTTCATCGAAAGAAACGCCATCCAGGTGATCGAGCACACGCTCATGGCCGAGGCGCCGCGCTTCACGCATGAGGACCGGCTGGACGCGCTCGCCGACTCGCAGCGGATCTACGCCGCGCGGGGCGTCACCGCCGTCTACGAGGGCCACGGCGTCGCGCCCGAGGTGCTCGCGGTCTATCGCGAGGCGCACGAGCGGGGGCGGCTCCAGCTGCGCGCCACGCTGACGGTGAGCCCCACCTGGGACGGGACGGTGGAGGCGGCGACCGCGCTGCGCGAGGTCGCGGCGTGGGCGGGCGGGCGCGGTCTCGGCGACGAGATGCTGCGCGTGGCCGGGATCTGCCTCCACCACGGCGGTGATCCCGCGGTCGCGCGCATCCTCCACGAAGCCCAGCCCTACACCGCCTGGGCCGGCTTCGTGGAGAGCGCGAACTCGCACGAGGCCTACACGCTGCAGGCCCTGTTGGCCGCGCGGCTGGGCGTGCGCGTGAACACGCTGGTCACCCGCTGCCTGCCCGACGTGCTGGACGCCTGGGAGAAGATCGCGCGCCAGCATCCTCTTCGCCGGCTGCGCTGGGTGCTCGTGCACCTCAACGACGCGACGGCCCAGCAGCTGGAGCGCATCAAGCGGCTGGGCGCGGTCGCAACCACCAACCCCATCAGCTATCTCTGGCGCTCGGCCGCCGAGGAAGCGGCCAGACTGGGCGACGGAGGCGCCAGCCTCCTACCGCACCGAAGCCTTCTGCGGCGCCGCATCCCGTTCGGGCTCGCCACCGACAACAAGCCCCCCGATCCCTGGATGGCCTTCGCCGCCGTCGTGGGGCGAACCGACATGGGCTCGGGCGCGGTCATCGGACCGCGGGAGCGTCTCACGCGCCAGGAGGCGCTCTGGGCCCTGACGGTGGGCGGCGCGTGGATCACGCAGAGCGAAGGCGTGGGGGGCGTCCTGGCGCCGGGGCGGCGCGCGGACCTGGCCGTCCTCGACCAGGATCCGCTCACCGCGCCCCTCGAGGCGCTGCCGGATCTGCGCGTGCGCCTCACCATGGTGAGTGGGCGTGTGGTGCACGGCCGCGCGTGAGCGCGGCCCCGTCGCGGCCGCGGCCTAGCCGAGCACGCCCCGCGCCCGTAGCCGGGCGACGTCGTCCCCCGAGAGCCCGAGCACTTCGGCCAGCACCTCGGCGGTGTGTTGACCGGCGAGCGGCGGCGGCGTGGTGGGCGCCTCGGAGGCGGAGAGACGCACGGGGCAGCCGGGCAGGCGAATCGTCCCCCGCGTCGGATGCTCGATCGTGTGCACCTGCCCACGGGCATTGAGATGCGGGTCGTCCAGGATCTCCCCGGTATCGAGCGTGGCGCCGCACGGCACGCCCGCCTTCCCGAGCGTCGCCATCACGTCCTGCTTGGTCCGCGCGCGAGTCCACTCGCGCACCGCCGCGTTGAGCGCGTCGCGGTGCTGCCAGCGCGAGCGGGCGTCTGCGTAGCGCGGGTCGGCGAGCAAATCCTCGCGGCCGATGGCGGTGGCGAAGTCGCGCCACATGTCCTGGTTCATGGGCTGCACGTAGATGAAGGTGTAGTCGTTGGGGCCGCCGGGCGCGCAGGGATACGCGCCCCCGGGGACGCCGCCGGTGATCTCGTTGTCCTTGCGCATGCTCGGCTTGCCGTCGCGATAGTGGTCCACGTAGCGGCCCCGCACGAAATTCGCCACCACCTCCTGCATGGCGACCTCCACGAGCTGCCCCTGCCCGGTGCGCTGGCGCTGGATGTACGCGGCCATGATGGCGCCCGCCGCGTGCACCCCGGTGCCGGTGTCGCCGATGGCCGCGCCGCAGCGGACGGGCTCCCGATCGGCGAAGCCGGTCACGCTCATGACGCCCCCGGTGGCCTGGGCGATCATGTCGAAGCTCTTGTACTCGTGGTAGGGGCCGGAGAGCCCGAAGCCCTTGATGCGCGCCATGATGATGCGTGGGTTCGTCGCGCGCAGGCGCTCCCAGTCCAGGCCCAGGCGCTCCATGAGCCCGGGCGCGAAGTTCTCGACGACGACGTCGGCGCGCTCGACCATCTGGAGAAAGAGCTGCTTGCCTTCCGGCTGCTTGAGGTCGATGGTGACGCTGCGCTTGTTGGCGTTGAACACGAGGAAGAACATCGCGTCGAGGCCCGGCACCTCGGGGCGATTGCGCCGCGACTGCTCGCCGCCCGGCGGCTCGATCTTGATCACGTCGGCGCCGAGCCAGCCGAGGAACTGGGTGCAGGTGGTGCCGGCCTCGAACTGCGTGAGGTCGAGGATCCGCATGCCGGTCAGCGCGCGTTCGGCCATTGGCTCGGGCCCCCCTTGTCCGCGTCGAACGGCAGTATACTAGCCGCCATGCAATTCCAGCTCCGCAAGATCGGCCACGTCGTGCTGAATGTCACCGACCTCGATGCCGCCGTGGACTTCTACACGCGCGTGCTGGGGCTCCAGGTCAGCGATCGCTATCC
>Ga0111539_10000296_pt1 | contig 60206 bp, 73 predicted proteins | sample RhiMethybrSRZTD1_FD_79667 | JGI IMG/M metagenome (GOLD analysis project Ga0111539, IMG submission 79667) | Populus rhizosphere microbial communities from Tennessee, USA - Rhizosphere MetaG P. TD hybrid SRZTD1 (version 2) (version 2) | ecosystem: Host-associated > Plants > Roots > Rhizosphere >...
CCCTGGCCGAAGAACAGATCTTCGTCGTTTTGTGCCTCGACGTAAGGTATGCCGCGTTCATCACGCCGGATCGTGATGCGAGCTTTAATGCCTTTGATTTCAACGGCGGTTTGTTGTGGAGAAGTCTGTCCTGAGTTCAGAGGGATGACCAGAAAAAGAGAGGCCAGAAAGAGGATTACAAGACGTCGCATAGTTAGTATCCTTTCAGCGGCTAAAGAATACAGGATCTTAGGGACAGGATTTACAGGATGTCTCAAGATGGGACAAGATTTTTCCTGTTAATCTTGAAATATCCTGTCAATCCTGTCTAAAATCCCAATCGCATGATGCGTCTCCTATTGATTTTGATTCTTTTGACTTGCTGCGCTGTTCTGGGTGCCGCACAGCAACGTCCCCTCATCACTGAAGACGTCGACATCATTTCTCCGGGAACAATCCGCATTGAAGCCGGCATTGATTTCATGCAGGGCGCGAAGTACACCGTCTCCGGTCTCAGAGGCGACCTGACCCGCGTAGGTGTTATCGGCATCAACTTTGGAATGGGACCAAACGTCGAGTTTCAGATCGACGGCGTAGCTCAGAATTATCTCAGCATCAACTCGCGTGGTGTGTCGGCGGTTCCGCTGGACATTTTGCCGGGAGCGAACTCCACCAACGACACGGGTGATTTCACACTCTCAGCCAAATTCAAACTGCGCAATGAAACTCGTCGCGGTCCGTCGCTCGGCTTTCGTTTTGGCGTTCAGCTTCCAAACTCAAATCAGTCACGCGGGATCGGCGTCAACCAGACAAACGCCTTTGGTTCGATTCTGGTGGGGAAGAAATTCGGAGCCGATGGACGCTTCAACACCTTCGGCAATATCGGTCTGGCCATTCTCACGGCTCCGACCGAACTCTTTTCACAAAACGACGTCATTACTTACGGTCTCGCCGGAATCTATCGCATCAACAAACAATTCAGCATCGCGGGTGAAGTCAATGGACGCGCCAACACGCGCCCCGGCAACGGCCCGCTCGGCACTGAATCCTACGGCGAAGCGCGACTCGGAATGCAGATTAGAGCGTCGGGACTCCGCTTCGATTTTGCCGGAATCAAAGGTCTCACCAGCTTCAGTCCAAACTCCGGATTTACGGTCGGCGTCACTTACGACACGCCTGCTGTTTTCGCCCCGGTAAAATAAGCCACAGATAAACGCGGATTTGTTGCGGATTGGGGAGTTGTGTTTTCATTAGCGGCGCATGTACGACTGGTTACTGGCTATTGCAAGGTGGTTGGAAGTAAACGTCATTGGGTTGCCGGTATATTTTGCGGCGCCCGCGATGATCGTAATCGGCGCTCTCGACTCATCGCTATTATCCCTGCCCGAAATCAACGACTATCTGGTTGTCGGCCGCTGTTACAAAGATCCGACGGCCGCGTTTTATTTTCCACTGTTTGCAGCCGCCGGGAGTGTACTTGGCTGCCTTCTGCTTTACACGATCGTTCGTCGCGGCGGCCAGGCGGTGCTTCGGAAGCGGTTCAAACTGGAGCATATCAAGCGTGTCGAAAAAGCATACGAGCGCTTCGGCTTTCTTGCGATCGGGCTTCCCGCGATTCTTCCACCTCCGTTGCCTTTCAAGATCTTCGTAGCAACTGCCGGTGCGTTGGAGTATCCGCGTTGGAAGTTTTTGCTGACCGTGATGATTGCGCGTTCGTTGCGTTATTACGTAGAAGGCATTCTGGCTGTGTACTATGGCCGGCGAGTTTTGCTTTTCATAAGAGATAACGGGATCGTTGTTGTCAGCATCGTCGCGACTCTCGTGCTCATTGGCGTAGCCATCTATATCATTATTAACCGGCGCCGCAACGCCAACGCGCAGACTGAAAGGACCCCTGATTGAAATTTATTACTAAATGGCTTACCCGTCTTTCTGAATACCTGATCACATACGGCGCCTTTGGACTGTTTGCGGTGGCGTTGCTGGATTCGACGTTTGTGCCCCTGCCCAGCAGTGCCGATGCGTTGATGCTGCTCTTGTCGACGACTAATCCGAGTTGGATGTTGCTCTATGCGTTCATGGCGACGAGCGGATCGGCGCTGGGTTGCTGGATTCTTTATCTGATTTCACGACGTGCAGGTGCGCGGGCGTTGAACAGATTCTCGGAGGCAAAACAGCAGCGCGTGAAGAATTGGATCGAAAAGTACGACGCGTTCGCAGTGCTGGTTGCGACGTTGCTGCCGCCGCCGTTTCCTTTCAAGTTGTTTGTGATCACGGCGGGCGTGTTTAGATTCAGTTTGCTGCGCTTCATGCTGGCGATCATCGTTGGACGCGCGTTTCGATTCCTGCTCGAAGGATATTTTGCGGTGCGATATGGCGCCCAGGCGAAAGAGATTCTGGCGAGGTATTACCCGATTATTGGACTCGGGCTGGTGGTGGGAATTGTGTTGTTTGTGGTGCTAAGACAGAGACTTAAAAAAACAGAAATCGCGACCGATCATCCGTGAAGTTCCGTGGCTATTTCCGGGAACTGGAAATTGCTGGCCGCGGCAAGATCTTTGATACCGTGCGTCTCTTCGAGCTCAGTGAGTAACAGGATGAAAATCTCGGCGGTGGCGAGTGCGTCACTTCCGGCGCGATGACGGCTCGCGATCGGGATCGAAAAGTGACTCGCGATCGTGTCCAAACGATGATTGGAAAGATCCGGGAATGCACGCCGCGCGAGCCGGACCGTGCAGAGATGCGGGTTGATCATCCGGTGACCAGGATAAACGCGCGAGATTTCGTGATTCAGAAAACTCGTATCGAACGGCGCGTTGTGGGCCACCAGCACTGAATCGCTCACGAAGTCGAGCCATTGCGGCGCGACATTAGCAAAGACAGGGGCGCTCCTTACCATCTCGTTTGAAATGCCGGTGAGGGATGCGACGAAACGCGGAATCGGAATCTCCGGATTCACGAGTGAAAGAAACTTATCGACGATGCGTCCGCCGCGAATTCGATATGCACCGAGCTCGATCAGGCGATTCGGCGGCGTCTTCGCACCAGTCGCTTCGACGTCCACCACTACGAAATCGAGATCTTTCAGCAGCCGTGATTGACTGTCGTCCTGCAGCAGCTCGACGGTGTTATTCTCGATGATCTTGAAGCGCCGATCGTTTCTGATGAGATCCGCAACGAGTAGTCCGGCAAGTTCATCGTCGATGTGCGAGAGTTTGAAAACCGCATCGACGATTTCTGACGCTGCGGCGCGTCCGCCCGAGCAAGTTAGTAGGTCGATTGTGTCCTGGACGAGAGTAGAATCAGAAACTAAATTCGAATAAGGCGGCATTCGCCCGAATTGTAGCATGTACCTATTGAACGAGGTAAGAAATTGAACGCTGAACAAGTGATCGATCAATTCAGAAAAACCGGCGCTTTGCTCGAGGGCCATTTTCAACTTTCGAGCGGTTTGCATAGCACGGTCTATTTGCAGTGTGCGCTCGTGCTTCAGTTTCCTGAGAACGCTGAAGGCTTTGGAAAAGCGATTGCCGAGAAGTTTCAGGGGCAGGGAATTCAGCTCGTTGCGTCGCCTGCAATCGGTGGAATCGTAATTGGTCATGAAGTCGCGCGCGCGTTGGGTGCGCGGTTTGTTTGGACCGAACGTGAAGCGGGGCAGATGACACTGCGTCGCGGGTTTACTGTCGCGCCGGGTGAAAAGACTCTCGTGGTAGAAGACGTCGTTACAACCGGTGGTTCAACTCGCGACACAATCGAAGCGTTAACGAGAGCTGGAGCAAACGTAGTTGCCGCGGCGTCGATTATCGATCGCTCGGCGGGCAGTGCCGACGTCGGCGTTCCGCTCACTGCGCTCGCTTCGTTGAAAGTATTGTCCGTCGAACCTGCTGCTTGCGACGCCTGTAAACTCGGCGAGCCTGTCGTGAAGCCGGGCAGTCGCACCCAGAAAGTTTAAGCGCTTTGGAGTGCGGCGGCCTGGCGCCGCTTTGTTATCGATAATGCGTGATCGGGCCAAAGCGGCGCCAGGCCGCCGCACTCCAAAATGAACTACAAACTTCTCCTTCAGTACGATGGAACAGAGTTTCACGGGTGGCAGATTCAGGGCGATCTCAGAACTGTTCAGGGTGAGTTGACACGGGCGTTGTCGCTGATCGATGGCCGCAGTGTTAACGTTCATGGGTCGGGTCGCACCGACGCTGGAGTACATGCCGAAGGCCAGGTCGCGAGTGTCGAGATCCAGCGCGAGATTACTACTGAGAAACTTCGTAATGCGATCAATGCGAACATCAGTCGAGATGTGCGCGTGCTCTCGGTCGAGACAGTTCCAGATGACTTTCACGCGCGTTATTCCGCACTCGAGAAGACTTACGTTTATCGAATCGTCAATGGACCTGTAATATCACCGTTCTGGTGGCGTTATGCACATCAGGAGGCGCGCCCGTTGGATCTCGATAGAATGATGAAAGTGGCGGAGTTGTTTCTCGGCAAGCATGATTGGACGGCATTCTCGGCGGCACAGTCCGATGTCGAGGATCGTGTTCGGACTGTCACGCAGGTAGACATAACCGAACAAAACGAGGAACGTTCACCGGCCCCGCTCATTGAGATTCGGGTGAGTGCGGAGGGCTTCTTACGTTACATGGTGCGAGCGATTGCGGGAACGCTGATGGCCGTTGGGCGCGGCGAACTCGATCGCGACGCAATCATGGCTGCGGTTGAAACCGGAGCCCGGCCAATGGCGGCCGTCACGGCACCGGCTTGCGGTCTCACCTTGCTTTCGGTTCGCTATCAATGATAGGTCATATAGACCCTATATGCTTTCTGATTTCTCCGGCTTAATTCAAAAAGGATCACGAGAAGAGGCGTTGCTTGCTTCCGTCGCCTGGGATCGATTGCCGCGTCACGTCGCAATCATTATGGACGGCAACGGCCGTTGGGCCGCGCAACGCGGGCAGCCGCGTATAGCAGGTCACAAAGCGGGCGTTGAAGCTGTGCGAGCCGCGGTCGACACCGGCGCCCGTCTTGGACTCGGTGGTCTGACGCTCTATGCCTTCTCAACCGAGAACTGGAAACGGCCGCGTTATGAAGTTGACGCGTTGATGCGCATGTTGCGGCGTTACCTGCGACTCGAGCTCGATGAAATCGATCGCCAGAACATCAAGTTCCAGGCGATCGGCCGAATCGGAGCATTGTCCGAGAACGTTCGTAACGAGATTCAGCGTGCGACTGAACAGACCTCCCGCAATAAGGGAATGGTCTTGTCCGTAGCCTTGAATTACGGTGGACGAGCCGAGGTGGTCGATGCAGCACGCGCGGCGGTCAGGCGACTGGTCGATGAGGGCAGCCGTCCGGATGAGTTAACCGAAGAACGGATCGCGAACGAGCTTTACACACGCAATTTGCCCGAGCTCGATCTGCTCGTGCGGACCAGCGGTGAATTGAGAATCTCAAACTTTCTGCTTTGGCAGAGTGCCTACAGCGAGATCTATGTCACGGAAACTCTCTGGCCCGATTTCCGGCGCGTCCATCTGCTCGAAGCGATAGTTGATTACCAGCGTCGCGACCGGCGCTTTGGCGGACTGAAGCTCGTGGTTAGTAAACAATAACGAATGAAGAGAATCCTGACCGCTGTCGTCGCTTTACCCATCCTTATAATTTCAATTCTGATCCCGTGGTTATGGTGGCTGTTTGTAGCGCTCGCAGCAGCGGCGATGGTCATCGCTCTGTGGGAGTTTTACCTGCTGGCGAAGAAGCTAAAGTTGAAACCAGACGCTACGGCGGGTTACCTGGCCGGCGCGGCCATCGTTACCATCGCAACTCTGACAACACAAACCGATCCGGGTATCAGCGTCTTGCTCTTTATGTTTGTGATCATCGTGCTGACTGCCGGCACTCTGATCGCTGCGACTCTTCGTGGCGCTCCCTTCGATACGATGATCGCCTCCACGGGCGCCACAATCCTGGGCGTCCTGTACGTGCCCTTATTCGGCAGTCATCTCATTTCACTCCGCACAGGATTCAATCAAACCTTATCTGCTCACCTGCTGTCGTTCTTTTTTCTTGTGTTGATGGGAGCAGATACGGGTGCTTACTACGTCGGACGCGCGCTCGGAAAACGCAAGCTCGCCCCAACCATCAGTCCCGGCAAGACGTGGGAAGGCGTGATTGGCGGAGTCGTTGCCGCACTCGCGATGGCCGCACTCGCACACTTTTGGTTTTTTCGTGAACTCCCACTGAAATATATCCTGCCGCTCGCCGTTATCATGACGGTGGTTGGAATCTTCGGGGATCTCGCAGAAAGCGCACTCAAGCGCGGCGCCGGCGCAAAAGATGCCGCCAACATTCTTCCCGGTCATGGCGGCATACTCGATCGCCTAGATAGCTTGCTCTTCAACGCGCCACTCATCTACTATTTTGCACGCTTCTACTTCCAAGGCTGATCGCTAACGAAGGAAAGCTCATGACCACGAAAAAAATCCTTCTGGTAGTTGGTGGAGTGGTCGTGGTGCTTGCACTACTGGTGGTCTGTTTTGCGGGAGGAATTGTCGGTTTTGCTTTGTACCAAATTGGAAATAGCGACGCGGCGGCAAGGGCGAGGGATTTTCTGCGAAACAGCGAAAAGTTGAAAGCGGAAACGGGACCTGTAAAGGATTTCGGCCGTATAGTTACCGGAAGCGTCAATCTTCACAACGGCAATGGCGACGCGACATTGCATTTGAAAGTGATCGGCGATCGCAAGACCGTTAACGCAACCGTCGATCTGGTCCTCGTTAAAGGCGGTACGTGGCGGGTGAGTTCCGCTTCATACGTCAACGAGGCCGGTCAAACGATGGATCTTCTCGACCCCTACGATACAAAACGACTCATCCCCCGCTTGATTGCATGACCGAAAACACAACAAACACTACTGGCGTTGCGATTCTTGGTTCCACGGGGTCCATCGGATGCAACAGTCTTCGAGTTATTGAGTCTTTGACGGCAAGCGAGATGCGTGTCGTTGCACTTGCGGCGGGGACCAACGTTGAGCGTCTTGCAGATCAGATTGCCGCACACTTGCCTGAAGTAGTTTCAGTCGATACAGAAACCGCAGCACACGATCTGCGTGCTCTGCTCTTCGCTCGAAACGTCGATCTGCCCCGCATCGTCATCGGCGAAGCGGGACTCATCGAAGTCGCTACTCACCCGCAGGCCGATTGCGTCATTTCTGCAACCGTCGGTGCGGTGGGTTTTGTTCCCACACTCAAAGCGTTGGAAAGGGGCAAGCGAGTTGCGCTCGCAAACAAGGAAACTCTCGTCATGGCGGGCGAGTTGATGACTGAAGCTGCGCGCAAGTCAGGCGCTGAGCTATTGCCCGTGGACTCGGAACACAACGCTTTGCACCAGTGCCTGCGAGGCGAGCGATACGAAGAGGTGCGACGGATCATTCTCACTGCATCAGGTGGACCTTTTCGCACGAGAAACAAAGACGAAATGAAACTCGCGAGTGTCGCGGAAGCGATGCAACACCCAACCTGGAGCATGGGCGCGAAGATCACCATCGATTCAGCGACATTGATGAACAAGGGTTTGGAGGTTATCGAAGCACACTGGTTATTTGGTTTTGCACCCGAGGCGATTGACATTCTCGTTCATCCCGAATCGGTGGTGCATTCGATGATTGAGATGGTTGATGGTTCGGTGATTGCGCAAATGGGTGTCACAGACATGCGCCATGCGATTCAGTATGCGCTCACTTATCCGGAACGACATTCGTGTCAATTGCCGCCTTTGGATCTAACTTCGGTTTCAGGACTTCACTTCGAAGCTCCCGACCTGGATCGCTTTCCATGCATCGCGCTTGCCTATCGAGCGTTGCGTGCGGGAGGTACGCTTCCGGCGGCGATGAACGCGGCGAACGAGGAGGCAGTCAGTGCATTCCTCAACGAGCGCATCTGCCTGACTGAGATTCCGGAAGTGATCGAGACCGTGATGAACGGGCATTCAAACAAGTCAGCGAAGGACATCCAAACCATCCTCGAAGCCGATCACCAGGCGCGAGGCGCTGCCATCGCAGCGATCGAAAAACTTGCCAACGCCATTGTATAGCGCCGTCGAAATGGACTTCTCGCTGGAGTGCGGCGGCCTGACGCCGCTTTGGCCTCGATCACATTTCATCGATAACAAAGCGGCGCCAGGCCGCCGCACTCCAGGGAGGCGCACAATGTTGTGTGCGTTTTGTGCTTCTTTGTGGCACAAAGTTTAGGTAAACTCGTTTGCAACCCGACCGAAATTGGTCGAGTCTAAACTGGGTTGATTTTCGTACGAGATTGAGAAGAGAAGGCACTGAATGACTTATATCATCTATTTATTGGCATTTATTTTCATATTGGGTTCTGCAGTTGTCCTTCACGAATTTGGTCACTTCATCGTCGCCAAACTCTTCAAAATCCGCGTGGAAGCGTTTTCGGTCGGATTTGGTCCGCGACTTTTCGGCAAAAAATGGGGCCATACAGACTACCGAATCTCGGCCATACCCCTCGGCGGCTACGTAAAACTTGGTGGCGATGAGTCAAATGGTCCCCTCGAAGGCCCGGGCGCTCAGGACATTCCACCCGAGGAGATGTACAACCTGCGACCCCGCTGGCAACGCGTCATGGTGGCGCTGGCCGGACCGATAATGAACATCCTGACGGCTCTGGCAATCCCGTTTGCAGGCGCATTTATGTATGGCGTACCGGCAACTCCTTCGCCGGTTGTTTATTACGTCGAACCCGGTGGCGCGGCAGAACAGGCTGGTTTCATATCAGGCGACCGGATCGTCTCCTTCAACGGAAACGACGATCCGACGTGGGACGCTATCACCGGCGATGCACTGCTTTCGCCGGGAAAGGCATTGCCGGTAGTCGTAAACAGAAACGGTTCCGAAGTCTCGCTATCGATCACGCCGACCACGCGTATGGAGAATGGAGATGCCGCGGGAACGCTTGATTTCATTCCTGATTACGGTGGTTTGCCGGTAGTTGTCGGCAGCGTCACACCTGACTCACCTGCAGCGGCGGCCGGTCTCCAGGAAAACGATCGTTTCGTCTCAATCGGCGGTCAGGACGTGAGGAGTGCGGGACAGGTGACCGAGTATGTTCGCACTCACGATAAACAAAAGATTCCCATTACTGTTCAGCGTGACGGTCAAAACGTTCAACTCATGGCCGATGAACGTCGCATCAATGGCGATAAGTTAGGCTTTGGCGTTTCTGAACGGTATCCATTGCACGCGGCAACTGTTGCATCAGCGGGCAAATACGCCTATGAACAAAACATCCAGATTCTGAGTTTGACGGGTAAGGCTCTCGGACAGGTGTTCACCGGCCAGCGATCGGTTCGTAATACGTTGTCGGGTCCGATTGGAATCTACCAGGCAACTCAAAAATCGATTGAGAAGCTTGGCTGGGACGGAGCCTTCGGTATGCTCGGTTTTCTCAGTCTGAATCTCGGTATCTTTAACTTGTTGCCGATTCCTGTCCTTGACGGCGGCCACATCTTCCTGCTCCTGGTCGAGGGAGTTCTCGCTCTCATAGGTTTGTCGCTCTCGAACGCGGTGCGCGAGCGTATTCAGCAAGTCGGCTTTGTGATGGTGCTACTGTTAATGGTTTTCGTACTCAGTAACGACTTCCTGAAATTAATTGGTAGAAATCGAGAACCAGAGAAGCCACCGGCCACTGCGCCTGCGAAATAGTCAATGCGTAATACGCGACCAGTTCAAGTCAAGCATATTCAAATCGGTGGTGGTGCTCCCGTAGCGATTCAGTCGATGACAAAGACTGATACCGCTGATGTGGGCGCCACTGTGGCTCAAATCGAAGAGATGGTCCGCGCTGGCTGCGAAATCGTCAGGCTTGCTGTGCCTGACAATGATGCCGCCGTCGCGTTGAAAGAGATCAGAAAACGCGTACCTGACGTTCCGATCGTCGCCGACATCCACTTCCACTACAAACTCGCGTTGCTGGCGCTCGAAGCAGGCATCGACAAACTGCGGCTGAACCCCGGAAACATCGGATCGCATGAACGTGTGCGCGAGGTGGTCCGAGCCGCGCAGGCGCAAAGAGTTCCGATTCGTATCGGTGTGAATGGCGGGTCACTCGAAAAAGATCTATTGAAGAAGTACGGCACTGCGACTCCCGAAGCGATGGTGGAGTCGGCAATGCGGCACATACAGATTCTGGAAGACCTCGACTTCACCGACATTATCATCTCGCTCAAGGCTTCCGACGTGCACCGGACAGTTGCCGCGTATCGACTGCTCGCGCAAAAAGTCGACTATCCGTTTCACCTCGGTGTTACCGAAGCCGGCACGTCGTTCAGCGGCACGGTGAAGTCGTCCATCGGCCTCGGCATTCTGTTGCACGAAGGAATTGGCGACACGATTAGAGTCTCGCTTGCAGCGGAACCGCAGGAAGAGGTTCGCGTCGCGTGGGAGATTGTGAAGTCGCTTGGATTGCGAACGCGTGGCGTGACGGTGGTTGCGTGTCCGACTTGTGGGCGTCTCGACGTCGATAACTTTGTCGGTATCGTGACAGAGATTGAGCGCCGGCTCGCGCACATTGAAGAACCGTTACATCTCTCGATTATGGGATGTGCGGTGAATGGTCCGGGAGAAGCTCACGATTCCCAACTCGGCATCACCTTTGGTCGTGGAGTGGGGATGATCTTCAAAGACGGCGTGCCGATGCGCAAGGTTGCAGGTGAAGATATTGTGGAAGCTTTTGTAATGGAGACTGAAAAGCTACTTGCCGAAGGCGCCGCTGCCAAGCCTCCTGAACCGGAGTTGGTGACAATCACTAAATAGTGTCACTTTATTTTCACTCGCTTCGGAGCGGCAACGTCACCCGCCATCACCAGAAACAACGCGTCCGTCGTAATCTTTCGATTCACGTTAACAATCAGTTGTTCCCGCAGGTATTCAATCTGCAAGATCCACTCGCCTGCACGGCCCCGATCGATTTTTTGACTGACTTCTTGCAGCTCAGCCAACAAGTCTTCATTCACGAGCTGAGAAGGCTCAACGCCGAGTGATAGCATCCACGCATCGCGAATCAACGTCTCGAGCACGTCGAGTCGCTCTTCAAATTCTTCCCTGTACTGCGCCTCGTTGAGTTGTTCCGCTGAACGCAGCAATTGCGCGCGATCCTCGCTGAGCACAAGGGCGTTCAGGACCTTGAGCATCGCTTTTCGTTGCGAAGTGAACGTCACCAGATCGCCTGCGACGGCGCGTCCGAGGCTGCCGCCTGCCGTACGTGCTCGGAGCCGCGCTGTCTTCTTGTCCGCGAGATTATTTTTAACTAAATGGCCTTCGATTTCTTCCGGTAGCAAGGGTGAGAACCGAATCATCTGACAGCGCGAGAGGATCGTTGGCAGTAGCATCGCCGGACGCGCAGTGATCAAGATCAAATACGAGGTTCTCGGTGGCTCTTCGAGGACCTTCAGAAGCGCGTTCGCCGAGTTATCGTTGAGCTTGTCAGCCTCGTCGATCAGAAAAACACGTGCTTTACCTTCGAAGGGCCGGAAGTTGGCTTCCTTCTCGATCTGCCGCATCTGCTCGACACGCAACACGCGTTTCGGCGCCACCACGAGTCCAACGTCGGGATGGTTCGTCCAGATAATCTGTGTCCACTCATCAGCATCTTCACGTTGCGGGTAGTTCAAGTTTGCGATCCGCAGGCACGACGAACACACACCACACGCTTCTTGATCTTTGGGTGTGCGGCAATTCAACGCGCGCGCGACTTCGAGCGCAAAGCGCTTCTTGCCGATACCTTCTTCACCTGTAAACAGCATTGCGCCGGGAAGCCGGTCAGCAACCAGCATTCGTTTCAGTGCCGCTTTGACTCGAGAGTTTCCGGTGAGTTCGTCAAACATAAAATCATTTCCAATTTGCGATTGCCAATTGCCAATTGATTTTTTCAATCGGCAATTGGCAATCGGCAATCGGCAATCGCAATGTGGCCTCTGCTCTGGAGATATGGAATGATGATTTCTCTGACGCGCTGCTGCGTTTTGTCGACTGGTCCACTCGTATCGATCAACTTCACGCGCTCGGGTTCCTTGAGCGCAATCTGGAGGTAAGCATCACGCACCCGGCTGTGAAAGTCGGCGTTTTCGATATCGAGACGATCGCGTGACAGTTTGCCGGAATTTTTTGCCCCTGTACGTCGCGCCATGCGATTAGTTGATTCTTTGATCGAAAGGTCAAAGAGCAAGGTCAGATCGGGTTTGAGTCCGTCGGTAGCGAGTTGCACGATTTGCGAGATGAGTTCCGGCGAGAAGCCTCTTCCCGCACCCTGGTACGCGACTGTTGCGTCGGCATAACGATCCGAAATCACGACTTGTCCGGCTTCCAAAGCAGGACGCAGCTTGCGCCGCACATGTTGGGCGCGGTCCGCTGCAAAGACCAGCAGTTCAGTCAATGGATCGACTTCCTCCATCGCGTCCAGCAAAGCGGCGCGCAACCGCAAGCCAAGCGTGGTTCCACCCGGTTCGCGTGTCAGAAGCAAGTCACAACCATTGGCACTCAGGAAATTGCCCAGCAAACGTAACTGAGTCGATTTCCCGCTGCCGTCGATACCCTCGAAAGTAATGAAAGTTCCAGGCACAGTTCTCCTTGGAGTACGGCGGCCTGGCACCGCTTTTTTCCCGATCGCGCAAGATCAATAACAAGCGGCGCCAGGCCGCCGCACTCCAAAATGGCGACAGTTTAATCGAATCTTACGCCTCAGGCGAATTGGCGTCAGAACTGCGGACTTCGCGCGGGTTGGTCTCAGTGTTCGGCTGCGAATGCAGCTCACCGGTCGCGCGTCGCGATTGTGAGATGGTGGAGATTGCGTGCTTGAAAATCAGTTGTTCCTGAGATCCGGACTCAAGCAGGACCGAAAACTTGTCAAAGCTGCGGATGCGGCCCGTTAGCTTGGCCCCATTCAGCAGGTACACGACCACGGAGGTTTTCTCACGCCGAACCGTGTTGAGAAAAGCGTCCTGGATGTTCTGTGGTGCCTGTTTACCGTCCGACATGCTTGAAACCCGGGGGTGGAATTTGTAGATCGCGCGGTTGCAATGAGATTACAACAGGGATCTTTGCATTACAAGAGATTGGCGGAGATGTGAGAGAAAGGTGATTATTTGGAGCGGAGCCCGGCGAAAATGGATCTCAGAATGGAGCTGAGAATGGTGTTTTCCTCACCAAAACCCTCAAACCACTCGACATCTGCTTCATGGCGAAACCATGTCAATTGGCGTTTGGCGTAGTGACGCACGTCGAGTTTGGTCTGTTCGATAGCGCTTTCGAGGTCACGTAAACCCTGCAAATACTCGACAACCCGGCGGTATCCGTGTGCTCCAAGCGCGTTGGAAGCGGGTGAGAAGCCCTGGTCCAGCAGCCCGCGTACTTCCTCCACCAGCCCGGCGCGGAAGTGTTCCTCGGTCCGATCGTTGATCCTTTTGTACAGTTCCGCACGGGGTGGATTCAGGGCGAGGATGCGTAGGCGGCGCGAGCTTTCGTGCGGTTCGGGCCGAATTGGCTGCTGGTCCACTATCGAGCGGCCAGTTTGGAAATAGACCTCGATTGCCCTTTGCACGCGAGGCCAGTCGCGCGGGTAGAGCTGTGCGGCCGCGGAGCTGTCGATCCGTTTCAGTAGTCGATGCAGGTGTTCGGGACCGTGTTTCTCACGAAGCCGGTTGAGACGTTGGCGCAGTGATTCGTCTGTTGGCGGACTGGAAAAGAAGGGTTGGCGCAGGGCGCGTAAGTAGAAACCGGTGCCGCCAACGAGTAATGGAACGCGGCCGCGAGATTCGATCTCCTCGATCTTCTTTGCGGCTTCGCGGGCCCATTCACCGGCGGTGTAATTGATATCCGGCGAGACAAAATCGATCAGGTGATGAAGGACGCCCTTGCGTTCCTCGAGAGGCACTTTAGCGGTGGCTATTTGAATCTCTTTGTAGACCTGGACCGAATCGCAGTTGATGATCTCGCCGTTGAGTTGCAGGGCGACTTCAATTCCAAGCGTGCTCTTGCCGGAGGCAGTTGGACCAACGATGGCGATGACTGGGTTCACATGCGAAAAAGTATCACGGCCCAGATGAGGGCGAGTAGCAGGAGGGCGCCGAGGAGTTGATTGCGAGAGAAATTCATGGACAGGATGAACAGGATTTTTTTCAGGATGAACAGGATATCTTGTAAATCCTGAAATAATCCTGTTCATCCTGTCTAATACATCCGCGTTATCTCAATACCTGAATAGTACGCTTTAAGTATCTGCTCGGACGTCCAGCCCTGCTTCGCAAGCCCGTAAGCACCGACCTGGCACATCCCCACGCCGTGCCCCCAACCCCGTCCGACAAATGTGAACTCCGTCACGCGTCCAGCATCATCATATTCGCGATCGATAACGAAGAGTTGTTCCCGCAACCCGAGCGCTGAACGAATGCGACCGCCCCGAACGTGCGCCGTTCCCCCTGTGCCTACAATCTCGAGATCTGTCACTCGATGCGATGCACCGCGCGACACCACGCGCAGATCGACAATCGATCCAATCCCTCTCGCCGCGCGCGCCAAACGTGCCTGCACCTGCGCGGGACTCAATCCCTTGCTCCAGTTCGCAAATGGCGACATCCGGTCAGCCGCCGCACCGTTCGGCGCCGGCTTAACTTCGAGAAAATCAATCTGTCCGTTGGGCGCGAGGTGATAACTAACCGGTTCACCACCGACGAGCGCCACGGACGATACCGAGTAAGGAAATTCGCCGATGTATCGAAACAGAAATGCGTCAGGGTTAACTTTGATCGGCTGATCCTTACCCTTTGTGGTGCGCAGAATTAATTGTCCATCACTTGCCGGACGCGCATTAGCTTTCTGAAGCTGCAAGAGATTGCGCGACTCTAACAAGTGCGCGATCGCGTGCAACACACGCGCGCGTGACAAATCCAATCGTGGACGGACCTTCGCGTCCGGATAGATTGACAGATGTCCATCGCGCACCAGCATCGCCAGATCTGCGCGATTTGCCGCCGGCACTTCCTGAAGATCTTTCACCGCCAGCAGGTAATCGGCATCGGCATCATTCAGCAGTGTTCCGGCGCGACTTTCGCCAAAAACAGCAGCAGAGAGCGCCGTGGCAAAAGCAGGCGGTCGATTCACGTCCGCCGCAGTGACCGGCATCGTTTGTCGCGCCACGCGCGCGACATTCGCGAGCCAGTTCTGCACTTCGCTCACCATCGCATTAGCAGAAAGCCACGAATCAAAAACTCGCTCAGGCAACATGCCGAAATTCTGCGTGAGTAAAAGACTGACATCCCGTGCGAGCAGAACATTCGCATCATCCGTCAAATCAGCAGGCAAGCGGGACGTCTTGATTACAAAGCGATCGAACGTTGCGCCTTCCGCGGCGCACTCGCGAGCACGAAGATATGGTATCGCTTCGTTGAAGATCTTTTCCGAGTCTTCGGTGCGTCCGCCGCAGGTCGACGTGTAGAGCGCGTTAATCGGTTCGCCGTTGTAAGTCGCAATCAAGCCGCGTGTCTCGTCGACAGCACGTGTCGAGAGTGGGTTCTCGGAAGTGAGTCCGCGATACACCTGCGATCGCGTGGTTGGCAGGATGTCGAAACCCTGCGACATGAATTGCCCGCGATTCTTGAGCGCGTAGGTGCGAGCGGCGATTGCCTGTGCTTTCAAAGCTTCAATCGCGGGATACCCGCCGGGTGAGAGTTCGTTAGCGACGACGCCGCGCACGTAGTCTTCAAGTCCGAGTTCGTTAACAACGGTCAAACTACCGCGCAGGTTGGTGAACACTTCGATGCGTCCACGATAAGGTTTGTCGTTGAAGCGCACCGGCGCGTTCTTCTCGTCGTCGGAAGCAAAAGCAACAGGCGCACTGGAACTGAACATCGTTTTAGTTCCAGACGAAGTGACAACCTCCCGAGACGGTAATGAAGGACGCGAAGTTAACCGAACCGGACTGCTGTTGTTTGCGGCGGGTTGTGTCTGTGCGACTGTTTGCGGGTCCTTTGCTTCGATCGTTGCATCGATTCCCGCTGCTTCGAGACGCGCGCGGATCTCTTCCGCTTCTTCACGCGGATGCGTGGTTCCGATCACCATGCCCCACGTCTTTGTTTCCGTGTCGTAGATCGTGTGTGCGTCTTCGCCCGCGGCTTTCTGGATCTCTTTTTCGTTTTCTTCCGCCTCTTCACGCGTTGCCGCGCCACCGACAATCACCCGAAACGTCGCGTCCTCTGCAACGGCTTGTCGCGGAGAAAGCAAACGAGGATCGACACGCACTCGCGAGGTATCGAGTGCGAGCAGAGTCGAACCACCCCCACTAGCATTCATCAGATGACCGCTCGTTGAGATAACAGCAGAACGTGCGTCGGTCGTGAGCGCGACACGGATCGTCGGTTCCGGACCGGTTGCGATCCTCAGAGGTGGCGACTCAGGAATAACCGGCGTCGCGGCAGACGGAGGCGTCCACACCGGCTGCGTTCGTCGCGGCCGTGTTTCTTGTTGTTGTGCAGATGCGATGGGGAGAAAAAGCGACTGCGCAATTACTAACGTGATGACCCGTCGGGCGAGGGAACTACACATCATGCGGATACTACTACAAAACAATGCTTTTGAGCCCGGTTTTTGAGGAGGCAGGTGCAGTATACAGGCGCAGGTTGCTCGCCTGCTCCTGCAAGCTGTTCCTGCTCCTTACCTGTGGCTAAGGATCCAGACTATTCCCACGAGGACCAACTTTGTGTTATAGACGGTGCAACCCCCGGTAGCAAAGAATAAGCGGCAGCGGCTTTTAGGTCTGTCCCGAATAATCAGGAGGCCTTACGGTCCTCATGAGGAAGACTACTTCCCGAAGCGTTCCGTTTCTTGCGACCGCGGCGTTTGTCTCGGCGTTACTGGTCGTTTCGTGTCTGCCAAAGCCGCCCGCCGAAAGTGGTGATCTCACGATCACGCTCTACGGCTTCTCGGTGATGAAGGAATCGCTTGAGAAGGCTGTCTTCCCGGGTTTCACTGCGCAATGGAAACAGCTACACGGTCAGACTGTGCAGTTTCAGTCGTCCTTCGCCGGCTCGGAAACAGTTACTAACCAGATCCTCCAAGGAGCTCCCGCAGAAGTCGCGATTCTCTCGATCGAACGCGACGCTCAACGACTTCAGAAAGGCGGATTTGTCACGTCCGACTGGCATCAATTGCCCGGTCGCGGAATCGTAAACAAGACTCCCTTTGTGATCATCGTGCGCCAGGGAAATCCCAAGGGCATTAAAGATTTTTCTGATCTGGCGAAACCCGGAATTCGATTGATCCACCCCGATCCGGTCAGTTCAGGCGGCGCACAGTGGTCCATACTCGCGATTTACGGGTCGGAGTTGCAGAAGTCAAAGAAGGAATCGAGCGAGCCTGATAAAGGCCGTGCGCTGCAAACGCTGCGAGCGATCTGGAAGAACGTGATCTCGACGCCCGGATCTGCACGCGAGGCGCGCACGACTTTCGAGCTCGGCAACGGCGATGCTCTCATAACTTACGAACTTGAAGGCTTGCTCATGAAGGAGGCGAAGGCACCGATCGAAGTCGTGACTCCGCAGTCGACGATCTTCAGCGAGCATCCGGCAGTAGTGATCGATAAGAACGTGACGGCAGCAAAGCGCGCCGTGATTGACGCTTTCATGGCGTACCTCTGGAGCGACGAGGCCCAGCAGGCGTTCGTTAAGTACCACTTCTATTCAAGTACAAACGATACTTTCAATCAGGCTAACACGGCTTTCGGACACATCGAGATGCCGTTCACGATTGAGTATTTTGGTGGTTGGGATAAGGCATATCCCGAGGTGATCGAGCAAATCTTTCGCGATCAGGTGCAGAAGAAGTAGGAGACAGGATTAATAAGATTTACGGGATTCACAAGATGCATCCTGCAAATCTTGTTAATCCTGTGAAACAGTGACATGAGTTCAGTAGCTCCAGCAATGCGTCACGTACGCGGGTTCGATGTGGTTCGACCGCTCAGTATCGGCATGCTCATTTTCATGATGCTGCCGCTGGTGTTTTTGCCGCTCGCATCAATCTTTATCTTCGGCACCAGCAACGGGCTTGATAAATTCTGGGCCGCACTGATGCAACCCGAAGCAATCTTCGCTCTCAAACTATCAATGGCGACGAGCTTCTGGGCCACCGTCTTCAATGTGCTCTTCGGTCTATTCGCCGCATACGTCCTCTCGCGTTACAACTTCCTGGGACGGAATGCTCTGATCGTTACCATTTCGCTGCCGACCGCAATTCCGACCGCGGTTGCCGGCTTCGCATTGCTCTTACTGTGGGGACCATACGGCACGCTCGGTCGACTGCTGGCGCCACATGGTTTTCAAATCATGTTCACTGCGGGCGCGATCATCCTCGCGAATATCTTCGTCACCTTCCCGCTCGCTTTCGGTGTGATCAAACCCGTCTTCGACACGATGAGCCGGTCGCTCGAAGAGGCTTCGGCAACGATCGGCGCAACTCGCTGGCAGACGTTCTGGCACGTGACACTGCCGTCACTGCGTGGCGCAATTGTCTCCGGCGCATTACTGACATTCGCGCGTGCGGTCGGCGAGTTTGGCTCGACGATCCTGGTCTCTGGAAATCTTGCTGGACGAACGCAAACAGCGCCGCTCTACATCTTCGCAAAGTTCAACGAAGGCCAGATTGAAGCCGCAAACGCGATCGCGATTGTGCTCGCGCTTTTTTCGTTTTTGATCTTCAGTGTGCTCTTTCTGGCACGCGATTGGCTAGATGTCGACTGAAGAATTATGGTGAAAGCAAAAGAGACACTGATTCCGAGGATCGTCGAACCGGCGTCGAACATCCCGACGTCGACGGCGGCTGCCAGTGTAGTCGGGCTCAGTAAGAAGTTCGGCAAGGCCAGTGTGCTTGAAAACATCAGCTTCGACGTCGCGGAAGGTGAAGTGCTGGTGTTGCTTGGCGCGTCGGGTAGTGGCAAGACGACGATCCTGCGCATCATGGCCGGTTTGGAAATGCCGTACACGGGCAAAGTGATTCTGCACGGCAAGGACGTCACAGAACTGCCGGCGCGCGAACGCGGAGTCGGCGTCATCTTCCAGTCGTATGCGTTGTTTCCGAAGATGACGGTCGAAAAGAATATTGGGTATGGGTTGCGGATCCGGAAGCGAAAGCGCAAAGAGATTCGCGCGACGGTAAACGAGCTGCTCCAGTTGGTCCAACTCGAAGAGCACCGTAAGAAGTATCCCTCACAACTCTCCGGTGGTCAGCAACAGCGCGTCGCAATCGCGCGCACCCTCGCTTACAAACCTGAAGTGTTGCTGTTCGATGAGCCGTTCGGAGCGCTCGACACACAGACGCGCGTTCATCTTCGTCGCGAGATACGCGCGCTGTTGAAGAAAGTGAACGTGCCTTCGATCTTCATCACGCACGACCAGGAAGAAGCTCTCGAACTCGGCGATCGTGTCGCGGTGCTCAACGTTGGTCACATCGAACAGATTGGAACTCCGTTCGAGATCTATAGCCGGCCGGCGACTGAATATGTAGCAACATTTCTGGGTGCCGCCAATGTGATCGATGCGGTTGTGCGACAAGATTGTTACGAAGTTGGTTCAGCGCAGATCCCTGCAACGGTGGACAAGGAGAAGTTCAAACCGGGCGATTGCGTGAAGATAGTGTTTCGACCGGAAGACGTTTCCCTGAACCGCGGCGAGCTTGTGCGCCCCGGGCTATCACGTCTCGGCAAGGCCATCATCGAGGAAGTTGCTTTCGTCGGTGCTTATGAGCGTGTTCGTTTACAAATGGAAGTTGGCGGCGCAGATGAGTGCAAAACTGACGAGACTCCCTATTACTTAACCACTCAGCCACCGGAGAGACAGTCGACCAAATCGATCATTGCCACCCGACCCAAGCCGGAAGCGAGCGCCATCCGCTTGCATGTTGGCGAGCGCGTTGTCGTTGCGCTGACGTCATTCACAGTCCTGCCGTCAAAGGGTGCTAATTGAAAAAAATTTTCCTCGCTGGTTTCCTGGTGTGTGTGCTGACGGGCCTGGCCTCGGCGCAAGCTATTCAGAGCGACAATCAACAATGGACCGACGTGCAACTGGCGGTTCCGGTCACGAAGAGTTTTGATTTCAACCTTCTCGGTACGTTGCGTTTGGGGCGTGACATCAGCCGCCCCGTAGACGAACGTGTTGGCGTGGGATTAACGTTTCGATGGGGAAAGTATTTCCAGGTTTCACCGAATTTCTTGAACATCGGCATGCAGCCATTTCGCGGACGCAAAGTTTGGGAAAGTCGAGTCACGCTGCCCGTAACGTTAAGGTTTACGGCAGATAAGTGGAGGTTCAGCGATCGGAACCAGGTTGAGCGACGCTGGAGAAATTCAGGGCAGAAGTCGTGGCGATACCGCAACCGGTTCCAGATCGAACATCCGGTTGGGTCTGCGAAGTGGGCTCTGTCGTTGTTTGCGGCTGACGAGGTCTTCTACGACTGGACCATCGACCGCTGGGTGCGTAATCGTTTTTCCGCCGGCGGCATCAAGGTCTTCAATAAACACTACACACAGGAATTTTATTACCTCCGTCAGAACGATGGCGTAAGCCTGCCCGGCGATCTGAATGTAATCGGCACGACCTTGCGCTTCCGCTTATGAGCCGCGTAAATCCGCGGCTTTTATTGCGAGTCGGTTGAACTCGCGTCGCACGGCGTTGATGTTCGCGAATGGCAACGCATGCGCGTGGGTGCGATTGGTGAGGAGGATGAAGATGCGCTGGTGATGCGGATCGATCCAGACGCACGTGCCAGTGAAGCCGGTATGACCGAAACTGTCCGGAGGAAGATCGGCTCCACCGCTTGAACCTTTCGTCGCCGCGAGTTGCCATCCGATCGAACGCGCCTCCTCCAGTTCCGGCGTCATATTCTCCCGAAAGATCTCGCACGTCGCACGAGTAAGCAGCTTCGTCGACTCGCTCAGAAACTGGCGCGCGATCTGAAACGTTTCACTCGCGGTTGAGAACAGTCCCGCGTGTCCCGCAGCGCCACCGAGGAAATACGCATTGCCGTCATGCACTTCACCCCAGATCAAACGTTGCCGTGAATTCGCATACACGCCTGCGTTCATCTGCTTTGACATGTCAGCTTCATACGCATTACCCGTTTCACACGCAGCAATCCCGGTTTGTAAAGCGACCTCAGGGTTAAAAAAGGTCTGCTTTAAGTTGAGCGGTTCAAATATCTCCTTCTGCGCCAACGCCGCGATCTGGTGTCCAGTCATGCGCTCCAGCAAAATGCCGAGCGCGATAAATCCGAGATCGCTATAGATCACGCGCGTTCCTGGTTTGTACTCAAGATCGAGATTCGCGTTCGCGCCCGCAGCGCGTTCCGGTTCGTTCTCAGTCAAAATATAAAGCGGACGCCAGGCTGGCAGACCTGAAGTGTGCGTCAAGAGTTCGCGCACGGTGATCATCTGCTTGTCGGTGCGATCGAATTCCGGCAGGTAGTGTGAAACCGAGCTGTCGAGCGTCAGTTCGCCGAGTTCGATCCGGCGCGCACAGAGTAGAGTGGTGACCAGCGGTTTCGTCAGCGAGGCGAGATCGTAAATGGTGTCGAGTTTGTTTGCGACGCGATAAGGTTCGACAACCGAATAGCCGAGCGCGTCGTTGTAAAGAATCTCGTCGCGTTCGGCGACGAGATATACCGCAGAGGGAAACTCACCAGCCTGGATGTGTTGCTGAAGTAGCGTCGATAATTGCTCGTTCGCCGTTGGCATTGCCACAACAGTCTAGCGAACATTCGCGCTTAGTTCACTCACGCCGGGATGTTCGGCGTGCTCGCGGATTCTTTCGAGGGTGCGCAGTGCCAGACCAAGAGCATTTCGGCCCTCGAGTCCGGATACGGCTGGCGCTGTTCCATCGCGCGCCGCGTCAAGAAATGAAACTATCTCCGCGCGCAAGGGTTCTACATCGACAATATCCAGGTGATTGATGTGTACACCGGGCCACGAACCACCCGCCGCCGGCGGCGACAGACTGCTGACCGAAGCGCGCTTGGTTGTGTAGTCGATGGCGATGTAGTCGTGCGGCTGGAAGAAACGCATCTTGCGAATCTTGTCCATGCCGACGCGCGAGGCCGTGATGTTTGCCACCGCTCCGGATGAAAACTCGAGTCGCGCGTTGGCCGCGTCGACTTTGTTAGTGAGGATTGCGATGCCGACAGCGTGAATGTTCGTGACCTCAACGTCTTCGCCGACGAGCCACTGCACGATGTCGAGATCGTGAATCATCAGATCGAGCACGACGTCAATGTCGAGCGAGCGAGCAGTAAACTGGCCCACGCGATGGATCTCGAAATAGACGGGCTTGCGAACGTGTGGGCGCAGGGCGACCATCGCCGGATTAAAACGTTCGAGGTGTCCGACCTGAAGAACCGCCTTGCCGCGTTCTGCGGCTTCGATCATGCGATCAGCTTCTTCAAGCGTGCGCGAGATGGGTTTTTCAACGAGGACGTGAATGCCGGCTTCGAGCAGACCGCACGCAATCTCACAATGCGCTTCGGTTGGCACGGCGATACTCGCGGCATCGATGCGGCCGACAAGGGCGCGCCAGTCCGTGGTCCACTCAGTCTTTCTCTCCCCACTGATCGAACGCGCTGTTTCTTCGTTCAGATCGCAAACCGCGACGAATTCCGACAAGCCTTCTGCGGCCAGATCGGCATGAATGCGAGCATGTTGCTTGCCGAGGCTGCCCACTCCGATGACTGCTGTGCGTAACATTATGTTAGTCTGAGCCGCTCTAAATCAGAGGTTAGTTTTCACAGGATTTACAAGATTTATCAGGATTAACGGAGCCGAATATACTTGCATCCTTCGACGCTTGCCAAGCGAGTCTACCTTTTATTGTTCGCCGTTATCATCGTCTTTTATTTTTACGGGCTTGGCAAATTGCCGCTGCTTGGCCCAGACGAGCCGCGCTACGCGCAAGTGGCGCGCGAGATGTTTCTCAATCGCGATCTGATCACGCCAACACTCGGTGGTCACACCTGGTTTGAAAAACCGGCACTGCTTTACTGGATGATTGTAGGTTCGTTCAAGGTATTTGGCGTAAGCGAATGGTCAGCACGTCTCGGACCCGCAGTTTGCGGGTTGCTGACGATTGTGGCCGTCTGGTGTATTGACCGTGAGGAGGGGTTTGCGTTCCGGGCGGTCGTGGTTAGTGCTTCATGCCTCGGGCTGATCGTGTTCTCACGCGCGGCGAGTTTTGATGTCGTGATCACGATGACCTCCACGTGGGCACTCGCGTTTTTTCTCTTGCACGAACTGCCGTCGACAAAAAACAAGCGACTGCTCTTAGCCGGCTTTTACGTGTTTGTCGGGTTGTCGCTGCTGGCAAAAGGCCTGGTCGGAATCGTGATCCCGTTTGGTGTGGTTGGTCTTTACTATTTGCTCAGACGCACCTTGCCGCAGCGGCCGGTATGGTTGAGCCTGATCTGGGGTTTGCCGCTGGCGTTGCTTGTGGCTGCAATCTGGTATGGACCAGTCATCGCGCGAAACGGCTGGACGTTTATCGACGAGTTTTTTGTGCAGCATCACTTTGCGCGCTTCGTCTCGAATAAGTATCACCATCCACAGCCGGTGTACTTCTATCCGGTAATCATCCTGATGCTGGCGCTGCCATGGACCGTGCACTTGATTGTCGCCCTCGTAAAAGCACGGAAGTGGGAGTGGCGCGGTGCAGATAGCGTGAGTATCGTGCGTATTTTTTCCCTGGCGTGGTTGCTGTTGCCGATCGTGTTTTTCTCGTTTTCTGGATCGAAGTTACCGGGTTACATACTGCCGGCTTTGCCGGCGGTCGCATTACTGGTTGCCGATCGTTTGACCGTTCGAAGCGCGCGCTGGCCGCTGGTGATCGCAGGTGCGACGCTAGCGCTGGTCGTTATCGTCGTGAACTTTTTTGCGGCGCCGTTTGCGAGACGCGAGTCAGTGAAGGATCTGCTCGCACTTGCAGATGCGCGTGGCTATGCGACCAGCCCTGTGATCGCGCAGCGGGGCGATGATCGTTCGGCTGAGTTTTATGCGTACGGCAGGGTTATTTACCGTGCCGATGGCGAGGTGCTCACGTTCGATGAGATCTCAGTTGATGATGCGCGAGCCCGAGGGAACAAGTTTGTGGTGTTTATTCCGGTGCAGTATGTCGAGAACTACAGGGACGCGCCGCGGATCGAGGTTATTGGCGATAATGGGCACACCGCGGTGCTGGGGTGGCAACCGTGAAGTGGGACAGGATTAACAGGATGTTTTCAGGATGAACAGGATGGGATTCTGTCAATCCTGAAAACATCCTGTTAATCCTGTCGACAACTCACCTCAGATTGCGGGCGAAGAATTCAATCACGATCCGATCGTATGCTTCGCTTTGTTCTCCGGTCGCCGAAGGGAGACTAAACCCACTCAACGGCAGATCCGTTCTCAATTCGACATTTGGTCCCGGCGGAAAACACTTCTGTAGCGAAGCCGTCGCGTCGCGCAGGTTTCCAGCATCGTTTCCGGAAAGAAGCAGCACAGGCTTATCGCTCAACATAACTGCGTAGTCACATGCGTTGCCGGGCTTGTAGCTTCCAAGCAAGTAGGCCTTCATACCGATGCGCGACAACGCCTGCACCAACCTGTTGTCCATTCCTACGCAATTTGAAACCGCAGTTTTGAGTAGGTCGTCCGGGGAGTTTATAACGGAGTCCACGACAAGCACCTTTATCTGCGGGTCCGCGGAAGCCGCTTTGAGTGCACTATAAGCGCCGAGCTCGACACCGTAGACGCCGAAACTGTCTCCCACCAGCGCCTTTTGATTCTCAGATTTCAGGCTGCGCAGGAAATTGAGGGCAGCCACTACATCAGAATCGTCACTGGAGCCGATAGAAGACCACTTGATTGGCGGGTTCTCGCCATGGCCACGCAGATCGGGCCAAAGAATCGTGAAGCTCGTCGTCTCGTTTATCTTCACTCCGAGATTGAACAGCCACGAGCGGTCGCCGCCGTAGCGATGAAGCAGTACTACTGCCGGCGCACCTTCAGCACCTTTGAGCAACCATCCGCGTGCCCGGCGACCGTCGGGCGTGGTCCATGTTTCATCGGTAACCTTGATGGCGCGGCCACTGATCCTTGAAAACGACTCGGGTGTGACCACGTAAGGACTCTTCGCGGGATGGGAAACGCAATAGACGATATAGGAGATCGAGCCCACCACAGCCAGCACGATCACCAGTGCTATTGGCAGGAAAGACTTAACGAGTCTCTTACCAAATCGTCTTCTGGGTGGCATTAGCGTGAGTAGCCTCGGGTAGCTTCATAATAGTCTGAAGGCGTGTTGATGTTAACAAAAAACTTTTCCGCCTGTTCGAGATTCCTCATTTCGTCAAACGAAACCCAGCGCGTATTGACCGCTTCGAGCAGGTCCAGCGGCCGCCGCCGGCCTGCTTCGATCAGCTCAGTTGCACGTTGGCGGCACGGATCGACGCGGTACATGCCAGCCAGTGGTTGAGGGCGGCCGTCCGGCTGAATCGGAACAACTGCCTCGTGGTCCAATCTCAATGATGACAGCGATGAGAAGAGTTCCGCGGTGACAAACGGGAGGTCACAGGCAACCACGATGGCCCAATCGCGACGACATGCCGAGAGCGCAGCATGAAGGCCGCCAAGCGCGCCCCATTGCGGATAGACGTCCGCGACGCTCGGAAGATTTGAGCTCGCTGCCTGCGATCCGACGAGAGTTACTGAATCGGTGAGCGCAAACAGCGTCTGTGAAATTCGTTCAGCGAACGTTTGGCGTTCAATCAGCAACTGAGACTTATCGGTTCCCATTCGACTGGAGGCGCCGCCGGCGAGTATGAAGGCCGCAATATCCGTCATCACTATCCACAGATTACACAGAATCGGTGAAATCTGTGTAATCTGTTGAAACCTTGACCGCTTTCTTAGCCGAAGATTATAGTCCGTATGATGAACAAATTTTCTCTTATCCTGAGCGCTTTACTCATCCTTTTGGTGGCGAGCATCGCCATTGCGCAGGCTCCTCCAAAAGCTCCTGATTTGTTTCCCCTCGAAGACCTGCGACCAGGAATGAAGGGAACTGCGAAGACAGTCTTCAGCGGCTCAGGCACTGAAGAATTTGGTGTCGAGATCCTCGGCATCCTGCCCGGATTTCCTGGTCCGCGCCAATCGGCGATTATCGCAAGACTCAGTGGCGGAAATGTCGAGAGGACCGGAGTTTTTGCGGGCATGTCCGGCTCGCCGGTTTACATCGATGGAAAGATTGTCGGCGCCATCGCCTTTAGTTTTCCATTCTCAAAAGAGCCGATTGCGGGAATCACTCCGATCAAGCAGATGGTTGAGCTCTTCAACCAGGGGTCGGGGGAGATCAAACCAAAAGAGCCGCGCCCGGTTTCGTTTTCACAACTCGCGGGAACTGACTGGAAGCCAAACCTTCCAAAGCCCGCGGTGTCGCCGGTATCGCTTTTAGCTCCCGTTTCAATGGGTTCGCCCATGCTGCCGCTCATTGGCCAGCAGATGACGCCGATTGCGACGCCACTCGTTTTCAGTGGAATCAGTCAGGAATCGCTGTCTGCATACGCGCCACAGCTCGTCGCGAGCGGACTGATGCCGGTTTCCGGTGTTGGTGGCTCGGCCGCGATCACGCCGCTTGCTGAAGTTAACGGAAACACTTTTCCTGCCGGCAGTTCGATCAGCGTTCAGCTTGTGCGTGGCGATTATTCGCTCGCAGCAGCCGGCACGGTAACGATGCGCGACGGCGATCGCATTTACGCCTTTGGTCATCCGTTCCTGAGCCTTGGCGCTTCCGATATGCCGATGTCTGAATCATCGGTCGTCACGGTCATTTCCAACATGAACAACTCGTTCAAGCTCGCCGTGCCGGGCCGAATGGTTGGATCGATCTCGCAGGATCGGGCGTCAGGGATCTATGGATTGCTGCGTCAGGCGCCCAAGATGATTCCGGTGAAAGTGAATTTGCATACGAGCCGCGACAAGACTGAGACCTATTCTTATGAGCTTGCAAATGATTCGTTCCTGACACCCTTGCTGCTCAATATCACGCTTTTCAACACGATTACTTCGAGCGAACGCGCGTTGGGTGATTCAACCATCAGCGTGAAGGGCGAGATCAAAATCAAGGGCCAGGAGTCGATCCAGATCGACCGCAGGTTCTCGGCTAATAACTCGCCGGTCATGGCGGCGGGTTCAATTGCGGCGCCGGTTAGTTCGTTGCTGGCAAGCGGTTTCGATGACGTTCAGCTTGACGGCATCACCCTTGATATTGCTTCAACCGAGACGAAGTACGCGGGCACGCTTGAGCGGATTACGGTCGATCGCACCGAGGTCCGACGCGGCGACAAGATCGAAGTTCAGGCTTACGTCCGGACTGAGTCAGGCAAGCAGTTTGTGCAGCGAATTCCCGTTCAGATTCCCGGTGATGCGACTGAGGGACAGTTGCTGGTGTTTGTCGGTGATGGCGGTGCTTTGCAGGAAGGTTCACCGGCGAAGGCTTTCGTCCCGCAGGATCTGAGCCAGCTCGTGAAAGCCATCAACACGGTGAAGAAGAGCGATCGGCTGTATGTAAAACTGTTTCGCATCACGAACGGCGCGGTCATCGGAACGAGCGAACTGCCGAGCCTGCCGCCGTCGATGGTTGCGACACTGAACAGTGATCGCACCTCAGGTGGATATACGCCGACGGTTCTTTCACCTCTTTACGAAATGGAATTACCGCCGGCGGAGTTCGTGATCTCGGGGCAACAGCTAATCGCGATCGATGTCGTGAAGTAGATTAGCCACGGATCTTGCGGATAAAAAACCGATCTGCGCAGATCGGTTATTACAATCCGTCAGATCCGCGGCCCGGATTTTCAAGCGCATTGGCCCGCGCTCTGAATGCGGCCGCCAAGCGATCAACATCTTCCGCTGGATAGTTCGCAGCCCGAAACGCATCCTTGATCTGGTCGTCACTCAACTTCTTCAACAAATCGCTGAGCCAGCGAGCGTCCGCCACCGTAATGCCCCCGAAAAGCTTCTGATTCTTACCGCCGTAGTTGAAGTCAATAACGTCGCCGTTCACCTTCTTGATGAACTCGGCTTTGACGTAGTCATCCGGCTTGTTGCGGCTACGCGAGATGAACCCGCCGGTTTTGCCGAATGAGCCACCGAGATCGCTGATGATATAGCGCAATTCCCCGGTGGTATCGCCTTTATGAGCGAGGATCTCGTTGTTATCGTCTTTCATGTCCCAGTTATTGATCATGACCATGAAGATCTTGAGACCCTTAAACTCGGGCTTATCCATGAAAGGATTGTTTTCCCACATCCAGTTTCCGGTCCGTTTGACGTCCTCGGGCCTGGCCTCGAGACGGACATTATCAAAATCACCCTTGCCTTCGATTTTCAAATGGGGAACGAGATAGGCGATTTCAGTTTCATAACCTAACGCCCACAACAAGCGGTTTGCAGCCGTATCAGGCTGGGCTTCCTTGCCAATCTTCGCGATCCATTCGTTGCCTTTGGCATCGCGCACGCGATACTTTTTCGAATACCCACCCGTCTTGTCTTCGATATAGGTGATCTTGCTGATGTCGGGCTTCATCTCTTCGCCGCCGGCGCCGAGGATGAGATTCCGGCTGGAAATGTCAGCCGGATCGCGCCACATGACCGGCGTGCCGGTGTAAACCTTCTTTTCGCCTTTATCCTTCTTCTCTTTGTCCTGTGCTGACGCGGCCATGGGCAGGGCCAGCATTAAAACCATCAGCCAAACGGACCAGTAAGCGGATTTAGTACGGAACATGGAATGTGTGTCTCCTGCGTGTAGGTTTCTCGTACAAATTTATCGGGGTTATCTATCCTAAGGCAACGCGAATACCGGGAATAAAAAAGGCCACGATAAATGGAGCAGGGGCAGATGGCAGGAGCAGGCAATTGATCCTGCTCCTGCTGTCTGCCCCTGCTCCGGTTAGCTGTGGCTTATTTATGGATTAGGTGGAGTAGCGCCCTGCGGTGTGATCCAGAGTTCCACGAAGAGGTTATCTCTTACTGGACCAACGAGAGTAACAATACGACTCTTATCCAGACCACGTGAGTTAACGAGGTAGTCGACGATGCGATTGGCGTGATACTGAACGTCACCCTTCTTGCCTGAGCGTCCGGGATACACGATCACGTAAGCCGTTGCCGTGGGATCGTTCTGTAGTTCGATCGCGTAATTGTCGAGGCGTGCCTTTTCGTCGTTGCGAGAGATGTCGGGAAACTCGTCAAACTTCCGGTTATTCAATTTTGGCAGCGGCACTGCTACTGCGCAGTCAGCAGCGCATTCGAGGTTATATCCACCGACTGACAGCGATGCTTTGACAGTTTGACCACCCAAGCCCGTAGTATCGACTCTAATCGTGTCGGTTCCCTGGCCTTGAATAATTGTTCCGGCCGAGACGGTCCAGTTGTAATACGGAGTCGTGTTCGCAGGTACTCCGCCGGTCAAACGCGAACTAAACGTGATGGGTTGGTTGATTTCAACGCTCGTCGGGCAAACGATCTCAATTGCCGGACAAACCGGCTGCACAGCCACACACGGATTCACGAGGACGCTCACGGATGAAAAGGCCTGGCACGAGCCATCGCTGCCGATGCTCTGAATATCAAGAGACGCCTTGTGGTAACCAGGCTTCAAACCCGCGAGGTTCCATTCGACGACAGGACCCTCGCCGATAATCGTGCCGGCGTCGGTCGTCCAGCGATATTTGATCGGATAACCACCCGGGGAAACTGCATTCGCTGTCAGTTTGACGCGCGGCGCACCGCCATCCGCGCAGGTGGTGACGACGTTTGAATCTGCGGTCAGACTCAGTGTAAGTGGGGCATTGACCGACGAGACGACCTTGGTTTTCTGGGCGAAAACGTGCGGGGCGGATAAGGCTACCAGGGCAATTGGCGCCAGAAATCCTAATAGCCGGGAAAGATTTCTTAACATTTGCACTCCTTCGACTTCCTGAATGAAGCTGTTGCCGGAAGAAAGTCTTAATTGACCTTATCTTCCATTGGCTTATGCGTGGCTCGTTTGACTCTGCTACCGGATTTGCGTTAGATAAGTTTGCTACGTTTGCTGCATCCCCAACCTGCGTGCTTTCAACAGTGGACAGAGCCGTCTATAGGATGAGATCGATTCTCTTAATCTGCGCCGTTTGGCTCGTTGTGTTCACCATCGGTTGCAAGCGCAGCGGTCAGCAAAGCACGAATAATAGTGCCGGAAGCCAGCATGTGTCCAACGGTTTAGAGGGGAACCAGGCCCAGGCCAGGGAGCATTTGCAAAAAGGCAAGGAACTCTACATCAACGACCAGGACTCGGAAGCGGTTTTGGCCTTCCAGGAAGCCGTCCGGCTCGATCCCGGTCTGGCTGAAGCTCATTTCCGTCTGGGACTGGGGTACGAATCGCTCGGAAAACGCGAAGAGGCGGAGGCTGAGTACAAGAAGGCAGTCGAGGCGTACAAGAAGTATTTCGAGGAAAACCGGGACGACGCTGAGGCTCACTACGCTCTCGGACAGACCTACGCCAATCTTGGTCAATATAGTGAGGCAATCCGGGAATACCGGGAGGCGACGAAGCTAAAGAACGACGACCCGGATATGTTTTACGATCTCGGCGTCGCCTATACGAAACTTGCTCAGTACGACGCTGCCGCGTCGGCGTTTTCGAAGTCTCTGGAGATCGATCCGGACTACTACCGGGCGCAGGATGGTTTGGATGAGGCCAAAGAGGGGATCAAGCGTATCCGCACCGGCCGGAAGCATAACGAGGATCTCTTGAAGAAACAGAAGGAAGATGAGTTGAAGAAGGCGGGCGCCTCGCCGTCTCCTGAGGATTAGTATGGCTACTTACACACCACCACCGTATTTCCCGCAGAGTTCCCTCGCGCCACCTGATAAGCACCGCTATCGGAAGTTCAAGCTCGTGATGACGGGGCTGGCGTTGTTGTTGATTTTGTTGGTTGGCGCAGCCGGGTACGGGATCTGGCATTTAGTCAAGTGGTTGTTGTCGACATGATTTACAGGATTAACAGGATTATCTTGTAATTCATGTCCCATCTTGTTAATCCTGTGAAGCAAACCCCTCGCCGCTCGCTTGACAGAGTCCAAACACGCACGTATAGTCTCCCGTTTCGGACTAACAGTCTGAAGCACTAAAAGCAACGTCCAGTTGGTTCTGTAGGTGTGGAGGCGTTGCTCGACCATCAGCAATACGGTCGTTGACAATTATTGTGGCGTAAATGGTTTGCGTCCAGCGCTAACCCGCGCGAAGGAAACTTCTCGCCTATAATGCGACGCCACAGAAAAGTTTCGGCTTTAGGGAAGCCACGATCCACGCCCACCGCATAGCGAAGTCAGAACATCCCTACTAACTAATTTTAAACAGGGCAGCCGCCTGCGCTGACTGCCGGACTGGTTCCGGAAAGAGGCAGGCAAGGGGCCTTTTTGCGCGTCTGACGCGCCCGATTTAAGAGGAAAACAGTGCCGACTATAAATCAGCTTGTTCGCAAAGGCCGCCAGCAGGTGAAGTACAAGACGGCCAGCCCCGCGCTTCAGAGTTCTCCGCAAAAGCGTGGTGTCTGCACGCGTGTCTACACGCAAACGCCGAAGAAACCGAACTCAGCGTTGCGTAAAGTCGCTCGCGTTCGCCTGACTAACGGCATCGAGGTGACCACTTATATTCCGGGCGTCGGCCACAACCTTCAGGAGCACTCGATTGTGCTTATCAGAGGCGGCCGCGTGAAGGATCTCCCGGGCGTCCGCTATCACGTGATTCGCGGCACGCTCGACTCAGTCGGCGTCGCCGACCGCAAGCAGGGACGCTCCAAGTATGGAGCCAAACGTCCCAAGGCCAGTGCGAAGTAACGAGAGACGATTATGCCAAGACGACGAGTAGCCGAACGACGCAATGTACTCCCGGATCCGGTCTATAGCAGCCCGCTGGTGACCAAGTTCATCAGTGGCGTGATGTGGGAAGGAAAGAAGAGTGTGGCCGAGAGCATCTTTTACGACGCGATGCGTCAGATCGGCGACAAGACAGGCGAAGAGCCTTTGAAGGTTTTCAAACGCGCGATTGACAACGTGAAGCCCACGGTTGAAGTGAAGTCGAGACGCGTTGGCGGTTCGACTTATCAGGTTCCGATCGAAGTACACCAGGAAAGGCGCGGTGCCCTGGCAATTCGCTGGATCGTCTCCTATGCGCGCGGCCGCGGTGAAAAGACGATGACGGATCGTCTGGCGGCCGAGATTCTCGACGCGGCAAACAACCGCGGTAACGCGGTGAAGAAGAAGGAAGACACGCACCGCATGGCGGACGCGAACAAAGCCTTCGCCCATTACAAGTGGTAGAGGTGAGCCTCGTGCTTTGTACGTGGTTTTTGTCAAAGCACAAAGCTCAAAGAGCTAAAGTTCAAAACAGCAATGGCTAAGCACGATTTAAGCAAGTTCAGGAATATCGGCATCATGGCCCACATCGATGCCGGTAAGACCACCACCACGGAACGTATCCTTTATTACACGGGCATCACGCACAAGATTGGCGAGGTGCACGAGGGTACGGCGACCATGGACTGGATGGAGCAGGAGCAGGAGCGCGGTATCACCATTACCAGCGCTGCGACGACCTGTTTCTGGGAAAGAAACGGCGTCGATCACCGCATCAACATCATCGACACTCCGGGCCACGTCGACTTCACGATGGAAGTGGAGCGTTCGCTGCGCGTGCTTGACGGCGCTGTGGCCGTGTTTGACGGCGTCGCCGGTGTCGAGCCGCAGTCAGAAACTGTTTGGCGCCAGGCCGACAAGTACGGCGTCCCGCGAATCTGCTTTATCAACAAACTCGATCGTGCTGGTGCGTCATTCGATCGCTCGTTCGAGTCGATTATCACGCGTCTTGGCGCAAATCCGGTAGCTCTGCAAATCCCGATTGGTCTCGAAGATCAGCTCAAAGGCGTCATCGATCTGGTGGCGATGAAGGGATTGATCTGGAAAGACGAATCCAAGGGTTCTGAATACGAAGTAGCAGAGATTCCCGAGGATTTGAAGGATGACGCGGCGGCTGCGCGCGAGAAACTGATCGAAGCCGTTGCCAGCATCGACGACGACTTGATGCACAAGTACCTCGAAGGCGAAGAGATTTCCGAAGCTGAAATCCGCAAGGCTCTCCGTGCCGGAACGATTAGTCTGAAACTCGTGCCGGTGGTTACCGGTTCGGCTTTCAAGAACAAAGGCGTGCAGACGCTGCTCGACGCGGTTGTCGACTACTTGCCGTCGCCGTTGGATATTCCGCCAGTCGAAGGTATCAATCCCAAGAATAACGAGACGGAAGCCCGTCCACCGGAGGCATCCGCTCCGTTCTCAGGTCTGGTGTTCAAGATCATGGCTGACAAGCACCTGGGCCAGCTCTCGTTCGTGCGTATTTACAGCGGCACGATCAAGGCCGGTTCCTACGCTTACAACCCGATCAAGGACAGCAAAGAGCGTGTCGGTCGCCTGATGCGCATGCACGCCAACAAGCGTGAAGATATTGAAGTAGCGAGCGCGGGCGAAATCATCGCCATCGGCGGTATGAAGCAGGTCACTACCGGCGACACGATTTGCGACGAGAACAAGCCGGTCGTGCTCGAAGCGATGGAGTTTCCGGCTCCTGTCATCCGCGTCGCGGTGGAACCGAAGACGCGTCAGGATCAGGACAAGCTGGGCGTGGCATTGAACCGCCTTGCTCAGGAAGATCCGTCGTTCAACGTTTCAACCGACCAGGAAACCGGTCAGACGATTATCGCCGGTATGGGTGAACTTCACCTCGAGATCATCGTCGATCGCATGAAGCGAGAGTTTGGTGTCGAAGCGAATGTTGGCAAGCCTCAGGTCGCCTATCGTGAGACGATTACCAAGCCGTCCGATGGCAAAGAGGTTTACAAGAAACAGACTGGTGGTCGTGGTCAGTACGCCCACGTCGAAATCAAGATCGAGCCGGCGCCCGGCGAGGGTTTTGTTTTCGAGAACGAGATCACGGGCGGTGCGATTCCGAGGGAATACATCAAGCCGACCGAGCAGGGAATTCGCGATGCGATGGAGCGCGGTTTTCTTGCCGGCTATGAAATGGTCGACATTAAAGTCCGGCTCGTTTTTGGTGGTTTTCACGAAGTGGACTCGGATGAGCGCTCGTTCCACATTGCCGGTTCACTCGCGTTTCAGGATGCGGTGAAGAAGGCTGGCCCGGTGCTATTGGAGCCCATCATGCGCGTTGAAGTCGTAACTCCCAACGACTACACGGGCGCAGTCAATGGGGATCTCAATTCACGACGTGGCCGGATTGAAAGCATGGAGCCGCGCGTCGGAGGCGCGCAGGTGATCACGGCTTTCGTGCCGCTTTCAGAAATGTTTGGTTATACGACCGACTTGCGGTCGGCGACCCAGGGCCGCGCAACCTCAACCATGCACTTCGAGCGTTATGAGCAGGCGCCGAAGAATATTGCTGAAGAGGTCATTGCAAAGGTCCAGGGGGTTGCTAAATAACGGAGGTTGCGTGGCACAGGCTCACAAGGTCTGTGCCTTTTCTTTCAACCGATTTACATGTCAATCCTGAAAATCATGTAAATCCTGTAAAGCAAACACGGGGATAAAAAGATGTCGAAGGAAAAATTTGACCGTTCCAAGCCGCACGTGAACATCGGCACGATTGGGCACGTGGATCACGGGAAGACGACGTTGACGGCAGCGATCACGAAGGTATTGGCGAAGAATAATCCGAAAGTGCAGTTTGTGGCCTTCGATCAGATCGACAAGGCGCCGGAAGAGAAGGCGCGCGGGATCACGATCGCGACGGCGCACGTGGAGTATGAGACGAAGAACCGTCACTACGCGCACGTTGACTGTCCGGGACACGCCGACTATGTGAAGAACATGATCACGGGCGCGGCGCAGATGGACGGTGCGATCCTGGTGGTGGCGGCTACCGACGGTCCGATGCCGCAGACACGGGAGCACATCCTGCTGGCGCGGCAGGTCGGGGTACCGGCGATGGTGGTCTGCCTGAACAAAGTGGACGCGGTTGACGATCCGGAGTTGCTGGAGTTGGTAGAACTGGAAGTACGCGAGCTGTTGAGCTCCTACGAGTTTCCGGGCGACGACATCCCGGTGGTGAAGTGTTCGGCGCTGAAAGCACTGGAAGGTGATCCGGAGTGGGAGAAGACGGTGCTGGAGTTGATGGATGCAGTGGACAGCTACATTCCGACGCCGACGCGCGAAATGGATAAGCCGTTCCTGATGCCGGTGGAAGACATCTTTACGATTCAGGGTCGCGGCACGGTGGCCACGGGACGCGTGGAGCGCGGCAAGGTGAAGGTGAACGAGAGTGTGGAGGTGGTGGGCATTCGTCCGACGCGCACGACGGTGGTGACGGGTGTGGAAATGTTCAAGAAGCTTTTGGATGAAGGCGTGGCGGGCGACAACGTCGGCCTGCTGCTGCGTGGCGTTGAGCGCAAGGACATTGAGCGCGGGCAGGTGATTTCGAAGCCCGGTTCGATCACGCCGCACACGAAGTTCAAGGCCGAAGCCTACGTGCTGACGAAGGAAGAGGGTGGCCGTCACACGCCGTTCTTTAGCGGTTACCGGCCGCAGTTCTACTTCCGCACGACGGACGTGACGGGAGTGGCGCACTTGCCGGAAGGTGTGGAGATGGTGATGCCGGGCGACAACGTGCAGATGTCGATCGAGCTGATCGCGCCGATCGCGATGGAGAAGGGGTTGCGGTTCGCTATTCGTGAAGGCGGTCGCACGGTAGGAGCCGGCACGGTGTCAGAGGTTATTGAATAGGTCTTATATGACCTATATGTCCTAAAGGACTTATTGATTCTATGAACGAGAAAATTCGAATTCGGCTCAAGGCCTACGATCATCGCGTGCTTGATCAATCAACAACCGAGATCGTCGAAACAGCCAAGCGTACAGGGGCTCGTGTTGCTGGTCCAATTCCTTTACCGACGGTGAAGAACAAGTGGACCGTGCTGCGCTCGCCCCACGTCGATAAGAAATCGCGCGAGCAGTTTGAGATTCGCACGCATAAGCGGCTGATGGACATTCTCGACCCGACGCCGCAAACGGTTGATGCGTTGATGAAGCTGGATTTGCCGGCCGGCGTTGACGTTGAAATCAAGGCTTTCGGTAGACAGTGATGCTATTGCCAATTTCCGATTGCCAATTGCCAATTGAATGACCTTCGGCTTCAAAAAATCGGCAATCGGCAATTGGCAATCGGCAATACGATAATTGGCAATTAAGAGAAGCGACAATGATTAACGGGATCATCGGAAGAAAAATCGGCATGACGCAGATCTTTGCTGCCGACGGCACGGTAACGCCAGTGACGGTAATCAAGGCTGGCCCCTGTATCGTCGTGCAAAAGAAGTCTGCGGCCGGTCCTGACGGTTACGATGCGGTGCAGCTCGGTTTGGTGGATGAGAAGCCACCAAAGCTGAAGAATGTTAGCAAGCCGATGCGCGGGCACTTCGAAAAAACTGGTGGTGGCATTCCGCCGACGCGAATCCTGAAAGAGTTTCGTCTGCTTGACGGCGGCGACGGTATGAACGTCGGCGACAAGGTGCTCTGCGATCAGTTTTCTGATGGCGAGATGGTGGACGTGATCGGGCGTTCAAAGGGCCGCGGTTTTGCCGGCACGGTCAAACGTCATCACTTCAATCGTGGACCCGAGTCGCACGGCTCTATGAATGTCCGCGCGCCTGGTTCAATCGGCGCTTCGGCCTACCCCTCGCGCGTTGTCAAAGGGAACCGTTCATCGGGTCACATGGGCGATGCGCGCATTACCACCAAGGGGCTGACAGTGGCGCGTGTTGATGCTGAAAACAACATTTTGATGATTCGCGGCGCGGTGCCCGGAGCGAATGGAACCGTCGTCGTTGTTCGCAAGGCGACTAAGAAGACGAAGTAGGAGTTGGTATGCCGACAGTCAAGGTGCGCAATGTAAAAAATGAAGAGGTTGGCGAGGTCGAGCTGTCTGACGCTGTTTTTGGCGCGCCTCTAAATGAGGGATTGATTCACGCGGCCGTGCGAAATTTCATGGCCAACGCGCGACAGGGCACTTCCGCCACGAAGACACGCGGCGATGTGTCCGGAGCCGGAAGAAAGCTCTGGAAGCAGAAGGGCACTGGCCGTGCTCGTATCGCTTCGCTGCGTTCACCGCTCTGGAAAGGCGGCGGTAACGTGCATGGACCGCAGCCACGCGACTGGTCCTACAACATGCCGAAGAAGATGCGCCATGGCGCGTTGCGTTCGGCGCTCTCGGAGCGTGTGCGTGAAGGAAATGTTTTCGTAGTCGATGGTTGGAATCTCGACAAGCCGAAGACCAAAGATTTTTACAACTCGCTGACGACGCTTGGGCTGGACGGCAAGACGCTGATCGTGGACTCGCTGGATAACGAGAACCTGATCTTGTCGGCACGTAATCTGGGCCATGCGAAAGTAGTCAACAGCTTCGGCCTGAATATTTACGATTTGCTCTATCACGACAAGCTGGTGCTTTCGCGCGACGCGGTGACGGAGCTCGATCAGTTGCTCGGTGGCGGCACGGTGGAAGAGGCAGGAACGTCCGAGCCGGAAGAAGGCGCCGAAGCCGCATCACCCGCCAAGAAGAAAAGAACACGTAAGACTGAGCAGGAGGCGGCATGAGAACAGTTTGGGACATCATCAAGTCGCCCGTAATTACTGAAAAAGCGCTGGCTGCCAAGGAAGAAACACAGGAAACGCAGCAGTTGCTGACCTTCCGCGTCGATCGACATGCGACCAAGCCCGAGATCAAGTCGGCAGTTGAGACCATTTTTCAGGTAAAGGTGGACCACGTACGCACGATCAATTTCATGGGCAAGATGACGCGCGGGCGGGGCCGGTTTTATGGTCGCAAGCCTTCCTGGAAGAAGGCATATGTAACTCTGAAGCATGGCGAGAAGCCGGTTGATTACGGCGAAGCAATTTAGTGGATTAACAAGATGGGCATAAAGAAACTTACACCCACATCGGCAGCGCGACGATATCAAACGTATCTGACGCGCGACGAGTTGACGGTCGGGGCAGTTCCCGAAAAGTCTCTGCTCGAGCCAAAGAAGCGAATTTCAGGTCGCAATAACGACGGCCGTATTACGGTGCGTCGTCGTGGCGGCGGTCATAAGCGCTTTTATCGAATCGTCGACTTCAAGCGCGATAAAGACGGCGTGCCCGGACGCGTCACACAGATCGAATACGATCCGAATCGCTCCGCTCACATTGCACTGATTACGTATCTGGATGGCGAGAAGCGCTACATCATCGCGCCGACCGGTCTGGAAGTCGGCAAGACGATCATGAGCGGTGCTGATGCCGACATTCTGCCGGGTAACACTTTGCCGTTGATCAATATCCCGCTCGGCACGCAGATTCACAACATCGAATTGCGTCCCGGCAAAGGCGGACAGATGGCGCGGTCGGCAGGAACCTTTGCGCAGTTAGTCGCGAAGGAAGGCAATTACGCGCAATTGCGTATGCCGTCGGGCGAAGTGCGGCGAGTGCCACTCGTTTGCAAGGCGACCGTGGGCCAGGTCGGAAACATCGAGCATGAGAATGTTTCGCTCGGTAAGGCCGGCAGATCGCGTTGGATGGGACTGCGGCCTAAGGTTCGTGGTGTGGCGATGAATCCGGTGGACCACCCGCACGGCGGTGGTGAAGGTAAGACCTCGGGCGGACGAAATCCCGTAACGCCGTGGGGCCAACCAACCCGTGGTTACAAGACGCGCAGCAACAAGCGAACTCAGAAGATGATCCTGAAGGATCGGAGAACTAAGTAATGGCTCGTTCAGTTAAAAAGGGACCGTTCATCGACAAAGGTATCACCAAGGCGGTTGAGAAGGCCCGCAGTGGCGGACAGCGTCCGCCGGTGATCAAGACCTGGTCGCGGCGTTCGACAATCACTCCCGACATGGTCGGGCTGACGTTTGGTGTCCACAACGGAAAACGTCACCTGCCGATCTACGTGACGGAGAACATGGTGGGCCACAAGCTCGGCGAGTTTGCGCCGACCCGCACGTTCAAGGGCCACTCGGGTACGAAGGTCGAAAAGGCGAGCAAGGTCGCGTCAGCGGCGCCGGCCAAGTAAGTAACGCGGATTAAACGGATTTCGAACCGGATGAACGCGGATAAGATCGAACCGGATGAACGCGGATAAGAATTGATAAGGAAGCAGAGATGGAAGCAACAGCGAGTGCTAAATATTTACGAGGGTCGGCTCAGAAGGCCCGTCTTGTCGTGGATATGATTCGCGGCAAAGACGTCAACCAGGCGCTGGCTATCTTACGGTTTTCGAAGAAGCGCGCCGCAGCCAAGATCGAGAAGTGCATGCGTTCCGCGATCGCGAATGCGAACGAGGCAGCCGAGAAGGCAAATGTTTCGATCGATCCCGATGATCTGTGGGTGCGAACCGCGTTTGTCGATATTGGGCCAACCAAGAACATGCGTCGCGTCAGACCGGCACCGCAGGGTCGTGCTTATCGAGAGCAGCGACACTTCTGTCACGTGACGATTTCGTTGAGCAATGACGAGCGTCCGGCCAAGGGCGCCAGGAAGCAGGAAGACGCAGAAGCGAAGCCGGCAAAGCTGGCTGAGAGTAAGCGCCGGAAACGTGGCGGCGCCGCGGCGGCACCGCGCGCGAAGCGAGTGGCGAAGAAGGAAGAGCCGGAGGCCACTGAAAAGGCTGCGACTAAGAAGGCCTCGAAGAAGAAGGCGCAAAGTAAAGAAGAAGGCACCGAAGAGTAACGACTGGAGAAGATTGTGGGTCAAAAAGTTCATCCATACGGTTTTCGACTCGGCTACAACAAGGACTGGCATTCGCATTGGTTTGCGAAGAAGCAGTTCGGCGAATTTCTGCTCGAAGATCTGAAGTTGAAGAAGGATCTGAAGCGACGTTTCGCCGGCGCCGGTGTGTCGCATGTTGATATCGAACGAGCCGCTAATCGCCTCAAGATCATCATCTACACGTCTCGACCCGGCATCATCATCGGTCGCAAGGGCGCGGAGATCGATAAGCTCAAGAGTGATCTTTCCTCGAAGACCGGCCGCGAAGTGCTGGTGTCGATTCAGGAGATTCACAAGCCTGAGCTCAACGCGCAACTGCAGGCAGAGAAGATTGCGGCGCAGCTCGAGAAGCGCATTGCGTTTCGCCGGGCGATGAGAAAGGCCGTGGAAGAATCGCTGCGGTTTGGCGCACAGGGAATCAAGGTCAAGGTCAGTGGCCGTTTGAATGGCGCTGAAATCGCGCGCAGTGAGTGGCACCTGCAGGGACAGCTTCCGCTGCACACCCTCCGCGCCGATATCGATTACGGTCTTGCGGAAGCGCAGACGACTTTCGGCCAGATCGGTGTGAAGGTTTGGATCTATCGCGGCGAGATCCTGGATCCAAAAGCCGCGATGGCACGTGGTACGGGTTCGGATCCGATCAACGAAACGCGCGCCGGCGAGCGCGAGCGTCGCCCGCGCACGCGACGCGAACGTGAAGGTGGATCGGACGGCCGGAGGCCACGAACAGAGAACCAATAGGGCCACAAAAAAGCACAACACACACAAAATGATTTATGTGAACTTTGTGCTTTCTGGTGGCGGGAATGGATAAAACATCATGTTGATGCCGAAGAAAGTTAAGCACCGGAAGCAGATGCGTGGACGCATGACTGGCGTCGCGACTCGTGGCAGCGAGATCAGCTTCGGTGAGTATGGGCTCAAGTGTTTGGAGCCTGCGTGGATCACGGATCGTCAGATCGAGGCCGCTCGTATTGCGATGACTCGTCACATCAAGCGCGGTGGCAAGATCTGGATTCGCATGTTTCCTGACAAGCCCGTCACCAAGAAGCCCGCGGAAACGCGTATGGGCAAGGGTAAAGGCGCGCCGGAATACTGGGTGGCAGTGGTTAAGCCGGGCCGGATTCTTTACGAGATCGAAGGCGTGGATCTGGCCACGGCGCGTGATGCTATGCGTCTCGCGGCTCAGAAGCTTCCGATCAAGACCAAGTTTGTAACCCGCGCTGATCAGGAAGGAGGCGCGATCTAGTAATGAAGAAGCGAGAAGAACTCGACAAGTATCGCGGGATGGGCGAAGACGAGTTGCGTGCGGAAGCCGCGCGTTTGCGTGAATCGCTTTTCCGTTTGAACTTCAAGCTCGCGCTGGGTGAGCTCGATGCAATCAAGCGCATTCGCCAGGAGAAGAAAGCGCTGGCAAGAATTCAAACGATCGCCGGACAGCGAACTCAATAAAGATTCGAAAGAAAGAAAATGGCAGAAAACGAAGAAAGCATAAACGCCGCCGCTGAAGGCACGCCGAAAAAAGAAAGCCGTGCAAACCGGTCGCAAAAGGTTGGAACAGTCGCTTCCGACAAGATGCAGAAGACAGTTGTGGTTCGTGTGGACCGACTGGTCCGGCACCGCAAATATCGCCGTTACGTGCGTCGCACGTCGAAGTTTATGGCCCATGACGAGCTCGGGGCGACGGTTGGCGATAAGGTGCGGATTGTTGAAACGCGTCCACTTTCAGCGCGCAAGCGTTGGCGTGTGATTGAGATCGTTCAGAAAGCTGCGAAGTAATCCACAGATTACGCAGATTGTAGTCGGAGGTAACGACAGTGATCCAGATGCAAACCTCTCTGGAGGTTGCTGACAATTCGGGGGCGCGACGCGTGGAGATGATTATGCCGATTGGCGGCTCCACCGGAAAAATTGCCAGCCTGGGCGACCGTATCAAGGTAACGGTCAAAGAGGCATCTCCCGACGGAACTATTAAAAAGGGCACCGTTCAGGATGCGGTGATTGTGCGTACGCGAAAAGAAGTACGCCGCGCTGATGGAACTTACGTGAGATTCGATCAGAACGCTGCCGTGCTGATCAAGGAAGATGGAACTCCCATCGGCACTCGCGTTTTTGGACCAGTAGCACGCGAACTGCGCGACAAGAATTTCATGAAGATTGTTTCGCTCGCGCCGGAGGTGATTTAGTAATGGCAGGAAGAAAGCGCTCGAAGGTTAAGAAGAATGATCAGGTCGTGATTATGGCCGGGCGCGACAAGGGCAAGCGCGGCCGAGTGCTGCAGGTTTTGCCGGCGAAAGGCAAAGTCAAAGTGGAAGGCGCCGGAATAATCAAGCGCCACCAGAAGGCGAATCCGCAGATGAATCGTGGCGGCGGCATTGTGGATAAGGAATCGTTTATCGATATCTCGAATGTGCAGTTGATCGATCCGCAATCAGGCAAGCCGACGCGTGCGCGTTATGAGGTTGAGAGCGATGGCTCGAAGACGCGCGTCGCAGCCGCCAGTGGTCATTCGTTGGAGAAGTAGTGCAGGTTGATTAGAGGAACTGAGATGGCTGCAAGGTTAAAAGAGCGATATCAAAAAGACATAGCGCCGCAGATTGCGAAGGAGTTTGGCATCAGCAATCCCATGGCCGTGCCCAAAATCGAGAAAGTCGTCATCAACATGGGTATGGGTGAGGCCATTGCGAACCAGAAGATACTCGACACGGCGGCGGACGAGCTGCGCGCGATCACGGGTCAGAAGCCGGTGATTACGAAGGCGAAGAAGTCGATCGCTTCGTTCAAGTTGCGGCAGGGAATGCCGATTGGTGTGGTGGTCACACTGCGTGGCGATCGCATGTACGAGTTTCTCGATCGGCTCGTGTCGGTGGCGCTGCCGCGCGTGAGAGACTTCCGCGGCGTTTCGCCAAAAGCTTTCGACGGTCGTGGAAACTACACGATTGGAATTCGCGAGCAGTTGATCTTTCCGGAGATCGATTTCAACAAGGTCGACAAGCTGCGTGGAATGAACATCTCGATCGTGACGACGGCACGAAACGACGAACAGGCGAGAGCCCTGCTGAAGGGCCTGGGAATGCCGTTCAGGACTTAGCCACGGATTACACGGACAAAAGAACGATATGGCAAAGAAATCATTGATTGCGAAGGCGGCACGCAAACCGAAGTTTTCGGTGCGCGCTTACACTCGGTGCAAACGATGCGGGCGGCCGCGAGGTTACTTGCGGAAGTTTAATTTGTGTCGCATCTGTTTTCGAGAGTTGGCGCTGCAGGGTCAGATCCCTGGCGTTGTTAAGTCGAGCTGGTAATTGACAACTAACGGAGTTACTTCATGACTGATCCTATTGCCGATATGTTAACGCGAATCCGCAATGCCATTGCGGCGAAGCATTCGCGGGTTGATATTCCGGCTTCAAAGCTCAAACTTGAGATTGCCCGCATTCTGAAAGAAGAGGGCTACATCAACAACTTCGTCATCAAGGGCGAAGGGTTGAAGAAAACCGTGCGAATTTTTCTGCGTTACGATGCGCGCGGTACCTCTTCGATCACGCACCTGCAGCGTGTCTCGACACCCGGACGCCGCGTGTATGTCGGTTCGAGTGAGATTCCGAAGGTGCTCGGCGGCTACGGCATCAACATCGTCTCCACGTCGAGAGGGTTGATGAGCGGTAAGGCGGCTCGACGCGAAAATATCGGTGGCGAACTGTTGGCCCAGATTTATTAGTATTGCCAATTGCCGATTGCAAATTCCCAATTGATGGAAACTGGAAACAAGAAAAAATCGGCAATCGGCAATTGAAAATTGGAAATAGATACCATGTCACGAATTGGAAAAAAGGTAATCGCGGTGCCGAAGGGCGTGACCGTCACGGTCAACGAGCGCGAGCTCGAAGTGAAAGGTCCGAAGGGCACGTTGAAGACGCCGATTCCACAGGGAATCAGTTTCAAGGTCGAAGGCGAGGAACTGCGCGCTGAGCGTACTAGCGACGAGCAGGCCGCGCTGCATGGTTTGGCGCGCGCTCTGGCAAACAACGCCATCGTGGGCGTGACCGAAGGGTTCAGCAAGCAGATGGACGTGGTCGGCGTTGGTTACAAGGCCGACGTTCAGGGCAAGAAGATCGTTTTCTCGCTCGGCTACTCGCATCCGATCGAGTTTCCCCTTCCGCCTGAAGTTGATGCCAAAGCCGAACGTCTCACGACGAAGGGCAGCATTCAGCAGTATCAGACGACCTTGACGTTGACCAGTATCGACAAGCAGAAGCTGGGTCAGGTCGCAGCCGAGATGCACAAGCTTCGCAAGCCGGACGCTTACAAGGGCAAAGGCGTGCGTTACGCGGGTGTTCCGATTAAGTTGAAACCGGGCAAGACTGGAAAATAGTCCGGCAAATAGTTTGATTTAGAGGCCGAGATGGCAAACACAAATAGAGCAGAAATGCGAAGCGCTATTCACTCGCGCATTCGCCGCAAGGTAAAAGGAAACACGGAGCGGCCGCGGCTCGCGATTTATCGCAGCCTGAACCACATCTACGCACAGGTGATCGACGATCGACTCGGGCAGACACTGGTTTCGGCTTCTTCGACCGAAAAGGATCTGCGTGCTGGTACCGGCGGCAATCTCGACGCAGCGCGACGAATCGGGCAGGTCATAGCAGAGCGGGCCATCGCCAAAGGAATCGAGCAGGTGGTGTTCGATCGCGGTGGTTATCTCTATCACGGCCGCGTGAAAGCCCTGACTGATGCTGCACGTGCAGCGGGCCTGAACAAGAATGAAGTAGTCGCGGAGCCCGAAGCAGAAGCGCCGGCTGCGGAACCCGAACAACCAACGGAAAAGAAGTCCAAGAAGAAGAAACAAGAATAGACTATGAGACAACCCAAGCAACGCATTCCTGCCCAGGGGCTCGACCTGAAAGACCAGGTGATCTCGATCAATCGTGTCACCAAGGTCGTAAAAGGTGGCAAGAACCTCTCTTTCGCGGCGCTCGTAGTAGTAGGCGACGAAGGTGGGCACGTCGGTTTTGGCACCGGCAAAGCGCGCGAAGTGCCTCTCGCAATCAAAAAGGGCGTTGAAGCAGCGAAGAAGAACTTGATTCGCGTGCCTTTGATTAACCACACTTTGCCGCACCAGTTGATTGGTGAATATGGTGCCGGTCGCGTGCTCGTCAAACCGGCTTCGGAAGGGACGGGCGTTATCGCAGGCGGCGCGGTGCGAGCGGTTATGCAGGCAGTCGGCGTTAGAGACGTGCGCACCAAGGTGCTCGGCTCGACGAATCCGCACAACGTTGTCCGTGCGACTTTCGATGCGTTGCTGCGCATGAAGGATCCGATGGAACTGGCTCGCTTGCGTGGCAAGCAGGTTGAGGAGATGTAACGTATGCCTCGCAGAGAAAACAGTAACGCAGAATCGCAAGGTACAATTCGCATCGAGTACTATCGGAGCTTTATTGCTTCGCCGAAGACGCACAAGACGATTGTGCGCAGTCTCGGTTTGCGAAAGCTCCGTCAGGTCGTTGAGCGTCCTGACAATGCTTCAATGCGCGGAACTGTCGCGAAGGTGCCGCATTTGCTGCGAATAGTTGAATAGCCACAAAAAGCACAAAAGACACAAAAACGATTTTTGTGATTTTTGTGCCTCTTTGTGGCAGGGATGGGAGTTGATGATGGCGATTAGTCTTAATAGTCTAAAGCCCGCAAAGGGTTCGACTCATAAGAAGAAGCGAGTCGGACGTGGTCCAGGTTCAGGTCTGGGCAAGACCGCGGGCCGCGGTGAGAAGGGACAGAAGTCTCGCTCAGGTTACTCACGCAAGATTGGTTTTGAAGGCGGTCAGATGCCTTTGCACCGGCGTTTGCCCAAGCGTGGTTTCACTAACATTTTCAAGAAACAGTGGGTCGAGATCAGCCTGGCTGCTCTCGATCAGCATTTTGAGGCGAACGAAGAGATCACGCCGGAAGTGCTGCACGTTCGTGGTTTGATCAAGAAGGCAAAGCACGACGTCGTCGTTCTTGGTAATGGTGAAGTTTCCAAACCGCTTCGTGTTTCAGCCCACCGGTTCACAAAGAGTGCTCGACAAAAAATCGAGCAGGCTGGCGGTGCAGTAGTTGAGATTGCCGGGTAGCCTGGAATCGCCGGCAGGAGAATGTTATGGAAAAGTTTTTTGCCGCGGTTCGAAATATGTTCAATGTGCCGGATCTACGCCGGCGCATTTTCTTTACTCTCGGTTTATTAGCTGTCTACCGGCTGGGCGCGCACATCGGCGCTCCCGGAATCAATAAGCCTCGTTTGGACGAGGTTTGGCGTGAAGTTGCCGGAACCCTACTCGGCGTGCTCGACCTTTTCTCTGGCGGCAACTTCCGCACCATCTCGGTCTTTGCTTTAGGCGTCACCCCATACATCACCGCGTCCATTATTCTTCAGCTCATGACCGTCGTCTCACCGCAGCTCAAAAAGTTGCAGGAAGAAGGCGAAATGGGCCGGCAGAAGATCAACCAGTGGACTCGCTATCTGACGGTTGCGCTCGCCGCGATTCAAACCAGCTTTGTTGCCCATTGGCTACAGGTTAACGGCGTTGGCGCACCGACCTGGGGTTTTCTGCTGAGCACTGTCCTGACTCTGACCACCGGCACGATGTTCGTGATGTGGCTTGGCGAGCAGATCACTGAACGCGGTATCGGCAACGGTATTTCACTGCTGATCTTTGCCGGTATCGTGATTGGTTTGCCGCGTGGCGTGACGCAGGTGTCGGAACGTCTCACCAGCGGCGACACGATGGCCATCCTCGGCGTCTTCGCGATGGTGGTAGCGCTGATCCTGATCATCGCCTTCATCGTCTTTGTCGAAGCGGCGCGAAGAAAGATTCCCGTCAGTTATGCCAAGCGACATGTGGGCCGTCAGATTGTCAGTGGCCAGCAGACGACAATGCCGCTGAAGATAAACATGGGCGGCGTGATTCCCGTCATCTTTGCATCGTCGGTTTTATCAATGCCGCAGAGTGTTTTTGCAGCGTTTCCACCCGGTCAAACTAATCCGAATCCGGTGTGGGCAAAAATCTATGGCTTCTTTGCGCTGTTCCACCCGGGCGATCCTTACTACGAATTGATCTTTCTCTCGTTGATTCTCTTCTTCACGTTCTTCTACGTCTCGATCGTTTTCAACGTCGAAGAAGTGGCTGACAATCTTCGTAAGCATGGCGGCTTCATGCCGGGCATTCGTCCCGGCCGGGCCACTGCTGAATATCTCAATACGATCCTGACTCGCTTAACAACTGTCGGTGCGGTCTATCTCGCCCTGGTCGCGTTTGTGCCGCAGTTTATGTTGAGCGGATTCAAAGTCGCCCGCATACCACTCATCGGAGCCTGGCTCGACGCATTTGTCAGCACTACTCCAGGGCTTTCGTGGATCCCGACCGGCATGGGCTACAACTTCTATTTCGGTGGTACGTCACTGCTGATTCTTGTGGGTGTGGCAATGGATACTGTCGCGCAGATTGAGGCCCAACTCGTGATGCGCAACTACGAGGGATTTCTCGGCGGCGGCGGCCGTCTACGCGGACGTCGAGCCTGATCCGTATGGCGGAAATCATTGTACTCATGGGTGCGCCTGGTGCCGGAAAGGGCACGCAGGCGCGCTTGCTTCAAGAGCGTCTGAATTTACCCCAGATCTCTACGGGGGATATCTTTCGCGCCTTGAAGACTGCGCAGAGCGCACTCGCACAGGAAGTCAGAGAAATCATGGAGCGCGGCCAGCTCGTTCCCGACGATTTGACGATCCAACTCGTCAAGGAGCGCACTTCGCAGGACGATGCGCGAAACGGCTACATTCTCGACGGCTTTCCGCGCACACCGGCGCAGGCTGCGAGTCTCGAGAAGCTGGCAGCAGAGCAGGGCAATCGCATCATCCCGATTCTGATCGACGTGCCGCAGGATTTTCTCGAGAAGCGAATGACGGGACGGCGCAACTGTCCTGTCTGCGGCGAGATTTACAACATCTATTTCAAGCCCCCGCGAGTCGACAATGTTTGTGACTTCCATCCGCAAGCGCAGCTCGTGCAGCGTGCTGACGACAACGTGGAAACCGTAAAGGCAAGGCTTGCAACTTTCGAGGGGCAAACTCGGCCGCTGATCGATTACTACAAATCAACCGGTTTGCTTCGGACCATTGATGGTGCCCGCGAGCCCGAGGCGATCCATGAAGACGTGAAATCCGCGTTGTCTGTGGCTAAAATAAACGTGCAATGATTATCGGTAAGTCAAAACGAGAACTCGAGAAGATGCGGGCCGCAGGCCGGTTAGTCGGCCAGGTGCGCGAGCACCTTCGCGGCCTGGTGCAGCCCGGCATTACAACTATGGAGCTCGATCGGGAAGCGGAGAAGATGATCCGCGATGCCGGCGCGCTGCCAACATTCAAGGGGTACAACGGTTTTCCATACTCGATCTGTGCATCGGTCAACGAACAAATCGTTCACGGTTTTCCTTCGGAGTACGTTCTGAAGGAAGGCGACATTTTTTCAATCGACTGTGGCGTCACTCTCGAGGGGTTTGTGGGCGACACGGCCACGACGGTTCCGGTTGGCAAGGTTGACGAGGAAAAGCTGCGACTGATTCGCGTCACGGAAGAATGCCTGGAGCGGGCCATCAAGCAATGCCGTGCCGGGAACCATCTAGGCGATATCGGCTGGGCCGTTCAGGAGCATGCGGAAGGCAACGGCTATTCGGTAGTGCGCGACTATGTGGGACACGGAATTGGTCGGAAGATGCACGAGGATCCGCAAATTCCGAACTATGGACGGCCAGGATTGGGGCCCAAGATCAAGAATGGGTACGTTTTTGCCATCGAGCCAATGGTGAATCAGGGCTCACATTTCACCAAAGTCCTCTCCGACGGTTGGACGGTGGTAACGGTCGACGGCAAGCCAAGCGCTCACGTCGAGCACACCATTGCGATAACCGAGGAGGGGCCCGAGGTCCTGACCCTCGCCTCTTCGAGGGCGCCATTGGAACCGGCAGCAGTCTAGCCGCTGAATGACACGGATGGTGTACGGATTTGGCAAAGGGAATGCCGCGTGCTATTATTCGCAGTTTGTCGGCAGCGTCAAAACTCCATTCTGAGAGGATATGGCGAAGGAAGAAGCGATAGAAGTCATGGCAAAGGTGCTGGAGACTTTGCCTAACGCTATGTTTCGGGTCGAGTTGGAAGACAGCCAGCATCAGGTGCTTGCGCACATATCAGGAAAAATGCGCAAGCATTTTATTCGCATACTTCCGGGGGACAGGGTTTTAGTGGAGCTTTCGCCATACGATCTCAATCGCGGCCGGATCACATATCGCTATAAATAGGTAACGAGGAACAGTCAGATGAAAGTCCGTGCGTCAGTAAAGAAGATGTGCGACAAGTGCAAGGTCATCCATCGCAAGGGCGTGGTGCGAGTGATCTGCGTTAATCCCAAACACAAACAGAGACAAGGATAACGAGAAATACAATGGCACGTGTAGCAGGAGTCGATTTACCACCAAACAAACGAGCCGAGGTTGGTCTTACTTATATTTACGGCATTGGCCGCTCGCGCTCGAGTTCTGTGCTCAAGGAAGCGGGCGTCAATCTCGATACTCGCGTCAGAGATCTTACTGAAGATGAATTGAGCCGGATTCGTGCCATCCTTGAAGCTCAGGGAGAAATTGAGGGCGACCTGCGCAAGCGCGTTCAGATGGATATCAAGCGTCTGATGGATATCGGTTGCTACCGCGGTCTGCGTCATCGTCGTTCTCTGCCGGTGCGTGGTCAGCGAACACACACGAACGCTCGCACGCGCAAGGGCCCGCGTCGTGCAACCATTGCGAAGAAGAAGGCACCGGGCAAGAAGTAGTTTTTGAATATTCGACTGAAAAGTTATGGCTAAAGCAGGCGGAAAAAAGAAGGTCTTTCGTAAGAAAGAGAAGAAGAACGTTCCCAACGGCATCGTGCATATCGCTGCGTCGTTCAATAACACAATGATCTCGATCACGGATCTCGAAGGGAATTTGATCGCGCAATCATCGGCAGGCGCGCGTGGTTTTCGTGGCTCTCGTAAGGGTACGCCGTTCGCCGCGCAACAGGCAGCTTATGAGGCCGCCAAGAAGGCGCATGAAGCCGGCATGCATCAGTGCGAAGTGCGCGTGAAGGGACCAGGCGGTGGTCGCGAGTCGGCGATCCGCGCGATCGCAAATGCAGGCATCCGCGTGATGACGATTCGCGATACGACGCCGATTCCACACAACGGCTGCCGTCCGCCGAAGCGAAGAAGAGTTTAGCCACAGATTACACGGATTGATTTCGGATCATCCGTAAACAATCCGTCTAATCCGCGGCTACATGTGACCATTAACCCAAAGGATGAAGGGTTCGTGCGAAAGCACAACCTGTAAACTTTTCCGTCTAACTAGTTAGACTGGAGGCAAAATAATTGGCTAGGTATAGAGATGCTGTGTGTCGTCTTTGCCGTCGCGAAGGCGCAAAACTATTTTTGAAGGGCGATCGTTGTTACAAACCCGCTTGCCCGATTGAGAAACGTGGTACGCAACCGCCCGGGCAGCACGGAAACTCGCTGCGCCGCGGCAAGGCACTGGTCGGCTACGGCCAGCAGCTCAGAGAAAAGCAGAAGGTCAAACGTATCTACTTCATCCTCGAAGGGCAGTTCCGAAACTACTTCGAACGTGCCGCTCGCATGAAGGGAATTACCGGTGAGAACCTTTTGTTCCTGCTCGAGCGCCGGTTGGATAATGCGGTTTACCGTGCGGGCTTTTCGACCTCACGCCGTCAGGCGCGGCAGTTGGTCAACCACGGTCACATTCAGGTAAATGATCGCAAAGTAGATATTCCCTCTTTTCAGGTAAAACCCGGTGACGTGATCAGTGTGAGAGATGCGAGTCGCAAGAACTCTCACATCGAAGGCGCATGGCAAACTGCGTCTGGTCGTGGCCGCCCGTCGTGGATTAATGCTGACGGCGGCGGCGAGATGACTGCACGTGTCGCCAGTTTGCCGGTGCGTGACGATATCGATCGCACCATCAACGAGCAGTTGATTGTCGAACTTTATAGTAAGTAGTTAACCCGATCAGTGATGGCGCACCATTCGTCATCACTGATCCTGCGCATTTTTCTAGGATACGAACTATGGCTATGGATCAAAATAATCTTTGGACAGGATTTCAAATGCCGCGACGCCTTGCGGCAGACGCAGAGACCCTCACGGAGCGATATGGCCGCTTTTCAGCGCAGCCATTCGAACGAGGTTTTGGAACCACCGTGGGTAACTCTCTTCGTCGCGCATTGCTATCTTCAATCGAAGGCGCCGCTATTACGGCGGTCAAGATTGAAGGCGTCGAGCATGAGTTTTCATCGATTAAAGGGGTGGTGGAAGACGCCACCGACGTTATTCTCAATCTCAAGCAGGTACCATTCAAGCTACACAGCAGCGAGCCCAAGACGCTGAGAATCTCGAAGGAAGAAGCCGGCGAAGTCACTGCGGCCGATATCGAGGTCGATGCCGATGTGGAGATTCTCGACCCGACTGTGCACATCGCAACCGTCAGCGACGGCGGCTCTTTGAAAGTCGAGATGCGACTGAAGCGCGGCCGTGGCTACATTTCGGCTGACAGAAATTTCGACGAAGATCTGTCGCTGGGTTACATCCCCATCGATTCGGTGCACACACCGGTCAAGAAAGTTAATTACAACGTCGAAGCAGCTCGTCTCGGACAAAACACCGAGTTTGACAAACTCACCATCGAAGTCTGGACCGACGGTTCGGTAAAGCCGGAAGACTCGATCGGTTTGGCGGCGAAGTTGATCAAGGATCACATGTCGATCTTCATTAACTTCGAAGAGGACACGGACGATTTCGCTTATGCGAAGATGGAGCGTCCGCCGTTGCCGCGCAACGATCAGTTGGACCGCTCGGTTGATGAGCTCGAACTGTCAGTTCGTTCTTACAACTGTCTCAAGAACGCCGACATCCGCACGATTCGCGATCTGGTCCAACGGACCGAGCGCGAGATGCTGGCCACCAAGAACTTCGGCAAGAAGTCGCTCAATGAGATCAAAGAGATTTTGAACGGCATGGGGCTCGACTTCGGAATGGAATTTGACGAGCAGGGTAATCCGATTCCCGGAACGGGCGGCCGCGATACTGCCGATCTCTCGGATTATGAAGGCGACGACGAACAGTAGGCTAAGAATATTGCGTCATGCGACACTTAAAGGCACATCGGAAACTTGGTCGTACCAGTGAGCATCGTCACTCGATGCTGCGTAACCTGGCGACTTCTCTGATCAATTCTCGCGAAGAACGCATCGTCACCACTTTGCCGAAAGCGAAGGAACTGCGACCGTTTGTCGAGCGCGCTATTACATTGTCGCGTAAGGCTCGCAGTTTTGCCGACAATGGTTCTGACGCGCGCGCGTTGCACTTGCGGCGCCAGGCGGCAGGGTTCTTTCATGCCGGCAACACTACAGTCAGCGAGTTAAACGGTAAGCGCGGCCAGTTGAGACCGGAGCGTACGGCTGGAGTGGCTGCGCTGCGCCGGCTCTTTAATGACCTTGGTGACCGTTACAAGGATCGGCCCGGCGGTTATACACGAATTTTGAAGCTCGGCCACCGCGACGGCGATCGCGCCGAGCTCGCCATCATCGAGCTCGTCGATAATCCTCGTGAAGTCGAGGCGGCTGAAGCTGCAAAGAAACGTGCGAAGGCGGCCAGCTCGAAGAAGAAGAAGTCAGGACGCGCCAAGGAAGCTAAGGAAGAAGCTGCCGAAAACGAAGCCAGCGAGGGCTAGCAAAGGATCGCTACAGGGAAGCACAAAAAGCACAAATGCTGAATTTGTGTCGTATGTGCTTTTTTGTGGCCTAATGAATGTCAGCACCTAAAGAAAACGGCGAAACCGGAGGCAAGCGCAATCGCTCCGCACAACGCCCGGCGGCTTCTGTAAACATGGAAGAGTTGCGCGAGCTGATCGCGCTTCTGCGTGAGAATGGACTCGCCGAGCTCGAGCTCGAAAACTCAGGCTTTCGTGTTCGTTTGCGTCGCGAATCGGCTGCGTCTGAGTCGTCAGGTTACGCGCCGCCTCCGGCGCCGGTTCCTGCGCCTGCAGCTCCTGCACCAGCTCCGGTTCACGCACCCGCACATCCCGGCACGCAAGCGACGACGGCGGCTGCTCAGGATCAGGACTTACACATCATTCCGTCACCCATTGTCGGCACGTTCTATCGATCCGCGTCTCCTACTGCCGATCCGTTTGTGAAGATCGGCAGCAACGTCGAGCCGGAATCCGTCGTCTGCATTATTGAAGCCATGAAGCTAATGAATGAGATTCAGGCGGAAGCGACTGGTGAGGTTGTTAAGATTTACGTCGAGAATGGTCAGCCGGTTGAATACGGCCAGCCCCTCTTTGGAATTCGCAGTTAGGCCACAAAAAAGCACAAAAGGCACAAAGAAGAATTTGTGCTTTTTGTGCTTTTTTGTGGCGAGTTTATATGGCATTTAATCCGCGCAAATTCAAGAAAATCCTGATCGCCAACCGGGGCGAGATTGCCTGTCGCATCATCTGGACCTGCAAAGAGATGGGCATCAAAACGGTCGCCGTTCACAGTGACGTCGATCGCGATTCACTTCACGTCCGCTTCGCAGATGAAGCAGCGTGTATTGGACCGGCACCTTCGGCCCAGAGCTATCTCAATATTCCCGCCATCATCAGCACCGCCGAGATCTTTAATGTCGATGCCATTCATCCGGGTTACGGGTTTCTCGCCGAGTCCGCTTACTTCGCTGAGATCTGCGAAGCGTGCAACATCAAGTTCATTGGACCACCGGCAAGTGTGATTCGCATGATGGGCGACAAGATCGAAGCGCGTCGCGTCATGCACGAAGCTGGTTTGCCGATTGTTCCGGGTAGTCCCGGTGAGGTTACTTCGGAAGAGGAAGGCGTCAAGCTCGCTCGTGAGATTGGTTATCCCGTCATCGTCAAAGCCTCAGCGGGTGGCGGCGGTCGCGGTATGCGCATCGTTCGTGCTGAAGAGGAACTCGGCAAGGCACTCGAGACGGCGTCGACTGAAGCTGCCGCAGCTTTCAATGATGGCAGCGTCTACATCGAGAAATATATCGAGCGGCCACGACACATCGAGATCCAGGTGCTGGCGGACGAGTTTGGTGAGTGCATCCATCTCGGCGAACGCGAGTGCTCGATTCAACGTCGACATCAGAAGTTGATGGAGGAGGCGCCCTCGACTGTTCTCACGCCTGAAATGCGCAAGACGATGGGCGATGCCGCTGTGGCCGCGTGCAAGAAGCTCGGGTACTCGAGCGCAGGCACGTGTGAGTTTCTGTTGGACGTGCACGGCAACTTCTACTTCATGGAGATGAACACGCGTATCCAGGTGGAGCATCCCGTGACTGAGATGGTGACGCTTGCCGACATCGTGCGCAATCAGATCCGGATTGCCGAAGGTGAGCCGCTGGGATATTCGCAGGACGACCTGCTGATTGTTGGTCATGCGATCGAGTGTCGAATCAATGCTGAAAATCCGGAAACATTTGCGCCCTCGCCCGGGACCATTTCGGCGTTCAACCTGCCTGGGGGACCGGGCGTGCGTGTCGACACATTTGTTTACTCGGGTTATCAGGTGACCCCGTTTTACGATTCGATGATTGCCAAGGTGATCGTGCACGCGAGGACGCGCGAACTGGCGATAGCGCGCATGAAGCGGGCACTGGAAGCGATGGTGATCGAGGGTATCCAGACGACCGTCCCGCTGCACCTGAAAATCATGGACGACCCGCGTTTCCGGGCCGGGGATATCGGGACGGATTTTATGGAGTACTTTTTGGCCAAGAACGGCAAGAAAGCCGCGGCGCCATAGACAGGATTGACAGCATTTTCTCAGGATTTACAGGATAATCTTGTAAATCCTGAACAATCCTGTAAATCCTGTCCAAGCCGTCCAGCGGTTGCCGAGCGCGTCCGAATTACCCTATAATGTCCGACTTTTCTACGACGACTTGACTCGTCTGAGAGGTGAATTAAATGTCGCACGCAGTTATAAAAGCCGGTGGAAAACAGTTCCTTGTCGAGGAAGGCCAGACGATTCGTGTGCCTTCGATCCAGGCGGACGCGGGAAGCTCAGTCGAGCTCGAGGCGCTGCTCAGCACTGGATCCGAGAACAAGATTTCGGCGACGGTTGTCGCCCACGGCAAAGATCAAAAAATTGTTGTCTTCAAGAAAAAGCGTCGCAAACAATACAAACGCACGCGTGGTCACCGGCAGGGTTACACCACTTTGAAGATCGAATCGATTGGGTAAAGACAATGGCACACAAAAAAGGCGTTGGTTCATCTCGTAACGGTCGCGACTCACAGTCGCAGCGGCTCGGTCTCAAGAAGTTTGGCGGCGAGAGAGTTCTCGGCGGCAACATCATAGCGCGTCAGCGTGGCACAAAGTGGAAACCCGGCAACAACGTCGGCCGCGGCAAGGATGATACGTTGTTCGCATTGATTGATGGCGTCGTCAAGTTTGAGGACAAGGGCCGGTCCGGAAAGTTCGTCAGCGTTTATCCACTGGAGCAAACTGCTGCTTAGAAAAGTTTCTGAGAAAGTTCGCGACGCCTGAGCAGCAATACTGCGCGCCCAGGCGTCGTTTTCGATTTTTAGGATGTTCATCGATCGCGCCAAGATTCACGTACAAGGGGGAAACGGAGGTAACGGTGTTACAGCTTTCCGGCGCGAAAAGTTTGTCCCGCGCGGTGGTCCATCCGGCGGTGATGGCGGGCGCGGCGGCGATGTAATCGTGTTGGCCGATGATTCGCTCAACACGCTGTTGCACCTTCGTTATAACCCGCACCACACCGCGCAGCGCGGTTTGCATGGTGAAGGTTCGAATCGGTCCGGACGCGAGGGCGAGGACCTCGTAATTCGAGTTCCAGTTGGAACACAGATCTTTGACGCTGCGACAGGTGACTTGCTTCACGACCTGAATCATGACGGCGATCGGTGGCTCGCTGCGCGTGGGGGGCGAGGTGGTTTTGGAAACGCGCACTTCACGACTTCAACCAATCGCGCACCTCGTTACCATCAGAGTGGAAGCCCTGGCGAAGAGTTGGACCTCCAACTCGAGCTCAAGCTACTCGCCGATGTTGGTCTGGTCGGGTTTCCGAACGCAGGAAAGTCGACATTCATTTCTACGGTTTCCGCTGCGCGTCCGAAGATTGCCGACTACCCGTTCACGACGCTTGAACCGCATCTCGGCGTAGTTGATCTCGGCGATTTTCGTACCTTCGTGATCGCCGACATACCGGGCCTGATCGAAGGCGCACACACAGGCGCAGGTTTAGGGGATCGGTTTCTAAGGCACATCGAGCGCACGAAGTTGTTGTTGCACCTCGTGGATGTTTCGTCGTTTTCGGGACGAGATGCGGTCAGTGATTATGAAACGGTGAACCGCGAGCTGGCTTCGTACAATGAGGAGTTAGCGACGAGGCCACAGTTCGTGGTTGCCACGAAGATCGACGCACTCGATGAACCCGAGCGGTTGGAATCATTGAAGCAGAAAGCGATTGCAGATCAGAAACCGTTCTTTGCGATCTCCTCGGCAACCGGCGACGGTGTTCGTGAGCTTGTGAATGCAATGGCAGCGAAGCTCGAAGAATTGAGTGCCGAGACCAACAGCTCGGACACGGTGGAACTGAGTTTCTAGAAATGAACGCGCCGAGGCGGATAGGTTTGTATGGCGGAACATTTGACCCTGTTCATTTAGGCCATCTCGAAGTCGCACTCAGAGTTTCACAGTTATTTGAGATTGAGAAAGTCGTTTTTATTCCGGCTCAGATGGCGCCGCACAAGGTCGGGCGTCCTGTAACCGAGCCGCTACATCGCTATGCGATGCTGGCGTTGGCGACGCAGAACCACCCGCAGCTATGGATTTCGAGTTTTGAGCTCGACGATCCGGCTCGTCGCTACACGGTAGATACGGTCGCGCATTTTCAGAGCGGGTGGGATGAAGTGACCGAGTTCTTTTTCATAATGGGCGCTGATTCGTGGGCGGAGATTACGACCTGGCGTGAGTGGGAACGCTTGTTGACGATGACTAATCATATCGTCGTCACTCGGCCGGGCTTTGAACCCACCGCTACTCACGTTGGCGCAATTAGTGAGCGCGTTGTCGATTTACGAACCACCTTGGAGTGCGGCGGCCGGGCGCCGCTTTCACCTCGGTCAGGCGTGTCCGAGAACAAAGCGGCGCCAGGCCGCCGCACTCCAAAGATTTACTTCACCGATGTGGTGATGAAAGACGTGTCGGCAACGAGGATTCGAAGACTGGCGAGTGAAGGTCGCAGCGAAGAGTTAAGACATCTTTTACCCGCGGTCGTGGTTGATTACATAAAGAAGTACGGAATTTACGAAACTGAATGAAGCAAAACTCAACAGTTAAGGAACAGTCGCTAAATCCGCAACCTAGTGTGCGGTCCACTCCTCAATCTGCGCCGGCTGAAGCCCTGGACGAGCGCGTGCTCGCTGCACTTCACGCTGCGGGGGAGAAGAAGGCCATCGAACCCGTGGTGTTGGATCTGCGTGAGATCGCCAGCTTCACCGATTACTTCCTGATCGTAAGTGGCGCAAACGAACGTCAGGTGCAGGCAATTGCGGATGAGGTATACGAAAGTTTGAAGAAGTCTGGCCATGCGGCGGCGCGTATGGAGGGCTACAAGACCGCCGAATGGATTCTTTTGGATTACGGCGATTTCGTCGTGCACGTGTTTGAGCAGAAAGCGCGGCAGTTCTACGACCTCGAACGTCTCTGGCGCGAGTCGAAGCGAGTCGAGTTGCCGGCGGAATTTACCGGCGGTAGCGGCAGTTCTTTGAGAAGAGAATCGTGATCGAAATATTTGCGCGCTCTCAGGGAATGCGCGAGGCTGTCAGTCTCGCGGAGCGCGTGAGTTCAACCGATGCGAACGTTCTGATCACAGGTGAGTCGGGAGCGGGAAAGGACCTCCTCGCGTCGTTTATTCACTTGAAGTCAAAACGTTCCGCGCACAGGCTCGTGAAGATCGATTGTGCGACGCTGCCGGGCGAACTGCTCGAAGCCGAGCTCTTCGGTTTCGAACGCGGAGCATTTACCGGGGCGGTTGAGGCCAAGGCAGGTCGCTTTGAGGCTGCGGATAAAGGCACGGTAGTTCTCGATGAAATTGCGCATCTTTCAACTGACGCACAGGCGAAACTGCTGCGCGTAATTGAGCGCCGTGAATTCGAGCGTCTCGGCGGACGTAAAACCATCAAGCTCGACGCGCGTTTGATTGCCCTGACCAACGTGGATCTTGATGCGGCGGTGAAAGTTGGACGATTTAGAGAAGACCTTTTTTATCGTCTCAACGTAATAAACATTCGCGTCCCGCCGTTACGTGAACGGAAGGAAGATCTTTCTCAACTGGTTGAGCATTTTCTGAAGCACTATTCCGCCAAGCACGGGCGAAATGTTCAGCGTTCCGCAGCGAATGCGCGTGCGTTGCTAAAGGCTTACGACTATCCCGGAAATGCTCGCGAGCTGGCGAACATCATCGAGCGTGCTGTGATCGTTGCCGAGGGAAAGAAGCTTGAAGAGCACGACCTTCCGGCGGGATTGAGCGCGGCTGTGAGCGCGCAGCAGTTCAAGGAGCAGCCTCGCAGTCTGGCACAGGTCGAGGCGGCCTACATTTCGGAGATTCTGGCCGCAACCGGCGGTAACAAGACCGAGTGCGCGCGCATACTCGGAATCAGTCGCAAGAATCTTTACGAGAAGATTGCGCGCTACGGGATTAGCTAATCTGCGTAATCTGTGGACTGATGCGGCTGCGGATCATCTGGATAGGGAAAACTCGTGATGCAAGGCTGCGCGCGCTGATTGACGATTACGCCGAGCGCCTTGGTCATTTTACCCGCTGCGAAATAACTGAGCTACGGGAACTTGGACGTACAGACAAGGCGGGCATCGATAAGGAGACGAAACGCATCTCAGACGGACTCCGATCCGGCTCGCTGACGGTGCTTTTGGATCCGGACGGTGTTGAATGGACTTCTCAACAGCTAGCTGCCCAGGTGCGTAGCTGGGAGGGAAGTGGGATCAAAGAAGTTGCTTTCGTCATTGGCGGACCGAATGGCGTTGCCGATGACTTCAAGGCGTGCGTTGACAAGCGCTGGTCCCTGTCACGGTTGACGCTGACGCACGAAATGGCGCGCGTCCTGTTGGTTGAGCAGTTGTATCGAGCGTACACGATCATTCATGGTTTGCCATATCAGAAATGATCGCGAGAGACAGCTAACATCAAGTAGGGTGGAGGGTTGAGATAGATAATGGATAAGAGGCGCACAAAAGTTTTCAGAGACAAATTATTGGACCGTCGTGAAGGTCTGGTCGGACAGGTGCAGGCGGCGGAGCTTTATAGTCGCGAACGTGATGCGGAAGCTACGCAGGATCCGGCAGACATGGCGGCTAATGCCTATACAAAAGAATTACTAGTGTCGATGTCTGACAACGATCGTCAGTTGTTGAACCTGATCGATGAAGCGCTCGAGCGAATCGAAACATCCGGTTACGGGAAGTGTGTTCACTGTGGTGAAGCACTGCCGGAGAAACGTCTCGACGCGGTGCCGTGGGCGCGACACTGCGTTCGCTGCCAGGACTTGCAGGAGCGCGGATTGCTCGGCGACGACGAAGACTAACCGGCTCTTACGGTCAGATAATTTGCGGCCTCCTCGATTCGGGGAGGCCGCTTTGTTTTAGCCGCACAAACGAATGTTTAGGGATGCTTTATTGACTTTGGCGTATCCGCAAGCTTGTGCGATCTGTGCCAGTAGTGTTGAAGAACAAAGGTTTGGCGTTGCGTGTGAGTCGTGTTGGAAGGGAACACGGATCTTCGCGGATGATGAAGAGATCTGTTGGAAGTGCGGATTGCCAGGGCCTCCTTGCGGGCGTTGTGAACCGCTGGCGCTCACGATGGCACGTGCGGTGGGGCTTTACAAAGGTGCGTTGCGCGAGTCGGTCTTGATGCTGAAGCGGCGGCCGTACGTACCGCGTCACGTCGAGGATTTACTGGTCGCCGCGGCGGCGCGTGAGCCGCTGAATTGCTGCACGAAGATCATGCCCGTTCCGCTGCATCCGAAACGGCTCCGTGTGAGAGGTTTTAATCAGGCTTCAGTCCTCGCCAACGCGCTCTCGAGGAGCCTGCGGTTACCGCTGGACGAAGTCAGTCTGGTGCGGGTTTCGGAGTCGGAGAAGTACCGCGCGGGCATGGATGTGAAAGGACGCCGGGACACCGTCGCC